>ERZ1023267.276-NODE-276-length-20656-cov-5.713412_pt1 | contig 20656 bp, 13 predicted proteins | sample MGYA00520905_ERZ1023267 | MGnify/ENA primary metagenome ERZ1023267 (study PRJEB32759, sample SAMN07749868) | skin metagenome | biome: transportation; feature: city; material: polyester macromolecule | host: Homo sapiens | place: Hong Kong:ISLAND line | collected...
GGTCACGACGCCGCCCTGGGTGGCCGTCACGGAGTCGCCCGCGTCCACGGCCACGTACTTCTCCATGCCGGTGCCCACGTAGGGGGCCTCGGAGCGGAGCAGCGGCACGGCCTGACGCTGCATGTTCGCGCCCATGAGCGCGCGGTTGGCGTCGTCGTGCTCGAGGAACGGGATGAGGGCGGTGGCCGCCGACACCATCTGGCGCGGGGACACGTCCATGTAGTCGATCTCGTCCACGGTCGAGAGCACGGGCTCGCCGTCGCCGCCGCGCTGGCGGCAGAGCACGAACTCCTCCTCGAACCGGCCGTCCTCATCCACCGGGGCGTTCGCCTGGGCGATCTGGAAGGCCAGCTCGTCGTCGGCGGTCAGGTAGTCCACGGTGTCCGTGACCCGGCCGTCGACCACGCGGCGGTACGGGGTCTCGATGAAGCCGAAGGAGTTGATCCGGCCGAAGGTCGCCAGCGAGCCGATGAGGCCGATGTTCGGGCCTTCCGGGGTCTCGATGGGGCACATGCGGCCGTAGTGCGACGGGTGGACGTCACGGACCTCCATGCCGGCACGGTCGCGGGACAGGCCGCCCGGGCCGAGCGCGGACAGGCGACGCTTGTGCGTCAGGCCGGCCAGCGGGTTGTTCTGGTCCATGAACTGGGACAGCTGCGAGGTGCCGAAGAACTCCTTGATCGCCGCCACCACGGGGCGGATGTTGATCAGGGTCTGCGGGGTGATCGCCTCGACGTCCTGGGTGGTCATGCGCTCGCGCACGACGCGCTCCATGCGGGACAGGCCGGTGCGGATCTGGTTCTCGATCAGCTCGCCCACCGCACGGATGCGACGGTTGCCGAAGTGGTCGATGTCGTCGATCTCCACGCGCACATCCACCGGCTCGCCGTCGCGCGTGCCCTTGATGACGGTCTCGCCGGCGTGCAGCGCGGCGATGAAGTGCACCATCTGGACGATGTCGTCCTCGGTGAGCACGGACGCGTTGGGGTCGCCGAGGTGCACGTCCACGCCGAGCTTGCGGTTGAGCTTGTAGCGGCCCACCTTGGCGAGGTCGTAGCGCTTCGGGGTGAAGTACAGGTTGTTCAGCAGCGTCTGCGCGGCGTCGACGGCGGCCGGCTCGCCCGGGCGCAGCTTGCGGTAGATGTCGAGCAGGGCCTCGTCCTGGTCCGCGGTGCCGTCCTTCTCGAGGGTGGCGCGGATGGAGTCGTAGTGGCCGAACTCCTCCAGGATGCGGGACTCGGTCCAGCCCATGGCCTTGAGCAGCACCGTCACGGGCTGCTTGCGCTTGCGGTCGAGGCGGACGCCGACCTGGTCGCGCTTGTCCACCTCGAGCTCGAACCAGGCGCCGCGCGAGGGGATGATCTTCGCGGAGAAGATCTCCTTGTCCGAGGTCTTGTCCGGGGTGCGCTCGAAGTAGGCGCCCGGGGAGCGGACCAGCTGGGAGACGACGACGCGCTCGGTGCCGTTGATGATGAACGTGCCGTTGCGGGTCATCAGCGGGAAGTCGCCCATGAAGACGGTCTGCTGCTTGATCTCGCCGGTCGTGTTGTTCATGAACTCGGCCTTGACGTACAGCGGGGCGGAGAAGGTCGCGTCGCGATCCTTGCACTCCTCCTCCGTCATCTTCGCGTCGGCGAACTCCGGCTCGGCGAAGGACAGGGACATGGTGCCCTGGAAGTCCTCGATCGGGGAGATCTCCTCGAAGATCTCGGTCAGGCCGGAGACGGTGGACACGGAGGTGTCCCCGGTCTTCTCCGCCTCGGCGACGCGCTGGGCCCAGCGCTCGTTGCCGACCAGGCGGTCGAAGCTGTCCGTCTGCAGGGCCAGCAGATTCGGAACGCTCAGCGGCTCGTGGATCTTCGCGAATGAGATGCGGGACGCGGAGCCGTCGTGCTGGGCTCCGGTCGCGCCAGCGGCGTCGTTGTTTGAGGTGCTCGAGGCGACCAAGATTGGATCCTTCCACAGACCTGTCTGTACTCGAAGGCTCCCCTTCAGGATCCGACCGCTCCCGCGGGTCCTCGGCGCTACACGACGCTCACCCGGCGCCCGCGCCGCGCGGTGGCGGCGGCGTCATGCGGTGCGGACGGTGGTCGTGCTGTCGTGGACGGGAGGAAGCTGGATCCATCGGTTGTACCCACCGCTATATGAAGGCACAAAGAACTAGGGAAAGCGCAAATCTCCACACTACACACACCCTGCCGTCCTGTCCAGGGGACGGGCTCAGCGCTTCCCGCGGTCTCGGCGACGCCGCCGGGGCGCTCGGGCGCCGGGCTCGGGACTGGAGCTCAGGCGCCGGTGGCCTCGTACCGGCGGACCCCGCCCTCGATGCCGACGAAGCGGTAGGGGCCGGCGGTGACCCGCGGGTTGGCCTGCTGCTCGGCGGCGGAGACCGCCGTGCCCGGGTGCAGCTCGCGGTAGCGGGTGACGTCCACGGGCTCGCGGGCGGCCAGCTGGGCGGCGTGCTCGGCCCGGTGTAGGTGGGCCCGGTAGCCCGGGAGCACCCGCACGGAGAAGAACTCGGAGACCGCCCCGGAGCCGTAGGAGAAGATCCCGATGCGCCGCCCGGTCAGGTCCGCGTCCCCGTCCAGCAGGGCCAGGAGGGCCAGGAACACGGAGGCGGTGTAGCTGTTGCCCACCACGCGGTTGTATCCGACGGTCGGGGCGAGCTCCTCGACCACCTCCGCCTTGGGCAGGGGCTCCCCCACGTGCCGGCGCAGGCGCTGGTGGGCCTTGACCGCCATCATGGTGAAGGGCTGATGGTAGCAGAAGGCGTCGATCTCCTCGAAGGCGGCCCCGCCGTGGGCGCGATAGTCCTCCCACGCCCCCTCCAGGGCGTCCATGTACGCGGAGATGGAGAACTTCCCCTCCACCAGCGCCGTGACCCGGTGGTTGGGCCGCCAGAAGTCCGGGACGTCCGCGGTGTGCACCCCGGAGGCCGGCTCCACCTCCAGCAGGGCGGGATCGGCCTGCACCAGGAAGGCCACCGCGGCCGCGCCCTGGGTGGGCTCCCCCGGGGAGTCCAGGTCGTAGCGGGCCACGTCCGAGGCGATGACCAGCACCTTCTCCTCCGGGTGCCGGGCCACCACGCCCAGGGCCAGCTGCAGGGCCCCCGCCCCGGAGTAGCAGGCCTGCTTGGTCTCCAGCACCCGGATCTGGGCGGGCAGGCCCAGCAGGGCGGCCACGTGCACCCCGGCGGCCTTGGACTGGTCGATCCCGGATTCGGTGGCGAAGATCAGGGTGCGCAGCCCCTCGACGTCGTTGTCGGCCAGGATCCGGGCCGCGGCGGCGGCGCCCATGGTGACGACGTCCTCGTCCTCGGCGGGCAGGCTCATGGCCTCCTGACCGATGCCCACGGAGAACTTGGCGGGGTCGATGCCCAGGTGCTGGGCCAGCAGGTCCAGGTCCAGGCGGTGGTGGGCGGTGGCGAAGGTGATGTCCTGGATGCCCAGGGCGGGGGTGGTCATCGGGCGTTCCTCTCGATCTTCACGTGGGCGGCCATCAGCTCGCCGGGGTTGGTCTGGGCGGCCAGCAGGGACAGCTCCCCGCACAGCACCGCGCCCGCGCACAGCACGGCCAGGCGCCGGGCGTTGGCCCCGGGCTCGCGCTCCTCGCGGCAGCCCAGCCGCCGCAGGTTCTCCTCCACGGTCTCCAGCCCCGCGCCCTTGCCGTTGCCCACCGAGCCGACGATGAGGCTGGGCAGGTTGCAGGCGAAGTACAGGTCCCCGTCGCGCACCTCGGCCTGGGTGATGCCCTGGGAGCCCTCCACGATGTTGGCCGCGTCCTGCCCGGTGGCCAGGTAGAAGGCCAGCAGCATGTTGGCGTAGTGGGCGTTGGCCGAGCGCAGCCCCCCGGCCAGGGTGGTGCCGATGAGGTTCTTCTCCGTGTTCAGCCGGGCGATGGCCTCCGGGGTGGATTTCAGCAGCCGCTGCACGATCCGCCGCGGGATGGTCAGCTCCGTGACCACGTTCTTGCCCCGGCCCAGGATCCCGTTGACGGCGGTCGCCTTCTTGTCCGAGCAGAAGTTCCCGGAGATCGAGCCGTACTCCAGCTCGGGGTGCAGCTGGAGGATCCAGGGCATCAGGTGGTCCGCGGCGAGGGTGACCATGTTGTGCCCGGAGGCGTCCCCGGTGGTGAACTCGAAGCGCACGAACAGCAGGTTCCCGGCGTGCTGCACGTGCAGGTCCACCAGCCGGGCGAAGCGCGAGGCCCCGGAGACCACCTCCTGCATCTGCTCCCGGCGGGTGCGCAGGTCCTCGGCGGCGGCCAGCGCGGCCCCGGCGTGTTCGGCGCGGAAGTACACGGAGCGGCTCATCCGCTCGTCCACCAGGGTCGCGCGGATGCCGCCGTCGACGAACGCGGAGACCTTCGCCCCGCGTTTGACGGAGGGCCACAGTGGGGATTCGTAGGTGGCCAGCGGGACGCTGACCTCCTCGCCGTCGATCACGTTGCCGCTGAAGCGCAGCGGGCCGACCCATTGCAGGGGGATGGGGGCGTAGAGGGGCTGATCGGTCATGCGCGGTCCTCCTCGAAGGCGGTGGTCTCGGAGCGCGCGGCCAGGGCGGCCAGGTCCGCTCCGCGCAGGGCGGCGGCGTGGGCCAGGCGGCCCTCCACGAGCACGTCCGTGCGGGTCAGCTCGGCCGGGGTGCGCACCCCGAGCAGAGCGCATAGCTCGCGCAGCCGCTCGGTCCAGGCGCGGATCAGCCCGGTCAGGCGCTCGGCGCCGTCGGGGGCGACGGGCCCGGCGGACCCGGCCGGATCCTCGGCGAGCACGGCGTGCAGGAAGGTCCCGGCCACCCCGACGGCCCGCGCCCCCAGGGCCAGTCCGCGCACGACGTCGTAGGGGTGGCGCACCCCGCCCGAGGCCAGCAGGGCGGGCAGCCGGGTTCCCGCACGGGCGCCGAGGGCGTCGAGCAGGACCATCGGGGCGGACTGCCCGAAGCCCTGCAGGAAGGCGTAGTCGCGCCCGTCGCGCCGGTCGTTCTCGATGCGGGCGAAGTCCGTGCCGCCGCGCCCGGCCACGTCCACCAGCTGGACCCCGGCGCGGGCGAGCTTGGCCAGGGTGGTGCGGGTCATCCCGCAGCCGACCTCCTTGACCACGACCGGCACGGGCAGCTGCTCGGCCAGGGCCGCGATGCCGTCGCACCACGCGGAGAAGCCGCGGGCGCCCTCGGGCATCACGGTCTCCTGCACCGCGTTGATGTGGATCTGCAGGGCGTCGGCCTCCAGGGCCTCCACGACGCGGCGGGCCTGATCCGGGGTGGCCTCGGCGGAGAGGTTGGCCATGACGAAGCCCTCCGGGTTGGCCTCGCGCAGCACCCGGAAGCTGGGCAGGGTGGAGGGGTCCTTGAGGTACATGCTCATGGACCCGGTGGCGATCGGCAGGCCGGTGGCCGCCGCGGCCTCCCCGAGGGCTGCGTTGACCGCACCCGTGTGCTCGGAGCCGCCGGTCATGCCGTTGAGGTAGAAGGGCACGGGCCAGCGCACCGGCCCGCGCTCCCCGGCCCAGGGCAGGGTCACGGACAGGTCCACGTCCTCGGCCTCGATCCCGGCCAGGGCCTCGTGCAGCAGGCGCACGTCGTCCCAGTCCGTGGGGACCGGGTCCCGGTGCAGCTGCCGCTGCTGGCCGGCGGCCAGGTGCAGGTGGTCGTCCTTGCGCTGTCCGCTCATGCTGCCGCTCCTCGGCTCATCGGCTGCTCCTCCTCCCGCGTGCGGCGCACGCGCAGTCCCTCGGGGGCCACGGCCAGATCCAGCGGGCGGATCCCGGCCGCACTCCAGGCCGCGCCCAGCCGGCCCGGGTCCGTCTCGCGCGCGGCCAGGGCGATCCCGCAGTCCCCTCCCCCGGCTCCCGAGGACTTCGCGGCCCAGCCGTGCGCGGCGGCGGTCTCGCACAGCACCCGCAGGTGCGGAGTCTCGATGACGGTGCCGCGCAGCGCGGACAGCTCGGCCAGCACCGCGCGGGCCGCCTCCACGGCCTTCCCGGCCGCCTCGACGTCCGCCGCGCGCAGGGCGGCGCGGAAGGCGTTCACGGCGGCGTCGCTGCGCTGCAGCAGGTGCTGGGGGATGCGCGCGGTGCGGCGCACGGCCCCGACCAGCTCGGGGGTGTCCGCGGGGGTTCCGGTCCACCCGATGGCCAGGCGCACCGGCAGGGGCGTGCCGGCGGGCAGGGCCGGTTCCAGGCGCAGCCCGGGCCAGGGAGCCCGCAGGGTGCGGCTCACGCCGTCGCGGGCCAGCATGTCCGCCACGGCCTGGCGGTCCGGGGAGGCGTAGTGCACCCACCCGCCCAGGGCGGAGGCGGCCAGGTCCCCGCCGGAGGTCAGGGTCGTGACCGTGACGGTGGCCATCAGGGCCAGGCGGTAGACCTGCTCGGGGGTGGGATCCAGCCCGTAGGCCGCGGCCACGGCCCCGACGACGGCCACGGTGACCGCCGCGGAGGAGCCCAGGCCGAACTTCGCGCCGGAGACGGCGTCGTCCAGGCCGCTGGTGATGCGCAGTCCGTAGTGGCGCGGGGCCAGCCCGGATTCGGCGCGCCAGGTCTCCACCACGGTGATCGCCGCGCGCACGTACCGGTAGTAGCCCTGGCCCTCCTCGGAGAAGCTCGGCCCGCCCGCACCGTGGCGCCAGGTGACCGGGGTGGGGTCCGGGGCGTGGGGGGATTCCAGCAGCCCGGTCTCCTCCAGGTCCCGCAGCTGCACGGTGACCCGCCGGTCCACGGCCACCAGCACGGCCTGGCGTCCCGGCTCCACGACGGCGTACTCCCCCAGCAGGTACAGCTTGCCGGGGGCGTCGGTCGTGACCCGCGGGGCGGGGTCCTCCGGGATCATGCCCGCCCCCGGTCCAGCAGGTGCGCCCCGGGGCCCGCCTGGGCGCTGATCAGCCGGAGATCCGGGAAGCGCTCGGCCAGCCGGTCCCGCAGGGTCGGGACATCCTCGGCGCGGGTCAGCACGGCGACGTTGGGGCCGGCGTCGGCGGTGGCCCAGGCGCCCAGGCCCTCGGCGCGCAGGGCGGCGACGGCGTCGAACAGCGCCACGGAGGTAGGGGCGAGGTAGCGCACCGGGGGCCGATTGCCCATGATCGCGGCGTGCATGCGCAGGGCGCTGGACTCGGTGAGCTCTCCGACGGCCTCCACGTCCCCGGCGGCCAGAGCCGCGCGCATGTCCCGCAGATCCTGAGCGGTGGACTGCACCCAGCCGGGGAAGTACGGGGAGGTGGCCACGGTCTCGCGCATCGCGGTCCGGGAGGAGACGGCCTTGGTCCGCGCGGAGACCACCGCGATGACCATGCCGAGCTGCGGGCCGGGCACCTGCTCGGCGAAGGAGGCGGCGTCGGGATCCTCGGCCCCCTTGCCGTCGTGCCAGATCACGAGGTTGCCCAGCACCGAGCGGGCGGCGGAGCCGGAGCCGCGCCGGGCCAGGCGGGAGACGGTGCGGGCGTCCTCCGGCAGGCCGTAGGCGGCGGCCGCCGCGCGGGCCAGGGCGGCGAAGCCCGAGGCGGAGGAGGCCAGCCCCGCCCCGGTGGGCACGGAGTTCTCGGAGACCACCCGCGCGTGCGCGGTGGAGCCGGCCAGCCGGCGCACCAGGTCCAGGAAGGCGGTGACCCGTGCCGCGGAGGTGCCGGTCTGCTCGACGCCGTTGAGGGTGAAGGCGTCCGCGCTCAGTTCCGGGTCCGGGGTGACGGTGGTGGTGGTCGGGAAGACGTCCAGGGTCAGGGAGAGGCTGCCGGTGTGCGGCAGGACGAGCTGCTCGTCGCGTTTGCCCCAATACTTGATCAGGGCGAGGTTGGGGTGGGCCACGGCGGTGGCGGGCTGCCGGCTCACGCGGTGAACTCCTCGGGGTCGATGATCCAGGTCTGGGCGGCCCCGGCCTCCTCCAGGGCCCGGGCCAGCTGGGGGGCGTGGCCCCGGTCCCGGGCCAGGGCGATGATGCAGCCGCCGCGCCCGCCGCCGGTGAGCTTGGCCCCGTGGGCCCCGGCCGCGCGGGCGGTGCCGACCAGGTGGTCCAGCTCCTCGCAGGAGACGGACAGGATCTGCAGGGTCTCGTGCACGGCGTCCATGTGGGCGCCGAGGGAGGCGGCGCGGTCGGCGGCGAGGTCCGCCCGGGCGGCGACGGTGTGGTGGCGGATGGTCTCGAAGTAGTCGGCGGCCAGCTCCGGGTCCGAGCGGCGGATCTCCCCGACGGCGGCCACCGCGGAGTGGGTGTCCCCGGGGCGCCCGGAGTCGGCGACCACCAGCGGGGCGGACAGCGCGACCTCGAGGTCCTCGACCCGCCCGGCCTGGAACCAGATGGGCCGCTGGGTGACCACGGTGTAGGCGTCCAGCCCGGAGGGGCTGCCGTGGGCGACCCGCTCCCCGGTCTGGACCAGCTCGTAGCGGGTGCGCTCGTCCAGCTCGGTGCCCATCAGGTCCGCGAGCGCGTTGACGATCGAGGAGGCCCCGGCCGCGCTGGATCCGAGGCCGCGCTCCAGGGGGACGTCGCCCAAGCAGGTCACGTGCACGCCCTCCAGGGGGTGGTGCAGCAGGTCCAGGGTGGATTCGATGGTGGTGACCAGGGAGCCGAGGCGGGCCGGGGCGTGGGCCAACGGGCCGTCGTAGATGTCCACGGTCAGACGCAGCGGGCCGGGCACGGGAGCGGCGGTGGCCTGCAGGCCGATCTTGCGCAGCGGGAAGGCGATGGCGGGCTGCCCGTGGACCACGGCGTGCTCGCCGAAGAGGATGATCTTGGCGTGGGCCCACCCGGTGCCGATGTGCCCGGGGGCCGCGGCGGTGTCGGGCCCCGGGGTCCGGGTGGGGTGGGCGGCCGGGTGCGCGGGGGTCTGCGGGGCCGCGGGGAGGGGGTCGGTGGCGCCGGGTGCGGCGCGCAGGTCCGAGCGGTTCTCGACCGCGCCGTGTTCCATCCTGAGCTGTTTCCGTTCCTCGCCTGTGCTGTGCCGGGCCCCGCGGGCGGCGTCCGCTCGGGGCGCGGCGCGTGGGGGCCGTGGTCCTCCCGCCCGCGGCGAGGGGATCCCCTCGATCCTACGTCCTGTCCCGCGGGAGGGCCCATTCGGCCCCTGTGCGCCCCCGTCAGCACTCGACGACGTTGACCGCCAGCCCGCCCTCCGAGGTCTCCTTGTACCGGTGGGACATGTCCGCGCCGGTCTGGCGCATCGTCTCGATGACCTGGTCCAGGGAGACCCGGTGCTCCCCGTCCCCGCGCAGGGCCATCCGGGCGGCGTTCACGGCCTTCGCCGCGGCCATCGCGTTGCGCTCGATGCACGGGATCTGCACCAGCCCGCCCACCGGGTCGCAGGTCAGACCCAGGTTGTGCTCCATCGCGATCTCCGCGGCGTTCTCCACCTGGTGCGGGGTCCCGCCCATCACCTGGGCCAGTCCGGCCGCGGCCATCGAGGAGGCGGAGCCCACCTCCCCCTGGCAGCCGACCTCCGCCCCGGAGATCGAGGCCTTCTTCTTGTACAGGGTCCCGACGGCGGCCGCGGCGAGGAAGAAGTCCACCACGGCCCGGTCCCGGGCCCGGCGCCCCGCCGTGCGGATGCCCGGCAGGTAGTTCATCGCGTAGTGCAGCACCGCCGGCAGGATGCCGGCGGCCCCGTTGGTCGGCGCGGTGACCACCCGCCCGCCGAAGGCGTTCTCCTCGTTGACGGCCAGGGCGATGAGGTTGACCCAGTCGATGGCCCGGCTGGGCTCCTTGCGCGGATCCTCCTCGAGCAGCTCCCGGTGCCACTGCCCCGCCCGGCAGCGGACCTTCAGCGGGCCCGGCAGGTAGCCGATGCGGGACAGGGAGGAGCCGATGCACTGGCGCATCACCTGGTAGATGTGCAGGATCCCCGCGGTGACCTCCTCCTCCGTGCGGGCGGTGGTCTCATTGGCCAGCTTGATCTGGGCGATGGACAGCCCGGCGTCGTCGGCGATCTGCAGCAGCTCGGCCGAGGAGGTGAAGGCGTGGGGCACATCCGTCAGGCTGTCCCCGCCGGCGGCCTCCTCCCCCTCCTCGATGACGAAGCCGCCGCCGATCGAGAAGTACGTGCGCTGCTGCAGCACCGCCTCATCCGCGTCCACGGCGGTGAAGCGGATCCCGTTGGTGTGCCGCTCGAGCACGGTCAGCGGGCGCAGCACCATCCCGGCCTCGGTCAGCGCGACCTCCGGGCCGGACACCAGGTCCTCCCGGGCGGCCTCGCGCGGCTCGATGCCGGGGGCGAACCCGGCCAGGCGCAGCCGCCCGGTGGCCTGATTCTCCTGCACGAGCCGCTCCGAGGCGGGCACGTCGATGGTCTCCGGGACCCACCCGGCCAGGCCCTTCAGCGTGGCGGACATGGTGCCGTGCCCGGCGCCGGTGGCCGCCAGCGAACCGTACAGGTCCACCCGCAGGTCCGCGACGTCGTCCAGCTGGTGCGCGCGGATCAGCTCCGTGATGAAGCGGTTGGCCGCTCGCATCGGGCCCACCGTGTGAGAGCTGGAGGGTCCGACGCCGATGCTGAACAGGTCGAACACGCTGATGTCGGTGGCCACGGGCCTAGCGCTCCCGCCGGTAGAAGGGCAGCGGGACGACCTCGAACTGCGCGTGCTTCCCGCGGATGTCCACCGTGACCTCGGTGCCGGGCTCGGCCCGGTCCGCGCGCAGGAAGGCCATCGCGATCGGATGGCCCAGGGTGGGCGAGGGGATCCCGGAGGTGACCTCCCCGATCGTCTGCCCGTCCTCCACGATCGCAGCACCGGCCCGGGCCGGGCGCTTGGCCAGGCCACGCAGCCCGACCAGGACGCGGGCGTCCTCGGCCTCGGCCCGCTCACCGGCCCCCTCCAGCCCGGCGCGGCCGACGAAGTCCTCCTTGGCCTTCAGCCCGGCGCGCACCAGCCCGCCCAGGCCGGCCGCGTAGGGGGAGATCCGCGCGCCCAGCTCGTGGCCGTACAGCGGCATCCCGGCCTCCAGGCGCAGCGAGTCCCGGGCCGCAAGCCCCGCCGGCATGACCCCGCGGGACTCCCCGGCCTGGGCGAGCACGCTCCACAGCTGCTCGGCCTGCTCCCGGGCGACGTACAGCTCGAAGCCGTCCTCCCCGGTGTAGCCGGTGCGGGCCAGCAGCACGTCGATCCCGCCGACCACCGCGGGGGCGCAGGCGTAGTAGCGCAGCCCGGACAGCTCGGTGCCGCCGTCGGCCAGGTGCAGCTCCTCGAGCGCATCCCCGAGGATCTCGACGGCGGCCGGGCCCTGCAGGGCCACCAGGGCGGTGGCCGCGGACTCATCGGCCACCTCGGCGTCGAAGCCGGCCCCGCGCACGGTGAGCTCGCGCAGCACGGCGTCGACGTTGGCGGCGTTGGGCACCACCAGGTAGTCCCGCTCGGCCAGGCGGTAGGTGATCAGGTCATCCACCACCCCGCCGTCCTCGGTGGCCATCAGGGAGTACTTGGCCCGTCCCACGGCCAGGGCGCCGAAGGCGGAGACCAGGGCGTGGTCCAGCAGGTCAGCGGCCTGGGGCCCGCGCACCCGGATCTCGCCCATGTGGGAGAGGTCGAACAGCCCGGCGGCCTCGCGCACGGCCTGGTGCTCGGCGACGTCGTTGGCGTACTTCAGCGGCATGTCCCAGCCGCCGAAGTCCGTGAACTGCGCCCCCAGGGCCTCGTGCACGGCGTGCAGGGCGGTGCGGCGCGGGCCGTCCTCGACGGCGGGGGGAACGGGGGTCTCGGTCATGGCGGTTCAGTCCTCCTGGGCCGCGGCGGAGTGCGCGGCGTCGTCGTGGGCGTCGATGTCGAAGGCGGAGATCGGCGGGCACTCGCACACCAGGTTGCGGTCCCCGGCGGTGCCGTCGATGCGGCCCACCGGCGGCCAGTACTTCCCGGTGCGCAGGGCGGGCAGCGGGTAGGCGGCCTGCTCGCGGGTGTACGGCCGGTCCCAGTCCGCGCCCAGCAGGGCCTCGGCGGTGTGCGGGGCGCGGCGCAGCGCGGATTCCGCGGCCGGCACCCGCCCCTCGGCCACCGCGGTCATCTCCGCGTGGATCGCGCTCATCGCGTCGACGAAGCGGGTCAGCTCCGCGAGGTCCTCGGACTCGGTGGGCTCGACCATCAGGGTGCCGGGCACCGGGAAGGCCAGGGTCGGGGCGTGGAAGCCGTAGTCCATGAGCCGCTTGCACACGTCCTCCGCGGTGATCCCGGAGGCCTCGGTCAGCGGGCGCAGGTCCAGGATGCACTCGTGGGCCACGAGCCCGCCGGGCCCGGTGTAGAGCACCGGGAACAGCGGATCCAGCTTCCGGGCCAGCCAGTTGGCGTTGAGGATCGCGGTGCGGGTGGCCTCGCGCAGGCCTTGAGCCCCCATCATCGCGATGTACATCCAGGAGATCGGCAGCACCCCGGCGGAGCCGAACAGCGCCTGGGAGACCGCCTGGGCCCGGCCGGCAGCGGTGCGGGAGGAGCCCGACGCCGCGGCGTCGTGCCCGGCACCGGCGGCGGCCGCATCCCCCGGCAGGTAGGGCAGCAGCTGCTCGGCCACCGCCAGCGGCCCGACGCCGGGCCCGCCCCCGCCGTGCGGGATGCAGAAGGTCTTGTGCAGGTTCAGGTGGGAGACGTCCCCGCCGAAGGCGCCCGGCGCGCCGAGGCCCACCAGGGCGTTGAGGTTGGCCCCGTCCAGGTACACCTGGCCGCCTGCGGCGTGCACCCGGGCGCACACCTCGGCGACGTCCTCCTCGAAGACCCCGTGGGTGGAGGGGTAGGTGATCATGATCCCGGCCAGCTCCTCGCGGTGCTTGCCGATCTTCGCGTCCAGGTCATCCAGCAGGATCGAGCCGTCCTCGGCGGTGGCCACCGCGACCACCCGCAGCCCGGCCAGGGCGGCGGAGGCGGCGTTGGTGCCGTGCGCGGAGGCCGGGATGAGCACGACGTCGCGGCCCTCCTCGCCGCGGTCCCGGTGGTAGCCGCGGATCGCCAGCAGCCCCGCGTACTCCCCCTGGGAGCCCGCGTTGGGCTGCAGGGAGACCCCGGCGTACCCGGTGATCGCGGACAGCCACCGCTCCAGGTCCTCGATCAGCTCCAGCCACCCGGCGGTCTGCTCGGACGGGGCCAGCGGGTGGATCCCGGCGAACTCGGGCCAGGAGATCGGCTCCATCTCCGCGGCGGCGTTGAGCTTCATGGTGCACGAGCCCAGCGGGATCATGGTGCGATCCAGCGCCAGGTCCTTGTCCGACAGCTCCCGCAGGTAGCGCATCATCGCGGTCTCGGAGCGGTGCCGATGGAAGACCGGGTGGGTCAGGTACTCGTCCCGACGGGCCAGCGGCGCAGGGATCTCCCGGCCGAAGCCGGCCCCGGGCTGCCCGTCCGGGGCGGCGTCGAAGGCGGCCAGGACGTCGTCGAGCTGGGCCCAGGTGTGCGGCTCGCCCACCGAGATCCCGAGGGTGTCCGCGTCGATCCGGCGCAGGTTGATCCCGGCGCGCTCGGCGGCGGCCAGCACCGCGTCGGCCCGGCCCGGGACCCGCACGGTCACGGTGTCGAAGAAGTCCGCGTGCACCGGCTCCAGGCCCGCAGCGCCGAGCCCCGCGGCCAGGTAGGCGGCCTTGACGTGCACGTCCTCGGCGATGCGCCGCAGGCCCTGGGGCCCGTGGTAGACGGCGTAGGCCCCGGCGACGATGGCCAGCAGGGCCTGGGCGGTGCAGATGTTGGAGGTGGCCTTCTCCCGGCGGATGTGCTGCTCGCGGGTCTGCAGGGCCAGGCGGTAGGCCGGGCGGCCCGAGGAGTCCGTGGAGACCCCGACCAGGCGCCCGGGCAGGGAGCGCTCCAGGCCCTTGCGCACCGCGAGGAAGGCCGCGTGCGGGCCGCCGAAGAACAGCGGGACCCCGAAGCGCTGGGAGGAGCCGACGGCGGCGTCGGCGCCCAGCGACCCCGGGGAGGCCAGCAGAGTCAGGGCCAGCGGGTCGGAGGCCACGGTGGCCATGGCCCCGGCCTCCTTGGCGGCGGCGATCAGCGGGGCGACGTCGATCAGCTGCCCCTCGGAGCCGATCTGCGTCAGCAGCACCCCGAAGACCGGCTCCTCGGGCAGGGACTGGCCCGCGGCGAAGTCCACGGTGCGGTGCTCCAGACCCAGGGCGTCCAACCGGCCCCGGGTGATCTGCAGGGTCTGCGGCAGCAGCCGGGCGTCCAGCACCGCGACCCCCCGCTTGACCTTCCGGTTGGCCCGGTGCATCAGCAGCACGGCCTCGGCGGCGGAGGTGGCCTCATCCAGCATGGAGGCGTTGGCGATGTCCAGGCCGGTCAGGTCCATCATCGCGTTCTGGAAGTTCAGCAGGGCCTCCAGCCGGCCCTGGGAGATCTCCGCCTGGTAGGGGGTGTAGGAGGTGTACCAGGCCGGGTTCTCCAGGATGTTCCGGCGCAGCACCGCCGGGGTCACGGTCTCGTGGTAGCCCTGCCCGATCATCTGGGCGCGCACCGTGTTCTTCGCCGCGAGCTCGCGGATGCGGGCTAAGGCGGCGGTCTCGTCCAGGGGCTCTTCCAGCCCGGGCAGGGTCAGCTCGTCGGCGCGGCGCACCGATCCGGGCACGGCTGCGTCGATCAGGGCGTCCAGGGAGTCGCGTCCGAGGTCGGCGAGCATGGTCTCGATCTCGTCGGGGCGGGGTCCGAGGTGGCGGTCGAGGAAGGTCATGGCAGCTCCGCTGGGGGTGGGGTCTCGCCTCCCCGCTCTGTCCGGTGACCTGAGGGTTTCGGCCAGCGCCTTGCCCCGTCGGCGGGTCCTGCTGAGGGCCCTCTCCAGAGTCGCCTGGGCTGCGGCGGTACCTTGGCCTGAGAGTTTCCCGGGGAGGGTTTGCTCCTTCGGCGCCCGGTGGGTCCCGGGGCTCTCCCGCCGCGCGTGATCGGCTGGGTCCAGTGTGCCACACCGCACGCGCGGGCGCGTCATCGAGGGGCCGCCGGTGCCGGTCCCGACGCGGGGGCCGCCGCGTAGACTGTGTCTGCCCCGTTCCCCGCGCAGGAGATGACCGTGCCCCAGCCGAAGCTCGCCGATGTGGCCGCCGCGGCCGGGGTCTCCCCGACCACCGTCTCCCGGGTGCTCAACGATCGCGGCTACCTCTCCCAGAAGACCAAGGACGCGGTGCACGCGGCGATGGCGGAGCTGGGCTACCGCCCCAATGCCATCGCCCGCTCCCTGCAGCAGCGCTCCAGCCGCCTGGTCGGCATCATCTTCCCCACGGTGGCCCACCCGTTCTACGGGCAGATGGCCGAAGCCCTGGAGACCCGCCTGGCCGGGGCCGGCTACAAGGTGCTGCTGTGCGACTCCGCCGGGCGGCCGGATCGGGAGCGGCGGCACCTGGACATGCTGCTGGCCAACCAGGTGGACGGGATCATCACCGGGGCGCACTCCCAGGTGGTCGGCGACTACCCGGGGCTGCGGGCGCCGGTGGTCACGATCGACCGACCGAAGGGCCACGACTTCCCGGACATCTCCTGCGACAACCGGACGGTGATGCGCGAGCTGACCCGCGGTGTCATCGCCCGGGGCGCCCGGCGGATCCTGCACCTGACCTCCTCGCGGGATCCGCAGGCCCCGCGCCTGCTGGGCCACGCCGAGGCGATGGCCGAGGCGGGGCTGGAGCCTGCGGTGCTGCGCCCGGAGCCCTCTCGGGGCTGGTGGCCCGACCCCGAGCAGATCGATCCCGTGCTGGATCGGGCGTGGGAGGCCGCCGCGGCCCCGGAGGCCGTGATGTGCAGCAACGACCTGCTGGCCGCCGCGGTGCTGAGCTGGGCCCGACGCCGGGGCCTGCGGGTGCCGCGGGATCTGCAGGTCACGGGCTTCGACGGCTCCGCGGCCTCCCGGATCTTCTGCCCCGAGCTGACCACCGTGGTGCAGCCCTACGGGGCGATGGCCCGGGAGGCCGTCGCGGCGATCCTCGCCGCGGTGGACGGCGAGCCGCTGCCGGCCGGCACCCGCGAGCTTCCGGCCACCATCGACTGGCGCGAGACCACCCGCCCGGCCTGAGCCCCCCGCCCGCATCGGGGTGGGGGCCCGGGCCGGGCGGGCTCGGGTCGGCTCAGGACTGCGCGGCGTCGGCCGGCTTCTCCTTCGGGATGATGCTCAGGAATGCCTCCCCGTGGGCGACGGTGCTTCCGGTGTCCGCGGTGAGCTGCGTACCCTCGATCCGCTTCGCCGAGGTCACGACCATCGGGGTGGTCAGGTCGTAGCCGGCCGCGCGGATGGCCGCGGCGTCGAAGCGGGCCAGGACGTCCCCGCGGCGCACCACGTCTCCCTTGCGCACCAGCGGGGTGAAGTGCTCCCCGTCCAGGGCCACGGTGTCGAAGCCCAGGTGGATCAGCACGTCCAGCCCGCCCGCGGTGCGCAGCCCGTAGGCGTGGCCGGTGGGGAAGGCGACGGTGACGACGGCGTCGGCCGGGGCGTAGAGCACCCCGTCGCTGGGATCCACGGCCGCGCCGGGACCGAGCATCTGCTGGGCGAAGGTGGGGTCGGAGACCTCGGACAGGGCCAGCACGCGCCCGTCCAGCGGGGCGGTCAGGCGCCAGTCCTCGGCGTCCTCGGCCAGCACCGGGCCGGCCTCGCCCTCGTGCCGCTCGGCGTCGTCGCCCTCCGCACCCAGGGCCACGGCCGCACCCTCGGCGGCGGCCGCGGCGTTGCGCTGGGCCGCACCGACCTTCCGGCGCGCCACCGCGTAGGTCACGGCGAAGGAGATCGCGGTGGTGATCAGCAGGGCGATGAAGAACCGGCCGATGTCCGTGGCCCGGATGGACACGAAGCCGAGGTAGCCCGCGGCCCCCAGGGCGACGGCGCGGATGTTCATCAGCGCCACGAGCGCCCCGCCGACCGCGGCCGCGCCCATGCCGATGAACAGCGGGTACCGCAGGCGCAGGTTCACCCCGAAGATCGCCGGCTCGGTGATGCCGAGGAACGCGGAGAAGGAGGAGGCCCCGGCCACGCCCTTGAGCTTCTTCTCCCGGGTGGTCAGGTACACGGCCAGGCAGGCCGCGCCCTGGGCGGCGTTGGCCATCGAGGCGATGGGGAAGATGAAGGAGCCGCCGGCGGCGATCAGCTGCAGCTCGATCGGCGGGAAGGACTGGTGCAGCCCGGTGATCACGATCGGGCTGTAGAAGAACGCGAAGACCATGCCGCCGAGGGGCCCGGCCACGGTGTAGAGCCATTCGATGCCGCGCCCGAGGGCGTCGCCGGCGGTGAACAGGAACGGGCCGATCGCGACGAAGGTGATGAACCCGGTGATCAGCAGGGACAGGGTCGGGGTGAAGATGAAGCCGATGGTGCCCTTGAGCACGCGGTTCAGCCCCTTCTCCAGATTCGCCAGGATGAAGGCGACGACGAGGATCGGCAGCACGGTGCCCTGGTAGCCGGACTGCTGGACCTGCAGGCCGAAGACGTCCCAGTAGGTCATCCGGTTCTCGGCCAGGGCCTGGGCGACGTCGTAGCCGTTGACCAGCTGCGGCATGACCATGGCCATGCCCATCGCCGCACCCAGGTACGGGTTGCCGCCGAAGCGCTTGGCCGCGGAGAAGCCGACCAGGATCGGCAGGAAGGCGAAGGGGGCGGCCGCGAGCATGTTGATGATGCCGGCCAGGCCCTCCCAGGCGGGGTTGGCCTCGATGAACGACTGCCCGCCGTACCAGGGCATCAGCCCCTCGGCGGTGAGGACGTTGTTCAGGGCCATGAGCATGCCGCCGCCGACCAGCACCGGGATCAGCGGCACGAAGATGTCGGCGAAGACCTTGAGGAAGCGCACGAACCAGGAGGAGCGCTGGTCGGCGACCTGCTTGAGTTCGTCCTTGGAGACCTCCTTGACCCCGAGCGGGGCCAGGTGGGCGAAGACCCGGTCGACGTCGCCGGGCCCGACGATGACCTGGAACATGCCCCCGCCCTCGAAGGTGCCCTTCAGGTCCGGGTCCGCATCCAGCGCGGCCTGGTCCACCTCGTCGCTGTCCTGCAGGACGAAGCGCAGGCGCGTGGCGCAGTGGGCGGCGGCCTGGATGTTGCTGGGTCCGCCGACGGCGTCGACGACCCTCTCTGCTACGGCGGCGTGTTCCACGGAAGTCTCCTTCGCTCGGCCGTGGGCGCCCGCGGGATGCGGCGCCTGTCAATCGATTGACACACTAGCACGACGCGACCCCCTTTCCGACGCAGAACGGGAGATGCGTGGCTGGCCTAGGGGGTTGGCAGGAGCGCGGCCTCGGCGCTGAGGAGGCGGGCTCCGGCGTCGCACCGGGCGGTGACGGCCACGGGGCCGGCGAGGAAGATGCGCTGGCTGAACACGCAGGCGCCGTCCTCGGCGAAGATCTCCAGGCTGGATGAGTCCGCGAAGAGCTCGACGGCGCGGCGCGGCGCCGCGGGAAGGGTGCGGGTGCGCTCGGGGCCGCCGGCCTGGTACCGGCTGCCGCCGCGGTCCACGGTGATGCCGGCGGCGCGGATGCTGACGGTCACCGCGATCCCCCGCGGATCCAGGTACTCCAGGCGAGACGCAGGATCCGGGCCCGCCCCGGCCGAGGCGTCCTCGAAGGAGACCTCCACCCGCAGCCGATGCGCGGGGCGAGGCTGCGGCGGGATGAGCTGTGCGACGTCGTCATCCGGCAGGTCCAGCTCCCGCAGGGGCAGCAGCCGGTCCGCCTCGGGCACCGGCCGCTGCAGCAGCCGGCCGCCGCGCAGGATCAGCTCCCGGGGCAGGGTCATCTGGTGGACCCAGCCGCGGGCGAGGGAGGGCTGGTCGTCCTCCCCGGCGTTGCCCAGCCAGCCCATCAGGACGGTGCGCTCCCCGGTCCCGGCGAAGACCTGCGGGGCGTAGAACTCGAAGCCGGCATCCAGCTCCTCCAGCGCGGTGGCCTCCCGGAAGGCGCACCCCTTCAGCACCCCCACGGTGTACGCGCAGGGGTGGGGGTTGCGGAACCGCTCCCCCTCGGGCCCCAGGCCCTGCGGGCAGAAGATCAGCACGTGGCGCTCCTCGCCGGTCGCCTCATCGCGCAGCCCCACCAGCTGGGGGCACTCATCCATGAATCCCGGGGCGCGCAACTCGGGGCGGTCGAAGCGCACCTCCCCGGTGAACCACCAGCGACGGCGATCCGCGGAGTCCCACCGCAGGATCGCGCCCGTGCCGTCCTCGCGCTGGGCCCCCAGCAGCATCATCCAGCCGCCCTCCGGGGCGGGCAGCACCTGGGGATCCCGGAAGTGGGCGGTGTATCCCGGCGGCGGGCCCGGGATCAGCGGGTTGTCCGGATCCGGGCGCAGCCGCCCCGACCCGTCGCCGGCGGGCACGGCCCGGCACTGATAGGCCTCCCGGCCGCCGTCCGGGGTGCGCACGTTGCCGGTGTAGTAGAACTCCACCCCTCCCCCCGGCAGCGGCAGGGCCCCGCCGGAGTAGCAGCCGTCGCGGTCGTACCAGCGCACCGGCTCCAGCGCGGTGCCGAGGTCGCGCCAGCGCAGCAGATCCTCAGAGACGGCGTGGCGCCAGAACACGGCCTTCTCCGGGTGCAGGGGGCTGTACTGGTAGAAGGCGTGCCATCGCCCGTCCAGGTGCACCAGGCCGTTGGGGTCGTTGAGCCTGCCCACCGGCGGGGCCAGGTGGTATCCGGGCCGGTCCGGGTCCGCGCGCACGACGGCGGCCAGTTCGCGTTCGCGCGCCGCGGCCCGGCGGGCCCGATCCAGCAGCTCGGGATCGACGACGGCAGGATCCTCGACGCCGGGGATCCCGACGGCCGGGTCCTCGGCGGCAGCCCCCTCGGCATCGGGGCGGGCGGGCTCGGGAAGGCAGGAAGGGGGCATGAGACCACCCTAGACACTGTGACCATCGTTTGACACATCGCTTCGACCCGGAGGCGGACGCGCGAGAGCCCCCGCCCTCCCGCGAACGGGATGACGGGGGCTCTCGCGGATCAGCAGGCGCTCTCCCCGGTGCGGGGAGAAGCGTCCTTACTTGAGGGTGACGGTGGCGCCGGCGCCCTCGAGCTGCTCCTTGGCCTTCTCGGCGTCCTCCTTGGAGGCGCCCTCGAGGACGGCCTTGGGGGCGCCGTCGACCAGATCCTTGGCCTCCTTCAGGCCGAGGGAGGTCAGGGCGCGCACCTCCTTGATGACCGCGATCTTCTTGTCGCCGGCACCCTCGAGGATGACGTCGAACTCGGTCTGCTCCTCGGCGGCGTCCGCGCCACCGTCGCCACCGGCGGCGGGGGCGGCGGCCACGGCGGCCGGGGCGGCGGCGGTGACGTCGAAGGTCTCCTCGAAGGTCTTCACGAACTCGGAGAGCTCGATCAGGGAGAGCTCCTTGAAGGCCTCGATCAGTTCGTCGATGGACAGCTTAGCCATGTGATTGGCTCCTCACTTCGTCTGGTTGCAGGTCGGAACTGCAACGGATCTTGGTTCCCTGGCCCCGGGTGGGCACCAGGCACAGCGTGCGATCCGCGAGCGGATCAGCGGCTGTCGGCATTCGCGGAGAATGCCTTAGGCAGCGGATTCTCCACCCTGTTCCTCGACCTTGACGCGCAGCGCCTCGGCGGTGCGCACGGTCTTGGACAGCGGGGCCTGGAACAGCGCGGCGGCCTTGGACATCGACGCCTTGGCGGCGCCGGCGACCTTGGCCAGCAGAACCTCGCGGGACTCGAGGTCCGCAAGCTTCTTGATCTCGTCGGCGGACATCGCCTTGCCGTCAAGGACACCGCCCTTGATGACGAGATTCGGGTTGTCCTTGGCGAAGTCGCGCA
>ERZ1023267.278-NODE-278-length-20647-cov-8.035111_pt1 | contig 20647 bp, 18 predicted proteins | sample MGYA00520905_ERZ1023267 | MGnify/ENA primary metagenome ERZ1023267 (study PRJEB32759, sample SAMN07749868) | skin metagenome | biome: transportation; feature: city; material: polyester macromolecule | host: Homo sapiens | place: Hong Kong:ISLAND line | collected...
CGCGCAGGACGCACGACTGCGCTCACGTTTGAGCGACCGCGTCGCGACCGTAGCGCCAAAAAAATGCTCCTTAGGGAGCCGACTTCCCCCTCGCCGGTTCGCGCAAGCGGCCGGCGAGATTTCAGGGGCGGGGCTGCGGTTCATCCGGGTTGACGCAGCCCCATCCGCCCTTCGATCAGTTCAGCACCCGCCGCGCATCCGGCGTATCCAGCGAAAACGCCGGAATCTGCGCCTCGAAACTGCGTCCATCCGCATCCGTCATATAATAGGCGCCCACCATCGAGCCGCTGTCGGTGCCCAGCGGACAGCCCGAGGCGTAGGCGTAGCTGCCGCCCGGTTCGATCACCGGCTGTTCGCCGACGACGCCGGGACCGCGCACCTTCGAGGTGGCGCTGTCGGGCTCGACGCAACTCTACTTCGCGACCGGTCTGGAGATCTGCGACGCCTTCGAGCCGGACGAGGAGATTCTACTCGTCGACGGCTCCCGCGACATCGCCCGGGCCCTCGAGCGGATTCGGGACGAGCCGGCCGCGATCCTCGCCATCGCCGAGCGGGCGCAGCGGCGCGCTCTGAGAGATCACACCTATGCGTGCCGTGCCGGGCGCATCCTCGAACTCTGCGGCCTCCCGGCCCGCCCTGCGCCGGAGAACCTGGAAGATCTGCTTGCCGTGCCCCGTCCGGAGCCGCGCGGATCGGCGCGCGCATGACGGATCTCTCGATCCTGCTCCTCGATACCGAGCCGCGGACGCACAACCACTACATCGTCCTGGCCATCGCGGACGCGCTGCGGCGCCACCCCAGCGTGGCGCGCGTCGTGGTCGCGCATCACGGCGACGCCCTCGCGACCTTCCTGGCGGAGGGGCTTGACACGGTCCTGGCCTTCGGCGGCGCCCGGAACTCCGGTCTGGGGCGGTTCAACGGCGAGTGGGCCCTGGAGGAGTTCACCACCGACCACACCATCGGCGTGACGCGGGTGGGCTGACCCAGACCGGCTACGCGAAGATCCCCTGCTGGGTGACGAGCCCTGCGATATGGCCCCTAAAACCCGCTGATAGGGGCCATATCGCAGGGCTCGTTCCCGGGTGCCGCGGGTGCGAGGTGAGGCGAGCGGAGCACCTCTCCTGCACAGGTGCGGAAACCTCAGCCGTGGTCCCCAGATCCCGCTCCGCGCGCCCCGATCGCCCACGCGGAGCACCAGCCTGGTCGCATGCCGCGACCCCTCGCTCCTCTCGCCACGTCGCTTCCTACGATCCTGACCGTCCCGGAAGGTCGGGAGGCCGGCCTGAGCCGCGCCCGGCTCCGCGCACCGGACCTGGTCGCGATCGGCCACGGCCTGCGCATGAGCCGGGATGTCGAGGCCACGTGGACGGACTATCTGCGCGCCGTCCAGTCGCTGAACCCCTCGGGGGTGTTCTCCCACGCCACGGCCGCGCGGATCTGGGGGATGTGGATCCCGGGCCGGCTGCTCGAGGATCCGCGGGTCCATCTCGCGAAGGAGCGCGGCCGCGGAGGACGGACGAGTCGGCCGGGCCTGGTCATGCACCAGCTCCAGCCGGACGCACCCGTGATCGAGTACCGGGGTCTGCGTCTGACCGCCCCCGCCTGGACCTGGGTGGACCTCGCCCATCACCTCTCTGTCGAGGACCTCGTGGTCGCTGGGGACAGCCTGCTGCCGTCACCGCACGGGGCGGAGGCGCGCCGTCTCGGTCACCTGCCTCCCCGGGCCACCACGGTGGAGCAGATGCGGCGTCTCGCGCACGCACGGAAGAACGTCCGCGGCATCGTGCGGGCCCGCGCCGTACTGGACCTGTTGCGCACGGGCGCGGACTCTCCGCCGGAATCGCGGCTACGGCATCGGCTCCACGAGGCGGGATTCCCCGAGCCTCAGGTGAATCCCCCGATCCGCTTGAGCTCCGGGGAGACGGTCCGCGTGGACCTGGCCTGGGAGGAACTGCGGCTGTGCCTCGAGTTCGACGGCGACCAGCACCGTACGGATCGGGCTCAGTGGCAGCGGGATCGGGCGCGCAGGCGCGGTCTTGAAGCCGACGACTGGGCCGTCACCTGGGTCGCGGGCGAGGTCTTCACACGCGGTGGCTGGCCCCGCTTCGTCGGGGACCTGTCCCGTCTCATGCGTCGCCAGGCCACCCGACACGGCACGGTGCTGCCGCCGGGACTGCCGGGGGAGTGAGGCGGCGGCGCGTGCCGGCGTCGTGGTCTGCCTTCACGGGACGATGAGCCCTGCGATATGGCCCCTAAAACGCCCCGGAAGGGGCCATATCGCAAGGCTCGTCGCAAGAACCGCCCCGCCTCACCGCTTCCGGTACAGCCCCTTCTTCTGGAACTTCGGCTCGCTCGTCACGAGCATCCCCAGGGACCGGAAGATGCCCTCGTCCACGGAGCCGAGGATCGTCGTCGTGTGCACGTCGCAGCCCTCGAGGCTCGCCAGCTGCTCGACGGCCGCCTTCGCGTTCTCGTCGGTCGCCGCGGACACGGACAGCGCGATCAGCACCTCGTCCGTGTGCAGCCGCGGGTTCTTGGAGCCCAGGTGCACGGTCTTGAGCGTCTGGATCGGCTCGATCGAGGCGGGGGAGAGCAGGTGCACGTCGTCCTCGATGCCGGCCAGCACCTTGAGGGCGTTGAGCAGCACCGCGGCGGAGCAGCCCAGCAGCTCCGAGGTCTTGCCGGTCACCAGGGTGCCGTCCGCCAGCTGCACGGCCGCGCCGGGCTCGCCGGTGCGCTCGGCCACCAACTGCGCGGCACCCACCACCGGGCGGTCCTCCGAGCTCAGGCCCAGCTTGGACATCACCAGGGCCACGCGCTCGGACTCGGTGTCGTCCGCGCCCTCCAGGGCCTCGTTGACCTGAGCCTTGTAGTAGCGCCGGATGATCTCCTGCTTCGCGGCCTCCTGGCACACCTCGTCGTCCACGATCGCCGCGCCGGCCATGTTCACGCCCATGTCCGTGGGGGACTTGTACGGGGTGGTGCCCGTGACCTTCTCCAGCAGCGCGGACAGCAGCGGGAACACCTCGACGTCGCGGTTGTAGCTCGTCACCCGCTCGCCGTACTCGGCCAGGTGGAACGGGTCGATCAGGTTGATGTCGTCCAGGTCCACGGTGGCGGCCTCGTAGGCGGCGTTCACCGGGTGCTCGAGCGGCAGGTTCCAGATGGGGAACGTCTCGAACTTCGCGTAGCCGGCCGGGATGCCCCGCTGCCGATCGTTGTACACCTGGCTCAGGCACGTCGCCAGCTTGCCGGAGCCCGGGCCGGGGGCCGTCACGACGACGAGGTCCCGCGTGGTCTCGGACCACTCGTTGGCGCCGAAGCCCTGCTCCGAGACGATCGTGGACATGGCGTGCGGGTAGCCGGGGATCACGCGGTGGCGGGCCACCTTCAGGCCGAGGCGCTCGAGCTTCTCGAGGAACGCCAGCGCACGGTGGTTGGCGTCCTCCAGCTGCGTGACCACCACGTGCTCCACCAGGAACCCGCGCTCCCGGAACACGTCCACGAGGCGCAGGACGTCGTCCTCGTACGTGATGCCCAGGTCCGCGCGGACCTTGTTCCGCTCGAGGTCCTTGGCGTTGAAGCACACCAGGATCTCGGTCTCGTCCTTGATGCGGTCCAGCATCGCGATCTTGTTGTCCGGGGTGAAGCCGGGCAGGACGCGGGAGGCGTGCAGGTCGTCGAAGAGCTTGCCGCCCATCTCCAGGTACAGCTTCCCGCCGATCTGGCGGCGGCGTTCCTGGATGTGCTGGGACTGGAGCTCGATGTACTTCGCGCGGTCGAAGCCGATCGGGTGGGTGGCCGCGGCGGCGGCGGTGGCCATGGTGGGGACGCTGTCAGCGGTGCCGGTCATGGACCTCCAGCATAGCCCGTCTCATCGGCCGAGCCGGTGTCCGCCACCCAGTCCGTCTCCGGGTCGTCGTAGGAGCGGGTGCGGCCGGTGCGCAGGTCCGTGACGTCCATGACGCCCGTCTCCGGGTGGTACCGGACCGACTGGTGGGAGGCCTGGTCCACCACCGTGATGGCCTGTGTGTCCGGGTCGAAGTCCGCCACGCGCACCCGGCCCTCGTCCTCCTCGGCGGGGCCGAACACCGGAAGCGGCATGCGCTCCCGCGCGCGGGCCGCGCGTCGGACGGCCCGCGCGTGCGCCTGCTCCGCGAGCCGGCGCAGGCGGTCCAGCTGGTCCCTGTCCTGGCTGACGTCCGCGCCGGGCAGGCGCCACTGGTAGCGGTACGCCAGCATGCGCACCGTGAAGATGAGCAGCGCGATCAGGAAGCCCGTGAACGCGTTCAGGGCGCCGCGCTGCGCCACGAGCTCCGCCACGGCCGCTCCCACCACGGCGGGCATCACGTACACGCCGCGGGGGTCGAAGATGGACGGCACCTCGTTGGCCACGATGTCCCGCAGCACGCCGCCGCCGAGGGCGCCCACGGTGGCCACCACCACCACGGACACCGGGTGCACGCCCATCGCGTGGGCGATCATCACACCGGAGACCGTGAACAGGGCCAGGCCCGCCGCGTCGAACAGCGTGATCGTCAGGTTCAGGCGGTTCGGGTGGATCGCCTTGACGTACACCAGCAGGGACACCAGCACGGGCGGGGCCAGGTAGATCGGGTCCTGCAGCGACGCCGGCAGGCCCCGGTCCAGGACGATGTCCCGGGTGATGCCGCCGCCCAGGCCCGCCAGCAGGGCCAGCGCCACGGAGCCCACCAGGTCGAAGTCTTTGCGTGCGGCCAGCAGGGCGCCGGAGACCGCGAAGAAGAACACCCCCACCAGGTCCAGGGCGGTCAGCAGCCAGGGGACGTCGGCCAGCTCGGCGAACAGCTGCGGCAGGGCCACGGCGGCTCCTTTCCAGGGGGAGGGGTCAGCGGCGGGAGGCGGCGTCGTCGCCCTCGACGGCGCGGTCCATGCCATTCTCCTCGACCTGCGGGGTGGGAGTGGTGGGCTCCTGGCCGCTCTCGCGCGGCGGGTCGTCGGGGCTGCCCTGGTCCCGGACGTCCGGCACGGGCGGGGCGTCGTCCGGGTCCATGCGCTGGCGCTGGGTCTCCCCGGTGATCTCCGCGCCCGGGGCCATCCACTCCCGGCGCAGGGAGACCACGCGCAGCGCCAGGACCACGAGCATCACCGCGAGCATCGTGTAGATGCTCAGCAGCTCGGCCTGGCCCAGCGCGGAGGTGGCGGCGGCGCCGATCAGCGCCGGCACGGCGTACCAGCCGCGCCCGCCGAACACGGCCGGGGGCTCGCCCGCCACCACGTCTCGCAGCAGGCCGCCGCCCACCGCCGTCACGAGCCCGAGCACCGCGGCCGAGACGGGGGAGAGCCCCCCGAGCAGCGCGATCCGGGTGCCGACCACGCAGTACACGGCCAGTCCCACCGCGTCCACGAGCATCACCGCGTGCTTGCCGCGCTCGCCGTCGAGGACCTTGAAGAACACGGCCAGCGACGCCAGCACCGGCAGGATCAGGTACCACGGGTTGCGGAAGGCAGCCGGGACGTCCTGGTTGACGATCAGGTCGCGGATCACGCCGCCGCCGGTGCCCACCATGAGCGCCAGCAGCAGGGAGCCGACGATGTCGTACCCCTTCCGGACGGCCAGGATAGCGCCGGAGATCGCGAAGAAGAACACGCCCACCAGGTCCACCGCCGTGACGATCTGGGTCACGGCCTCGGCCACCTGGCCGGTCTCGTCGACGGCGGAGGGCAGGTCGCGCTGGAGCTCTTCCGGGCTCTTGGGGGACGTGGTCAGCAGCCAGACGGCGACGGAGCAGGTCAGCATGGGGTCACGGTAGCGGGGACGCTCCTGTGGTGTCCCCGCAGCCCGGGCCGGCGCCCGTCATGTCAGGGGAGGCGGGTAGGCGCTCCAGTCGTCGTCCGGAGCCGACGCCGGGCCCCTGTCGGTCAGAGAGCGGATGTAGGCGCCGAGGTAGGGAAGGGCGAAGCGGAGGTACCCGTGTCCGTCCGGTTGCACGTAGCCGCTGTCGATGAGTCGGTTCCGATACTGATTCACATACTGGCTGTAGGAGCCGAGGCGCGCGGTGATGTCGCCGATGCGGGATCGCTCCTCGTCGACAGCCATGGCGCGGAGGAACTCCTGATCCTTGGCGGAGAGGTCGTTGAAGACCTTTGACAGCACGCGGTCCATCACCGCCTGCAGCCCCCGGGCGCGGGCTGCCTCGGCGGCAGACAGGTCGATCCGGGGCTGGTTCGGCCGGTGTCGCCACGCGTAGTCGCCCAGCAGCTGGACGAGGTAGGGGTAGCCCTGGGCCGCGGCGATCAGCATCTCCAGGGCTTCTGCGGTGAACTCCCGGCCGCCGAGGCGTGCCGTCTCCGCGAGGACGTGGCGGGTCTCCTTCGGGGAAAGTCGGTGGAAGTCGGCGGTCCGGGAGCGGCGGAGAAAGGTCGTGTGCTCCTGCCGTACGAGTTCGTCGAGGTCGACCTTGATGCCGGCGAATGCCACGACGATGTCTGCTCCGCGGCTGATGGCATGGGAGATCTCCCGTGCGACGGCGCTGACCTCTCGCAGGCGCGTCTTGCCCGAGGAGACCTCGTCGATCGTGATGAGGATTCCGCGCACCCCGGCATGTTGGGCAACGGTCACCAGATCATTGCGCATGAGTGGACGAGAGGGACGCTCTGTGACCTCCCACGCGGCGGAGAAGTGCCAGAGCCCCAGTTCCTTGAGCTCACGTTTGGTCTGCCGGGGTAGGGAATTCACGACGTCTGGCAACGTGCTCTCCACCAGCCGGCGTTGGAGGCCCGCGCTGGCATCCTCGCTGATCACGAGCCAACCAGCATCTCGGGCGAGGTCTTCGATCCGCTGCAGCATGGAGGTCTTTCCGGCGCCCCTCAGCCCGGACAGGAGGACGGACTGGTTCTCGCCGAAGTCATGGTCTTGGAAAACTCTGCCCATGTCGCGGAGCAGGTCTTCGTGGCCGCCGAACACGAGGGGACGCCGCCCGTACCCCGGCGTGAAGGGGCTGTTCGGCTGGTCTGGGCAGGGCACGGGATCGCGCATGCTCACATCGTATTTGTTTTTTTTGTTCGGCAGACCCGTCAGCGCCCGCCGAACTCGGCGGCCAGGCGCGCCGCGAGGCCCGTGTACCCGGCCGGGGTCAGCTCCAGCAGGCGGGCCTCGGCGCCCTCGGACAGGCCCAGGCCCTGCACGAACTCGCGCATGCGGGCGGCGTCCACGCGCTGGCCGCGGGTGAGCTCCTTGAGGCGCTCGTAGGGGTTGTCCATGCCCGGCACGCCGGCGATCGCCTCGGCACGCATCACGGTCTGGACGGCCTCGCCGAGCACCTCCCAGTTCGTGTCGAGGTCCTCGGCCAGCACGGGATCGGCCACCTGGAGCTGGCCCATGCCCTTGGTGACGTTGGTCAGGGCGAGCACCGAGTGGCCGAGGGCCACGCCGATGTTGCGCTGCGACGTCGAGTCCGTGAGGTCGCGCTGCCAACGGGACTCCACGAGGGTGGCGCCCAGCGAGTCGAGCAGGGCGCAGGAGAGCTCGAGGTTGGCCTCCGCGTTCTCGAAGCGGATCGGGTTCACCTTGTGCGGCATGGTGGAGGAGCCGGTCGCGCCGGCCACGGGGATCTGCGCGAAGTAGCCGATGGAGATGTAGCTCCACACGTCCACGCAGAAGCCGTGGAGGATCCGGTTGAAGCGCGCGACGTCGGCGTACAGCTCCGCCTGCCAGTCGTGGGACTCGATCTGGGTGGTCAGCGGGTTCCAGGTGAGGCCGAGGTGTTCCACGAAGGACCGGGACAGGGCCGGCCAGTCCGCGTCCGGGGCGGCGGCGAGGTGGGCGGCGTAGGTGCCGGTGGCGCCGTTGATCTTGCCCAGGTACTCCTGGGCGGCGATGCGCCGGGTCTGGCGGGTCAGACGGTGCACGAACACGGCCATCTCCTTGCCCAGCGTGGTGGGCGTGGCCGGCTGGCCGTGCGTGCGGGAGAGCATGGGGGTCTCGGCGGCCTCGGCGGCCATCGCGGAGACGGTGGCCACGGCGGCGCGGGCGGCCGGCAGCCAGACCTGCTCGACGGCGTCGCGCACGCCCACCGCGTAGGCGAGGTTGTTGATGTCCTCGGAGGTGCACGCGAAGTGCACGAGCGGCTTCAGCCGGCCCAGGCCCAGCCCCTCGAGGCGGTCGGCGATGAAGTACTCGACGGCCTTCACGTCGTGCACCGTGACCTTCTCGGTGGCCGCCAGCTCGGCCACGGACTCCGCGTCGAAGTCCGTGACGATCGCCCGCAGGCCCGCCTGCTGCTCGGCCGTGAGCGGCTCGAGACCCGGCAGCACGCGGTGCTCGGCCAGGTGGATGAACCACTCGACCTCCACGTGGATGCGGTTGCGGTTCAGCGCCGCCTCGGACAGGTGCTCCACGAGCGGCTCCACCGCCGCACGGTAGCGGCCGTCCAGGGGGCCGAGGGCGATGCCGGCCTCGGCGAGGGAACGGCGGTGGGCGGTGGACGCGGGCGCGGGCTGCGAGGTCATGGCCCCCATTCTGGCAGGCGCCGCGGACGCCCGACGAAGGCGAGGGCCGGGTCCGTCCTCAGCCGTCCGTCGACGCCGGCCACCAGTCTCGCCGCAGCACCGCGAGTTGCACCGAGTCCCATCGCCGGCCCTCCCAGGAGCGCGCCTCGGGGATGCGGGCGACCTCGGTGTACCCGACGCGGACCGCCGACGCGATCATCCGCGCGTTGCCGGACCACGTGACCAGGCTCAGCAGGTGCGCGTCCGTCTCCGCGAACGACGCGTCCGACCACAGCGTGAGCGCCGCCCGCCCGACGCCGCGGCCCCACGTGGTCGGGTCGAACAACAGGATGCCGAGCTCCCACCAGCCCGCGCCCGCCGGATGCTGCTCCGTGCGGGTCACGAGACCGACGGGGGTGCCGTCCACCGTGACGACCCGGACGTCAGGGTCGCCGACGCGCCGGCGCGCGTGGTCGGCGTCGAAGTCCGCGCGGCTCGGCGGGGCGGCCGTGTCCGCGGCGTGGAAGTAGGGGGCGTCCCACGACTTCCACTCGGGGTCCTCGGCGCCGTGGATCCAGGTCCACAGGAAGTCGGCGTCGTCGGCGGCCACCGGGCGCAGCGCGACGTCGGTCCGGGGCGGGGCGTCCGCGCGCGTCCCGGAGGGGCGAGGGGTGGCGGGATCGAGATCAGTCATGGCGCCATCCTGCCCTCAGCCGCGACGGGGTGGCGAGTGCAACATGCGGACGCGCCCGGTGGCCCGGGGCGCGGTGGACCTACCGTGGCTGACGTCGCCGTCGCCCGGCGTCGGCGTGCCGAGAGGGATGAGGAGACCGAGATGACGGAACGGACCGGGCAGGCCCACGAGGCCGGGACGATCGACCGGCTGATGGCCGGGTGGGTCGCCGACGTCGAGACCCCGGACGCCTGCGCCGCCCACCTGCTCTGCGACCGCTGGCCGGCCGACGCCGTGGCGTTCCGGTTCGTGGCGGAGGACATGTCCGCCGTCGACCTCACCTTCGGCGAGCTGGCCGACCGCTCCCGCCGCCTCGCCACCGGCCTCGCCGCCCGCGGCGTCACGCGCGGCGACCGGGTCCCCGTGATGATGTCCAAACGGGAGGAGCTCGTCATCACGCTGCTGGCCCTGTGGCGGCTCGGCGCCGTGCACGTGCCGCTGTTCACCGCGTTCGCCGCGGGCGCCGCGCGGATGCGCATCGAGGGCGCGGCGGCGCGGCTCGTCGTCGCCGAGCCCCGCCAGGCCGAGAAGCTCACGGACATCCCGGGCATCGAGATCATCCGCACCGGCCCGGAGTGGGACGCGCTCGCGGACTCCGCGCCGCTGGCCGAGGACGTCGCCGTCGGCGGGGACGGGCCGATCGCCCTGCTGTTCACCTCCGGCACCACCGGCCGCCCCAAGGGGGTGCCCGTGCCGCTGCGCGCGGCCGCCGCGTTCGCCGTCTACCTCACGTGCGCGGTGGACCTGCGCCCCGAGGACCTGTTCTGGAACGCGGCCGACCACGGCTGGGCGTACGGGCTGTACTACGGGATCGTCGGCACGCTGGTGCTCGGGGCGACCTCGGTGCAGTACCGCGGCGCCTTCTCCCCGGCGACCATGGTCGAGGTGATCCGCTCGCAGGGCATCACGAACCTCGCCGGCGCCCCCACGATGTTCCGCGCGCTGGCCAAGGCCGGGGAGGTCACCGAGGACGCCCCGCTGCGGCTGCGGCGCGTGTCCACGGCGGGGGAGCCGCTGCCGCCGTCCGTGCTCGAGTGGGGCCGGACGGCCCTCGGCACGGAGATCCGCGACCACTACGGCCAGACCGAGCTGGGCATGGTCATCTGCACCCTCGCGCACCCCGAGCTGGCCGCGCCGCCCCGCCCGGGTTCGATGGGTGTGCCCCTGCCGGGGATCGCCGCCGAGATCCGGGACGGGCAGATCGCGATCGACGCGGCCTCGCCCCTGTTCTGGTTCCCCGGCTACCTCGGGGAGCCGGAGAAGACCGCGGAGCGCTTCACCCCGGACGGGCGCTGGTACCTGACCGGGGACACCGCCCGGCAGGACGACGACGGCTGGTTCTTCTTCTCCTCCCGGGACGACGACGTGATCCTCGCCGCCGGGTACCGGATCGGCCCGTTCGACGTGGAGTCCGTGCTCATCGACCACCCGCGGGTGCAGGAGGTCGCCGTCGTCGGCCTGCCGGACCCGGAGGGGGTGCGGGGCGAGGAGGTCGTGGCGTTCGTGGTGCCCGCCGGGGCCGTCGCGGACCCGGACGCCCTGGCGGCCGAGCTGCAGGCGAAGGTCCGCGACGAGTACTCCAAGCACGCCTACCCGCGCCGGGTGCACTTCGTGGACCGGCTGCCCAAGACCCCCTCCGGCAAGCTGCAGCGGTTCCTGCTGCGCCAGGGCGCCGCCGACTGAGTCAGCGGTGCACGAGCCGCAGGAACGCGCCGATCATCGGCAGGTCCTCGGGCCTGGTGGGCAGCGCGTCCGCGAGGGCGGGGGAGTGGACGAGGTAGGCGGCCCACTGCCCGCGCGAGATCGACACGTTGAGCCGGTTACGGTTCAGGAGGAAGTCCAGCCCGCGCGGCACCTCCTGCGGTGAGGACGCCGCCATCGTCAGGATCGCGACGGCGGCCTCCCGGCCCTGGAACTTGTCCACGGTGCCGACGGTGGTGCCCTCGAGACCGGCGGCGTCGAGCGCCTCCCGGACCGTGGCGACCTGCGCGTTGTACGGGGCCACCACGATCACGTCGGACGGCTCGAGCGGCCGGCCGGGGTCGTCCGGGCCGGTGGACCAGGTGCGGCCGAGCAGTGACCGGATGATCTCGACGACGGCCGCGGCCTCCTCCGGCGAGGACACCGCGTTGCCCGTGTGGGAGACCGGCCACGGGTGCAGCCCGGGCTCCACGCCGTCGAGCCGGCGGGCGTCCGTGACCTCCTCCCGCGCGCCGAGCTCGCCGGCGTAGGAGAGCGTGGAGACGGCCTCCGTCAGCGCGGAGTGCATACGCCAGGAGGTGTCCAGGAAGAAGCCGCGGTCTGCGCGCAGCACCGGCTCGTCGGCGGCCAGCCAGCTCAGCGCGGCCTCGCCAATCGGCTGGGGGTGGGTCCCCTTGGTGACCTGCGGCAGCTGCTGGGGGTCGCCGAGCAGGAGCACAGTGCGGGCCATGGCCGCCGCGGCGAGGGTGTGCGCCAGGGAGAATTGCCCGGCCTCGTCGATCACCAGGAGGTCGAACTCCTGCACGTCCTCGTGCGCGAAGGTCCAGGCGGTGCCGCCGACGACGTGGCCGGGGAGGCCGATGTACGGCTTGGCGTCCGACACCGTGGCCCAGGGGCGCTCGGGCGCGTCCTTGCCGCGCTTCTCCGCCTTGAGCACCTGTTTCTTCGGCACCCCGATGGACACGAGCTTGCCCAGGAAGTTCTCCACCACGGCGTGGGACTGGGCCGTGACGCCCACGCTCCACCCGCGTTCGAGCAGGGCCTTCACGGCGTGGCTCCCCACGTGGGTCTTGCCCGTCCCGGGAGGGCCCTGGACGGCGACGTAGGAGCCCCGCGCGGACTCGAGCGCCTCCACGAGCGCCTCCCAGCCCTGGCGGGCGGGAGCGGGCGCGGAGTCGCCCTCGCGCAGCTCGGTGGAGATGGCCGCCAGGGGGCGGCCGGCGGTCGCCGGGGGGCGGCGCGCCAGGATGTCGAAGGCGGCCGTGGACGGGGCGGCGGCGTCGCCTCCCGATCCCGGCAGACCGCCGGCCTGCACCGCGGTCCGGGCGCGCTCGCGCAGGCGCTCCTTGAGCTTGTCCGTGTTCACCACCGTGTGGGCGAACGCCGCCATGGGCAGCTCCGAATGCTGCTCCACGTCCTGCGTGGGGATCTTCTCCCGCAGCAGCACCACGGAGCTGCCGTCCGGGCGGTCCTCGACGTCCTCCACGACGGCCTTGGCACCGACCCAGCGCACCGCGTTGGGTTGGAGGAGGTCGCGGCGGTCCGCCGGGACGTCCTCGTACACCGTGATGGCCTCGGCTCCGGGCTGCAGCGAGCTCCCCGGCTCCAGGGTGCCGGTCATCCGCAGCACCCGCTGGAAGGTCCGAGCGCCCTTGGGTCGGTGCCAGTCCTCGGCCACGTCCACGCGGTCCGCCACGACGTTGGCGCGGGCGTCCTGCCACTCATCCGGCGGGGAGATGCCGCGGTCGAAGAAGGCCCACCACACGGGTTTGTCCTCGCGCTGGTAGAAGCCCAGCCCGGCGGCGAGCAGGGCCACGCCGCGCTGCTCGTCGTCCAGGACGGCGTCCGCGTCGTCCGCGGTGGGCAGGAGGCCCAGGAGGTCCGCCTCCAGGCGCGCGTCCTCGCCCTCCAAGGCGGGGGCGGGCTCGACGAGGTGCTCATCGTCGTCGGGCCGGGGTGCCGTGGCGCCGTGCTCGGCGGTGCGCCCCACCTGCTCCAGCAGCCAGTCCCGCAGCCGCGCCGTGGAGACGCAGTCGTACCGGTTGTAGTCCTCGATGTCGGCGCGGATCGCCCGCGCGACCTCGGTGTCTCCGGCCTCCAGCGCGGCGACGTACCGGTGGTACTCGGTGACGCTGTCCGCCGCCGTCGTGACGCCGTCCTCCGCCCGGTGCTCCGCCCCCATGTAGAGGGGCTCCAGCTTCTTGATGGAGTAGCTCGGCACACCGGCCCGCAGGGCGGCGCGGACCGTGGAGTAGAGGTCCACGAACAGCCCCGCGCGCAGCCAGTCGTCCAGCTCGCGCTCGCCCACGCCGTGGCGCACGGTCAGGCGTTTCAGCGCGGTGACCTCGTACGCGGCGTAGTGGTAGATCCGCATCCCCGGGTGGGCCGCGCGCCGCGCCTCCACGAACGCCACGAACTGCTCGAGCGCCGCCCGCTCGGCGGCACGGGTGTCCGCCCACAGACCCGTGAACCGGAAGTCGGCCGAGGCGGTGCGCGCGGTGTCCCCGCCCGGCGCCTCGACCCAGCCCCACAGGTACTCGAGGCCCTCCATGCTCCCGTCCGCGGAGACCCACAGCGGGTCCCCCTCGAAGTCGAAGAAGACGTCTCCGGCGTCCGGCACGGGCAGCCCCGCCACGGCGCGCGGGTCCACGATCCGATGCGGCGGCAGCCCGTCCGCCCCGGCCGGCTCCAGCTGGATCGCCGCCTGTTCCCGCAGCGCCTCCCACGTGCGGCGGGCCATGCCCTCCGGCGGTGCGACGGACGCCGCGAGCTGCTCGATGGTCGTGATGCCGGCCTCGCGCAGCCGGGTGCGCTGCAACCGCGTGGCCCCCGCCGTGAGCAGCACGTCCCGGTGCTCGGCGACGGCCTCCTCGCACGCCTCGCATGCGCCGCAGACGCTCAGGCGGTCGTCACCCCAGCGGGCGGGCTCCCCGGCGGCCACGTGATCCTGCAGCAGCGCCTCCAGCCGGGCGCGCTGGTGCCGGTACACCGGGATCACCTCGTCCAGGTCCGCGACGTGCCGGGAACCGTCCCCGAGCCACAGGCTGCCCTGCCGCGCCCGCGGCACGCCCATGCCGTCCAGCAGGTCCGCGTACGCGGCGATCTGCAGCAGCGCCGTCACCCGCGCATGCCGGGCCAGCTTCGTGTCCACCACCTCGTACGCGCCCTCGGGGTGCTCCTCGTCCGTGCGGAGCACGAGGAAGTCGGCCAGGCCGCCGAACGCGCCGTCGTGCAGCATCCCCTGGAACACGACGGCGGGGCGCGCGGCCAACGCCGCCGCGGTGCGCTCGCGGGCGGCCTGTACGCCCTCGGGCGTGTAGCGCTCCGGGCGGGCGAGCCGGACCACCTGGTCCGCGCCGTGCTCCGCCTCGAGGCGCGCGAGCACGCGGGACTCGTGCTCGTCCCCGAGGCGGGAGACCCGCTCGAGGAACGCGTCCGCCACGCCGATCCGCGGGGCGCGCCCGAGCGCGGGGTCCACCGTCCCGCGCAGCCACCCGTACGTGCACGTCGCGGCGGCGGTGATGTCCGAGGGGCTGAGCATGAAGGAGGCGCGGTCCGGCGCGAAGGTCACCATGCCGTCACCCTAGACAGGAGCCGCGGACACGATGGGCAGGGCCCGCGCACAGGGTCCCGGTGCGCCTCGCCCCGGCGGCGGCAGGGCGGGGCGCGTCACACACCGGACCGGACTTGACGTGGGTCACATCCAGAGAGTTACCTAATGATCGTTCAGTAATTCTCTGCGCCGCCGCGCCGGCGCGCCCGTGCCGGCAGGGAGGCCCGCCCATGACCGAGACCGCCCACCACCCCATGCTCGCGGAGGACCGCGTGGCACGGTGGCTCGGCGTCACCCTCGAGGCCGCCGAGAAGGACCACGCGCGCATCCGGATGACGCTCACCGAGGACCAGCACAACGGCTTCGGCCTGGCCCACGGCGGCGCCGTCTTCGCGTTCGCGGACACGTGCTTCGCGCTGACCTGCAACGACCCCGCCTCGGACGGCTCCACCCTCACCGTGGCCTCCGGCGTGGACGTCAACTTCCTCGCGGCCACCCGCGCCGGGCAGACCCTCGTCGCGGAGGGCCGCCTGGTCGCCGCCGCCGGCCGCTCGGCCGTCTACGACATCACCGTCACCACCGACGACGGCACCCCGGTGGCCGCCTTCCGCGGCCGCTCCCGCACCATCCCCGCCCCCGGACGCTGACCGACGGGCGCACCCGCCGGTGCGCCGCCGTCGTCGACCGCCGCCCGACCCCGCATCCCCAGGAGGACGCCATGCTTGAGGCCTCGATCCCCAACCCGTACACGCCGGCACCCCTGCCCGCCCCCGCCGACCGCGGGGCCCCGGACCCCGAGGAGACGATGAGCCGGGACCAGATCGAGGCGCTCCAGTTCGAGCGCCTCCGCTGGACCCTGCACCACGCCTACGAGAACGTGCCCGCGTACCGCGAGCACTTCGACGCGCACGGCGTCCACCCCTCGGACTTCACGGAGCTCGGGGACCTCGCCAAGTTCCCGTACACGGACAAGGAGTTCCTGCGGAAGAGCTACCCGTTCGGCGCGTTCGCCGCCACGGGCCCCGAGCTGCGCCGCATCCACGCCTCCTCCGGCACCACCGGCCAGCCCACCGTGGTCGGCTACACCGACGACGACCTGGCCACGTGGGCCACCCTCGTCGCCCGCTGCTTCCGCGCCGGCGGCATCCGCCCCGGTGACCGCGTGCACAACGCGTACGGCTACGGCCTGTTCACCGGCGGCCTCGGCGCCCACTACGGCGCCGAGCGCATCGGGGCGGCCGTGATCCCGATGTCCGGCGGGCAGACGGAGAAGCAGGTGCAGCTGATCACCGACTTCCAGCCGCGCGCCATCCTCTCCACGCCCACCTACCTGCTGACCATCGCGGACGGCTTCAAGAAGCTCGGCCTGGACCCCCGCGAGTCCTCCCTCGAGGTCGCGATCCTCGGCGCGGAGCCGTGGACCGAGGAGATGCGCCGCGAGATCGAGCAGACCTTCGACCTCGACGCCCTGGACATCTACGGCCTCTCCGAGGTCATGGGCCCGGGCGTGGCCGGCGAGTCCGCGGCCACCAAGGACGGCTCCCACATCTGGGAGGACCACTTCCGCCCCGAGATCATCGACCCGCTCACGGACGAGGTCCTCGAGACCGGCCGCCACGGCGAGCTCGTCTTCACCTCGCTCACCAAGCAGGCGCTGCCGATCATCCGGTACCGCACCCACGACCTCACCCGCCTGCTGCCGGGCACCACGCACCCGGGCCACCGCCGCATGGGCCGCATCACCGGCCGCTCGGACGACATGATCATCCTGCGCGGCGTGAACCTGTTCCCGTCGCAGATCGAGGAGCTGGCCCTCAAGGAGCCGGCCCTGTCGCCGCACTTCACCCTCGAGATCACCCGCCCGGACCGCATGGACCAGATGGCCGTGAACATCGAGCGCCGCGATCATGCGACCCTCGAGGAGGCCCAGGCCTGCGCCGCGCACCTGCGCATGGAGATCAAGACGAAGATCGGCTCCTCGTGCGTGATCAACGTGGTGGAGCCGGAGTCCCTGGCCCGCTCCTCCGGCAAGCTCAAGCGGATCTACGACCTGCGCGACCAGGCCTGATCCCGTCCCCGCGGCCGATCCCGACGCCGGGGTGCCCGGTAGAGTGGACCGGTGCGCCGTCGTCGGCGTCCGCCCGCCCCCGAAGGAGCCCCGTGCCCCAGAGCAGCCCCACCCCGCGCCGCGGCCGGCCCGGCTATGACCGGCAGACGCTGCTGGCCGAGTGCGTCGAGCTCTTCAACCGGCACGGCTACGAGGCGACGTCCATGGGCATGCTCGCCACCCACCTGGGCATCTCCAAGTCCGCGATCTACCACCACGTGGAGTCCAAGGAGGCGATCCTCGACCACGCGGTGACGGAGGCGCTCGACGCCCTCGAGGCGTGCCTGGACGATGTGGTGGCCAGCGGGGCCGACGCCGGCGCGCAGGTCGAGGCGGCCATCCGCGGCACGCTCGGGGTGCTGGCGGAGAAGCAGCCCGAGGTGACCCTGCTGCTGCGCCTGCGCGGGAACTCGGCGGTCGAGGTGGCCGCCGTCGAGCGCCGGCGCGAGATCACCCGGCGCTTCGGTGACCTGCTCGAGGCCGCCCAGGCCGCGGGTGCGGTGCGCTCCGACGTGACCCCGCGCAACCTCGCCCGCCTCGCGCTCGGCATGATCAACTCGATCGTCGACTGGTACCGGCCGGATCGCGGCGTCCCCGGCCAGCAGGGACCGGGCCAGATGATCGACGCCGTCACGGGCGTGGTGCTCGGGGGTCTGCGGGGCTGAGGGCCCGCTGTCCTCAGCCCTCGCCGTCGAGCGCGGCGAGCACGTCGGCCACGATCGAGGCCGCACGGTCCTCGGCGTCCGCGGGCACCCCGCCGTCCGCGTCGGCCTGGGCCACGGCCACGGTGCGGGCGCCGTCCTGCACGGCCGTGAGGTGGGAGTAGACGGACCCCCCGGGGGCCGGGAGCGCCGTGTACGCGGTGCCGCCCTCGTGCTCGGTCCGCGTCACGCTCTCCACGTCGAGCCCGGCCAGGTCCACCCCGGTGCAGGCCTGCGCCGCCGCTCGGGCGTCCTCCAGGGCGGCGCGGGCGGCCTCCTCCGTGGGGTACACGGTGACGCGCACGCCGAGCGGAGTGACCTCGGCGTCGGGGGACGCCGTGAAGGAGGGCGCCGGCGTCGTGGTGGGCCCGCCGCCGGTGGTGGCGGCCGTCTCCGGCTGGGCCGTGAGCCCCAGGTCAGCGGCCCCGGCCTCGGCGTCCCGCTCCAGGTCGGAGCGGGTGGCGTCCAGGCAGGCCTGCTGTTCCGCGCTGCGGGTGGGAGCCGGGCTCGCGCCGGCGTCGACCGCCTGCTCCAGGCCGGCGGCCCGCTGGCGCAGCTCCGTCTGCCGCTCCAGCGGCGAGGCGGCGCTCAGCCCCACCTCGGACCCCGGCCCCGCGGCCCGCTGCACGGCGGCCTGCACCGCCAGGGTCCGCTGCCCGTCCAGCGCGGGGGGCATCTCGAGGGACAGGCTGCCCGAGGCGGAGGCGCCGCCCGTGCTCGCCGTGGAGCTGCTGGCCGCGGGCGACGTGGACGCGGACGAGGCCGCCGTCGTCGTGGACGATGCCGACGAGGGGGCGGGGGAGGGGGGCTCTGCGCCGCCGCCCGCGCACCCGGCGAGGGCGAGCGCGCCCACGGCGAGGGCGCCGAGCAGGGGGAGTCGGGAGGTCGTCATGGCCCGACTCTACGTGCGCTGTGACGGATGCCACAAGGAAGCGGCGGGGGCATGCAACGGGGCCGCCCGATGCGTGGTGCGCACCGGACGGCCCCTGATCCGTCAGCGGAGGAGGTCAGCCGAGCGGGGTGTCCTTGTCGCCCAGGTTCCAGTCCTCCACCGGGCCGAGGTTCTCCCCGTCCGGCCCGTAGCGGTAGAAGCCCTGGCCGTCGGCCACGCCGCTGTGGCCCTCGGCGATGCTCTTCTCGAGCAGCTCAGCGAAGCCGAGCTGCCAGTCGACGCCCGTGTTGCGGGAGACGTTGGCGGCCACGTGGAAGCCCACGATGTCGTAGGTCTGGAACGGGCCGCGCTCGTTGCCGGTGGCCACGCGCCAGGTGCGGTCGATGTCCGCCGGGTTGCCCACTCCGTGCATGTACAGCTTGGAGCCGGCCTGCAGCCACGGGATGAGCAGGGAGTTGAGGAAGTAGCCCGGGATCTCCTTGCGCACGTGCACGGGGACCATGCCGGTCTCCTCGGCGAACTGCAGGGCTCCCGCGACGGCCTCCGGCGAGGTGGCGGCGGTGCCCATGACCTCGGCGGTGTTCTGCGCCCAGATGCGGTTGGCGTAGTGCAGGGCCAGGAAGCGCTCCGGATGGCCGCTGGCGTCGGCGAAGTCCGAGGGCAGCAGGGAGGAGGTGTTCGTGGCGAACAGGGTCGTGGCGGGGGCGAGCTCGCCCACCTGGGCCCACACCTTGCGCTTGAGCTCCAGGTTCTCCGGGACGGCCTCGACCACGATGTCCGCATCCGCCAGGGCCTCGCCGAGGTCCGAGGTCGGCGTGATGCGGGCGATGGCCTCGTCGAAGCGCTGCGGGTCGTAGCCCTCCCCGAGGTCTGCTTCGTAGCCCTGGCGGATCCACGCCCAGCGGCGCTCGATCCCCTCGAGGGCGGCGGGGACGGCGTCGTAGGCCATCACCTTCTTGCCGTGGTACGCCGCCTGCATGATGATCTGCGAACCCAGCACACCGGTGCCCAGCACGGTGACCTGATCAAAACGGGTGAACTCGGACATATATGTCGACCTTCTTCTCTCGCGGTCCGAATGGGACGTACAGGTGAACGTCCCGGGCACGCTCCTTGTTCCCGGGGACGACGACGGGCCGCCCGGCGCGCAGCGGGCGCACGGGACGGCCCGTCGAAGCAGGGGGGCTCAGCCCTGGGAGGTCTCGGACGGGGCCATCGGCCAGGTCTTGGCCACGAGCGTCAGCACGTCGTACTGGGCGCAGAGCTCGTCCTTCTGGTTGTGGATCCGGCAGTCCCAGGCCACCTCGCCGTACTCGTCGCTCACGCGCGGGGTGATGCGCTTGGCCGTCAGGGTCACGCGGATGGCGTCGTCGTAGGTCACCGGCGTGATGAAGCGCAGGTTCTCCAGGCCGTAGTTGGCCAGCACCGGGCCCGGATCCGGGGCCACGAACAGCCCCGCGGCCCACGAGACCAGCAGGTAGCCGTGGGCCACCCGGCGCGGGAAGAACGGGTTGGCCATGGCGGCCTCCTCGTCCGTGTGGGCGTAGAACCTGTCCCCGGTCTCCTCCGCGAAGGCGGTGATGTCCTCCAGGGTGACGGTGCGCAGGCCGGAGGCGAACTGGTCGCCCACCGTCAGCTCGGCCAGGGACTTGTAGAACGGGTGCACGGCCGTGCCGGCCTCCACGTCCTCGCGGGTCACCGTGTGGGCCGCGGCGCCCTGATGCCACACGCCGGTGATGGCCGTGAGCATGTCCGGGGAGCCCTGGATCGCCGTGCGCTGCATGTAGTGCTTCACGGCGCGGACCCCGCCGAGCTCCTCGCCGCCGCCGGCGCGGCCGGGGCCGCCGTGGATCAGCACCGGCACGGGGGCGCCATGGCCCGTGGTGGTCGCGGCGGTCTGGGCCTTCGTCTGGCAGCGGCATCGCGGCGGCCACTGGGGCACGGTGGATGCGTCATCGAAACACGAACGCCCGCTGCTCTACGTCGTGGTGCTGGCGTTGATGCTCGCCTATGCGGCGTGGGTGGGCCGCGCATCGCCGCTGGCGAGCGGCGTCATCGCCGTCATCGCGTTGCTCGTCGCGATGGCCAGCCAGCTCAAGCTGCCGCCGCTCGAAGCGCGTTCCGGCGGCGCGTTCTCGCTCCGCATCCCGGCGTCGATGCGCGTGCCGGCGAAGGCGGCCCCGTGGGCGTGCACGGTGAGGTCGAGGTCGTCGTGGTGGCGGAGGCGCGGCCAGACCTGCTCGACCGGGCGTGGATCGGCGGCGTGGAGCACCCTGGACTTCTGCCGGCCGAGGCTCGCCCGCACCTGCTCGAAGCTCGCGCCGAGCACGTCGTTCATCGACGGCGTCATGTGCTTGACCCGACCACCGGCGACGAGGCGCACGTCGGCCGTGCCAAGCAGCGCTGCGGTGCGGGCGATCTCGTCGAGGGCGTCGAGCGACTTCGGCAGGCGCAGCACGACGAGCGCGGCGCCGGTGAGGGCCTCGGCGAG
>ERZ1023267.281-NODE-281-length-20527-cov-7.848183_pt1 | contig 20527 bp, 21 predicted proteins | sample MGYA00520905_ERZ1023267 | MGnify/ENA primary metagenome ERZ1023267 (study PRJEB32759, sample SAMN07749868) | skin metagenome | biome: transportation; feature: city; material: polyester macromolecule | host: Homo sapiens | place: Hong Kong:ISLAND line | collected...
CTTGCTGGTCCGGGTGGCGCGTGCGGACGATCATTATAAAACCGCCGAAAAGCGGCGCATCGACCAGGCGCTTGCCCAGTTGCACGGGCTGGACATGGCCGATGCCGCCGAAGAAGAACATATCGCGTTCGTCGAGGCCGAAGACGAAACGAAGCTGGACCCGGACGACGCGCTCGAAAAGGCGATCAACGACCTGCAGGACGTGGTCGACAAGGACAATGAGGCAACGACCGCGGGCCTTTCGCGCACGCTGCGTGAGATCCCGCTCGAGGTGCAGGCCGTCATCGGTCGCGCCGAACTGTCCGTTGCCGAACTGAACGCCCTTCAGAAGGGTACGACCATCCCGCTCGACAGCCGGGTCGGCGATCCCATCGACATCTTCGTCAACGGGGTCAAGGTCGCCACCGGACAGATGCAGGTGTCCGAGGAAGAGCCGGACCGGTTCGCCTTCAAGGTCACCAACGTGTTTGCCTGACTTGACCGGGGCTTAGCAGATCATGCAGCAGCGTTACACATTGTCCACCTCGCAGAAGGCGGCCGCCGTGCTGATCGCGATGGGCAAGCCGCGTGCCAAGCAATTGCTGAAATACTTCAAGGGCGATGAACTGCGCCGCATGATCGATGCGGGCCACACGCTCAAGAACCTGCCGCAGACCGACGTCGATGCGCTGGTCAGCGAGTTCGAGGCGGCATTCGTCGAGGGATCGGGCATCATCGACAGCCGCGACGCGATCAACGCGATCATGGACGATTCGCTGCCCGAGGACGAACCGGAGGCGCCCGGCGAGTTCTCGCTGCGCCTGCCGCGCGCCATGGCGGGGCCGTTCTTCACGCTGTGCGCCGTCGTCGCGGTCGTCGTGACGGCGCACAACGCGGCGTGGGCGTTCATCGCGCCGATCCTGGCGGCGAAGGGCATCTCGGGCACCGCGTTCGCCGTCGAACTGTTCGTCTACGGCGTTGCCGGCGCGCTGACGACGGCGCACGCGAGCCGACACCTCGACGCGCATCCGACGCGCGTCACGCTGCTCGCCCTCGGCTGCATGGTCGTCGCGCTGCTCGCGCTGACGTTCTCGCCTGCCGCCGCGGTCGCCGCCATCGCCGCAGCTGCGTGGGGTGGTGCGTTCGGTGTGCTGCCGGTCGCGTTCCAGACGCGTGCGCTGTCGATGACGCCGGGTTTCACGGACGCGTCGACGCCGATCTACGTCGTCGCGTTCCAGGTCGGCATCAGCCTCGGCGCGCTCGTCGGCAGCGCGCTCATCACGCACGTCGACGCGACGACGCTGCCGCTGTTCGCCGCCATCGTGACGGCGCTCGCCGCATCAGCCCTCGCGCAACAACATCGCCCGGAATCGAGTCGTCCCTGACGCGTTTTCGGGCAAAGAGCTCTGCCGTGCACGGCCGCGCAGGAGGTCAGGACCAATGGCCCCCTCGGGCGCCCACCGTTCGGAGGCCGAACCCCCTAGGCTTGAGGGTGGCAAGTTTCGCGCGACCGCGCGAAACGACGGGGCGCGCTGCGCCCACACTTCGGGAGATGCGATGCGAGACAACACCGGCCTCGGCCTCGGCTACCGATTCGCCTGGCGCCTCGAGTACATCGGCGTCTCGTGCTTCGGCCCGGCCCAGCACATGCCTGCGACCGACCCGAAGCGACGCCTGCGCCGCGAGCGCGCCGCCCGCGTCATCGCCGCGCACGAGGCGCGCGGCACCGAGGCGCCCGAGTGGGTGCGCCAGATCGTCGAGACCGGCGGGGACGCCCCCGTCAAGCAGCGTCGCGCCGGCAACGCACCGGCGGCCTGAGCTCACCCCGACGAGGTTGTCGGTGCCGGATGCAAGACTGACGGCATGTTCTCCTTCGAGAGTCTCGAGCTCCCTGTGATCGCCGCGCCGATGGCGGGCGGCCCTTCGACGAGTCGGCTCGTCATCGACTCATCGCGCGCCGGCGGGTGGGGCATGCTCGCCGGCGGCAACAAGAACGTCGACGCGTTGGCCGACGAGGTCCGTGACATTCAGGACGCGGGCGTCGCTGCCGGCGTCAACCTCTTCATCGCGGGGCCGCAGAGCACGGATGCCGCGGCCCTCGCGTCGCTGCGCGCGAAGATGCAGCCCGTGGCCGAGCGTTTCGACGTCGAGCTCGGTGAGCCGACGTGGGACGACGACGACTACGCCGCGAAGGTCGCGTGGCTCGTCGCGCATCCTGTCGACGTCGTGACGTTCACGTTCGGGCTGCCGTCCGACGCCGACGTCACCGCGTTGCATGCGGCGGGTTCCTCGCTGGGGGCCACCGTCACGTGCCTCGACGATGCGCGCACCGCCGTCGCACGGGGGATGGATTTCCTCGTCGTCCAGGGCCCTGACGCAGGCGGTCATCGCAGCACGTTCGACCTGCACGCCGACCCCGACGAGGCACCCCTGCCCGATCTGCTCGAACAGATCCGCGCGGCCGTCGACGTGCCGCTGCTCGCGGCCGGCGGCATCGCGACGCCCGACGACACCGTCGCGGCGCTCGGCATGGGCGCCGTTGCAGTGCAGGCGGGTACGGCGTTCCTGCGCTCGTCGTCGGCAGGTTCGTCGGCGACGCATCGTGCGGCGCTCGCCTCGGACGACTTCACCGATACGGGTCTGACGCGCGCCTTCTCGGGGCGGTTCGCGCGCGGTCTCGTCAACGAGTTCATGTCGATGTTCGACGGCGTCGAGAACGTCGCGCCGTCGGCCTACCCGGAGGTCAACCGGATGCTCGCACCGCTGCGTCGCGCCGCCGCCGAGGCGGGCGACCCGCAGTGGACGCACCTGTGGGCCGGGGCCGGGTGGCGTCGCACGGCGTCCGCGATGCCGGGGCGCATGATCGACGGTGACGCGGGCCGCATCACACGCTGGCTCGCGGGCCGCGAGGGCTGACGCGCCGTCAGATCTCGCGGACGACGCGCGCGGGGTTGCCGACGGCGACGACGTTCGCGGGCAGGTCCTTCGTCACGATCGAGCCGGCACCGACGACGGTGTTCGCGCCGATCGTCACCTCGGCGACGTCGAGGCACACGAAGCCGAAGTTCGCGAACGTGCGCGCCCCGATCGTCGTGCGGTAGCCGTAGTCGACCTGCAGCGGCGGTCGGATCTCGCTGTCGTCCCCGAAGGCTCCGAACAGTTCGCGCAGGAGGGCGCGTCGCTCTTCGTGCGCCGTCGGGTTCATCGTGTTGATGCGATGCGTGAGGCGCTACGCGCGATCCGATTCGGCGGCGAGCTGCGGATCGTCGGCGAGGTACAGGTCGCCGGCCAGCATGCGTTCGCGCATGGAGCGCTCGTCGGGGTGCGAGTTCGTCATGGCCTCGACGCTAGCGGACGGCGGCGCGGAGTAGACCTCGGCTCGGTTGGGGCTCGCGTTCCTCTCGGTAGATCTCCAGGACGGCCGCGGTCGCGGGCCAGGCATTGATCAGGTGCAGATCACCACCGTCATCCCGATAGGCGATGACGGTCAAGACCCGGCCCGCCGACGGGGAGTACCCGATGGACCGGGTAGACCTACTCACCCCGCGGGCCCGTCTGAGTGCTGTACTGACGACGGCCGCAGCCGGCGGCCCTCGATGACAGGGGTGACAGGCATCATGGCGTTCTTCCGCGCAGGGTTCTTCCGCACAATCGGCGTCAGCGTCGTTCTCGCCGCGGGGCTCACAGCCGTTTCGGCGTGCAATCCGATCGACGAGAAGGTTTGCTCGAGCGGCTCCTACCCCGTCAAGGACAAGGGAGACGGGCCCGGGCAGACGTGCGTCAAAAGCGGCGATCCGATCCCGTCCGGATACACGACCTACGCACCCGGGCAGACGCCGACGACGCCGTGAACTGCGCGGCTCGGCGATCCGTGCCGTGCTGAGACAGCATCCGGGCCGCCCGTGATCGCCACACTCCGTCATCGCGCCTGCGAGCCCCCGTCGCTTGCAGACATGGAACGACCGCACCCGATCAGAGAAGGTGGCAACCTTCGGGTGCGGTCGTTCGGCGTGTGCGGTACGGATCAGCTCGTGGCGGCCACCCCCTCCCCCGTCAGGTCGCGGCGGCCGAGGCCGTCCGACGCCTTCGCCGTGGCGTAGAACGACGCTGCGAGGGTGGCGACGAGCAGCAGGCCGGCGCTGAAGAGACGACCGTCGATGACGGGGCCCTCGACCTCGTGGCCGGCAGCCTGCGCCCGCGCCGAACCGTTGAGGAACGGCACGATCGCGAGGACGCCGATGCCGAGGACGATCTCCGTCAGCACGACGCGCGGAAACGTCACGAGGACGTACGTGAACACGTTGCTGCCGCGCCCCGCCCGCTGCGCGCGGGCGATCTTCGGCATGAGGACGAGCTGGTTGTACGCCCCGGCGGCGACGAGACCGACGACGAGGACGGTCTTCGCGAGCAGGAAGCGCCCGAACGGCGTCGTCACGAACTGCTCCCACGCCCCGACCTCGCGGTACGTCAGCCACAGCCCGGAGACGAGCACCATGCCGACGGCAACGAGCGCGAGCACGCCGAACCGCGCCCAGATTCGTGCCCACACGTCACCGGCGCTGACGTCGAGATGGCGTCGCGTGCGAGCCAGCAGCGCGAGCGCGATGAGCCCGCCGACCCAGAGCGAGCCCCCGATGATGTGCGCCTGGATGAGCATCTTGGCGACGACGTCGCCGAACTCGACGGCCTTCGTCGGGATCGACGGCACGAGCGAGGCGGCGACCGTCAGCCCTGCGGCGGTGACGGCGGCGGCGTGCGACCAGCGCGGCATCCGGCCGAACAGCATCGGCAGCAGGACGAGCGCCGCAAGCACGATGCAGACGTTGGCGACGGTCACGAGCGCACCGGTCGAGATCCACTCGCCGGCCTTGGCGGGCTTCGCCAGGTAATCGGCGACGGCCGACGGGCGCAGCGCGTCGGCGTACGCCATCCCCTTGCCGGCCCGCGCGACGCGGGCCGCGAGCTGGAACCAGGCGACGACGAGCAGGACGATCGTGCCGACGGCTGCGAGACGCAGCGCACGACGCGTCAGGAGCGCCGCGTCATCGGGGTTCACCGTCGTGTCGCGTCGGACGGCGGGCCGGACGACACTCAGGTACGTCCAGACGCCGCCGATGGCGCAGGCCAGGCCCATGAAATAGGCGAACTTCGTGAGGATCCGCCACACCGGCGGGATGACATCGGGGAGGGCCGTAGCCGTGACAACCATGCTCATAGTTAGGTGAGCCTAACCTTACTCAGAATCCTGGTGTCGATTTGGCCCACATGAAATGACGAAAATCCGTCCGGCGGTCCGTCATCGCTCTGCCGCAACATCCCCGAAGCGCACCAGGACGCACGAATGGGGCGCCCGCCGGCGATCACCGCAACCGATGCGCCGCGGACGTCACCTCATCCGTCAGCCGCGCGAGCGCCCGAGTCTCGAGGCGCCAGCACTGCCAGAACAGGGGCACGTCGAGGTCGCAGACGCCCGGCACGCGCCTGAGGTGATCGTCCTCGTCCGCGAGCCCCTCTGGCACCATGCCCCATCCGAGGCCGGCCCGCACCGCCGCGGCGAAACCCTCGGCGGACGGGACGACGTGCTCGACGCGCGGCTCCAGGCCGACATCGGCGAGGATGCGACGCTGCAGGTCGTCGCGGTCGTTGAAGCGCAGCGTCGGCAGCTCGGCGAGGCGCCCCGAACAGCGCTCCCACAGGTCGCGACGCACGAGCGGTACGTAGCGCATGACGCCCAGCTCACTGACCGAACATCCTTGCACCGCAGCAGAACTCGCCGTCACCGCACCCAGGACGGCACCCTCGCGCAGCAGCCGCGCCGAGTGATCCTGATCCTCGACGAAGACCCGCAGCCGCGCGTCACCCCACTCGGCCACCGTGGTGAGCACCTCGACGAACCATGTCGCGAGCGAGTCGGCGTTGACGGCGACCGGCAGGTCGACGACGGCACCCGGCAGCGTCCGACCCGGCGCCGCCGAACCGAGCGCGCGCTGCAACTCGGCGTCGACGAGAGCTCGCTGCCGCGCTCCGCGCAGCAGGACCTCCCCGACGGCGGTGGCGCGCACGGGCGAGGTGCGCACGAGGACGACCTGCCCTACGGCCTGTTCGAGCGCCTTGATGCGCTGCGAGATCGCCGACGGCGACACCCGCAGCGCGGCCGACGCCCCGTCGAACGTCCCCTCGTCGACGCAGGCCAGGAGCGCCTCGAGCCACTCGCCACGCAGTTTCATGGGGCCACCCTAGTGAAGCAGCACTGAAGTACCCACAGTTTCATGAACTGTCCTTCATCCACGCACACCCCTAACGTCACTGCCATGACGCACCTGCTCACCGGCTTCCTCACCGGCCTCGGCCTCATCGTCGCCATCGGATCGCAGAACGCCTTCGTCCTGCGTCAGGGGTTGCTGCGTCACCACGTCGGGCTCGTCGTCGTCATCTGCGCGCTCGGCGACATCGTCCTCGAACTCGCCGGTGTGCTCGGCATGGGTGCCGTCGTCTCCGCGCATCCGGACGCGCTGCGCGTGATCAAGTGGCTGGGTGCGGCCTATCTCGTCTGGTTCGGGCTCGACTCGTTCAAGAACGCGCGCCACGCGGGCAGCCTCAGCCCGGCCGACGCGCCCCCGATGAGCCGGCGTGCGGCCGCCGCCGCCGTCGCGGGCCTGACGTTCCTCAACCCGCATGTCTATCTCGACACGGTCGTCATGCTCGGTACCGTCGCGAACTCCCATGGCGCGCAAGGGCGTTGGTGGTTCTACGTCGGGTCGATCAGCGCGAGCGTGCTGTGGTTCGTCGCGCTCGGGCTCGGCGCGCGTCTGCTGACGCCCCTCGTCCGCAACGCCCGCACCTGGCAGGTCATCGACACGGTCGTCGGCGTCATGATGTTCGTCTTCGCCGCACTGCTCGTGACGTCGTCCTGACCGCCCCACCGCGCCGCACGAGCGTCCGAAGGCGCCGAACTATAGCCCGGCGCGTAGAGATCGCGGCAAGATGCGAGCACCGGACTAGGTAGAAACCCGTTCATCTGTCACGCTGGTGCCGTGACTTTCTCTGTGTGGTTCGACGGCGACGAAACCCTGTGGGACAGGCGGGGCCACATGCTCACCGGCCTCCTCGACGAACCCTCCCACGTCGACGACGCCACGCGCGCGCCCGAGCTGTTCCCCGACGTCCTGCCCGCCATGGTCGACCTGGCCGAGCGCGGCAGCGTCAACCTCATCCACTACGCACCCATGCCCGCCGGCCACGAGCACGTCCTGCCCCCGTTCGCCGCCCACGTCGACGCGCCCGGAGCACCGTCGGACCTGCCGCCCGAGCTGCACGACACCGAAGCCGACCTCAACTGGCTCGCCACGTTCGAGCGCATCGACGCCGTCATCGCCGAGAGCGGCTCCGCACCCGACGACGTCGTGCTCATCAGCAACACCGTCGGACCCTTCGCGAAGGCGGCCGAGCGCGGCTGGCTGACGGTGTGGCTCAACCGCGACCGCGTCGCCAACCTCTCGGAGACGATGCCCAGCGCCGAGATCCACTCGCTGCTCGACCTGCCCGAGGCCCTCGACGCCATCGACGAGGCCCGCGCCATCATCGCGGGGCTCATGCCGAGCAGCGAGGCGACCCTCGCGACGGCGCTCGACGGCGTCACCCCCGCCTGAGGCGACGGGGCACAAGGACACCACGCGTCAGGGTGTTTCGCTCACAAAAACACCCGTTGACTACAGTTGATGGCCGCACCGATCGGTGCGGCCATTGCCGTCCCCGCGCACTGGTGACCGCCTACCGAAGGACGACCCACCATGGTCGACTCCCCCGCCAGCCACGGCGCGTCATCCGCGACGCCTGAGCCCGGCGCTGCGAATTCGCCCGACGTCGACGCACCCCGCGTCGCCCTCTCCGGTGGCCGCACACGGCCGTCGCTCGACGACCGCGGTTTCCTCGGCCACCCCTCCGGCCTGGGCACGCTGTTCAACGCCGAACTGTGGGAACGCTTCAGCTACTACGGCATGCGCGCAATCCTCGCGTACTACCTCTACACGGCCGTCAGCGAGGGCGGGCTCGGCATCGACCAGCCGACAGCCCTGTCGATCGTCGCGACGTACGGTGCGTCGGTCTACCTGCTCAGCGTCGTCGGCGCGTGGCTCGCCGACCGCGTCATCGGCGCCTTCCGCGCGACGCTGTACGGCGCCGTCATCATCATGCTCGGCCATGTCTTCCTCGCGCTGCCGATCGCGGCGATGTCGTGGGTCGGCATCGCCACCGTCGCGCTCGGAACGGGTCTGCAGAAGGCATCCATCTCGGCGGTCGTCGGGCAGCTGTACGACCGCGAGGACGGCCGTCGCGACGCCGGTTTCTCGATCTTCTACATGTCGGTGAACATCGGCTCGTTCTGCGCGCCGTTCGTCGTGACGTTCCTCAAGGACCGGTGGGGTTTCCACGCCGGATTCTCCGCGGCGGCTGTCGGCATGGCCTTCGGGCTGATCGGCCTGTTCGTGTTCCGCAAGCACCTGCACGGCGCAGGAACGAACCCGACGAGCCCGCTCACCGCGGCCGAACGCGGCACCGTCATGCGACGCGTGGGGCTCGGCGTCGTCGGCGTCGCGGCCGTCGCCGCGATCTGCTTCGCCCTGTCGGGGACGACGGCGAACGGCGTCATCAACACCGTCACGGTGATGTCCGTCATCGCCGCGGTCGGCATGTTCGCGATGATGTTCAAGAGCCCCAAGGTGAGCGCCGCCGAACGCCGCCACCTGCAGGCGTACGTGCCGTTGTGGATCGGCGCCGCGCTGTTCTGGATGATCTTCGAGCAGGCCGCGAGCAAGATGGCCGCGTTCGCCGCCGAGCGCACCGACCTCGGCTCGATCTTCGGCATCAAGGTGAACGCCGAGTTCTTCCAGAGCGTCAACCCGCTGTTCGTCGTGGCCCTCGCGCCCGTCTTCGCCGCGATGTGGCTGCGCCGCGCCGGCAAGTTCCCGAGCACCGGCGCGAAGTTCGCGTTCGGCGTGCTCATGGCCGGCCTGTCGTTCGTGCTGCTCGCGTTCTACTCGCACCTGTGGCCGCACGGCCCGACGGCGCCGATGTGGGCGCTCGCGAGCGTCTTCGTCGTCCAGACGATCGGCGAACTGTGCCTGTCGCCCGTCGGCATCTCCGCGACGACGAAGCTCGCACCCGCCGCGTTCACGACCCAGGCGATGGCGCTGTGGTACCTGACGTCCGCCGTCGGCCAGTCGGCCGCCGCGCAGGCCATCCGTCTCATGGAGGGCCTCAGCGACACGACGTTCTTCCTGACGCTCGGCCTCATCACCGCAGGCTTCTCGCTCGTCCTCATGGCCCTCGTGCCGTGGATCGGGCGCCACATGCGCGACGTCGAAGCCGTCAAGACGGCGTGAACAATGCGTCGTGACGACGCGCTGAGCTGACGCCTCATTGAGGTGACGCCGCGAGACGCGCAGGAGGGGCAGGTGGATGTCCACCTGCCCCTCCTGCGCGTTACGTCCACATCTGCGAATCTGGCTCTTCAGAGTTGAGTGTGGGCGCGCCGGTTGGGTCGGGTAGCTGGGGAAAGGTGGGAACGCCACGAAACGTCGTCCCGCACCAGCCGGGTCAGCTGCGCCATGGCGTACACGAACACCAGGTCGAAGAACAGCTCCAGGTTGCCCACCGCCCCGCTGCCGCTGTCCCGCGCGGCGGCCTCGCTGCCCGGCTCAGAGTTCTCTGACATCCGCGAAATCATCCCCTCTCAAGCCCGGCAACTCCCACCCTCACCGACGGTGCTGCCGCGCTGTCCGGAGCGCTGCCCGGACTGACCGGGCTGCGCGCCTGGGCAGGATCACAGCATTTCTAGTGGTCGCGGTCCGCTCGGCGGCGGAAACGCTCGATCCAGAGCATCCAGGTCTTCGCGGGTCAGCTCCACGTCCAGTGCTGTGGCGTTGTCGCGCACATGCTGCGGGCTGCTCGCCTTGGGGATCGTGCAGAGCGAGTCGCGGCGCAGCACCCAGGCGATGGCCGCCGCCGCGGCGCTGACGCCGTGACGGGCCGCGACGTCGTTCAGCGTCGCGTCCTGAAGGATGCGGCCCTGCTCGATCGGCGAGTACGCCATGACCGGCAGCTGGTGGTCGGTGCACCACGGCAGCAGGTCGTACTCCGGTCCTCGCCGCGACAGGTTGTACAGCACCTGATCCGTGGCCAGCCCGCTGCTGCCCGGCACGTCCCGCAGGTCGGCGAGGGCCCGGTGGTCGAAGTTGCTGACGCCCCAGTATCGGATTTTCCCGTCCTCGACGAGCTGTTGGAAGGCCGCGACCGTGTCCTGCAGCGGGTACCCGCCCTGCCAGTGCAGCAGGTAGAGGTCGATCCGATCGGTGCCCAGGCGTTTCAAGCTGCGTTCGCAGGCCGCGATCGTGCCGGAACGGGAGGCGTGGGACGGCATGACCTTGCTGACCACGAACGCCTCGTCACGGCGACCCGCCAATGCTTCACCAAGCACCTCCTCCGCGCCGCCGTCGGCGTACATCTCGGCGGTGTCGACCAGCGTCATGCCCAGCTCGAGGCCGGCGTGCAGCGCGGCGACCTCGTCGCCGCGGCGGCCGGGGTCCTCACCCCAGCCCCAGGTGCCCTGGCCCAGCACAGGGATGAACTCCCCGCTCGGCAGCGTTATTCGCCGCATCCGCGATCACTTCCCTTCTGGTTGTGCTGAGGTGGGACGTGGGCTGAGATCCTCGAAGGGCCAGCGCGTCCCCGGCCAGTGCTTGCGGTACCGAGGTGCCGGGTGTCGAGCCGGTCATTAGCCCCGCCTGCGCCATGTGGCGTACCGGGCTGCTCACGAGCGGTTTCCGGCGCCGGTGGGCTGGTCGGCCTGACTGAACAGTACCGGAATGGCGGAACAGAAGGCCCGGAAGTCATCGGGTGAGCGGCTGGTGGCCAGGTTCCCGTCTCGGGCCACCCCCATGGTCCACCAGGTTCGCCCGGTCGAGGCCGCGGTGGCGGTAGTCGTTGCGTTGCACCACTCGTCCGGGGCTGGGCTGGCGGTATTCGGCGCCGACCACCGCGTCAGCGTCCGCGGAGAGCAGGGCGTTGAGCATGGTCTGCAACAGGCTGCGCATCATGTCCGGTGAGGCCTCGGTGAGCAGCTCGCGAAGAATCGCAGATGGGTACGGTGCTCTGACAGCTGCCGACCGTCACGTCACCACCAGGCGTGGAAGTGGTGGACGGGGCCGTGGCCGTCGCCGCGCCCGACGTCGAGGTCGCCACTCGCGGCGAGCGCCTCCGTCACGTAATCCTTGGCCTCCCGCGTCGCCTGCGCCCACGAATCGCGTTGCGGCCGGAGTGCCGTCATCGCCGCCGACAGGGTGCATCCGGTGCCGTGCGTGTTGCGCGTGTCGATGCGCGGCGCGCTCAACCGGGCGGGCTCGTCGCTCTCGGCGGGGACGAGGAGGACGTCGTCGCTCTTCGCGCCGCTGCCATGGCCGCCCTTGAGCAGCACACCAGACCCGAGGGCGACGAGGGCGCGCGCGAAGTCATCGCTCGCCTCGCGTGGCGTGTCGTCGAGATCGAGCAGGACGGCGGCCTCCGCGAGGTTCGGCGTGATGACGTCGACCTCCGGCACGAGACGCTCGCGCAGAGCGGTCACGGCGTCCTCGTCGATGAGCCGGTCACCGCTCGAGGCGACCATGACAGGGTCGAGGACGCGCGGCACCCCGCGCAGCGCCGGGTGGTCGGCGAGCACGTCAGCGACGGTCTCGATGACGGCCGCCGAACCCAGCATGCCGATCTTCAGCGCGTCGATGCGGACGTCGTCCACCAGGTTCTCGAGCTGCGTGCGTACCTGCTGCGGCGTCATCTGCGTCACCGCCGCGACGCCCCGCGTGTTCTGCGCGACGACGGCCGTCACAACAGCGCACCCATGCGTGCGCAGGGCGCCGAAAGCCTTGAGATCAGCCATGATTCCCGCACCGCCGCTGGGGTCGGTGCCGGCGATCGTCAGGACGTTGGGGATGCTCATGTCAGATCCCTCCTCCTCTCATCAGGTTGCGGCACGAAGCGGTCGTCGACCCGCGCCACCTCGAGGTGCAGATCCTCGCCGACGGTGAGGGCAGCCCGGCCCGGAGATCGTCGACGGAGACCCGGGCCGTGGGGGTGCTCATGTCAGAGCCTCTCGGCTCGCGTCAGCGGAACGTGGTCGCGCCCACCGGCCGCAGCAGCCCTGGGGCATCCCTCGCCGGGGTGTCATGCCGGGCCCGCGTGGTCGGGCCGCTCGAGCTCGAGTGCGCCTCGGCCGCCGTCGACCGGGCGGACTTCGGCGAGAGCCTCGTCGAGTTCGCTCCGCAGCGCCTGGGTGGCGGCGAGCGGATCGGGCTGCCCGCAGATCGCCGACACGACGGCGACGCCCTGCGCGCCGGCGGCCACGAGCGCGCGCAGGTCCGTCAGCTTCACCCCGCCGATGACGACGTTGGCGAACCCGCCGGCCCGTGCCGCGTCCGTGATGGCGCCGACGCCGTCAAGCCCGAGCGGTTGCGCTGCGTCCGGCTTCGTCGGCGTCGCACGGAACGGCCCGATGCCCAGCAGGTCGACGGTGCCACGCGGCAACCTCGTTGCAGCAGCGACCTGTTCGAGGTTCGACACCGACCAGCCGAGGTGGAAGCCCTCACCGACGACACGGTCGGCGAGGCGCCGCGCCACGACAGGATCGAGGTCACTCTGGCCGAGGTGCACGCCGTCAGCCCCGACGGCGAGCGCCACGTCGAGACGGTCGTCGACGACGACGCGGACGCGCCGTGCTGTCGTCGAGGACGAGATCGGGGTCGCCGCCGCGGCCATCTGCTGGCCGGCACCCGTGGGCGAGTCTCGCTCGACGCGCGGGGCGGGGCACTCTTCGTCATGTAGGCCAGCCGATCGGCCACCAGCGGCCCGCGGCGTCGGCGTCTGCGCGACGGCGCGACGCGCACCCAAGGCCGCAACGGCGTCGATGACCCGCGTTGTGAGAGAGCACAATTCGCGGGTCGAAGCGTCGTGGTCGCGGATCTGGATCATGTCGACACCACCGCGCGCAGCAGCCTCGGCCGTCTCGACGACACCGTCGGGCCCGCCACACAGCGCCGTATCGGTGACGAGGTACAGCTCGACGCCGCGCCCGTCCGACATCACGACGCCACTCGCAGATCGAGCGTCGCTGCGACGCTATCGCCCTCGAGGCGCGCCAGGGCGTCGAGGAGTTCGACCGCGAACGAACCCGGGCCGCTCGCCCAGTGCGCGGCGTCCTCGGCGGCGAGCGTCATCGTCGCGGTCGCGGCGGCGGCAGCGAGCTGCGCCGACCCGGCGACCGGTAGGTAGGCCGCGACGAGCGCTCCGAGCGCGCACCCGACGCCCGTCACCTTCGTCATGATGGCGTCGCCGTTGCCGATGCGCACCGTCGGTGCGCCCGGCGCGACGACGGCATCGACGACACCGCTGACGGCGACCGCCCCGCCCGTGCGCTCCGCGAGTCGCGACGCTGCCGCGAGCGCCGCGTCGACGTCGTCACCGGCGTCGACCCCGCGTCCCGCACCCTGTTCGCCGGCCAACCCGAGCACCTCGGAGGCATTGCCGCGGATGACGGCCGGGGCGTGTTCGAGCAGGTCGCGAGCGAGCTGAGTGCGCACCGGCAGGGTGCCGACCGCGACCGGGTCGAGGCACCACGGGCGCCCGGCCTCGGCGCGCGCGGCAGCCGTCGCGCGCATCGCCTCGGCTGTCGCCGCCGTCACGGTGCCGACGTTGACGAGCAACCCGTCCGCGATACCGGCGAAGATCGGGCCCTCCTCGAGCGAGTCGACCATGGCCGGCGACGCTCCGACAGCGAGCAGCACGTTCGCCGTGAAACCGGTGACGACGGCGTTCGTCATGCACTGCGTGAGCGGTGCGGCGTCACGTACGGCGTCGATGACGCGCCCGATCGCTTCGGGGGTGATGGCGAGCGCCTGAGCTGACGCGTCCGTGCCCGCCTCGTGCGCCGCGTCGGGGGACTGTGCGTCGGGGCGGCTCCTGTCGCCGCCTCTCTGGCTGGCGCTGCGTGTCGCGTCGCTCGACGCGCCTGGGGTGTGGTCGGGCTCGTTCGTGGGCGCAGTCATCGTGCGTCTCCTTCCTCCGCCGGCATGATCCGGATCAGGTGTAGGCACCCTCGTGAAGAGGATGCTGGCGGTCGGCTTGCGCCTCTCAGCCGTGATGGCTCCCGCGGGACGACCCCAGCTTCGCAGATGACGTACCCCGCGTGGGCGTCGTGTCCCACGGACGCAGGTGCGGAACGTCGATGGCGTGTGGACGTGTTCGCCCGGCCAGCCCCGCCGCCGTACCCGTTCCTCCCCCTCGCGCGTCACGACGTCGAGCGAGAAACCCACCGCGCTCATCACAGTCCGTCGCGCAGCACCGACGAGCCCGTCGCGTCGTCACCCCAGGAAGTTCGCGTGGGGCCTGGCGGCAACGGTCACCTGCGCCACCCCCAACGGGTGGGTCACGTAGCCTGGTGGCAGATCAGCCACCCCGCGCGCGAGGAGTCAGACATGCCCCAGGCCCAGATCGGCATCTTCGTCGATGGTGCGACGTCGAGCGAGTACGTCGAGTTCGAGGTCGAGCCCGGCTCGCTGACGAAGCTGTCGCAGCTGCTGCCGCTGTTCGAGGCCGAGCAGGACGACGTGGGCGTCAACTTCGTCGTCGGCGTGCGGCCGTCGCTGATGCAGCAGATCGCCGCCGATCACGCCCCCGAGAACGTTCATGACTTCGACACCGACGTCGTCGGAACCGACGGCTACGTCATCCCGGGCACGCAGCGCGACCTCGTCTTCTGGGTGTTCGGCGGCGCGCGCGACAAGGTGTTCGACGCGACGCGTCACCTCATCTCGTTGACGCGCCAGGTCGTGCCCGGCACACGCGTCGTCGACGAGACGGAGGGCTGGGTCTACCAGACGAACCGCGACCTCACCGGTTTCATCGACGGCACCGAGAACCCGACGACGATCGAGCAGTACGACGAGGCCATCGTCGCCGACGGCGAGCCGGGCGCCGGCTCGAGCGTGCTGCTGCTGCAGAAGTGGCCGCACAAGCAGGCGAAGTGGGAGGCCCTCTCCACGGAGGAGCAGGAGAAGGTCATCGGCCGCTCCAAGGTCGACTCGATCGAGATGGACCCCAAGCCCGAGACGTCGCACGCCGAACGCACCGACCAGGACGACTTCGGCCACATCGTGCGCCGCAACATGCCGTTCGGTGACGTCGGCGAGCACGGCACGATGTTCGTCGGCTTCGCGTGCGAGCAGAAGCGCCTGCACGACATGCTCGAATCGATGGCCGGCGTCGGTGACCACCCGCGCGACGAACTGACGAAGTACTCGAACGCCGAGACCGGCTCGTACTACGTCATCCCGCCGGTCGACGCGTTCAAGGGCTGACGGCGATCCCTCGACGTCGCGCCCGAGAGCGGGCGACTGATCGAAGACGGGCGCAAGATGGCGACTAACTCACGAGTAGGCAGGCATCCACGTGCCTACTCGTGAGTTACCCGCCACGCTGCGACCTGCAGCAGGCCCTGATCTGCGAACCCGACGCGCGGGGTATCCCGGCACCCCTGGCAGACCCCACCCGAAATCCGCGCGACACGGTACGTCGAGCACGCCTACGCTCGGACGATGACGAACCCCGCCGACCTCGAACCGATCCCGGTGCCGCGCCTCGAGCGTGACGGTGTGGTGCTGCGCGCCCACACGATCGACGACGCCGACGAGGTGACGCGACGTGGCGCCGACCCGCTCGTCCAGCGGTGGACGACGACGCCCGCGAACTACACGCGCGACATGGCGCTCGAGTTCGTCACGCGCATGACGGGGCCGAGCCGCGACGCGATCTGGTGGGCCATCGAGGTCGACGGCCGCATGGCAGGTTCGATCGACCTGACGACGTGGGGGCGCGGTTTCTCCTACGGCGCGGCGAGCGTCGGTTTCGCGCTCAGCCCCTGGGCGCGCGGGCGGGGCGTGATGACGCGCGCCGTGGCGGCGGCTGTCGAGTATGGCTTTGACTCGCTGGGCCTCGACACCATCATCTGGGAGGCGTACGCGGGCAACGTCGGCAGCTGGAGAGCAGCCTGGGGCAACGGCTTCCACGAGTTCACCTACGTCTCCAGCCTGCTCGTGGGCAAGGACCGCCTCGAGGACGCCTGGCACGCCGTCCTTCGGGCCGACGAACCGCGTGAGCCGCAGGGCGACTGGCACCTGGCGATCGAGAACTCCACCACGCCTCGACACCAGCGAGGCCTCTGAACGGCCAGCCCCGCCCCCGCCAGGCGCGGCCTGCTCCCGAGGTGACACACCTGCGATTTTCGTCCACATTCGGCATTCGCCAGTGCCCGATGACGATCGCAGCGTCGCGCCCGCCGGGCGTCATGGCTATCGGGCGAGCTCACCGGCACGTCACGCGGAGACGAAAGCGCCGATGACGTCGCGCACCTGCCGCCCCGCGACGAACAACCGCGGCGAGCAACCGTGGCGAATGTGGACGAAAATCGCAGATGCGGACGCGTATCGCAGCTGGTCACAACCAGCGGCCGACCTGTTCGTGCTGCGGGCCGGGGAGACGTCGGACGGGGGTCTTCCAGTCGACGCCGTACTGCTTGCCGACCCACCACCACAGCCACGCCGTGATGCCGAAGATCAGCGGCAGCGAGAACAGCAGCGCAGCAGGGTTGACGGCGCCCTGCTCGAGCGAGTTCGGCGTCAGTGGCGCGAGCAAGAACGACATCGTGTTGTTCGCCGCATGCACGAGGATCGCCAGTTCGAGGCCGCCGGAGCGCCACACCAGCGCTCCCATGCACAACGCGAAGCAGGCGATGTCGATCTGGCCGACCCAGTCATACCCGTGGCCGAGCATGAACAGCGGCACGGGCAGGATGATGCCCCACAGCGGCGACTTCAGCCACGTCCCGAGCGCCTGCTGCGGCATGCCGCGAAACAGGTACTCCTCGCCCGCGCACTGCAACGGCGTCAGCACGAGGATGATGACGTACGACGCGACGAGTGACGCCGAGAGAGGCGGCACCGTCAGTTCGTCGCGGCCGAACAGCAGGGGCGGCACGAGGATCACGAGGGCATAGATCGGCACGACGACGCGCGCAGCGCGCCCCAGCAGACCCCAGCGGAATCGCCCGAACACCGAGTGGATCGACCCGCGACGCCCGGCGCCCCACCACGACGCGAGCACGACGATGGGGACGAGCGCCGCGAGCGGACCGAGCATCGCCATCAGGTCGGCCGGGTTGCCACCGTCCTCGAGGCTCTCGCTCGCAGCGGGCAGGCCGAGGCCCTCCCATGCGAGCGCGACGACGCCCAGCGCGATCATCATGACGATCGTGACACCGAACGCCACACCCAGCGTCGCGAAAGGACGCCACCATTGCGCGACGCGCCAGTCGATGCGTGCCATGCGGTGATACGGCAACGGCTTCGGTTGCTCGAATGCCCACGCCGGGGGTGGCTTGCGCGGACCGGCTTGCGCTGCAACGGGATACGCAGCGCCGGGCGACGCCGGCGCCAACAACACCCCAGGCGGATACTGAGGCTGCGGAGCTGACGGCTGGGACCAACTAGCCGGCGCAGGCGCGCCCGAAGCTGCGGGCCGGGGAGCTGACGGCGGGGGCCACCCGCCCGGGGCAAGCGCTCCAGCCTCGGGGACCCCTGGCGCCGGGGGAGGCGACCCCATCGATCCTGTGGGCGGTTGTGACCAACCGTGCGGCATGGGTGCGCCTTCGTGCCATGCGTTGGGCTGCTGCTCCGTCGGCGCCGCGGCGTCGCTCGCGGAAGCTGCCGACGTGTGCGCCCGGGAATCCGGCGCGGGCGAACCCGGAACCGACGCCGGGGTCTCGCGCGGTCGCGGGGGAACGTAGCGCCAGGCGTCGTCGTCCGGATGGGTGCGTTCGTCGGTCACGACGCCTACTGTGTCACGCGTCGATGAGGGTGCGCTGAGCACCATGACACGACGCGGTGAGCCGGCGCTCGGCCTTACGACATGAGATGGCAGGGGTCGTGCGGTGTCCTCGTATGGCTCGGGTGACCCGTCCCCCACCGTTCACACGCTGCACACCGTCTACTGGGCACAGCCGATCGATGACGGCCTGCGCCACGACGCCGGCGAATGCCGCGCCCATGAACACGAGGAGCGCGACGTCAGGCCGCGCGTCGACAGCGCGACGGAGCCACCCGGGACAGCCACGCGACCTGCCGGCAGCGCCCACGAACACGAGAAGCGCGCCGTCCGGCCACGCGTCGTCAACGCGACGGGGCCATTCACGGGAGCCCTGTCGGCGGTGCCCGTCAACAACGCGGACAGCGCGACGGTGGGCCACCCGTCATGCAAGCCCGCCGTCGGACGATCTGGTCGTGCGCAGCGAGCGACTGCTTTCTGACGCCGCACCACCCCGTCACCTCGTCCGACGGCTAACAGAGACGGCGCACCTTGAGACACCCGGCCCCACCTGCGAATTTCGTCCACCTTCGCAATTTCCGTCCACCTTCGCGAACCGCGTCCCCATGTGCGCTTCTCGGTCACATCTGCGTTTTTCGTCCACGTTCGCGTCGTCGCCCCCGTCACGAATGCGGACGAAAATCGCAGATGGGTACAGGCCGGCGGCGCCAAGAAGACGAGCGTAGGGGGACACGCCCCGGCGGCCGAGCCGGCCACGCCAGGCCGATTTCACCGCGCGGACGACACCCGGCGGGCGGCGCCGAACGTCAGCCCTGCGAACCGCGCCACAGGCGCATGGCGACGACGAGCGCCCCGACGAGCGCCGCAGCCATGAGGCACACCGCGACGGGGTGGGCGCCGGTGCTCGCCATGCGGATCAGGACGACGGCCATGACGGCCAGCGAGATGCCGACGCCGAGCGTCACGATGAGTCGTTCCGCGAGTGAGATCTTGCGGTGTTCGTGGTTCATCGTGCACCTTTCTCCTGCCGACCTCGCGTTCAGCCGAACGCCCCCGAGGTCCTGCGCGCCGACCTCCCCCGAGGTCATCATCCTCACCCTATCTGGACGTCTGACTGAATTTCCGACATCGCCTCGAGACACGCCGACCCCCACCGCCACCCGCCCCGCGAAAACACCGCCGGCTCCGGTCATGGCGGGGCAGAGTCTCACGGGGAGGCACACCCACCCATGAGGGCAGCGCCGGCTCGCCCCACCGGCAACCTCTAGAATCACGGCGTGAACGAACAGCCCGCAGAGGACGACGACGCCCGTGACGACGCGTCCGTCACACCTGAGCAGGAACAGCTGTTCGCCGAGACCGCGATCGATGCCGAGGACATGGCGACGACGTTGCGCGTCATCGGGATGCTGCACGAGCTGCCCGCGGGCCACCCCGACATCGAGACGGTGAAGCGCGCCGCGGGCACGATGTACAAGCGGGTGCGCAAGGCGCGTCGCGCGGAGGCGAGGGCTGCTGAGCTCGGCCCGTTGCGCGAGCAGGACGCGAAGGTGCTGGCGTCGACGGCGACGGGTTCGCCGCTGCGCATCGACGACGAGACGAAGGGAATCCCGTTGACGTCCAACGTCATCGGTGAGGTCGCCGGAGAGCTCAACACGCCGCGCGGGTGCTACATCTGCCACGCCAAGTACACGACCGTCGACGCGTTCTATCACTGGCTGTGCCCGAACTGCGCGGCGATGAGTCACGCGAAGCGTCACCAGCGCGTCGATCTGCGCGGCAAGCGCGCCCTGCTGACGGGCGGTCGCGCCAAGATCGGCATGTACATCGCGCTCATGCTGCTGCGCGACGGCGCGCACCTGACGATCACGACGCGTTTTCCCCGCGACGCCGCGCGTCGTTTCGCGGAGCTCGCCGACTCACCGGAGTGGATCGACCGCCTCAAGATCGTCGGCATCGACCTGCGTGACCCGACGCAGGTCATCGCCCTCGCCGACGAGGTCGCGGCCGACGGCCCGCTCGACATCCTCATCAACAACGCGGCGCAGACGGTGCGTCGCTCGCCGGGAGCGTACTCGAATCTCACTGCGGGAGAAGAGCTTCCGCTGCCGCGCGACGTCAAGCTGCCGCAGATCGTCCAGTTCGACCGCATCAGTGACGCTCACCCCGCGAACCTCGCCGGCACCCTCGCGGCCTATCAGCACACCCACGCCACTGACGAAGCCGAGCCCCAGCCCGACGCCGGACGTGACGTCCACGCGCCCGGCGTCACGCCCGCGGCCGGCCCGCTCAACCCGTCCGATGCTCACGACCCGGCCCGCAGCGCGGCGGCGATGACGTCGCTCGCTCTGTCGGCGGGTCAGGCGAGCCTCGAGGCGCATCAGGCGGGTACGGCGGTCGACGCGGGTGGCCTGTTGCCCGATGTCGTCGACACGAACAGTTGGAAGCAGAAGGTCGAGGAAGTCGATCCGCTGGAACTCCTCGAAGTGCAACTCTGCAATTCAACAGCGCCGTTCCTGCTCGTCAGCCGTCTGCGCCCGGCGATGCGTGCGGCCGTCGCGCAGGGGGCGCGGCGCGCGTACGTCGTCAACGTCTCGGCGATGGAGGGGCAGTTCTCGCGCCGTTA
>ERZ1023267.286-NODE-286-length-20181-cov-4.513565_pt1 | contig 20181 bp, 11 predicted proteins | sample MGYA00520905_ERZ1023267 | MGnify/ENA primary metagenome ERZ1023267 (study PRJEB32759, sample SAMN07749868) | skin metagenome | biome: transportation; feature: city; material: polyester macromolecule | host: Homo sapiens | place: Hong Kong:ISLAND line | collected...
GCGCCTTCTTCGAGGGCGCGGCCGGCTTCGGCATCCCCATCGCGATCTGCGCGGCGCTGCTGGTGGCTCTCGGCTTCGAACCGCTGCGCGCGGCCATGCTGGCGCTCGTGGCCAATGCCGCGGCCGGCTCCTACGGGGCCATCGGCATCCCCGTGATCGTCGGGGCCCAGCAGGGCGGGGTGGGCCTGCACGAGCTGTCGGCCATGATGGTGCTGGTGACCATCCTGGTCACCGCCGCCGTGCCCTTCCTGCTGATGGCCATCATGGACGGCTGGCGCGGGCTGCGCGAGACCTTCCCCGTGGCCCTGGTCTCCGGGCTGGTCTTCGGCGGGCTGCAGGCCGCGGTCCTGCTGCTGCTCGGCCCGGAGCTGGCCGACATCGTCCCGCCGCTGGGTGCGATGGTGGCCCTGACCGTGACGATGCGCCGCTGGCAGCCGAAGCGGATCTACCGCGAACCCGGCGCCCCCGAACCTGCGGCTGCGGCCGGCGGGGATCGCCCCGCCGGCAGGCAGGTGCTGGCCGCCTGGAGCCCCTTCTACATCCTCTCCGTGCTGATCCTGCTGTGGTCCCTGCCGGGCGTGAAGGCTCTCACCGCCCCGGGCGGGCCACTGTCCTTCACCTCGCTGTCCCTGCAGATGCCCGCCCTGCATCAGGCGGTGGCCCGCACCACCCCGATCGTGGAGCAGGACGCCCCGCTGACGGCGGTGTGGAACCTCAACCTGCTCTCCGCCAGCGGCACCGCGATCCTCGTCGCGGCGATCATCACCGTGCTGAGCACCCGCGCCATCGGCTGGCGCGAGGCCGGTCAGGAGCTGGCCGGGGCCTGGCGGCAGCTGTCCACCCCGATCCTCATGATCTGCCTCGTCATGGCGGTGGCGAACATCATGAGCTTCGCGGGCATGTCCTCGACCCTCGGCCTCGCTCTGGCCGCGGCCGGTTCCGTCTTCCCCCTGCTGTCCCCGATCATCGGGTGGATCGGCGTGTTCGTCACCGGCTCGGTGGTCAACAGCAACACCCTCTTCGCGGGCCTGCAGGCCGTGACCGCCGGGCAGATCGGGGTCAACCAGACCCTGCTGGTGGCCTCCAGCACCGCCGGCGGGCTGATGGCGAAGGTTGTCTCCCCGCAGTCCATCGCCATCGCCACCGCAGCGGTGGACCGCTCCGGGCAGGAGTCCCGCCTGATGCGCCTGGCCCTGCCCTACAGCCTCGGCCTGCTCGCCTACGCCTGCCTGTGGGTGCTGGCCCTGTCCCTGGTGCTCTAGTCCCCGGTGCTCCGGCCCGACGCCGTCGCCGGCCCATCCCTGCCGCCCCGTCGGCCCCGCGTCACACACGCGGGGCCGACGGGGCGGATCACTAGCCTGGGAACCATGCAGACCAGCACCACGACCACCGCCCGACTGCGCCGGGACCCCGTGACCGTCACCGTGACCGGGGCCGCCGGGCAGATCGGCTACGCCATCCTCTTCCGCATCGCCGCCGGTGAGATGCTCGGTCCGGATCAGCCGGTGCGCCTGAAGCTGCTGGAGATCCCCGCGGCCCTGCCCGCCGCCGAAGGCACCGCCATGGAGCTTGCGGACTGCGCCTTCGGCCTGCTGGACTCCGTGGAGATCACCGACGATCCCGAGGTCGCCTTCGACGGGGCGAACCTCGCCCTGCTCATCGGCTCCGCCCCGCGCCGACCCGGCATGGACCGCGGGGACCTGCTCTCCTTCAACGCCGCGATCTTCGCCGAGCAGGGTCGGGCCATCAACGCCGCCGCGGCCGAGGACGTGCGGGTGGCCGTCGTCGGCAACCCGGCCAACACCAACGCCCTGATCGCCGCCAGCCATGCCCCGGACGTGCCCCTGGGGCGCTTCACCGCCCTGTCCCGCCTGGACCACCTGCGGGCCGAGGCCCAGCTGGCCGAGGCCGCCGGGGCGCCCGTGCGGGACGTCTCCCGGGTGATCATCTGGGGCAACCACTCCGGAACCCAGGTCCCGGACCTGGACCACGCCCGCATCGGCGGACGCGGTGCCCGCGAGGTGCTCACCGAGCGGGGCCTGGGACAGGAGTGGATCACCGAGACCTTCATGCCCACCGTGGCCATGCGCGGACACGCGATCATCGCCGCGCGCGGCGGCTCGTCGGTGGCCTCCGCGGCCCACGCGACGCTGCGCCACGTGCGCGACTGGGTGCACGGCACCCCGGAGGGCACCTGGACCTCCATGTGCGTGCCCAGCGACGGCTCCTACGGCGTCGAGCCCGGGGTCATCTCCTCCGCCCCCGTCATCTGCTCCGCCGGCGGGTGGCGGGTCGTGCCGGACCTGGAGATGTCCGAGGACATCACCACCCGGCTGGAGGCCTCGGTGCGGGAGCTGCGCGCCGAGCGCCAGGCGGTGCAGGACCTCGGTCTGCTGGGTCCCCGCACCCGCTGAACCCGACATCGGGCGGCCGCGTCGATCCGCGCCCGGACCCCGTCTGCCGGACGGGGGCGGGGCGTGCGGCCGGAATCACCCCTGATCGCTGCGCCACACCCCGCAGCCCTCGGCGGCCCGGCTGCCGCAGGATCCCGCGGTGCGCCCCCGGTCACCCAGGCTGGATCCCAGGAGGCGGTGCTACGGTCTGGCCCATCGGCGCGCCCGCGCCCGCAACCGCCTCCCGACGGGCGGCGCGATGCCACGGGAGCGCCGCGCATCACCCTCTTCACGATCCCTCGAGGAGCAGCGTGGACATCGTCGACATCGCACGGTGGCAGTTCGGCATCACCACCGTGTACCACTTCATGATGGTCCCCCTGACCATCGGCCTCGGCACCGTCGTGGCCACCCTCAACATCGCGTGGGTGCGCACCCGCAGACCCGAGTACCTGAGGATGACCAAGTTCTGGGGCAAGCTCTTCCTCATCAACTTCATCATGGGCGTGGCCACCGGGCTGGTCCAGGAGTTCCAGTTCGGGATGGCCTGGTCCGAGTACTCCCGCTTCGTCGGCGACGTCTTCGGCGCGCCGCTGGCCATGGAGTCCCTGCTGGCGTTCTTCGTCGAATCCACGTTCCTGGGCCTGTGGATCTTCGGCTGGGATCGGCTGAAGCCCTGGGTGCACGCCGCGTGCCTGTGCTGCGCGGTGGTCGCCTCCCTGCTGTCCGCGTACTTCATCATCGTCGCCAACTCCTGGATGCAGCACCCGGTGGGCTACGAGATCGTCGACGGGCGCCCGGTGCTCGACGACATCGCCGCGGTGCTGACCAACAACACCGCGATCGTCGCGATCATCCACACCCTGTTCGGCTCGATCGCGGTGGCCGGATCCTTCCTGCTGGGCATCGCCTGGTACAAGCTGTGGCAGCGCCGCCGGGCCGGCATCGACACCGTGGATGCGCAGGGCCGGGTGGTCGTGGGCGAGGAGCCCACCGGCGCCCGGGACCGCACCGACTACCGGGTCTGGTGGCGCTCCCTGCGCATCGGCTGCCTGATCGGCATCGTCGGCTTCCTCGGCACCGCCTTCTCCGGGCACGTGCAGGCCCAGCTGATGATCCACCAGCAGCCGCTGAAGATGGCCTCCGCCGAGGCCGCCTGCCACGACGGCACGGCCTTCTCCGTGTTCACCTTCTCCAACCCCGGGGCGCGGGACTGCAACAACGTGCACACCGTCATCGAGATCCCCGGGCTGCTGTCCTTCCTCGCCCACGACAACTTCCACACCGACGTCGCCGGGATCAACACCCTGGTGCCCCAGTACGAGAAGGAGTACGGCACCAACCTCGCCCAGGACGCCAAGTACGGGGACCGAGCGGGGCAGGAGATCAACTACGTCCCGCTGATGATCGTCACCTACTGGGGCTTCCGGATCATGATCACGTTCGGCGGCCTGGCCGCGCTGGCCTGCGCCCTGGCGTGGTGGCTGACCCGCAAGGGCACCGTGCCGGAATCCCGGTGGCTGATGCGCCTGGCCGTGTTCGGGATCCTCGCGCCCTTCGGCGCCAACGTCACCGGGTGGGTGTTCACGGAGATGGGCCGCCAGCCCTTCGTCGTCGCCCCCAACCCGGATCTGCCGGCCAGCCAGCGCATCCACATGTTCACCGAGGCCGCCGTCTCCCCGACGATCACCCCCGGCGAGCTGCTGACCTCCCTGATCTGCCTGTGCCTGGTCTACCTGGTGCTGATGATCGTGGAGGTCTGGCTGCTGGCCAAGTACGTGCGCACCGGCGTCGTGGCGGCCATGCCGGAGCTGGTGCGGGACCCCGAGCACGATGACGACGACGCGGACGCGCCTGCCGGCCGACGCTCCGACGACGTCCTGGCCTTCGCCTACTAGGAGCACCCGATGATCGAGACCCTCGCGAACGAACCCGCGCTGAACACCGCCTGGTTCCTGGTGATCGGCCTGTTCTGGACCGGCTACCTGGTGCTGGACGGCTTCGACCTCGGCGTCGGGATGCTCATGGGCCGCATCTTCGCCCGGGACGAGAAGGAGCGGCGGCTGCTGCTGAACACCATCGGACCGGTCTGGGACGGCAACGAGGTCTGGCTGGTCACCGCCGGTGCCGCGACCTTCGCCGCCTTCCCGTTCTGGTACGGCGCCCTGTTCTCCGCCCTGTACCTGCCGCTGACCCTGCTGCTGCTGGCGCTGATCCTGCGGGCCGTGTCCATCGAATACCGGGGCAAGGGCTCCTCCGCCCGGTGGGCGCGCACCTGGAACGGGATCCTGGCGGTCTCCTCCGGGGCGATCGCCTTCCTCATCGGCGCGGCCCTGGCCCTGACCACCACCGGCCTGCCGCTGGATGCGAACGGGGACCGGATCGGCGGGGCCTTCGCGTGGCTGACCTGGCCCGCGGTGCTCGGCGGCCTCGGCTTCCTCGGCTTCGCCCTGGTCCACGGGCTGGCGTTCCTGGCCCTGAAGACCTCCGGGCCGGTGCAGGAGCGGGCCCAGCGGGCCCTGGTGCGCCTGCTGCCGGTGGGCCTGCTGCCCCTGGCCGGGTGGGTCCTGCTGGTGCAGGTGCGCGACGGCGTCGGCCCGACTTGGGCGCTGACCGGACTGGCCGTGCTCGGGGCCGTGCTGTCCTGGGCCTTCGCCCGCGCCGGGCGCGACGGGGCGAGCTTCGCCGGCAGCGCCGTGTTCCTCATCGCCGGGGCGGCGGCCGTCTTCCTGGCCGTGTTCCCCGTGGTGCTGCCCACGACCCTGGCCGGAGGAGCGGATCTGACCGTGACCAGCGCCGCCTCCTCCCAGTACACCCTGAAGATCATGACCATCGTGGGCTGCTTCGGCCTGCCCGTGCTGTTCCTGTACCAGGGCTGGTCCTACTGGGTGTTCCGCAAGCGCCTGCGCACCGAGCACATCCCGGACGCCCACGACGTGCGGGAGCTGGCCGAGCACCCGACCCGCACCGCCTGAGCCGCTGATGAGCCCGGCCCGCCCCGGCGTCGACCCCGGCGCCGATCCCCACCTCGCCACCGAGGCCGCCCCCGGTGCGCCCTCCGACGCCGAGTCCCGGGGTGGGTCGTCCGCGCGGCCCCCGCTGGGGCCGAACGCTCGCAGGGCCCTGCCCGCACTGGGGCTCCTGCAGGCGATGCGCGCGGTCGGCACGGTGCTGTTCAGCCTGGGCCTGGCCGTGCTGCTGACCGGACTGGCCCAGGCGGGGCTGGCCGGCCTGTCGGATCCCGGCGCCGCCGGGCCCCTGCCCGAGTACATCGGCACACAGGTCCTGCGCGATGACGCCCTGCTGCCCGGGCTCGGCGGGTCCTGGACGCCCGGCGGATTCCCCGCGCAGCGTCTGAGCGCGGCCCTGGCGATCGCGGTCGGCGGCCTGGCGCTGCGGGCGGCGGGTGACTGGCTGCTGGGTGTTGCCGCCCGGCGCGCGGCCCGCGGCGCCCAGACCGAGCTGCGCGAGCGGCTGCTGCGCCGCGAGCTGCTCGGCGGGCACCTCGGCGCGGGCGGGGCGGCCGTGCTGATCACCCGGGGACTGGACGCCCTGGACGACTACTACACCCGGTCCGTGACCGCCCTGGTGGCCACCGGCGTCGTCCCCGTGATCCTGCTGGGCGTGGTGGCGCTGGTCGATCCGATCAGCGCGCTCGTGCTGGTGCTGACCCTGCCGCTGGTGCCGGTGTTCATGGTGCTGATCGGCAAGACCACCCAGCGGGACACCCGCACCGCCCAGGCCGGGCTGCTGCGGCTGTCCTCGCACCTGGCGGAGCTGGCCCGGGGCCTGCCCGTGCTGGTGGGGCTGAACCGGGATCGGGCGCAGCGGCGCGCTCTGGCCGAGCTGGGGGAGCGTTACCGGCGCACCACCATGACCACCCTGCGCTCGGCCTTCCTCTCCTCCCTGGCCCTGGAGCTGATCACCACGCTGTCCGTGGCGGTGGTGGCCGTGACCATCGGGGTGCGCCTGGTCAACGGGAGCCTGGGGCTGGACACCGGGCTGCTGGTGCTGCTGCTGGCCCCCGAATGCTTCCAGCCCCTGCGCGACGTCGGCACCGCCTACCACCAGTCCCAGGACGGGGTCGCGGCCCTGCGTCGGGCCGAGGAGATCCTCCGGGAGGACCCTGCGGCGACCGGGCAGGAGGAGCCGGGGGACGCGGCCGATGCTGCGCCGGGGGACGCGCCGGGCGCAGCGGCGGGTCGCCCGGTCCTGGCCGTCGAGGGGCTGAGCGTGACCTACCCCGGGCGCACCGAGCCCGCCGTGCACGACGTCGAGATGACCGCCCGGTCCGGGGAGATCACCGCGCTGGTGGGTCCCTCCGGGGCGGGCAAGACCACCCTGCTGCGCGCGGCCGCCGGGCTGCTGCCCGCGGGGTCCGCGGTGACCGGATCGGTGCGGGTGTGCGGCCCGGTGGCGTGGGTCGGGCAGGATCCCCGCTTCCTGGCCGAGACCGCCGCGGCGGAGACGGCCCTGTACGCCGAGCCGTCTCGGGCCGGGCAGTGGCTCGCGGCCGGCGAGGGCATCGGATCCCTGCCGGGGGAGAAGGACCGGGACCGGGGAGCCCTGGCGGTGCCCGGGGTGCGGGCGGCCCTGGAGCGGCTGGGCCTGCTGGGCCTGGCCCGGGTGGCCCCGGCGGCGCTGAGTGCGGGCCAGCAGCGGCGGCTGGCCCTGGCCCGCGCCCTGGCGCCCCTCCTGGCTCGCCGCGCGGACCCCGCCTCTGGCGCCCACGGGGTGAGTATCGATGGGCCAGGAGCCGACGGAACGGGAACCGAGGGGCCGGTGATCGACGCGCCCGGTGCTTCCGGGCCGGACGCCCACGGGCTGGTGCTGGTGGACGAGCCCACGGCCCACCTGGACCCGGCGGCCGCCGCGCGGGTGCTGGACAGCCTGCGGGCCCTGGCCGCCGCGGGGGCCGCCGTCGTGGTGGTCACCCACAGCCCGCGGGTGCGCGCCGTGGCCGATCGGGTCCTGCGCGTGGACGCCCGGGGCGCGCTCGGCCCGGACCCGGCCCCGGAACCCGCACCCGACGCGGCGGACCCGGCCAGGCAGGGGAGGACCGACGAGGAGCGAGCCCCGCGGGAGGCCGGGGCGCCGGACGCCGTCGCGGGGCCTGCCACCGCGGGTCCCACCGCCGCGGCCGACGGCTCCCGGCCCCGGGTGCGCGAGGTGCTGGGGATCCTGCGCCGGGTCACCGGCCTGCGCGCCCGCGCCCTGCTCGGGGCCCTGACCCTGAACACCCTGGCCGTCCTGGCCGGGGCCGCCCTGACCGCGCTGTCCGGGTGGCTGATCGTGCGCGCGGCCCAGCAGCCGGGGCTGATGTACCTGCTCGTGGCCATCACCGGGGTGCGCTTCTTCGGCCTGGCCCGGGCCGGGTTCCGCTACGCCGAGCGGCTGCGCACCCACGATCTCGCCCTGCGCGGGGCCGATGCGCTGCGGCTGCGCACCTGGAGCGCGACCGGCGCCACCGCCCTGGGCCTGCGCTCCCTGCTGCGCGGCCGGGAGTTCCTGCGTCGGCTGATCGCCGACGTCGAGGACCTGCGCGATGCCCTGCCCCGGGTGCTGCTGCCCGCCGCGACCGCCGTGCCCGTCCTGGCGGTGGCCGTCATCGCCACCCCGGTGTGTCTCCCGTCGGCCGCGTGGCTGATGGCCGCGGCCGGCGTCGTGGGTCTGATCGTGATCCCCGGCCTGGCCCTGCGGGCCGACGCCGCGGGGGAGGGGACCCAGCGGGAGGTGCGGGCCCGCGCCCTGGGCCTGGCCGCCGGGGTCCTGGAGAACCGGGAGGATCTGCGCGGCAACGGCGTGGTCGAGCCCGTGCTCGCGGTGTTCCGGTCCGCCGACGCCGCCGCGCACGCGGCGGCCCGCCGGGCGGCCTGGGCGACGGGCCTCGGTTCCGGCGGGCAGGTGCTGCTGTGGTGGGGCACCGCCCTGGGCACGGTGGCCCTGGCCTGGCCGGCCGTCTCCTCCGGTGCGGTCTCCGCACCGGTGGCGGCGATCCCCGTGCTGCTGGCCACCGCCCTGGTGGAGCCGGTGACGGCGGCCACCGAGGCGATCCGCGCGTGGCCCGCCTTCACCCGACTGACCCGGCGGGTCGGCTCCCAGGCGCAGGAGGGCACCCCGTCGGAGGTCGGAGATCGGACGGAAGACGCCGTCCGGGCCGGTGCGCAGGACCGCGCCCCCGCCGCACCCCAGGGGAGGGGCCGTGCCGAGCGGGATGACGTCGAGCCGGCGGGCCTGGTGCTGCGGGAGGTCGCCGCGCGCTGGCCCGGGATGGACCGGCCGGCGGTGCGCGGGCTCACCGGAACCGCGGCCCGGGGACGCTGGTGGGGCATCACCGGGCCCTCCGGCTCCGGGAAGTCCACCGCGCTGGCGGTGCTGCTGGGCTTCCTGCCCCGCGAGTCCGGCAGCATCCGGGCGCTGGACCCCGCGGTCTCCGCCCCCGCCGATCCCGCCTCCTCCGCGGCGGGGCCCGAGCTCGGTCCGTCCCGGCTGCGCGGGCTGGCCGCCTGGTGCCCGCAGGACGCCTACGTCTTCGACTCGACCGTGCGCGGGAACCTGTCCCTGGCCCGGGACCGGGAGCACGCGCCCACCGACGATCAGCTGTTCGCCGCCCTGGAGCGGGCCGGTCTCGCGCAGGACGTCGCGGCCCTGCCGCAGGGCCTGGACACCCGGGTGGGCCCGGCCGGCGGCCTGCTGTCCGGGGGTCAGCGCCAGCGCCTGGCCGTGGCCCGTGCGCTGCTGACCGAGGCGCCCCTGCTGTACCTGGATGAGCCCACCGCCCACCTGGACGAACCCACCGCGCGCGCCATGATGGCCCGGCTGGCCGCGGGTCTGAGCCCCGGCCCGGGGGAGAACGACGCGACGGCGCCCGGCGTCATCGTCATCTCCCACCGCCCGGCGGACCTGGCACACTGCCGCAGCGTCCTGCGCCTGGCTCCGGGCACGGCCGACGCCCGGGAGCCGCACCCGGTGCCCGGCGAGGCGTCCTGAGGCCGCTGCGCTGGCCGCCCGCTGCCCGCGGGCCCGGCCTACGACGTCGGGCTCTGCCGCTGCCCGGCGTCGAGGCCGTCCAGGGAGGGGCCGACGGCGTCGATGCCGCGCTCCAGCGGCACCCCGGACCCGTCCCTGGCACCGTGCTCGGTGGGCAGGGACCGGGCCACCCCGGACTTGGACACGGCCCGCACCGGGCCGGGCCCGGCGAAGGCCAGCGCCAGTCGGGACTCCCCGCGCAGGAAGCGATGCGCCCGCACCCCGCCGGTGGCCCGGCCTTTGGCGGGGAACTCCTCGAAGGCCGTGACCTTCGCGGAGCCGGCGCCGGTGCCGGGCAGGGAGTCGTCCTGGGCGGCGATGGTGACGACCTCGGCCCGCTGACCGGGGCGCACCACCCCGAAGGCCAGCACGGCGTCGTCCTCGGCCAGCTTGATCCCGGCCACCCCGGAGCCGGTGCGGCCCTGCGGGCGCACCTTGGAGGCGTCGAAGGTCAGCAGTTTCGCCGCCCGGGTGATGAACACCAGGTGGTCGTCATCGGCGGCCGCGGCGCACCCGAGGACCTCGTCGCGGCCCTTCAGGGTGATGACCTCCCAGTCGTCCCGGTTCAGCGGGTAGTCGGGATTCACCCGCTTGACCACCCCGTCCCGGGTGCCCAGGGCGATGACCTCGGAGGTCGGCACCAGGCCCACCACCCGCTCCCCGCGGGCCAGGGTCAGGAACTCCGCCACCGGCACCCCGGTGCCCAGGTTCGGCGCCTGCCCGCTCAGCTGCAGCACCGGCAGGTCCATCACGTTCACCCGCAGCATCCGGCCGGCACTGGTCACCGCCCCGACCTCCCCGCGTGCGGTCGCGGGGATGCAGGAGACCAGCGCGTCGTGCTTGATCCGCTGGCCCGGATCCGCCAGCCGCTCCCGGCCGCCGGGGGCCCCGGGGGTGCGTCCGAGCAGACCCGAGGCGGACAGCGCGACCCAGCACGGGTCGTCCGCGGTCTCCAGGGCCAGGCCCAGGCCCTTCCCGGTCTTCTTCGCCCCGGCCGGGGTCGCCGCCTTCGCCAGCTGCGCCAGATCGTCCGTCTCGGTGAGCACCGTGCGCCGGTCCGTGCCGTACTTCTCGGCCACCTCGCCCAGCTCCGCGGAGACCACCGAGCGCAGCGTCGCATCCGAACCGAGGATCTCCTCCAGCTCGGCGATGCGCGCGCGCAGCTCCTCCTGCTCCCGCTCCAGCTCGATCCGGGAGAACTTGGTCAGCTGCCGCAGCCGCAGCTCCAGGATGTGCTCGGCCTGCACCTGGGTCAGATCGAAGACCTGCATGAGCCGCGTGCGGGCCTCGGCGGTCTCCTCGGCGGCGCGGATGATCTGGATGACCTCGTCGATGTCCACGATGGCCAGCAGCAGGCCCTCCACCAGGTGCAGCCGGTCCTTGGAGCGGCCCAGCCGGTGCTCGGTGCGCCGGCGCACGACGTCGATCCGGTGGTCCACGTACACCCGCAGCAGCTCCAGCAGGCCCAGGGTCTGCGGCTGCCCGTCCACCAGCGCGACGTTGTTGATGCCGAAGGAGTCCTCCAGCGGGGTGTGCTTGTACAGGCTCAGCAGCACCGCGTGCGGGTTGAACCCGTTCTTCAGCTCCACGACCAGGCGGGTGCCGTGCTTGCGGTCCGTGAGGTCCACGACGTCGGAGATCCCGGACAGCTTCTTGGCCTGCACCCCGTCCTTGATCTTCTCGATGATCTTCTCCGGGCCCACCATGTACGGCAGCTCGGTGATCACCAGGCCCTGCTTGCGGGCGGTGACCTGCTCGATGCTGACCTTCGCGCGGGTCTTGAAGGAGCCGCGCCCGGAGGCGTAGGCGTCGCGGATCCCGGACAGCCCGACGATCGTGCCGCCGGTGGGCAGGTCCGGGCCCGGGATGAAGGCCATGACGTCCTCGAGGGTGGCCTGCGGGTGGGTGATCAGGTGCTGGGCCCCGGCGATCACCTCGCGCAGGTTGTGCGGGGCCATGTTGGTGGCCATGCCCACCGCGATCCCCGAGGAGCCGTTGACCAGCAGGTTCGGGAAGGCCGAGGGCAGCACGCCGGGCTGGGTGAACTGGTTGTCGTAGTTGGGCACGAAGTCCACGACGTCCTCGTCCAGGTCCCCGGTCATCGCCAGGGCCGCCGGGGCCATCCGCGCCTCCGTGTAGCGGGCCGCGGCCGGGCCGTCGTCCACGGAGCCGAAGTTCCCGTGCCCGTCCACCAGCGGCAGGCGCATCGCGAAGGACTGGGCCAGGCGCACCATCGCGTCGTAGATGGCCGCGTCCCCGTGCGGGTGCAGCTTGCCCATGACCTCCCCGACCACGCGAGCGGACTTCACGTGCCCCTTGTCCGGGCGCAGGCCCATCTGGGTCATCATGTACAGGATCCGCCGCTGCACGGGCTTGAGCCCGTCCCGGGCATCGGGCAGGGCGCGGGAGTAGATCACCGAGTAGGAGTACTCCAGGAAGCTGGTCTCCATCTCCGCGGAGACGTCCACGTCGACGATGTTCTCCACGACGTCGACCGGGAACTCCTCCTGCATACTCGAGCTCTTGCGGCGAGGGGCCATCGGTGATCCTTTGCGCTTCGGGGGTGGGCGGGGACGGTGCCGCACCAGTCTAGGTCACGCCCCACCCGGGCGGACCCGGGGCGACGCCGCGTCGTCACGCCCACCCGGAAGTGTGATGTGCCCGACTAGGATGGGGTCATGGCCGAGTCCGAGCAGCCCCCGTACCCCGCCCACTGGGAGGCCGACGTCGTCCTGCGCGACGGAGCCACCGCCCACCTGCGCCCCGTCCTGCCCACCGATCGGGACGCCCTGGAGCGGATGTACGCCGGGCAGTCCGAGCAGACCATCTACCTGCGCTTCTTCACCTACAAGTCGGCGCTGACCGCCAAGGAGCTGACCCGCTTCACCACCGTGGACCACACGGACCGGGTGGCCTTCGTGCTGATGCTCGGGGAGGAGATGATCGGCATCGGCCGCTTCGACCGCACCGGGGATCCCGCCGAGGCCGAGGTCGCCTTCTTCATCTCCGACGCCCACCACGGGCGCGGCATCGGCTCGATCCTGCTGGAGCACCTGGCCGCGGCCGGCCGGGAGCGGGGCATCCGCAGGTTCACCGCCGAGGTGCTGCCGGAGAACCGGAAGATGCTCAGCGTCTTCTCCGAGGCCGGCTACGAGCTGTCCCGCGGCTTCGACGACGGCGTGGTCATGGTCCACTTCGACATCGACCCCACCGAGCGCTCCCGCGCCGTCATGGAATCCCGGGAGCACCGCGCCGAGGCGAAGTCGGTGGCCCGGCTGCTCACCCCCCGGTCCATCGCGGTGATCGGGGCCAGCCGGGACTGGACCAGCCCCGGCCACGAGGTCCTGGTGAACATCGTGGAGGGTGGGTACACCGGCTCCGTCTACGCCGTGAACCCCGAGGCTCTGGAGGTCGCCGGGATGATGGCCCACCCCAGCATCGCCGAGGTCCCGGAGACCGTGGACGTGGCGATCATCGCGGTGCCCATCGACCGGGTCGCGCAGGTGGTGCGCGAGTGCGGGCGGGCCGGGGTGCGCGGGGTCCTGGTGATCACCAGCGGATACGCCGACGACGGCGCCCGCGGCCGGGCCCGCCAGCGGGAGCTGGTGCGCATCGCCCGGGACCACGGGATGCGCGTGATCGGCCCGGCGTCGATGGGCATGGTCAACACCGACCCCGAGATCCGCCTGAACGCGACCTTCGGCGAGCACGCCCCCGGTGGGGGCGCGCTGGGGCTGTTCAGCCAGTCCGCGGCCATCGGCGTGATGATGTACACCTCGGCGTTCCGCCGCAGCATCGGCGTCTCCTCCGCCTTCTCCGCCGGCAACCGCGCGGACGTCTCCGGCAACGACCTGATGCAGTACTGGGAGGACGACCCGCGCACCCGGGCCGTGTGCCTGTACCTGGAGTCCATCGGCAACCCCCGCAAATTCTCCCGGATCGCCCGGCGCCTGGCCCGCACCAAACCCGTCATCGTCGCCAAATCCGAGGTCACCGGGCGCCAGCTGCCCCCGGGACACACCGGGCGCACCAGCTCCGCCCCGCCGGAGGCGCTCAACGCGATGATGCGCCAGGCCGGGGTGATCCGCGCGGACACCTCCGAGCACCTGATGGACATCGCCCAGATCCTCGTCTCCCAGCCCCTGCCGCGCGGGCGCGGGGTCGCGGTGGTCTCCAACGCCTTCGCGCTGAGCCGGGTCATCGAGGACGCCTGCACGGCCCACGGGGTGGAGGTCCGCCGCCGCGAGGACGCCCTGGACACCTCCGGGCTGGAGACCGACCCGCGCGAGATCATCCGCGAGGCCCTGCTCGCGGCCCTGCGCGCCCCCGACGTCGACGCCGCCATCGTCACGCTGCTGCCCACGCCCCTGGCCGATCCCGACGAGATCGCCGCGGTGCTGATGGACTGCGCGGCCCAGACCGGCACCCCCGTGCTCGCCGCGTTCGTCGGGGTGCTGGACTCCTCGGCCTCGCGCCGCGGCATCTTCCCGTGCCCCCGCACCCTCGAGGAGTCCGCCGCGGGGCAGGAGGAGCCTCGGGAGCTGCCGGGGCTGCCCTGCTTCGAATCCCCGGGGGCCGCGGTCGGCGCGCTCGCGGCGATCATGGACTACGTCGACTGGCGGGAGAAGGAGGAGGCCTTCCTGGCCGAGGTGGACGGCACCGACGCCAAGGCGGTGCGGCGGCTGCTGCGCGAGGAGGCCCCGAGGATCCCGGGGGAGGGGCTGCTGGAGCTGGATCAGCAGCGCACCCGGCAGCTGCTCGGGGCCTACGGCATCGAGGTGCTGGAATCGGTGCCCTTCACCACCGAGGAGGAGGCGGTGCGGGCCGCCGAGCGCCTGGGCTACCCGGTGGTGCTGAAGACCACCGACGCGACCCTGCGCCACCGCCTGGACCTGGGCGGGGTGCGCCTGGGCATCGAGGACGAGGCCGCGCTGCGCCGGGACATCGCCCTGATGCGCCGGACCCTGCGCCCCTACGGAGAGGTCGGCCTGGAGGTCCAGGCGATGGGAACGCCCGGGCAGAACTGCGTCATCCGCGCCACCGAGGATCCCCTGCTCGGGCCCGTCGTCTCCTTCGGGATGGCCGGGGACGCGGTGAACCTGCTGGAGGACTGGGCCCACCGCGTCCCGCCCCTGACCCAGCGGGACGTGCGGCTGATGGTGCGGGCGCCGCGGGCCAGCCGCAAGCTGTTCGGCTACGAGGGGCTGCCGGTGGTCGCGGTGTCCCTGCTGGAGGAGCTGCTGGCCCGGGTGGCGCAGCTGAAGGACGCCCACCCGCAGATCGCGCGCCTGGAGCTGAATCCCGTCATGCTCTCAGCCGACGACCTCACGGTGCTGGGCGCCCGGGTGGATCTGGGCAACCCCCAGCGGCGCACGGACTCCGCCCGGCGCACCATGACCCGGTGATCCACAGGGCCTCCCGGGGCGGGCCGGGCGGGACGTAGAATGTCCGGACGGCGGGGTGCCGCGCACGGCGCGCGCCCCGCGCAGAGGATCAGCGGCACCAGGAAAGCGAGTCGATGGCAGAGTCGGGATATCAGGGACGGAAGCTGGAAGAGGACATCATCAACGCGGGCTTCTACCCGCAGCTGGTCATGGACGTGGTCACGGATGCCCTGGACGGGGCCGTGCCCACCTCGCACCTGGTGCAGGTGGAGACCCACTTCGATCAGACGGAGGTCCACCGGCACGTGACCGTCCTGGCCCTGGCCGGCGAGGTCGTGCAGGTGACCCACGTGGATGACCAGGCGCTGGACGAGGACGGCCAGGACGTGGTCGCCCACGTGTCCACGGAGACCGTCCCGATCCGCAACCTCACCTCCGTGACGCTGTCCTTCGCCTACCGCCAGCCCCAGGAGTACACCCCCCGCACCCCCGCCTCGGAGGTCACGCTGATGATGTCCTGGACCGGATCCCAGCGCATCGACGTGCAGCCGGCCGACTGCGCGGATCCCGCCTGCGAGGCCGACCACGGCTACACCGGGGTGGCCCCCCGGGAGGACGTCGTGCTGCGGATCTCCGCGGAGGCGGACGGCCCACAGGCGGTGGAGGACGCCAAGGAGTTCGCCCGGGCCCTGCGCCGGGCCAACACCGCCCTGTCCGGGACCTCCCACCTGTGAGCCCGAGCCCGCTGCGGGACCTGCTCGGGCGCGAGATGCCGCCCGCCCCGGCCTACGGCACCGGCGCCGTCGCCGACGCGCTGGCCTCCGCGGCCGCCCTGCACCGCCCCGTGCAGGCGCTTCCCGAGGATCACCGGCCCGCCGGGATCGGGGACCGGCTCGGCCTGTCCGCCGCGCTGGAACGGGCCGGGCGGCCCCCGGGCTCCTACCGCAACGTGTGCCTGGTCCTGGTGGACGGGCTCGGCGCCGAGCAGCTGGAGCGGCACCTGGGCTACGCCCCGACCCTGCGCCGGGCGGCCCGCCTGGCGGATCTGGACGCGGCCTTCCCCTCCACCACCGCGGCGTCCCTGGCCACTCTGGGCACCGGGCAGCCCCCGGGACGGACCGGGATGGTCGGCTACGACGTCGTGGACCCGTCCCGGCGCGTCGTGGTCAACCAGCTCTCCGGATGGGATCCGCAGGTGCTGCCCGAGGACTGGCAGCCGCTGCCGACGATCTTCCAGCAGCTGGAGGGCCTGACCGACGTCGTGACCGTCTCCCAGCGCGCCTACGCCGGGTCGGCCCTGACCCGGGCGGCCCTGCGCGGCGGGGACTTCGTAGCCGCCGGCTCCACCGTGGCCCGCGTGGCAAAGGCCGCCCAGCGGCTGCAGAGCCCGGAGCCCACCCTCATGTACCTGTACTGGCCGGAGCTGGATCAGGCCGGGCACCGGTACGGCGTGGATTCCCCCGCCTGGCGCGAGGCCCTGGAGGAGCTGGACTCCGGGCTGCGGCGGCTGCGCTCGCGGGCGGGGGAGGAGACCCTCATCCTGCTCACCGCGGATCACGGGATGGTCGACGTCGCCGCCGAGCACCGCATCTCCTACGACGAGCACCCGGAGCTGGTCGCCGGGGTGGAGCTGACCGCCGGCGAGCCGCGCCTGGTCCAGCTGCACCTGGCCGACCCCGAGGACGAGACCGCGCGGGGGCGCCTGATCGCGGCGTGGGGGCAGCGCTTCGGGGACCGGGCCTGGATCCTGGACCGGGAGGACCTGGTGCGCGCGGGCTGCTTCGGCGACCTGCGCGAGGGGGTCCGCGGACGCATCGGGGATCTGCTGATCGCCGCCTCCGGGGAGCTGGCCCTGTACGACCTGCGCCGGGTCTCCCCGCTGGCCAAGGGCATGGTGGGTCAGCACGGCTCCTGGACCGACGCCGAGCGGAAGGTTCCGCTGCTGGCCCTGTGAGCCGCAGCGGGGCGGGCCGGTGCCCGCTCCGAGGGTCGCCCAGAGCGGGCGCAGGGGATCGTCGGAGGATCGCCGGGGCGATGCCCCGCCTCAGGCGCGCACGGCGCGCTGCAGGTCGGCGAACATGCGGGCGTTGAGGTCGAAGCCGGCGACGGCTTCCTCGACCAGCGCGGCACGCTGGTCCTCGCTGAGCTGCGCCCGGTCCAGCAGGGTGCGGTAGCCGTCCTTGAACACCTTGGGCTTGGGCAGGTCCGGGAAGCGGTACATGCTCAGCGCCTCGGCGGGAAGTCCGTCGGGCCATCAGCGCCGCCACCGCCTGCCCGCCGGAGAGGTCCCCGAGGTAGCGCAGATAGTGGTGGGCCAGGAACCGCTCCGGGCTGGTGCGGGTGGTCCGGATGCGCGCGACGTACTCGGCGGTGCTGGGCAGGGCCGCGAAGAGAGGATCTCCGTCGACGTCGAGCGGGCGGCCCACCAAGTCGGCGAGCACCGCCAGATCCGCCTCGATCGCGGACAGCCGATCCAGCCCGGGAAGGACGAACGGGTCCGTCAGCGGCTGGGGGTCCTCGCGGAAGGAGCGGGCGACCTCCTCGAGTGCCGCGTAGATGTGGCGGTACTGCGCCAGCAGCCGGAGGTAGGCGCTCGCATCCAGGGTGCCGCCCATGAGGTCGGTCATGAAGGTCGAGTGCTCGGCGGAGGAGTGCCGCTCGACGGTCGAGCGGCGCAGGCGCGCGGAGAAGGTCTCCTCCTGCGCGGCGTCGGTGCGGAAGCGGTGGGCGGTGGTGACGGACATCGGGGCCTCCGGGCACTCGGTCGGGTGAACAGGGTTGGTGACAGGGTGTCGCCAACATGTCTTGATGACAGTCTGTCACCGAAACATGACGCGATCAGAGGGTGCCCTTGAATTCTGCTGAGCCACACCTTCGTTTGGGTTGTGCCGGTCCTCGTCCGTTGCACAGCCGCGCCTGCACAGGAACCGGACCCTCCCCCTCACTCGACCCGAAGGCATCATGAACAACTCCAGCACCTCCCGCCGCGTCGGCACCGTCGCCGCCGCGGCCGTCATCGGGCTGGCGGGCCTCGCGAGCCTGCCCGCCGTCGCCGATGCGAGCCCGGTCCCCGCCCAGGCCCAGGTCCAGCCCGCCGCCCAGACCCAGCAGGACACCCTGACCCAGGCCACCATGGACTAAGGCGTCAAGGAGTCCTTCCGTCGCTACATCAAGGGCCCCATCGCCCGCGGGGAGATCGCCGTCTCCGGCGGGCTGACTCAGAACGCCGACGGCACCTACCACTGGAGCGAGGGCACCGGAACCTGGAACGGCACCTCCGGGGAGGTCGCCCTGCCGGGCACCGTCACCTTCACCGGGCACAAGGGCATCCTCGAGACCACCCTGAGCAACCTGCGACTGCGCATCGACGGGACCAAGGGCACGCTGATCGCCGACGCCCAGGCGCGGCCGTTCATCGACACCACCACCAAGGGCGAGCTGGAGGACTACCGGAACCTGGAGCTGGCCGACGTCGATCTCAAGGGCCTCACCGGCGCCGACGGCCAGCTCCGCCTCAAGGACGCGAAGGTCACACTCAAGGACTCCGGGCGCGCCGTGTTCGGGCAGACCTTCTACGACGCGGGCCAGGAGCTGGATTCCCTGAGCTTCACCGCCGACTACGCCGCCGCTCAGGAGCCTTCGGCCCAGCCCAGCGAGCAGCCGCAGCCCACCCGCACGTCCACGCCCGCGCCGAGCTCGAGCCCGAAGCCCAGCACCGCGGCCCCGCGGTCCACCGCCGAGTCGTCCGAGACTCCCGCCGCCCAGCCCACCCGGGATTCCGGCCAGGGCACCGCCCAGGAGGGGAAGAAGACCGAGACCACCAAGCGCACGGTGGACTCCGGGTCCATGTCCTGGGGCGTCAAGGAGTCGTTCCGCAAGTACATCAAGAGCCCCATCGCCCGTGCCTCCTGGACCGTGTCCGGAGTTCAGGATCGCAACGGGATCTTCACGTACGACAACGCCAGCGGCTACTACGATCCGGCCACCCGCACCGGCCAGATCGACTACCCCGGCACGCTGCACTTCACCGGGCACAAGGGGCTGCTGGACCTGACCATCGCCAACGCCCGCCTGCAGATCCGCGACGGCCAGGGCACCCTCGTCGCGGACGTCGACTCCCGCGAGCTCAACGACGACTACAAGACTCCCGGGAAGATGATCTCCTACAAGAGCGTCGCCCTGGCGCAGGTGGATCTCAGCGGGGCCACCCTGACCGGCGACGTCATCTCCGCGCAGGACGCGCGCACCACCCCCACCAGCAAGGGCGCGGATGCCTTCGCGGGCTTCTACGAGGCCGGCCAGGAACTGGACCCCCTGAGCTTCACCGCGCGCCTGGGCGCCGCCGTGCAGAACCCGGATGAGGCCACCCTGGACGAGGCCGACACCTCCGCCGGTTCCGGCAAGACCGCCTCCGCCTCCACGGACGATGCCGCACAGACCGGGAGCTCCAACGGCAGCGGGACCGGGTCCGGCTCCGGGGCCCAGAGCGGGACGAGCGCCGGTGGTGCCGGGGCCGTCTCCACGGATCCCGGGCAGGCCGAGCTGCAGTGCGTGCCGGTGACCGTCACGGAGACGGCGACGCCGGCGGCCGCCTCCGGCGCGTCCTCGGCCCAGGGCACCGTCTCCGCGGCCACCATGGACTGGGGACTGAAGACCTCCTTCCGCAACTACATCTCCGGTGGCATCGCCAAGGGCAAGTGGGACCTGACCGACGTCAGCTACGCGAACGGGAAGTACTCCTGGTCCGGAGGCACCGGGACCTTCAAGGACGGCTCCGGCTCCCTGAAGTTCCCCGGCACCCTGCACTTCACCGGGCACAAGGGCATCCTGGACACCAAGCTCTCCGACTTCCACCTGGAGATCGACGGCAGCCACGGCAAGCTCTACGCGACCATCTCCTCCAATGACATGGAGGGCAGGAACAAGGACTACGGCGACGTCGTGTTCGCCAACGTGGACCTGTCCGGGATCCAGGCCGACGGAGGCTCCGTGTCCGTCAGCGACGCGAAGACCACCCTCACCCAGACCGGTGCCGATGCTTTCGCCAACTTCTACGAGGCCGGCCAGGAGCTGGATCCGCTGAGCTTCTCCGCGTCCCTCACCGGGGATGCCGCCGCGCCGGCCGCGGACGCCTCCCCCCAGGTGACCACCCGTGTGGAGTACCAGGGCCCCGGTTGCGAGAACCTGGCTGAGACCGGCGCCCAGCGTCCGCAGCAGCTGGCCCTTCCAGCGCGTCAGCCGTCCGGCCAGCAGCACCACCGCCCCGCCCTGGTGGGCGGCGCTCAGGCCCAGCGAGCGGGACAGCGCCTGCGACAGCGTGGTCTTGCCCACCCCGGGAACGTCTTCGACCAACAGGTGACCAGAGGCCAGCAGGC
>ERZ1023267.287-NODE-287-length-20119-cov-8.382077_pt1 | contig 20119 bp, 13 predicted proteins | sample MGYA00520905_ERZ1023267 | MGnify/ENA primary metagenome ERZ1023267 (study PRJEB32759, sample SAMN07749868) | skin metagenome | biome: transportation; feature: city; material: polyester macromolecule | host: Homo sapiens | place: Hong Kong:ISLAND line | collected...
TCGCGAAGAACGCCGACCTACGCTCCTTCACCCAGACCGACCTCGACACCATCGCCGCGCGAATCAACGAACGGCCCCGCAAAGTCCTCGACTGGGCCTCATCCCACGACGCTTACGCCGATAGCCTGAACACCATCAGCGGTGCGTTGACCGGTTGAATCCGCCAACGTTTCTGATGCGACGCCGAGCCTTGGGGTAGAAACGATGGGCTGCCTCAGTGTCCTTCAGCCGCCGGCTCGACGAGTTCGACGAGCACGCCGCCGGCATCCTTGGGGTGGATGAAGTTGATGCGGCTGCCGCCGGTGCCGATCTTCGGCGCGTCGTAGAGCAACCGCATGCCGCGCTCGCGCAGCGTCGCGCACACGGCGTCGAGATCGCGGACGCGGTAGGCGAGCTGCTGCATGCCGGGGCCGGAGCGGTCGAGGAACTTCGCGATGCTCGACTCCGGCGACAGCGGCGCGAGCAGCTGGATGTGGCTGCGCGGGGCATCGGCCGGGCCGACCGTCATCATCGCCTCACGCACGCCCTGCTCGTCGTTCGTCTCGGTGTGCGCGCACGTCATGCCGTACGTCGACTCGTAGAAACGGATGGCGGCATCGAGGTCGGGCACCGCGATGCCGACGTGGTCGATGGCCTCGAACAAGTGCGTGATTTCGCCGGTCATGACCTCACTCTATGGTTTGCTTGGACGAGGAAGCCGGGTTAACGACGATTAACTCGGGCGATCGACACGAACCGGCGGCCGTGCGGCACCGTGACCCACGCCCGCCCGCTCACTGGAGGAACCATGACCGACACCACCGCCGTCATCGTCGCCGGAGCGCGCACCCCGATGGGTCGCCTGCTCGGCTCGCTCAAGGGCTTCTCAGGTGCCGACCTCGGTGGCCTCGCCATCAAGGGTGCGCTCGAGAAGGCCGGCGTCAAGGGCGACCAGGTCGACTACGTCATCATGGGCCAGGTGCTGACGGCCGGCGCCGGCCAGATCCCCGCGCGCCAGGCCGCCGTCAAGGGCGGCATCCCGATGGACGTGCCGGCGCTGACGGTCAACAAGGTCTGCCTGTCCGGGCTCGACGCCGTGGCGCTCGCGGCCCAGCTGATCCGCGCGGGCGAGTTCGACGTCGTCGTCGCGGGCGGCCAGGAGTCGATGACGAACGCGCCGCACCTGCTCGAGAAGTCGCGCGAGGGCTACAAGTACGGCGACGTGACGATGCGCGACCACATGGCCTTCGACGGACTGTGGGACGCGTTCACCGACCAGGCGATGGGCAACCTCACCGAGCAGGCCAACACCGGCGAGGTCGAGTTCAGCCGCGAAGAGCAGGACGCGTTCTCGGCCGCCTCTCACCAGAAGGCCGCCGCGGCCTGGGAGAAGGGCCTCTTCGACGACGAGGTCATCCCCGTCGAGATCCCGCAGCGCAAGGGCGAGCCGGTCGTGTTCAAGAACGACGAGGGTATCCGCGCCGACACGACGACTGAGTCGCTCGGCAAGCTGCGCCCCGCCTTCAGCAAGGACGGCACGATCACGGCAGGCTCCGCCTCCCAGATCAGCGACGGTGCCGCGGCGCTCGTCGTCATGAGCAAGACGAAGGCCCAGGAGCTGGGCCTGACCTGGATCGCCGAGGTCGGCGCGCACGGCGTCGTCGCCGGCCCCGACTCGACGCTGCAGAGCCAGCCGGCGCGCGCAATCGCGAAGGCCTGCGAGAAGGAGGGCCTCACGCCGGCCGACCTCGACGTGGTCGAGATCAACGAGGCGTTCGCCGCCGTCGGCCTGGCCTCGACGAAGGAACTCGGCCTCGACGCGGAGAAGGTCAACCCCAACGGCGGCGCCATCGCGATTGGCCACCCGATCGGCATGTCGGGCGCGCGTCTCGTGCTGACCCTCGCCCACGAACTCAAACGCCGCGGTGGCGGCGTCGGTGCTGCCGCACTGTGCGGCGGTGGCGGCCAGGGTGACGCGCTCATCGTGCGCGTCGACGCCTGAGCGCTGACCAGGACACGGCCCGAGCATGCCGCGTGAGATCGTCGTCGACCCACTCGTCACGCGGATGCGTGGCGGTGACCGGCGCGCCCTCGCGCGGTTGCTCACGGCCATCGAGAACGACCACCCGGCGCTGCCGGAACTGGGTGCAGCCGTCGCCCAGTTCACGGGCCACGCCCAGATCATCGGTCTGACGGGGCCGCCCGGCGTCGGCAAGTCGACGTCGACGGACGCACTCGTCGCGGCCTATCGCGCGCAGGGCCTCAGCGTCGCGGTGCTCGCGGTCGACCCCTCGTCGCCGTTCTCCGGTGGCGCGCTGCTCGGCGACCGCATCCGCATGGTCGGTCACTCGGGTGATTCCGGGGTGTTCGTCCGCTCGATGGCGACCCGCGGCCACCTCGGCGGGCTGTCGGCGGCGGCGCCCGCTGCACTGCGGCTGCTCGACGCCGCCGGCTTCGACATCGTGCTCGTCGAGACGGTGGGCGTCGGCCAGTCGGAGGTGCACATCGCCTCGCTCGCCGACACGACGATCGTCCTGCTCGCGCCCGGGGCCGGAGATTCCATCCAGGCCGCGAAGGCCGGGGTCCTTGAGATCGCTGACGTCTTCGTCGTCAACAAGGCCGATCACGACGGCGCGGCGGCGACCGTGCGCGACCTGCGCGCCATGATCTCGCTCGGCCAGACGGGGGAGCCGGGGCAGTGGCGCCCACCGATCGTCACGACGGTCGCAGAACGCGGCGAAGGGGCGACGGACGTCATCGACGCCATCGCGACCCACCGAGCGTGGCTGAGCGAGCACGACGAGCTGAGCCTGCGCCGCCGACGTCGGGCCGCGGGCGAGATCGAAGAGCTCGCGGTGCGGCGACTGCGTGAGCGCTGGGAACGCCCCAACGCCGAGGTGAAGCTCGAGGATCTCGCTGAGGCTGTCGCTCGAGGGGTTCTGGACCCCTACGCCGCGGCGCAGGCCGTCGCGGGTTGAGGGTGAGGGGCTCGATGCGCGTCCCGAAACCGCGCGAGAGCCCATGGCGGCGAGGCGTCGCAAGAGCGAGTTCGGACGTGCGTCGACGGCCGGTATCAGCTCTGATTCCGCGGAATATCGGGGTTGTCGGCGCCGGTGCCTACACTCGGAGCATGAAGCCTCCTACGCCCGTCATCATGCTCATCGCGGCCGCTGAGCACGCCGAAGAGATGCGGGAAGAATTCGACCACCGCTACGCTGCCGACTACGACCTGCAACTCGTCACGACGCTCAGCGAATCGATGACGATGGCGCAGGGCCTCAACGCGCGCGGCCTCCCGGTCGCGATGTTCGCCGCGACGACGCAGGTGGGCGACGCGACGGGCCTCGTCACGCTGCAGTGCCTGCATGCCGTCATGCCGGCGGCCAAGCGGGTCATGGTGCGCCTGCGCAGCGAACCGTGGGCGGTGGAGGAGCAGCGCGTCGCGCAGATCAGCGGCCAGATCGAGGCCGCGCTCCTGCTGCCGAGCGGCCCGCGCGACGAGGAGTTCCACACCGCCGTTACCGAGTTGCTCTCGGACTGGGGGTGGTCGGCGGGTGGCCCCGAGATCGAGCTCGTCAACATCGTGGCGCCCCCAGGCGACCCCAACGTCGGGGTGCTGCGCGACTTCCTCGATCGCCAGGGCATCCCGACGGGGGTCTGGCCGCCGGAGGCTCCGCACGCAGCCAAGACGCTCGAGATGGCGCGTTCGCAGGGCATCGAGATCGCCTATCCGCTCGTGCGCATCGCCGAGCGCGAGGTTCACGCCAACCCTGACGTCCGTGTGCTCGGGCGCGCCTTCGGCGCCACCGTCGACGAGCTGGGCGAGGGCCACGTCGTCGACCTTGCGATCGTCGGTGCGGGCCCGGCCGGCCTCGCTGCCGCGGTGTACGGCGCGAGCGAGGGGCTGAGCACAGCCGTCATCGAGGCCGACGCCGTGGGCGGGCAGGCCGGCACGAGCGCGATGATCCGCAACTATCTGGGCTTTCCCCGCGGCATCTCGGGCATGCGCCTCGCGCAGCGCGCACGGTTCCAGGCCACTCGGTTCGGCGCGGGCATCTACTCGGCCACCGAGGTCACCGGTTTCACGCCCGGCTATCGCGGCGAACCGCACGTGCTCGAGACCGACGATGGGCCGGTCTGCGCCCGCGCCGTTCTCATCTCGACGGGCGTGGCCTACCGTCGCCTGGGCGTCGAGGAGGTCGAAGGCTTCGTCGGACGCGGCGTGTACTACGGCGCGGCGTCGTCGGCTGCCCGCGAGTGCGAGGGCGGGCACGTCCTCGTCGTCGGCGGCGGCAACTCGGCGGGCCAGGCCGCCATCCACCTCTCACGCTTCGCGCGCTCCGTCAGCATCGTCGTGCGTCGCGACGGGCTCGCGGAGACGATGTCGGATTACCTCATCCGCGAGATCGAGGCGAACCCGCGAATCGTCGTCAAGACGAATGCGGAGATCGTCGGGGCGAGCGGCACCGATCGGCTGCAGCACGTGACGATCCGCTTCAACGAGGAGGACCAGGAGCTGACGGTTCCCGCCTGCGGGCTGTTCCTCCTGCTCGGCGCGCACCCGTGCGTCGACTGGCTCGACGGCACCGTGGCGCGTGACGCCAAGGGTTTCGTGCTCACCGGTCGTGACGTGCCGCAGGAGTTCTGGCGTGACGGGCTGCCCCCGGAAGCGCTCGCGACGAGCGTGCCTGGCGTGTTCGCCGCAGGCGACATCCGCGCCGGGTCGATGAAGCGCGTCGCCGCGGCGTCGGGTGAGGGCGCGGGGGCCGTGACGCTCGTTCACCACTGGCTCGAGGCCGTCGTGACGGGGACCTGCGACCCGGACGCCTGCGCGAGCTGATCCTGCCGGGCCCAAGACGCGACGCTCGTCGCACGCCGCGCGCGGTGGCCGACGTGCGAACCTGACTGCATCGTTCCCATCACCTTCGAGGAGATCATCATGCTCGTCGCTTTCTCCGTCGCACCGTCGACGACGGACGACCCGGACGGTTCCGTCAGCGAGGCGGTGGCCGCAGCCATCCGCGTCGTGCGTGAGTCGGGCATCCCGAACCGCACCGACTCGATGTTCACAACCCTCGAGGGGGAGTGGGACGAGTGCATGGATGTCATCAAGCGCGCCTGCGAGGCCGTCCACGTCGCGTCCCCGCGCGTCTCGCTCGTGCTGAAGGCCGACATCCGCCCGGGCTACACCGGCCAGCTCGACGCGAAGGTCGAGCGCGTCGAAGCCCGGCTCGCCGAGTCGAACTGACGCCCGGGCCTCGCCGGGCGCGGATAATGACCACGAGAGAGGACGTCGACATGACCATCGACGAGCGCTACGAGATCCGTGGCCTGACAAGCGATGACGCCGACGAGCTCGCCCAGCTCCACGTCACGATCTGGCGCGACACCTACACCGGGCTCATCCCGCAGGAGAAGCTCGACGGGCTCGATCCCGTCGACGGTGCGAAGCGCTGGCGCGCGTGGTTGACCTCCGCCGAGGCGCCTCGGGTCGTCGGGGCATTCGACCGCTCGAGCGGTGCGCTCGTCGGGTGGATCTGCATCGGCAAGGCCCGCGACGACGACGCGCCCGCGGACGTCGAACTGCAGGTGCTCAATCTCGACACGGCGCACCACGGCACGGGCCTCGCGCACGAACTCATGACACGCGAACTCGGCGACCAAGAGGCCTACCTCTGGGTCGTCGACGGCAACGAGCGTGCGCAGGCGTTCTACCGCAAGCACGGGTTCGAACTCGACGGCGTCGGCAAGGACGACACCTCGGGTTCGTACGACCTGCGGATGGTGCGCCCGCGGGGCTGACGGCCCGGGCGCGAGGACCCGCCGCGGAGTGACGGTCCGACCCGAGGGACGCGCCTCGCCACGTGTGGCCAGGTGTTCGCTGTGCGCGATCATGCGTCGCCCGCCCCGGTGCGCCCTGCAACAATGAGGGCATGTCGAATCAGCCGTTGAACGCCGCGTCGCTGCGCGGTGCCGTTGACCTGTCCTCGCTCAAGAAGCCGCAGGGCGGCGCTCCTGCCGGGCGCCCCGCATCGGCCGCTGGCGCACCGACCGGCAGCGCCGGCGCTGCGGCGCCGGCAAACGCGCCGAGCGCTGCGAATCCCGGGCAGCCCCCCATGCCGCAGGGCGCCGACGACGCCGTCATCGCCGAGACGTTCCGTCACGACGGTCTTGTCGTCGACGTGACAGCCGAGAACTTCCAGGGCCTCGTGCAGCAGTCGGTGCAGCACCCCGTCATCATCGCGATCTGGGCGGGTTCGCAGCCGGCGTCCCTGGCGCCCGTCGCTTCGCTCGCGCGCGCGGTGCGCGCGCAAGAAGGGCGCGTCCTCATGGGCGTCGCCGACCTCGACACCGCGCCCGAGATCGGTCAGGTCTTCGCTCAGCTTTCGCAGCAGGCCGCGCAGCAGGGCCAGCCGGGGCAGATTCTCGCGGCGGCCTTCGTCCAGGGCCAGCCGATCCCGATCCCGCCTGTCGTCGAAGACGCGCAGACGCGCGAGCTCGTCGACCAGATCGTCCAGATCGCTGTGCAGAACGGTCTTGCGGGCCGCGTGGCGAACTACGACCCGAACGCAGCGGGCAAGGCCGGCGCTGAGGGCGGCGAGCAGGCCGAGCCCGAGCTGCCGCCGCTGCACCAGCTCGCGTACGAGTCGATCGACAAGGGCGACTACGACGGCGCCATCGCCGCGTTCGAGCAGGCACTGACGGAGAACCCGAAGGACGAGGAGGCGCGTCTCGCCCTCGGCCAGGTCAAGCTCATGCAGCGCACGCAAGGCGTCGACCTCCAGGCTGCACGTGACGCCGCCGCGAAGAACCCGGCCGACGTCACCGCGCAGACGCAGGTCGCCGACCTCGATGTCCTCGGTGGCCACGTCGAAGACGCGTTCGCGCGTCTCGTCGACGTCGTCAAGGCGACCTCCGGCGACGAGCGCAACGCCGCGCGCGAGCACCTCATCGGGCTGTTCGACGTCGTCGGCGCCACCGACCCGCGCGTCAAGAAGGCACGCACGGCGCTGATGTCGGCGCTGTACTGACAGCCCCGACGGGCCGGGCGACGTCTGGCAACAACGCACTGACCCCTTGCGTGCAAGTGCCCCGGGTGCACTTGCACGCAGGCACGTAGCCGCCCTGCTGTCGGCGGTGGGTGACGGACACGAAGGGCTCGCTCCACCCGGAGCGAGCCCTTCGTTCGTGTTGCGACGGAAACGAGCCTCAGTTGCCCAGGGCTGCCGCGACAACGTCCTTCGCCTCAGCCTGCACCTGTGCAAGGTGTTCGGGGCCCTGGAACGACTCGGCGTAGATCTTGTAGACGTCCTCGGTCCCCGACGGGCGCGCGGCGAACCAGGCCGAATCAGTGACGACCTTGAGGCCGCCGATTTTCGCGCCGTTGCCGGGCGCCTCCGTGAGCTTGGCGATGATGGGCTCGCCGGCCAGCGTGTCCGCCGTGACGGCCTCAGGCGTCAGTGCACCGAGCTTGGCCTTCTCCTCGCGCGTGGCGGGGGCGTCGACGCGCGCGTACGCGGGTTCGCCGTGCTTCGCCGTCAGCTCGCCGTAGAGCTGCGACGGCGACTTGCCCGTCGTCGCCTTGATCTCCGAGGCGAGCAGCGCGAGCAGGATGCCGTCCTTGTCCGTCGTCCAGACGGAGCCGTCGAAGCGGCAGAACGACGCGCCCGCCGACTCCTCACCGCCGAACGGGCCCGAACCGTCGAGCAGGCCCGGCACGAACCACTTGAACCCGACGGGCACCTCGACGAGCGTGCGGCCGAGGTCATCGGCGACGCGGTCGATCATCGAACTGCTGACGAGCGTCTTGCCGATGAACCCGTCCTGGCGCCACTGCGGGCGCGCGCCACCGTAGAGGTACTGGATCGCGACCGACAGGAAGTGGTTGGGGTTCATGAGCCCCGCGTCGGGCGTGACGATGCCGTGACGGTCCGAATCAGCGTCGTTGCCCGTCGCGATGTCGTACTTGTCGCGCTCGCCGATGAGCGACGCCATCGCGTTGGGGGAGGAGCAGTCCATGCGGATCTTCTCGTCCCAGTCGAGCGTCATGAAGCGCCACGTCGGGTCGACGAGCGGGTTGACGACGGTGAGGTCGAGCGCGTGACGCTCCGCGATCTCACCCCAGTACGCGACGGCCGCGCCGCCGAGCGGGTCGGCGCCGATGCGCACGCCGGCGCGCTTGATCGCGTCGAGATCGACGACGTTCGGAAGGTCGTCGACGTACGTGCCGAGGAAGTCGTAGCGCTGGACCTTGCCCATCGCCTGCGTCAGCGGCACGCGCTTGACGCGCTTGAGCCCCTCACGGATGTGCTCGTTCGCCGCGGCGGCGATGACCTTCGTCGCGTCTGAGTCGGCCGGGCCACCGTGCGGTGGGTTGTACTTGAACCCGCCGTCGGCGGGCGGGTTGTGCGAGGGCGTGACGACGATGCCGTCGGCGAGACCCGAGCCGTTCGTCAGATCCTTGCCCTTGTTCGCGCGCAGGATGGCGTGGCTGACGGCGGGCGTCGGCGTGTAACCGTCATGATCGTCGATGAGGACGATGACGTCATTGGCGACTAGCACCTCGATGGCGCTCGCCCATGCGGGCTCGGACAAGGCGTGGGTGTCGCGGCCGAGGAACAACGGCCCGTCGAAGCCCTGCGAGCGGCGGTAGTCGACGATCGCCTGCGTCGTGGCGAGGATGTGCGCTTCGTTGAACGCGGTCTTGAGGCTCGAACCGCGGTGCCCCGACGTGCCGAACGCCACCTGCTGGTCGACATTCTCAGGGTCGGGCGTCAGCGTGTAGTACGCCGTGACGAGGTGGGGGACGTCGATCAGGTCACGAGGTTCGGCCAACTGGCCCGCGCGGTTGCTCATACCTTCATCCTGCCCTCTTTGAGCGGCGACGTAAACGCCCGAACCGATGCCTCGAGCGAGGCGGGGCGGACGTGACGAGGCCGGCCGCACCCCTGGCGGGTACGGCCGGCCTCATGCGCTCGATCGAGCGGGTCGTCAGTCGCGCTGACGCGTCTGGTCGGCGGCGTCGCGAGCCTCGTCGTCGGCGCCCCAGCGGCCACCCTCGACGTCCTCGTCGAGGCCGCCACCGGGCGTGCCGGTGATGTCCTTGAGGTGCTCGACGGGCTCGTCACCCGTCTCGTCCTCGCCGGCCGGCGTGAAGGCACGCTCGTGCGCCTTCGACTCGGTCTGCTCGACGTCGAAACCACCCTCGTCCGCGTGGTCGACGGGGTGCGTCGCCGGGACGCCGGTGCGCGAGCGCGCCTGCTGGTCGCCGGCCGCTCCCTGAGCGTCCTCGGCCTGCGCGCCGCCTCGCGAACCGTCGAGCGGCTGATCGAGTGCGCCCGGGTTGCCTGCGGCGTCCTCGAGCGGCGCGCCCGCGATGAGGGCCTCGGACGGCTGCTTGTCGGACGAACTCGTCGCTGCGTTCTGGTCGCTCATCGTGTTCTCCTGTCGTGCCGTTGCGGTGGACGATGAATCGGCGCCACCGGCCTGCTCGGTAGCGGTGTGCGCAGCCACCTGCGTCATGTCGGGGCGCGTCGCCGGCTCGAACCACACGACACCGAGCGGCGGCATCGTGATCTCGGCCGAGTACGGCTGACCGTCCCAGGGGATCTCCTCGGCCTCGACCGAACCCAGGTTACCGACGCCCGAGCCGCCGTACGCCTCGGCGTCGGTGTTGACGATCTCGTTCCACGTACCAAGGTGGGGAAGGCCCACGCGGACGCCGTGGTGCGGGTTGCCGGCGAAGTTCGCGGCGATCGCGACGACGGGGCGGTACCCGTCAGCTTCGGCGGGCGCGAATCGCAGCCACGTGTAGGCGTTGCGGCCCGCGTCGTCGGCGTTGATCCACGAGAAGCCCTCCTCCGAGTGGTCGAGAGCCCACAGGGCCGGGCGCTCGCGGTAGGCGCGGTTGAGGTCCTTCATCATCGCGTGCACGCCGTAGTGCGCGGGCTGGTCGAGCAACCACCAATCGAGGCTGCGACCGTCGGCCCACTCGGCCTCCTGCGCGAACTCCGAACCCATGAAGAGCAGCTGCTTGCCGGGGTGGGCCCACATGTACGCGAGGTAGGCGCGCACGTTGGCGAGCTGCTGCCAGCGATCACCGGGCATCTTGCGCAGCAGGCTGCCCTTGCCGTGCACGACCTCGTCGTGGCTGACGGGCAGCACGAACTGCTCGCTGAACGCGTAGACGAGCGCGAACGTCAGGTCGTGGTGATGATGCTGACGGTAGATCGGCTCACGTGCGACGTAGTCGAGCGAGTCGTGCATCCAGCCCATGTTCCACTTGAGCCCGAAGCCCAGGCCGCCGGTGTCCGTCGAGCGGGTGATGCCCGGCCACGACGTCGACTCCTCGGCGATGATGACGGCACCCGGCGTGCGCTTGTACGCCGTCGCGTTCGTCTCCTGCAGCAGCTGCACGGCTTCGAGGTTCTCCTGGCCGCCGAACTTGTTCGGCACCCATTCGCCGTCCTTGCGGGCGTAGTTGAGGTACAGCATCGAGGCGACACCGTCGACGCGCAGACCGTCGGCGTGGAACTCCTCGAGCCAGTACAGCGCGTTGGCGACGAGGAAGTTGCGCACCTGCGGGCGGCCGTAGTCGAAGATGTTCGAACCCCACTCGGGGTGCCAGCCCTTGCGCGGGTCCGGGTGCTCGTAGAGCGCCTGGCCGTCGAAACGGGCGAGCGCCCACTCGTCGGTGGCGAAGTGGCCGGGAACCCAGTCGAGGATGACGCCGATGCCCTCCTGATGGAGGCGGTCGACGAGGAACTTGAAGTCGTCCGGGTCGCCGAAGCGGCTGTTCGGCGCGTAGTAGCTCGTGACGTGATAGCCCCAGCTCGGCGGGTACGGGTGCTCCATCACGGGCATGAACTCGACGTGCGTGAAGCCCAGATCCTTGACGTAGTTGACGAGGTGCTCGGCCATCTCGCGATAGCTGAGCCCCTGACGCCACGAACCGAGGTGCACCTCGTACGTCGACATCGGGCCGTGGTGCGCGTTCGTCTCGGCGCGCTTCGTCATCCACGCGTCGTCGTTCCACTCGTAGTGCGAGCTCGTCACCTTCGACGCCGTCGCGGGCGCCGTCTCCGCGAGGCGCGCCATCGGGTCGGCCTTCGCGCGACGCACGCCGTCGCTGCACAGGATCTCGAACTTGTACGCGGTGCCCTCGCGCACGTCGGGGACGAACAGCTCCCACACGCCCGACTCCCCGAGCGTGCGCATGCCGTGGCCGACACCGTCCCAGTGGTTGAAGTCGCCGACGACGCGCACGGCCTTGGCATTGGGCGCCCAGACGGCGAACGCGGTGCCCGTGACGTCACCCTTGATGCTCGGGTAGGTGCGCACGTGGGCGCCGAGGACGTTCCACAGCTCCTCGTGGCGCCCCTCGCCGATGAGGTGGAGGTCGATCTCGCCGAGGGTCGGCATGAAGCGGTACGGGTCGTCGCCGCGGTGCTCGCTGCGGTCGTCATACGTCGTGATGACGCGGTAGTCGGGCATGTACTCACCCGCAATCGCGCCGGCCCAGATGCCGTCGTGCTCGTGCGTGAGCTCGAGCACAGTCTCGCCCATGTCGATGACGACGCCACGCGCCATCGGGCGCACGACGCGGAACGTGATGACGCCGTTCTCGACATGCGCGCCGAGCACACGGTGCGGGTCACGGTGCTCACCGGCGACGACGGCGTCGAGTTCGCTCACCTCGACGCGCGACGGCGTGACGGCGGGCGAGGCGGCGCCGAGGGCGCTCGCGTCGGTGGTCGAAGCGTTGCTCGTCTCACCGGCGGCGCTCAGGCCACCGCCAGAACCCGCGTCGCTCGCGGCCGCCTCGGGCTTGTCTCCCGCAGCCGCGACGGTCGTGTCACCCGTCGCGGGTGCGCCCTGCGGCGCGACGAGCGGAGCGGCGCCGGAAGCGTCGGCATCCTGCGTCGAGACGAGGGGAGCGCCGTTCGTGTCGGACGGGCTCATCGAGGCAGGAGTGGGCGTCGTGCTGTCGTCGGAGGTCATGGTGCTCCTTTCCGCGGCGCCGGTGGGCGCGGCGTCGTCCTCGTCGGCGGGCGTCATCGTGGGCGCCTCGCCGTGGGTCGCGGACGAGTCGGTGGAGGTGGTGAGGATGCGGCCGACGGCGTCGGCGGGGATGCTCAGCCAGTCGGGGCGGTTGCGGGCCTCGTACGAGCACTCGTAGAGCGCCTTGTCGAGCACGAACAGGTCGAGCAGGTCGAGGTCGACGGCGCCGAGTTCGCTCTCGTAACCCGCGAGGAAGGCGTCCTGAGCGGCGCTGACCCACGCGCGGCGGTCGCCGTCGGCGCCGGCGATCTCGTTCTCGATCGTGCCACCGGCGTAGTCGAACGAACGCAGCATGCCCGCGACGTCGCGCACGGCGACGTCCGGTGCCGAGCGCTCCTCGAGCGGACGCAGTGGCTCGCCCTCGAAGTCGAGCAGGACCCACCCACGCCCGGGTACGTCGAGCACCTGGCCGAGGTGGTAGTCGCCGTGGATGCGCTGGAAGCGCGGCCACTGCGCGCTGCGCCCGGCGTCGATGCGGTGGGCGATCTGCGTGGCGCGCTCCGCGAGCTGCGGCGCGTCGTTGAGGGCCGCTGCCGCTCGCTCGTGCATCTCGTCGACGAGGGCATCGACACGGTCGGTGTCGGCCTCGACGCTCGGCAGCACCTCGGCGAGGGTGCGGTGCACCTGCGCCGTCGTACGACCGAGTTCGCGGGCGCCGTCGGTGAAGTCACGGTTCTCGCGAGCCGCGTCGAGGGCCTCACGCCAGGCGTCCCGCACGTCGGGCATGAACTCCTGCGCGAACGCGAGGTCCGCGACGAGCTGCTCGCGAGAGTGACGCCCCTCCGTGTACGAACCACTGAGAGATGCCAGCAGCGCCGGCACGTGCGTGTTGCCCGCGCTCGTCAGGGCCCCCGTCACCTCGATGTCGGGGTTTGCGCCGACGTTGAGCACACGGAACAGCTTGGCGATGAGCTGCTCGCCGTCGTCGAGGGTGTAGATGATCGACGTGTTCGACTGCTCGCCACGCAGCACCGTGGCGCTGCGCATCGCGGCGAGATCGGCGCTCTGCGGACCGGGCCGGCCTGCGACGCTCATCTCGACGACACCGTCGCTGCGCTCGGCCTGCGTTCCGCCCGACGCCATCGTCGCGAGCAGGACGGCGGCGAACACCGGGTCGTGCGGGCCGTCGTAGACGTAGCGCGTGCCGAGCGCGGAGTGCTCGATCGTGCCGATGAAGGCGTGCTCCAGCTCCGGCGCGCGCTCACCACGGTAGGTGACGGGCACCTGGTAGGTGGTCTCGTGCTCGGCGTCGAGATCGCGCAGGAACAACACCTCGAGGCCGACCTCACCTGCCGGGTCCTCGAAGCGGAAGGCACTCACCTTGCGCAGGTGCGGCTCACGGCCCTTGGCCTGGAACCAGCGCTGCGTCGCCACCCACGGCGTGAGCAGTTCGAGCTTGCCGGGTGACAACGTGGCGCCGGAGTGGATCTCGGCGACCATCAGAGGTCCTTTCCCTCAGCGTCCGAGGTGGTGTCGTCCTTGAACTCGTCGAGCACCTCGGAGGCGTTGGCCTCCGGGGTACCGGTTGCGGCGGGCAGCGCGTCGTCGGCGCTGACGTCGGACTCGATCGCCAGCCAGTAGAAGCCGCGCGAACCGAGCATGACGGTGACCGTGCCGTCCTCACCGATCTGACCGAAGCCCTGACCGCCGAAGATGTCGGTGAGCTTCGCGCCGGCGAACTTGGCAGCGACCTGCACCCGGGCGCCCTGCGGGCGCGAGCTCAGGTTGTTGATGCACAGCAGGTGCTTCGTCGTCGTGTTCTCGGCCTTCGCGTCCTCGTCCGACATCGAGCGCGTGAACGCGAGGACGGCGTCGTTGTCGGCCGGGGCGACGACGAAGTCGCCCATGCCGAACGCGGGGTAGCGCGAACGCACCGAGAGCATGCCGCGCGTCCAGTGCAGCAACGACGCGCTCGAGGCCATCTGCGCCTCGACGTTGACGTTGTTGTGGTGGTACACGAGGCTCTGGATGACCGGCAGGTACAACTTGCCCGGGTCGGCCGTCGAAAAACCGGCGTTGCGATCCGGCGTCCACTGCATCGGCGTGCGCACAGCGTCACGGTCGTCGAGCCAGATGTTGTCGCCCATGCCGATCTCGTCGCCGTAGTACAGGCACGGCGAGCCGGGCAGCGACAGCAGCAGGGCGTTGATCAGCTCGATCTCGGCGCGACTGTTGTCGAGCAGCGGCGCGAGGCGACGACGGATACCGACGTTGGCGCGCATGCGCGGATCGGGGGAGTACCAGCCGTACATCGCGGCGCGCTCCTCCGGCGTCACCATCTCGAGCGTCAGCTCGTCGTGGTTGCGCAGGAAGGTGCCCCACTGGGTGCCCTTGGGGATCGGGGGCGTTTCGGCGAGGACGTCGATGATGGGCGTCGCCTTCTCCTCGCGCAGCGAGTAGTAGATGCGCGGCATGACGGGGAAGTGGAAGCACATGTGGCATTCCGGTTCTTCCTCGGTGCCGAAGTAGTCGACGACCTCGTGCGGCATCTGGTTGGCCTCGGCGAGCAGGACGCGGCCGGGGTACTCCTCGTCGACCATCCGGCGCAGTTCGACGAGGAACTCGTGCGTCTTCGGGTGGTTCTCGCCGTTGTGCCCCTCCTCCTCGAACAGGTACGGCACGGCGTCGAGGCGGAAGCCGTCGATGCCCATGTCCATCCAGTACCGGACGATGTCGAACATCTCCTCCTGCACGGCCGGGTTCTCGAAGTTGAGGTCCGGCTGGTGGGAGAAAAAGCGGTGCCAGAAGAACTGACGACGCACCGGGTCGAAGGTCCAGTTCGACTCCTCGGTGTCGACGAAGATGATGCGCGCGTCCTCGTACTTCTCGTCCGTGTCGGACCAGACGTAGTAGTCGCCGTACGGGCCTTCCGGGTCCTCTCGGCTCGCCTGGAACCACGCGTGCTGGTCGCTCGTGTGGTTCATGACGAAGTCGGTGATGACGCGGATGCCGCGCGCATGCGCCTGCGCGACGAGCTCCTGGAACTCGGGCAGCGTGCCGAACTCGGGCAGCACCTGCTTGTAGTCGGCGATGTCGTATCCACCGTCGCGCAGCGGCGAGGCGTAGAACGGCGGCAGCCACAGGCAGTCGACGCCGAGCCACTGCAGGTAGTCGAGTCGGGCCATGAGGCCCGAGAAGTCGCCGGATCCGTTGCCCGTCGAGTCGCTGAAACCGCGCACGAGGACTTCGTAGAACACGGCCTTACGGAACCACTGCGGGTCGTGCTTCAGACCCGGCTGGTGCAGACCAAGACCTTGCATGCTCAGAACTTCCTCACGTGGATGATGTGGACGTTTTCGGCGTCCGGCCCGAGCCGGACGAAGTTGTGCTCGCCCCAGTGCCAGGTGGCGTCGCTCAGCAGGTCGTGCGCGACGAACCCTTCGTCCCCGCGTAGTCCGAGCGCGCCCATGTCGAGGTGCACCCAGGTCTCGCGCGTCGCGTGCGGGTCTGTGTTGGCGATGACGATGATCGTGTCCTTGCCGCCGTTGGCGCCGTCTCCGATGTCGCGGCTCTTGGAGAAGACGATGAAGTTCTCGTCGTCGACGCCGTGCCATCGCAGGTTGCGCAGGTGCTCGAGCGCCGGGTGGGCGCGGCGGATCTCGTTGAGCCGGCGCAGGTACCAGTCGATCGACTGGCCCTCCTTGGGCCCGCCGGGGGCGTAGTCGGCCCAGCGACGGTCCTTGAACTGGTACTTCTCGTTGTCGTTCTGCTCCTGGGCGCCGGGGCGCGCCACCGACTCCATGAGCTCGTACCCGGCGTAGATGCCGTAGGTCGGCACGAGCGTGGCAGCCAGCGCCGCGCGCAGCTTCCAGGCCGCCGGGCCGCCGTACTGCATGTACGGCGTGAGGATGTCGTGCGTCGTCGGCCAGAAGCTCGGACGCATGTAACTCGCCGTGTCGCCGATGAGTTCGTCGAGGTACTCGCGGATCTCCCACGGCTGGTGGCGCCAGGCGTAGTACGTGTAGCTCTGCTGGAAGCCGATGCGGCCGAGGTTGTGCATCATCGCGGGCTTCGTGAAGGCCTCCGCGAGCCAGATCACCTCGGGGTGGTCCTTCGCGACGTCGGCGATCAGCCACTGCCAGAACTCGACGGGCTTCGTGTGCGGGTTGTCGACGCGGAAGATCGTGATGCCGTGGTCGATCCACACCTGGATGACGCGACGCACCTCGGCGTAGATGCCGGCCGGGTCGTTGTCGAAGTTGAGCGGATAGATGTCCTGGTACTTCTTCGGGGGGTTCTCCGCGTAGGCGATCGTGCCGTCGCTGCGCGTGGTGAACCACTCCGGGTGCGAGGTGACCCAGGGGTGGTCGGGCGCGCACTGCAGCGCGATGTCGAGCGCCACCTCGAGGCCCAGTTCGTTCGCGCGGGCGACGAACGCGTCGAGGTCGTCGAAGTCACCGAGCGACGGCTCGATGGCGTCGTGACCGCCGTCCTTCGACCCGATGGCGTACGGCGAACCAGGATCCTCCGGGCCAGCCGTCAACGTGTTGTTCGGGCCCTTGCGGTTGACCTCGCCGATCGGGTGGATCGGGGTGAGGTAGACGACGTCGAAACCCATGTCGGCGACGGCGGGCAGACGCTCGGCGGCGGTGCGCAGCGTGCCCGAGACCCACTTCTGCGTCTCCTCGTCGAAGTGAGCACCCTCGGAGCGGGGGAAGAACTCGTACCACGCGCCCGTCAGCGCCAGCTTGCGCTCGACGAGCCAGGGGTAGTCGCGGCTGGGGGAGACGAAGTCGCGCAGCGGCAGCCGCTCGAGCACGTCCTTGACCTCGGCAGACGTGCCGGCCGCGAGACGCTCGTCGTCGCTGCGCGAGGTGTCGCGCAGGGTCGTGACGGCGTCGCGCAGGACGCGCTCGTCAGCATCGTCGTAGGTGTTGGTCGCACACGCGCGCTCGAGCACACGGGCGCCCTCTTCGAACATGACCTCGACGTCGACACCCGCGGCGACCTTGATCGTCGCGTCGTGATCCCACGTCCCGTACGGGTCGCTCCAGCCCTCGACACGGAAGTGCCAGACGCCCTCGTGGTCGGCTTCGGCCTCGCCCGTCCACAGGTCGAGCCCCGGGTTCACGCACGTCATCGGGACGATCCGCTCGACGCCGTGCGGCGACGTCATGACGAGGGAGGCGTTGACGGCGTCGTGACCCTCGCGGAACACGGTGGCGCGCACCGTGAACGGCTCGTCGACGACCGACTTCGTCGGCAGGTTGCCGCAGTCGACGATCGGCATGACGTCGGTGACGGGGATGCGGCCGATGCCGCGCGGTGCGTCATCCGCGCGCGCGACGGTGGGTGCGTGCGCGTCCGGTTCGGGACGCTTCTCCTCGGTGTCGGGCGTGTAGCGGCCGGTCTCGGGCGAGGAACTCGCCGGGGTGGACGCGGCGGGTGCGCCCAGGTCGTCGTCACTGGCCGACGTGGCAGTGAGATCTGACGTCAGGGGCTCGGAGTCGGGGAACGGGGGCATCTCACCTGGCTGAGAAACTGTCACGTCCGTCACGCTACCCAATGCCACCGACAACCGCCTCCCGGCGGCGATTTCGTGGACAGTGACCCGCGCCGCGAGGTGACGGCGACTGCGTCGTAGGGCTGGTACTCATCCGCGGGACTACGATGTTCGGGTGTTTCTGCCGTTGACCGTCGCGCTGCTCGTGACGACGTGCGTCCTCGCCCTGCTGGCCCTCGTCGCCACCGTCCGCGGACGCCCGATCGACAACCCGATGTTCTACCTGACGATCGCCATCGAGGTTCTTCTCGTCATCCAGTTGATCGTCGGCATCGCGACGTCGGGTTCGGCGGATCCGCACATGAACGTCGGCGTCTTCATCGCCTATCTCGTCGGTCTGATCTTCGTGCTGCCCGTCGCCGGGTTCTGGGCCATCGCCGAACGCGAATCGCGCTGGGGTACAGGGGTGCTCCTCGTCGGCGCCGTCGGCCTCGCCGTCATGATCGGCCGCCTCGTGCAACTGTGGAACGGACACGCCTGATGCCTGAAGCCCCTCGCAAGACCACGAACGCACTTCCTGACGGCGCGTCACCCGTCACCCCCGGCGCGGCGTATTCGACGCCGCCGACGCCCGACGAGTCGGGTTCGCGCGGGCGCGTCAACACCGGGCCGGGGCGCATGCTCGTCGCCGTCTACGGGTTGTTCGCGCTCGCCGCGACGGGGCGCTCGATCATGCAGATCGCGCAGTCGTTCGACAAGGCGCCCGTGCCGTACCTGCTATCGGCGCTTGCCGCCGTCATCTACATCGTCGCGACGGTGGCGCTCGCGCGCGGCAACCACGCGTCCGTGCGCCTCGCACGGGCGACGATCACCTTCGAGCTCGCCGGAGTTCTCATCGTCGGATTGTGGAGTGTCCTGCAGCCCAGCGCCTTCCACGACAAGACGGTGTGGTCGCACTTCGGCCAGGGCTACGGCTTCGTCCCGCTCATCCTGCCGATCGTCGGCCTGTGGTGGCTGCGCCGCAACGCCACCCGCTGAACCTGCGCCATCCCGGTCACGCTGCGTCCGCAGCCGCGTTCCGTGACGGACGAGCGCCCGCAGCCGAATCACTTGTTGCTCGTTGCGTCGTGCAGCGGCTGTGGCTGGCGTCGTCGTGACGACAGGTAGGGGTTGTGGAGATTCGCGCTTCTTGGAGCGCGTTTCTCCTCGACCCCTTCCGGGAGCTCAGCCGCGCGACGGCGTGAGCACGAGCATCGAGGGGCCATCGGCGGCGAACGTGCCACCGTCGGCTACAAACTGGCCCTCTGGCGGCGGCGGCGGCTGCGCCGAATCCCACACGACGCTCCAGCCGCCCCCGTCCGGTGACGGCGGCAACGTCACCGATGCAGCGTCGAGCGCCCCGTGCAGGACGAGCAGGACCGACTCGTCGTCCGTGTCACCACCGTCGAACAACGCCTGCAGCGTGCGCGTCGAGGGGCACGTCCACTCGGCGTCACTCAGCCCGACCCCGGCCGCGGAGAACCAGCGCACGTCAGGCTCACCCGCCACGGCGCGGGAACCGGGATAGAAATCGGGATGGCGCAGCACGCCGAAGCGGCGCCGCAGGGCGAGCAGGTGCCGCGTCGTCGCGAGCAGATCACGCTGGGCGGGGGAGTGATTCCAGTCGACCCAGCCGATCGGCGAATCCTGGCAATAGGCGTTGTTGTTGCCATGCTGCGTTCGAGCGAACTCGTCGCCTGCGGTCAGCATCGGCACGCCGGCCGACAGCAGCAACGTGCCGAGCATGTTGCGCATCGAGCGCAGTCGTCGGGCTGCGAGATCCGCTGCCACATCGCCCGCACCACCCGAGCCGCTCCCGGCGGCGGCGTCTGACGTCGGCTCACCACCCGACTCGTCGACCGCGTCACCCGGCCAACCCTCGACACCGTGATTCCACGACCGGTTGTCACTCGTGCCGTCGCGGTTGTCTTCCCCGTTGGCCTCGTTGTGCTTCGTCTCGTAGGCCGTCAGGTCGGCGAGCGTGAAACCGTCGTGCGCCGTGACGTAGTTGATCGACGCCTGCGGCCGGCGCAGCGGGCCGCCGACCAGGTCCTGCGACCCGGTCAAACGCGTCGCGAGATCCGCCACCCCGCCGCCGGGGTGCTGCCCGCCGCCACCGTCGCCTCGTGATGCCGCCGCAAGGTCGGCGAGCCAGAAGTCACGCACCGTGTTGCGGAACCGGTCGTTCCACTCGGCGAAGCCGGCGGGAAACTGCCCTGTTCGCCACCCGTGGAGGCCGATGTCCCACGGCTCGGCGATCAGCGTCACCTGCGACAGCACCGGGTCTGCCTGCATCGCCATGAGCAGCGCCGCCCGCGGGTCGAAGTCATCACCGGGCGCCCGCCCGAGCGCGACGGCGAGGTCGAAGCGAAAACCGTCGACGTGATACTCGCTCACCCAGTGCCGCAGGGAATCGAGCACGAGGCGCATGACGGCGGGTTCGCGCACGTCGAGGGTGTTGCCGCAGCCGGTCACGTCGATGTCCTCGCCGTGCTCGCCGAGACGGTAGGCGGTCGCATTGTCGAGCCCGCGCAGTGACAACATCGCGCCCTCGTGGCCGCCCTGCTCGCACGTGTGGTTGTAGACGACGTCGAGGAT
>ERZ1023267.292-NODE-292-length-19931-cov-6.134232_pt1 | contig 19931 bp, 17 predicted proteins | sample MGYA00520905_ERZ1023267 | MGnify/ENA primary metagenome ERZ1023267 (study PRJEB32759, sample SAMN07749868) | skin metagenome | biome: transportation; feature: city; material: polyester macromolecule | host: Homo sapiens | place: Hong Kong:ISLAND line | collected...
TTGTTCATTTTCTGTCTTTAAACTTTCCGCCTCATTTGATTTAACTTCTAATTGGTAAATCTGTTTCTTCAAACTTTCATTTTCATTATATGTTCGTGTCAAATGAGCCAAATCTGATTTGACAGAATCAAACCACTGAAAAGGTTTTTGCACAACCCTATCAACCAATGAGATTCCATCTCCTAATTTTGTCACAATTGTACTTGAATAAGTCGTCGCTAAGAGAGCTGACACAAGTAGAACAGCGACAAAAACAATAATGACATATTTTGATTTTTTAAAACGGTTCATATCCCTACCTTTATATCAAAAACTGTTACAGTAACTTTTTATCAATTCCTGAAAGCTACTAAGATTTTAAGAAAAATAAGCAACAACCAAGTATGATAATAACAAGAATGGTCAGCGTATCCTTTCGAGTCCATTTCAATTGTCTGTATTGACTTCTGCCTTTTCCACCCTGATAACCACGCGCTTCCATAGCAATAGCCAAGGAATCCGCACGTTTTAAACTTGTCGCAAAAAGAGGAATCAAAATGGGAATCATAGCCTTCACCTTTTGAACAATACTTCCTTCTCCAAAATCCACTCCACGCGCTTTCTGTGCATTCATAATCCGCGTCGTATCATCCATTAATGTTGGGACAAAACGTAGACTCATGGACAGCATCAATCCAATTTCATGAACTGGAACTTTCACACGCTTTAAAGGTGCTAATAAAGCTTCGACAGCTGATGCCAAACTTAAGGGCATGGTAGTTAAGGTTAACAAAGTTGAAAAGAAAATAATCAATACGAAGCGACAAAAAATAATCCCAGCTTGTTGCAAAGCATAATCCGTGATTCTCACAAACGAAAACTCAAATAAAACATTCCCATTAGAAATGAAAAACAGTTGAAAAATAGTTGTGAAGGCAATCAAGAAAAACATAGATTTCAAGCCCTGAATAAAAAATGAAAGAGATACTCCTGACAAGGCAATAAATATCCCTGTCGCTATAAAAAGAATTAGATTCGTCAAGGGATTATTAGCCCAAAAAACGATTAAAATCAGTAGCATCATAGCCAGTAATTTGCTACGTGGATCCAATCGGTGAACAATCGAATCCCCTGGGATATAACGCCCCAAAATCATACTATCCATTTAGCGACTCCTTGAACTCCTCTATCTTAATCGGTAATCGTTTAAATGATACGCCTCTATCAGCCAATCGTTTACAAAAGGCTGTAATTTTAGGTACTCCCAGCTGCACTTCTTCCATAAAGACAACATCTTGAAAGACATCACTTGGTTTACCACCCTTAACTAAACGTCCCTTTTCCATCACATAGACTTGATTTGCATATTCAGCAACATCATCCATCAAATGCGTTACCAAGACAATGGTCATCCCTGACTGGTGGAGTTTTTTGAATAAATTCATCAGCTCTTTTCTTCCCAGGGGATCTAGGCCTGCTGTGGGCTCATCCAAGACTAATATGGCTGGTTCCATGGCAAGTATGCCTGCAATGGCGACACGTCTCATTTGTCCACCTGATAGCTCAAACGGGCTACGATTAAAAAGTGATTCATCAATTCCAACCAGAGCCAGTTTCTCACGCGCAATCTGCTCCGCATCTTCTTCAGAAACTCCAAAATTTTGCGGTCCAAAAGCAACGTCTTTCAAAACCGTTTCTTCAAAAATCTGATTTTCAGCAAACTGAAATACCAAGCCAACCTGTTTTCTAATTTGACGAATATCTTTATTTTTAGAAGTCGAGGTGATTAAGGTATCAAAAACTCGTACACTCCCTTGACTTGGCACCAATAAACCATTTAAAAGTTGTAAAATAGTTGATTTACCGCTACCTGTGTGCCCAATTAAAGCCGTATAAGAACCATCTTCAATCGTCAAAGAAACATCCGACAAAGCTGTTGAAGCTAAGGGAGTCCCTTCTTGATATGTAAAACTCACATTTTCTAGAGCAATTCCCATAGCTTATCCTCTAGCTCACTTTCTGTCAAATAATTTTCAGGTAAATCATAGCCATTCTGGCTCAGAGAATGTTTTAATTGATTGGAAAAAGGATCGTCTAATCCAATTTGATCTAAATCATTTCGAGAGAAAAGTTCTCTTTGGCTACTGGTTGATTCAATTTCCCCTTTTTTCATGACCAATACACGATCACTCATGGCGACTTCTTCCAAATCATGTGTAATGGAAATGACCGTCATATCATAGTCTTTTCGAATTCCTTTTACTGTCTCAATCAGTTCTCTACGCCCCTCAGGATCCAACATACTCGTTGCCTCATCTAGAATTAGAATCGCTGGTCTTAGGGCTACAACACCTGCAATAGCAACACGTTGCTTTTGACCACCTGATAGACGCGCTGGCTCTCTCTTTTTAAAGTCCAACATGCCAACCAAATCCAGAGCTTCTTCCACTCTCTTTTTCATTTCTTGACGAGAAAGTCCCTGATTTTCCAAACCAAAGGCAACATCATCTTCAACAGTCGCTCCAACAAATTGATTGTCTGGATTTTGAAAAACCATACCGATTTGACGACGTATATTCCAAACATTTTCCTCAATCAAACGTTGGCCATCAATTACAATCTCTCCAGATTCTGCTTCCAGTAAGCCATCAATTAATCGAACCGTCGTTGATTTACCACTACCATTATGCCCTACAATCGAAAGCCATTCCCCACGTTTCACGTGAAACGTAATATCCTTCACATCATAGTATTCCTGACTTTCCTTATAGCGAAAAGAAAGATTTTTTACATCAATTATTGATTTCATTTCGAACCAAATGTCCCTTTAAATACATAGGCACTACCCTTGAAATAGTCATAGCCAGAGTAGATAGTGAAAAACAAGGCTACATAAAGTAGAACTTGACCAATCAAAGTCCAATGTAATAGCAAGAAAATAATGGCAAACATCTGACTGAAAGTTTTAATTTTTCCAGGCATTGCCGCTGCTAAAACCGTTCCACCAGTTTCAACCAATAAAAGCCTTAAACCTGTCACAGCCAACTCTCGACAGATAATCACTGCAACAATCCAAGCCGGAGCCATACCTAACTCAATCAACATAATAAAAGCCGACATAACTAGTAACTTATCCGCCATAGGATCTGCAAATTTACCAAAATTACTGACCACATTCCATTTACGAGCTAAATATCCATCTAAATAGTCGGTAATACTGGCAACAGCAAAGATAATAGCTGCCACTATATGACTCTCTATCGAATTTCCTATCGTTAAAATAAAGATAAAAATAGGTATAAAGAGAATTCGACCTATTGTTAAGAGATTGGGAATTTGTTCTTTTTTCATTCGTTTTTCCTTAATTTTTAGTAAAGGTTACAGTGATTTTTCCAGTCTGAGCTGTTAATTTCGATAAGTCAACAGTCTGATTATCTACTGTCAAAGCAACACCTTTTACAACACCTAACGTAATTGTTACAGGACTTTTAGTTGCAACTGTTGCTTCTGCACTTTTCTTCTCTGGCGATAAGGTTACACCGCCCTCAAGTTCGCTTTCTGAAACGCTGACCCAACTTGTAACATCTGAAACTGCCAATTGCAATTTAACTGTTTCCTTACTTGTCTTATAAGCGATTTCTACATGATTTCCTTCGCCTGATACACTTATAGCTGATTCTATACTAGAAGAACTGCTAGATGAACTACTACTTGAGGAGTGAGTAACAGAGCTAGTTGAACTTATTGAACTTGTTGATTGAACCACACTGTAATTAGAAAGAGAAGCTCCCTCTGGTTGAGTTTGAATATAGTTCCAAACATAATAGGTCACAAAAATTAAAATCGATAAAGCAAAAAGGATAAAATAAAATAAAGGTAAAAAGGATGTTTTTTTCTTCTTTTTCTTACTTGAACGTCTACGACCTGTCAACTCATCTTCATCAACATCTACTTCCTCATAAGTAATCATGCTCCCAGAATCATAAGCATCCAAAACAATTTGATCATCTAACTCAACAGCCCATGCATATTTTTTCAAGAAAGAACGCGTGTAAAAAGGACTTGGAAGTTGATCGAAATCGTCTGCTTCCATTGCTTCCAACATATCTAACTGGATTTCTGTCTTTTTCTGCAATTCATCTAAACTCAATCCCTGATTGATTCTAGCTAATCGTAAAACCTCACCAATTGTTTTTTTCCTCATACTTGTCATCCCTTCTTTCTAGTGTCTATTATGATAGGTTACTACGATGGGAATATTGTAAAATCAACTATATCCCCTTCATCTATTAAGTGATGCCCTGCTTCAAGGACATCCTCTAAAGTAATTTCCTGTAAAATCTTTGGTAAATCAAAAATTGTCTCACCATATTCAAAAGCATCATATTGCGTTGCAATAAATTCAAGAGAGTTCATGCTACTGAAAAATTCTCCAAACATCTCTCTTTTTATAATATCTAAATGATCCTCTGTAATATCTAAATCCTTTGTAAAATTACGAATGGCCTTCCTAAGTTGATGAGATAAAGCAACTGGCTCTTTCGTATCCATTGTCAACATAACAAAATGAAAACGACTTGTTACTTCAATTTCAAGAGATAAGGAAGCATCTATTTTACCTGATTCATATAACTTTTGAAAACGATCCGAAGTCCAACCAAACATCATTGCAAACAATAATTTTAATAAAATATGATGTCGATAGCAATCCGCCTCAGCAACTTCTCGATTACCTCTAATCCCAATCGCTAGTTTAGGAGAAGATACTTCCATTCTCATACTGTCTGTTTGCTTCACATCTTGTAAAACAAGCTTTTCTCTTGCTGCTTCCTGAACATCTAAATCTTCCAGTTCTTTTCTTTCAAAATAGTCCTGTACTCTTTCCACATCAAAATTACCAACTAAAAACAGAGACATATTTACAGGTTTGTAAAACCTTGTAAAGTTTTCTTGCAAATTAGTTAGATTGATTTGGGAAATGGACTCCTCACTTCCAACAATATCAGTTGCTAAAGGTGTACCAGGATACAAATTCGCTAAGGTTGAAAAGAATAAACACGAATCTGGATCATCTTGATACATTTCTCGTTCTTGCTGAATAATATCCTGCTCTCTTAAAATGGAATCTTCAGTAAAATGTGCTGATGTTACCAATTCATCAAGTAACTCTAAATTTTCTAAAAAATGATCCGTTGCTGAAAAAAGATAGCTTGTTTTTGTAAAGCTTGTAAAGGCATTGCTATCCGCACCTAGACTCGTAAAAGCTGACATCAAATCGATAGCATCTTCTCTCTCAAATAATTTATGTTCAAGAAAATGAGCAATTCCTCCAGGATATTCTTTTACATCTCCGTCAACTTCTGTGACAAGCGTATCTACCGAACCAAACTGTACAGTTACACTCCCGTAAACCTCTTTAAATTCCTTTTTAGGCAAAAGAGCAACTGTCAATCCATTTGACAAACGAGTTCGATAAACCATTTCTTTTACAGCTGGATAGTATTTTTCTTCAAAAACAACCTTTGTCATTCTATTCCTTCCATAAAGTAAATCGTCTGTAGTTTCACATTATTAGCTGCTCTACAAATAGCATCTTTGTCAACTTGCTCGAGTTTTGCAATCCAACCTTTAAAGTCTGCTGAAGATTTTCCAAGTAAGGCATTTTGATAAGCACGTTCAATCAATGAAGATTGATTATCTTGAGAAAGTAATAAAGACCGACGAATCATTTCTTTGGTCTGCTCTAACTCAATCTCTGTAAAATATCCTTTTTTTAAATCAATCAGTTGATTATTCATCATTTTACGAGCCTGGTTCCGATTTTCTCGATTGATACCAGCATACATCCTCAAGAATCCACTAAACAAATCAAGCTGACTTGAAATAGTATAAGCCAATCCAGCATTTTCACGGACATTTGTAAATAGTTTAGAGTGAGCAAATCCACCAAGTAAACCATTCATTACAATCATGGGTAAATGTTGCTCATCACCATATTCAGAAGGACAATGATAACCTAATTCCAAAATGGATTGTCCCACATTTTTCCGAACCATACCTTCCTGAAGGATATTGGAATAAGGTTGACAATACTGAACCTTCACATCTCCTTTTCGACCTTTAAAGCCAAACGATTCTAATACATTCTGAATTTCAACCTCATTAAAGTCACCTAGGAAAAAGAAATCTATTCGATCATTGTCCAAAAATTTTTGGAAACAAGAATAAGAACTCTGTGGAGTTTCATCTAAAATACGATTTCGTAAATCACTATATTCCAATTGAAGACGTTCATCATGAAAAAACAATTTATCCACTTCTTTATGTGCAAAATAAAAAGAATCATCCATATCAGCTGCTAAACTTGCTAGCAATTGCTTTTTCTCAATTTCAAATAAGGCCGGATCAAACCCATTATCAACTACTACGGGTGAAAAAAGAGTTTCTTTTACAAGTTCCAAAACCTGAGAAGTTAGCACATTTTTCCTACTTAAAAACTCATCACGAACATAGGTAAATGTCAATTCTACAATGTGACTTTGCCCTCTTCTGAAACAATTGGTTGACATATCTGTACCGTATAGACTGGCCAAATGTCTTCTCAAATCTTGAGAAGTGGGGTACATCTGATTAGCAGTCTCTAACATACTCGCACTCAACATGCGACCTGCAATCGTATCGAGGGATAATGGAGCGGTAAAACGCACGGCGATTTTGTTCGTTTTAAACTTTTTTGATTGGATAAAATGTGTTGAAATTCCATGCACTAACTCCATGATTTACCTCCTTATATACAGACTTCTATTATATCACGAAAACCTGAAATTTTCTTGTTCTCTGTAACACTTTTGAAATAAAAATCGCTTACATTTCTCCCTATTTCTCTCACTATTTTTAGGAAAATATGGTATAATACCAAAGATTGAGGTGAATTATGGAATACAAATTATTTGAAGAATTTATTACCCTCCAAGCACTACTCAAAGAACTTGGAATTACACATAGCGGAGGAGCTATTAAATCATTTCTCTCTGAACATTCTGTTTACTTTAATGGGGAATTAGAGAGTCGTCGTGGTAAAAAACTTCGTATTGGCGATAAAGTTGACATCCCTGACATAAATATTGACATCTTGTTGACACAACCGACTTTTGAAGAACAAGATGAATACCAAGCTGATAAAGTTGAAAAAGAACGAATCGCTAAACTTGTCAAGGAGATGAATAAGGGAGTAAAAAAAGACAACTCTAAACCTACTTCATCGACCAAAAGCAAACAAGCTCCACGATTCCCTGGTAGATAATCATGTGGCTACAACACCTATCTCTCAAAACTTTTCGTAACTACAAAGAGACGAAAATAGACTTTAATCCTAAATTAAATGTCTTTTTAGGACGCAATGCACAAGGTAAAACAAATATGTTAGAGGCTATCTATTTTTTAGCCTTAACGCGTAGTCATCGAACTAGAACAGATAAAAATCTCATTCATTTTGATGAGGAACAACTTCATCTTTCAGGTCTCGTTCAGAAAAAAACGGGATCCATTCCTCTAGAAATAGAACTAACACAAAAAGGACGTGTAACAAAAGTTAATCACTTAAAACAGGCACGACTTTCAGATTATGTCGGACACATGAATGTTGTCTTATTTGCTCCTGAAGATTTACAACTAATTAAAGGAGCACCTTCAGTTCGACGAAAATTCATTGATATGGAACTTGGACAAATCAAGCCAATCTATTTATCTGACTTAACCAATTATAACCACATCCTAAAGCAAAGAAACACTTACCTAAAATCAGCTCAAAAAATAGATGAAACCTTCCTTTCAGTGTTGGATGATCAGCTAGTTGATTATGGATGTCGTGTAATGAATCACCGCTTAGATTTCATAAAAAAACTAGAATCATTTGGGCGTAAGAAACATTTTGAACTCTCTAATCAGATTGAAGAGTTGTCAATATTCTATCAATCTTCTGTAAAGCCAACTGACAAAGAAGACTTATCCGAATCTTTCAAAATTGCTTTAGAAAAAAGTAGATCCAGAGATTTATTTAAAAAGAATACTGGTGTCGGTCCTCATCGAGATGACATTTCTTTTTATATAAATGGGATGGATGCTAGTTTCGGAAGTCAAGGCCAACATCGTAGTCTCGTCCTCTCGATAAAATTAGCAGAAATCGAGTTAATGGAAAGCATTACTACAGAATCTCCAATATTACTGCTTGACGATGTTATGAGTGAACTTGACAACACTAGACAACTAAAATTATTAGAAACGATTTCTCATTCAATCCAAACCTTTATCACAACAACAAGCTTAGACCATCTTCAAAATCTGCCAGAAAATCTAAGTGTCTTTACTATTCAGGATGGTAAAGTTGCTGTAAATAGAAATTGACAATATTGTAAAAGAACTCCTGTTTTTACTGGAGTTCTTTTCATTGTTTTTTTACATAGAATAATTTGGTGCCTCATTAGTAATTTGTACATCATGAGGATGGCTTTCTTTCAAACCAGCACCAGACATTTCAATAAATTGAGCATTATCGTGTAGTTCTTTAATGTTAGCTGCACCACAGTAACCCATACCAGAGCGAATACCGCCAATCATTTGGAAAACAATATCAGCTGCAGCTCCTTTATAAGCAACACGACCTTCAATTCCTTCTGGAACGAGCTTGTTTGCTTCATTGACAGAACCTTGGAAGTAACGATCGCTTGAACCTTTCTTCATAGCAGCAATTGATCCCATACCACGGTAAGTCTTAAACTTACGTCCTTGGAAGATTTCAGTTTCGCCTGGAGCTTCATCAGTTCCAGCAAACATTGATCCAAGCATAACTGCATTTCCACCTGCAGCAAGGGCTTTTACAATATCTCCAGAATACTTGATTCCACCGTCAGCAATGATCGTTTTACCATATTCACGCGCAACAGCTGCAGCATCGTAGATAGCTGTTACTTGCGGAACACCAACACCAGCAATCACACGAGTAGTACAGATAGAACCTGGTCCAATCCCAACCTTGACAACGTCCACACCTGCTTCGTAAAGTGCGCGCGCTCCCTCAGCAGTAGCAATATTTCCAGCAATCAAAGTACGATCTGGGAAGTGAGCACGAATCTCAGCAATTTTACGCAAGACACCTGCAGAATGACCATGTGCAGTATCAATAACAATCGCATCCGCTCCTGCCTCAAAAAGAGCCTCTGCACGTTCAAATGTATCTGAAGTAACACCTACTGCACCTGCAACTAGAAGACGACCAAACTCATCTTTAGCGGCATTTGGAAACTCAATAACTTTTTCAATATCTTTGATAGTAATCAAGCCAGAAAGGCGACCTTCTTCATCTACCAAAGGAAGCTTTTCAATACGGTGTTCCTGAAGAATACTCTCAGCTGTTGCAAGATCTGTACCCACAGGAGCAGTAACAAGATTTTCACTAGTCATATGGTTTGAGATTGGTTGGTTATAATCTGAAATAAAACGAAGATCTCGGTTTGTCAAAATACCAACCAATTTACGATTTTCAAGTGTTTCAACCACTGGAACACCACTGATGCGGTAACGACCCATAAGCTCATCTGCTTCAGCAATTGTATGTTCAGGTGTCAAGAAGAACGGATCAATAATAACTCCATTTTCAGAACGTTTTACCTTACGAACCTCGTCTGCTTGTTGAGCAATTGACATGTTTTTATGGATAACTCCGAGACCGCCTGCACGAGCAATAGCAATGGCCATTTGACTCTCTGTAACTGTGTCCATGGCAGCGGTAATAATTGGGATATTTAAAGTCAAATTATCTGCCAATTTAGTTGTTAAATCTGCATCGTTAGGCAACACATGACTTTCAGCTGGAATAAGCAATACATCATCAAAGGTAAAACCTTTTTTCAAAAATTTAGTGTCCCAATTAGACATTCGAAGTTTCCTCTTTTCTTTCTTTTTGAGCTTGACTCTTTTTATATTGTATCTATCATACCATTCTATAAAAATTTGTCAAATGTTACAGGGGTAAATAAAAAACTATCTTTTCTTTGAGATAGAAATGATAGTTTCTTGTAAAATAAACTTAGTAAAAGTAATGAAGTCCCATTACTCCTTTAACCTCAGATAGGGTTTGACCTGCAACTTCACGCGCTCTTTCACTACCTTTTTGAAGCATATTATAAACTTCTCCCATATCCTTAGCAAATTCAATACGGCGCTCACGAATAGGACCCAGTTCACGTTCTAATATTTCAAGTAGATAACGCTTGGTCTTTACATCACCAAGACCACCTCGTTGATAATGTTCTTTCATGTCAGCAATTTCTTGAGCATCTTCTGGACGACCAAAAACATCTAGATAATGGAAAACCATATTTCCTTCAATTTTACCTGGATCCTCAACGCGGATATGATCTGGATCTGTATACATACTCATCACTTTTTTACGCAAAGTATCCGCATCATCAGCTAAATAAATACCGTTATTGAGTGATTTAGACATTTTAGCATTTCCATCTAAACCAGGCAAACGCCCTGCTCTCTCATTTTCTGGATAAATACCTTCTGGTTCAACCAAGACATTACAGTCATATGCATTGTTAAACGAACGAACAATTTCACGAGTTTGCTCAATCATTGGTTTCTGATCTGTACCAACAGGAACATAATTGGCCTTAAAGGCTGTGATGTCAGCTGCTTGTGCAATTGGATAAACCAAAAATCCTGTTGGAATACTTTCTCCAAATCCTTTCTGAGCAATTTCTGTCTTGACAGTTGGATTACGCTCCAGACGTGCTAATGAAACCAGATTCATATAATACATAGACAACTCAGCCAACTCTGGAATCTGGCTTTGAATAAAAATAGTTGACTTACTTGGATTCAATCCAACTGCAAGGTAATCCAAAGCCACATTTCCGATAGACTCTACAATGGTTTGAGGATCTTTGGCATGATCTGTCAAGGCTTGTTGGTCAGCCAAGAACACAAACATATCATACTTATCCTCTTCCTGTAATAATACTCGATTTTTGAGACTTCCAACATAATGTCCAATATGCAATTTTCCTGTTGGACGGTCTCCTGTTAAAATAATGGGTTTAGTCATTTTATTCTCCTTCGATATGGTCCCTTCAATTATAGCATTTTTTTAATGAAATAACCGCAATTTATCAAAATAAATCAACCTTGCTATTTACGGATTTGTGTAAAGTGTGCTGTAAATTTAATTTACACAAAATTGACAGATAAAAATTTGAATATTTCCGTATTTTCTAGTAGAATAAATATATTACACATATAGGAGAAAAACATTGCTTACAGTATCTGATGTTTCACTACGTTTTAGTGATCGCAAACTTTTTGATGATGTCAATATCAAATTTACAGAAGGAAATACTTACGGATTAATCGGTGCTAATGGTGCCGGAAAATCAACCTTTTTAAAAATTTTAGCTGGAGATATCGAACCTACTACTGGTCACATCTCTCTTGGTCCAGATGAACGTCTCTCTGTTCTTCGTCAAAATCACTTTGACTATGAAGATGAACGTGCCATTGATGTTGTTATCATGGGAAATGAAAAACTTTATAGCATCATGAAAGAGAAAGATGCCATCTACATGAAGGAAGATTTCTCAGATGAGGATGGAGTGCGTGCTGCCGAACTTGAAGGAGAGTTTGCCGAGCTTGGAGGATGGGAAGCAGAAAGTGAAGCCTCTCAACTACTTCAAAACCTAAACATTTCAGAAGAATTGCACTATCAAAATATGAGCGAATTGGCCAACGGTGAAAAAGTAAAGGTTCTCCTCGCCAAAGCACTTTTTGGTAAACCAGATGTTCTTCTTTTGGACGAGCCTACCAACGGTTTGGACATCCAATCGATTACTTGGTTAGAAGACTTCTTGATTGATTTTGATAACACAGTTATCGTAGTATCCCACGACCGTCACTTCTTGAACAAAGTATGTACTCACATGGCCGACCTTGACTTTGGAAAAATCAAACTCTATGTCGGAAACTATGACTTCTGGAAGGAATCTTCTGAACTCGCTGCTAAATTGCTAGCAGACCGTAATGCCAAAGCAGAAGAAAAAATTAAACAATTGCAAGAATTCGTTGCTCGTTTCTCTGCCAATGCTTCTAAATCAAGACAAGCAACATCACGTAAGAAAATGCTTGATAAAATTGAACTTGAAGAAATTGTGCCATCTAGTCGTAAATATCCATTTATCAACTTTAAAGCGGAACGTGAGATTGGTAATGATCTCTTGACAGTAGAAAATCTAACTGTAAAGATTGATGGTGAGACTATTTTAGATAATATCAGCTTTATCTTGCGTCCAGGTGATAAGACAGCGCTTATTGGACAAAATGACATCCAAACGACTGCATTAATTCGTGCAATCATGGGGGATATTGACTATGAAGGAACTGTCAAGTGGGGAGTAACTACTAGCCGTTCTTACTTGCCAAAAGATAACTCGGCCGATTTTGCAGGGGGAGAGTCAATCCTTGACTGGTTGCGTCAATTCGCAAGTAAAGAAGAAGATGACAATACTTTCCTACGTGGCTTCCTCGGCCGTATGCTCTTCTCTGGAGATGAGGTTAACAAACCTGTAAACGTCTTGTCAGGGGGAGAAAAAGTTCGTGTCATGCTTTCAAAACTCATGCTCTTGAAATCAAATGTCCTTGTACTTGATGATCCAACCAATCACTTGGACTTGGAATCTATCTCAAGCTTGAATGATGGATTGAAAAACTTTAAAGAATCAATCATCTTTGCCAGCCATGATCACGAGTTTATTCAAACTCTAGCTAACCATATCATTGTCTTATCTAAAAATGGCGTCATTGACCGTATCGATGAAACCTATGATGAATTCCTAGAGAATGCAGAAGTACAAGCAAAAGTTAAAGAACTTTGGAAAGACTAAATAAAACTTCAAAACTCAGTTGGGTTAACCAGCTGAGTTTTCTAACATTTTATGAGGTAACATGAAATTATTTTTTAAAACATATTGGACCTATTTTGTTTCTTTCATCATTCCCATAATCATTATGATAGGAGTATATCTATCTCAAGGTATCTACTGTAATAGCGATACATCTCCACTATTAGGAGATGGGTTTCATCAATACGTTATTTTTGATGTAGCTTTACGAAATATCCTATATGGAAATGGTAGTCTATTTTACACCTTTACAAGTGGCCTCGGATTAAATTTCTATGCCCTATCTAGTTATTATTTGGGTAGTTTCCTTTCACCACTAGTTTACTTTTTTAATCTGTCGAATATGCCAGATTATGTCTATCTGACAACTCTCTTAAAATTTGGATTGATTGGACTGTCAACTTACTTTAGTTTAAATAAATTATTTCAATCGATTCCTAAGCCTTTAAAACTAGCTTTATCTACTTCCTATGCTCTGATGAGTTTCACTGTCAGTCAATTAGAGATAAAAACCTGGCTAGATGTTTTTATCTTGATTCCTTTAATTATAACTGGTTTACATCTACTGATAACTGAAAAGAAATTCCTATTGTACTTTACAAGTCTGTCAATCTTATTTATCCAAAACTATTATTTTGGCTATATGACAGCATTGTTTCTTATTTTCTGGTATTTCTGTCAAATTTCGTGGGACTTTAAAACCCGAAAATCATCTGTTCTTGATTTTGTCGTGACCTCCTTTTTAGCTGGTATGGCTAGTTTGATTCTGACTCTTCCTACTCTGTTTGATTTACAGACACATGGGGAAAAATTAACTGAAATTACAAAGTTTCAAACTGAAAGTAGCTGGTATCTTGATCTCTTTGCTAAACAATTCATCGGTTCCTTTGACACAACAAAGTATGGGGCCATCCCAATGATTTTTGTTGGACTACTTCCCTTTATTTTGACTATTTTATTTTTTACGATGAAATCTATTAAGTTTCACGTGAAACTTATCTATACAATCTTCTTTGCATTTCTAATTGCTAGCTTTTATATAGAAGCTCTTGATTTATTTTGGCAAGGCATGCATACTCCAAACATGTTTTTACATCGCTATGCTTGGATTTTCTCTACCTTGTTAATTTACACAGCAGCGGAAGTCTTAAATCGTCTGAAAGAAATTAAAATCTGGAATTTTTTAGTTTCGCTTTTTCTTATAGTAACAGGATTTTTAGCTACCATCTATCTAAAATCACATTATTCTTTTTTAACAGATTTGAATATTCTGCTTACTCTTGAATTTTTGGTTGTCTATTCGCTTTTACTCCTTGCAGTTATCAAAAAGTTTATCTCTGTAAAACTGTTTGCCATTCTAATCTCTTTATTTATAATGGTTGAAATAAGTTTAAATGCTTCATCTCAAATGGACGGAATTGCTAAAGAATGGGGTTTTGCTTCTCGAAGTTCATATAATCGAGATATCCCAGCTATGGAATCTTTCTCAACATATATTGGAAATTCATTTACTCGTACTGAAAAACTACACACTCAGACAGGAAATGACAGTATGAAATTCAACTACAATGGAATCTCTCAATTTTCATCTGTTCGAAATCGTTCAGCAAGCTCTACTTTGGATAAACTTGGGTTTAAATCCTCTGGGACCAATCTCAATCTCCGTTATGCCAATAATAGTATTTTGGCTGATAGTTTAGTTGGTATTCAGTACAATATCTCAGACAGTCCTATTGATAAGTATGGTTTTAAAGATATCTATCAAAAAGATAATCTTACCCTATATGAAAATCAATTCTCTCTTCCGATTGCATTTGCTAGTCAATCTGTTTACAATGATGTCAAGTTCAATGAACACACTTTGGATAATCAGGCCTCGTTTTTAAATCAACTTGCTAACGTCAATTTTGATTATTTTTCTCCAATACCCTATGAAAAAACAGAGAATACTGATGATTTGATTAGTGTTACAAGCTCTTCAAATGAGGATGCAGCAATCCAGTATCAAATTGAAGTGCCAGAAAACAGCCAAGTTTATCTTTCTTTCACAAACCTTCACTTTTCTAATGACAAACAAAAAAAGGTTGACATCCTTGTCAATGGGAAAAAGAAAACTTTTACAACTGATAATGCATTCTCCTTCTTTAATCTAGACTATACAAAAGAGAAAAAGACTTTCAATATCAATGTTAGTTTCCCTGGAAATTCACAAGTATCATTTGAATCTCCTACCTTCTATCGTTTAGATACCAAAACTTTTACCGAGGCAATTCAAAAAATTAAAGAACAACCTGTCACAGTATCAACTTCTAAAAACAAGGTCTTTGCTACATATGATATCAAACAAGATACGTCGATTTTCTTCACCATTCCTTATGACAAAGGTTGGTCTGCCTACCAAGATGGGAAGAAAATAGAAATTAAACAAGCTCAAACTGGTTTTATAAAAGTTGACATTCCTAAGGGAAAAGGAACTATTACACTTTCCTTTATTCCCAATGGGTTTGTTGTTGGAGCAATCTGTTCCTTTACTTCTCTTTTACTATTTGGAATCTATAATCACAAACGAAAGTCATCTAAGACATAAAAAAATCGACCAGTTGGTCGATTTTTTTAATCTTCTTCCATTTTCTTAGGTCGATAGGCTAGCATACCTAAACCAGTAAATAGGGCTAATATCACAGCAAGGAAAATGACTTGATGATGAATATTTCCTGTCATAGAGATTGTTTGTCGTAATCCCGAAACTGAATAACTCATTGGTAACCAAGGATTAATAGCTCTAAAGAAATTATTTGTCAAAGCAAGTGGATAGGTACCTGCACTTGATGCTAACTGTAATAAAAGCAAAATAAGAGAAAAGAAAGCTCCTATACGGCTATTCCATGTTGTTAAAGCGGTTACCATGGACATGAATACTAAACTTGTTAGGATAATGAGAATAAATGTTCTCATTTCATGATTAGCAGTTAAACCAATAAGATGAACTCCTCCATATACCAAAATTCCTGCTAAAACAGCTATAATACCATTTATTTCAGCTCGAGATTTCAACCAAGCCCAACGACTCTCTGGATGACGTCCTGAAGGCAACTTCGCAAAGATCATATTCGTTGATATTGCTGCAACAAAGAGAGCAACTGATATCATATAAGGAGCCATTGCGATTCCATTTACAGGAACTTGGTCATTGTCTGTTTTGGAAAGATTGAGTGGATTTGACAAAATCTCTGCATTTTTAGATTCCGTTGATGCTGATTTAAGTTGATCACTAGCATTACTTAGTCCTTGTCCTAAAGAAACAACTCCTGTCTGTAAACCTTCCAATCCAGAAGTTAACTTTGTTCCACCTTCTGCTAGTTTCCCAGCTCCAGCTGCCAATTTATTAGCTCCACTTTCTAATTGAGAAGCACCTGAAATTAACTGACTGGATTTGTCAGCTAGTTGGCTAGAGCCTGACTGCAATTTATCAACTCCTGCTATCAATTCTTGACTCTTTTGATTCAATTGGTTAGAGCCAGTTGATAATTTTTCAATACCAGACACTAATTCTGGAGTTTTTTCAACTAATTGACCAACTCCTGCTGTCAAGTTAGAAGATTTTTGTGTCAAGGTAGTTGATCCTGAAACTAATTTGCTCAAACTACCTGTCAAGGTGGAATTCATTTCACTTAGTTGACTTGCGCCTTGAGAAACTTTATCAACACCTACAGTATATGCATTTATCCCCGATGTAATTGACTGACTAGCAGGAACTAATTTGCTAGTAACAGCTCCTTGTATCTCTGTTAATCCACTTGACAATCCTGTCAAAGAAGTAGAAGCAATAGGTAATACTTGATTAGCTTGATTTTTTAATGTCGAAAGATTAGAATATTGATTTTGTAAGTTTTCTAAACTTCTCTGTAAACCTTGTACTAAAGCTACAATTGACTGAGCCGATTGAATACTATCAGTTGAATTTTGAGATACAGAAGCGCTTATCTCAGCTTGTTGCTCACTTGTCAATGATTGATAAGCTGCTGTCGATTGAATATTAGCTAATGTAGTCGCTTTATCAGACTGCGCACGTGCTAACATTTGATTAGAAAGAGATACTATACTTGATAAAACAGAATCTAATTGTTTTGTATCTCCAACATCAATATTTTGAATAACTTGATTTAACTGATTTAGACCAGAAGATAATTGATTAATTTGATCTTTTTTCCCAGACGAAGTATCTAACTTGCTAGAAAGTTGTTGAATCCCTTCACTTAATTGCTCCACCCCCATTCGAAGTGTAGCTGATTGATTAGATAACTGATTAGCACCTGCTGCAAAACTTCCCACTCCATTGGTGTAGGCACTAACACCAGATGAAAATTGATTAAGACCAGCATTAAGCTGAGAAACACCGCCAGTATAGGATTCTACACCAGTATATAACTGATTGATTCCCCTTACTAATTCAGGACTTTTAGAAGATAATTGACCTAATCCGTTATCTAATTGACTCACTGCACCAGTATATGTAACTAAACCACTATTAAAATTTCCTAAGCCAAGATGAAGTTGTTCAACACCAGAGACATAAGAGGATAATCCTTTAGTAAACTGCTCCGTTCCATTTGAAAATGTTAAACTTGAAGCTGCTAAAGAGTGTAGGTTGGTAGTTAATGTTTGACTTCCTGCCACTAACTGATTCGCTCCATCAGTTAATTTTTTACTACCAGAAGCTGCTTGACTCATACCATCCTTTAAATCGACCATTTTGTTAAATAAGGCTTTAGTATAGGTCTCAGTTACATTGGTAGAAACATTCTGCTTTAATTGTGTCATAGCAGAATCACTCATCTTGCTGGCAATAAAGCTATGACCACTTGAAGTCTGATAATCGATTTGCATTTGCTCTGGATGATCCGTTAAAATAGAAGCTGCTTTTTCAGATAAATCACTTGGTAAAGTCACTACCATATAGTAATCGCCATCTTCCAATCCCTTCTTTCCTTCATCTTCATCCACGAAATGAAAATCCAAGGTTTTATTTTCTTTTAAATTGGACACCATGTCTTTTCCTATAGACATGCTATTACCATTATAGGAAGCCTCTTTATCATTATTGACAACAGCCACAGGTAAGTCAGACAATTGACCATATGGATCCCACATTGAGGACAAAAATATGATATTGTACAGAGCTGGAATAAGAGAAATCCCTATCATGACAATAATAAAGGTTGGTTTTTTAAAAATTGCTTTCCATTCTTTAAACATAGTTTCTCCTTTTTTAAACATATTGTCTAAAATTTTGATATAATAGATTATACAATAAAAAATCTAAATTACAAGATAAAAAATCCATTTTTAGACATATAGTCTAATTTGTTTACAAGGAGGAAATATGAAAGAAAGTAACAAACGCTTAAAAACAAAGCGAACTATTGAAAATGCTATGGTACAATTACTGATTGAACAGCCATTTGATCAAATTTCTACTGTCAAGTTAGCAGAAAAAGCCGGAATTAGTCGTTCCAGCTTCTATACTCACTATAAGGATAAGTATGATATGATTGAGCACTATCAAAGCAAGCTATTTCATACATTTGAATATATTTTTCAAAAACATGCTCATCACAAAAGAGATGCTATTTTAGAAGTATTTGAATATCTAGAGTCAGAACCACTTCTGGCTGCCCTTCTTTCTGAAAATGGGACCAAAGAAATCCAAAATTTCTTAAGAAATAAACTTCATATCATGCTCAGTACAGATTTACAAAAGCAATTTATGCAACTGAATTTCAATACCACTGAATTAGAATATAGTAGCATCTATCTAACTCATGCACTTTTTGGTGTCTGTCAAACTTGGATTGCACATGGAAAAAAAGAAAGTCCTCAAGAAATAACAGATTTCCTTATGAAGATGCTTGGTGATACAAATTGATACAAAAAGAGGAACACAGCTGTGTTCCCTTTTATCTGGCTCTATAATATTTGTAGTGGGTAAATCCCCTATGGATATTATGGAGCCGATTTTGTTGTAGAAAAAAAGTCCCATATGACCTATAATGAAAAGCGACTAAACAACTCATTAGAAAGATTCATATGGAACAATTACATTTTATCACAAAACTACTCGATATTAAAGACCCTAATATCCAGATTCTAGACATCATCAATAAGGATACACACAAGGAAATCATCGCCAAACTGGACTACGACGCCCCATCTTGTCCTGATTGTGAAAGTCAAATGAAGAAATATGACTTTCAAAAACCGTCTAAGATTCCTTACCTTGAAACAACTGGTATGGCTACTAGAATTCTCCAAGATTGCCCAGAAGCTAATTGAAAAGACTTCTATGACCGATATTGCCCATCAGCTTTCCATCCTGCAAGGTTTGAACACCCAAAACATCGCCGTTGCCTACGAGCCGGTTTGGGCGATCGGTACAGGCAAAGTCGCCACCGTCGAACAAATCGCCGACATGCACGCATTTATCTACAAAGAAATCTTGTCTTTGTGCGGAAGCGATGTTAAAATCCGCGTTCTTTACGGCGGAAGTGTGAAAGCGGATAACGCAGCCGACATCTTCGCAGTACCTCATGTAGACGGCGCATTGGTTGGTGGCGCGTCATTATCATATGACTCCTTTACCGCCATCATCAACGCAGCACAAGCCTCGTAGAAAACATATGGAAGCCTTTAAAACCCTTATCTGGATCATTAATATTATTTCCGCTTTAGCCGTAATCGTGTTAGTATTGTTGCAACACGGTAAAGGCGCGGATGCCGGCGCAACGTTCGGTTCCGGCAGCGGTAGCGCGCAAGGCGTATTCGGTTCTGCCGGTAATGCCAACTTCCTCAGCCGCTCGACTGCCATTGCCGCAACATTTTTCTTTGCGACCTGTATGGCGATGGTGTATATTCACACCCACTCCAGTAAGCACGGTTTAGACTTCAGCGATGTGAAGCAGACCCAGCAAGCTCCTAAGCCTGCAACGCCTGCACAAA
>ERZ1023267.294-NODE-294-length-19859-cov-10.002121_pt1 | contig 19859 bp, 19 predicted proteins | sample MGYA00520905_ERZ1023267 | MGnify/ENA primary metagenome ERZ1023267 (study PRJEB32759, sample SAMN07749868) | skin metagenome | biome: transportation; feature: city; material: polyester macromolecule | host: Homo sapiens | place: Hong Kong:ISLAND line | collected...
GGCCCAGGCCGAGGACCTCGAGGTGGTCGGCTCCGCCCAGGACGGGGTCGCGGTCATGGCCCTCGAGATCGGCTCGCATGCCGGCACCCACGTGGACGCCCCGTGCCACACCGTGCCGGGCGGCCGCACCGTCGAGGGGCTGACCTGGGACGAGCTGTGCGGGGACACCCTCGTCCTCGGTCTGGCCGGGCTCGCCCCCGGGGAGCCGATCTCCGCCGCGCGCCTGGCCCCCCTCCTGCCCGGCACGGATGCGCAGACGCCCGCCCGACTCCTGCTGGCCACGGGCTGGGATCGACACTGGCGCGACGGCCTCCTCCGCGCGCGTCATCCCTTCCTCACAGGAGAGGCCGCGGCCATGCTGTGGGATCGTGGCATCCGTCTGTTGGGGGTGGACATGCTCAGTCCCGATCCCACCGGGCTCGCCGGTGAGCCCGACCTTCCTGCCCACGCGGCCTTCCTCGGCGGCGACGGGATCATCGTCGAGAACCTCGTGGGGCTGGACGCGCTCCGCCCCGCAGGGGCGGCGCCGCGCGCCGACTGGTCCGCCCGCCTCCGGCTCGAGGTGCATCCGCTGCCCCTGGCCGGCGGCGACGGCTCCCCGGCCCGCGTCCTCGCCTGGCCGACGTCGGGAGGAACGCGATGAAGGCCCTCCCGCTCGAGACCGCGCCGGGCCAGGCGCTGATCGGCCGCCGGCTGCGCGCGCTGCGCGAGGCGCGGCGGCTCACCGTGGCCCAGCTGGCCGAGGCGGCCGGCGTCAGCAAGGGCTTCCTCTCCCGCCTCGAGCGGGACCTGACGAGCCCGTCCGTGAGCACGCTCGTGACCCTGTGCCAGGTGCTCGGCGCGAGCCCGGGCGACGTCCTGGACGCGCCCGAGGTGACGGTCGTGCGCCTCGCCGACGCCCCCGCGGTCAACCTCGGCGGCGAGGGCATCCGCGAGCGCCTGATCACCCCGCGCGGCAGTCGCGACCTGCAGATCCTGCGCGCTGACATCGCGCCGCGCGGCCGCGGGGAGGCGGAGCTGTACACCGTGGACTGCCGCGTGGAGGCGGTGCACGTGGTCACCGGCCGCCTCGAGCTGCGGACCACCGAGGCCGTGCACCTGTTGGAGGAGGGGGACACCGTCACCTTCCCCGGCCGCGAGCCTCACTCGTGGGCCAATCCGGACGACCGCCCCGCCGTCGTGCTGTGGACCCTCGTGGGCCACGCGTGACCCCGTCCGGCGCGCCCACACCGGACAGACCAGACCGACCAGACCGAACCGAACCGCCCAGAGAGGACATCCAGATGCTCGAGATCCCCCGCGTCGAGGACAACGGCCGCCTCGGCCCCGTGAACTCCGCCCTCGTGCCCCGCTACGGCGGCGCCCCCACCTACGCGCTGCTGCCGCGCCTGGACGAGGCGGCCGCGGCCGGCGTCGCCCCGGAGATCAAGGTGGTCGGCGTGCCGTTCGACGCCGGCGTCTCCTACCGCCCCGGTGCACGCTTCGGGTCCGGCCACGTGCGGCAGTCCTCGCGGCTGCTGCGCCCGTACAACCCCGCCACGGACACCTCGCCCTTCGCGCAGGCCCAGGTGGTGGACGCCGGGGACATGGCGGTGAACCCGTTCACCATCGGCGAGGCCATCGAGGCGATCCAGCAGGACGCGATGGACCTCACCGAGGACGGCTCCTCGCTCATGACCATCGGCGGCGACCACACCATCGCGCTGCCGCTGCTGCGCGCCGCCTCCGCCCGGGCGGGCGAGCCCGTTGCCCTGCTGCACTTCGACGCCCACCTGGACACGTGGGACACCTACTTCGGGGCCGAGTACACCCACGGCACGCCGTTCCGCCGCGCCGTGGAGGAGGGGATCCTGGACACCGAGGCCATCTCGCATGTGGGCACGCGCGGTCCGCTCTACGGCAAGAAGGACCTCGACGACGACCACCGCATGGGCTTCGGCATCGTCACCTCCTCGGACGTGTTCCGTCAGGGCGTGGACGAGATCGTGGACCAGCTGCGCGAGCGCATCGGGGGTCGGCCGCTCTACATCTCGGTGGACATCGACGTCCTCGACCCCGCGCACGCGCCGGGCACCGGCACCCCCGAGGCCGGCGGCATCACGAGCCGCGAGCTGCTCGAGATCCTGCGTGGGCTGCGCGGGCTCGACATCGTGGGCGCAGACCTGGTGGAGGTGGCCCCGGCCTACGACCACGCCGAGCTGACCGGCGTCGCCGCCTCCCACGTGGCCTACGACCTCATCTCCCTGATGGCCGACCGCCGCGCCACCCGCGCGGCCGCCGGTGAGGAGCCGGGCCGATGACGGACGAGCAGACGACGACGGCGGCGGCCCCGCGGCGCAACGGCGGCGACCTCGCCGTCGAGACGCTCCACGCCCTGGGCGCACGGACGGTCTTCGGCATCCCGGGCCAGCACGCCCTCGGCCTCTTCGACGCCCTGTCCCGCTCCCCGCTGGAGTTCGTCTCGAACCGCGTGGAGAACAACGCCGCCTTCGCCGCGGACGGGTACGCCCGGGCCACCGGCGAGGTCGGCGTCCTGTTCCTGTCCACCGGCCCGGGCGCCCTCACCTCGCTGGCCGGCCTGCAGGAGGCCTACGCGACCGGTGTGCCGATGCTCGTGATCGCCTCGCAGATCCCGCTGTCCGGGCTCGGCGCCCGGCGCAAGGGCATGCTGCACCAGCTGGACGACCAGAAGGCCTCGGCCCGCAACGTCACCAAGGCCCAGTTCACGGTGCACCACGCCTCGGGCATCCCGTCCGCGATCCAGGACGCGTGGGCCGAGGCCGTCACCGTGCCGCAGGGGCCGGTGTGGGTCGAGATCCCGCAGGACGTGCTGCTCGGCGAGGTCATGGTGCCCCCGGTCGAGGACGCCCTGGCCGTGCCCTACGACCACCCGCCGCGCGCCGAGCTCGTGGCCGAGTCCGTGCGCTGGCTGCGCGGGGCCGGGCGGGTGGCGATCGTGGCCGGCGGCGGTGTGCGCCGCTCCGGCCGGGCCGCGATGGAGAGCCTGCAGGAGGTCGCGGAGCTGCTCCAGGCGCCCGTGGTCTGCTCGCCGGGCGGCAACACCGCCTTCCCGTGGGAGCACCCGCTCAGCCTCGGCGGCTGGGTGGAGGACCGCCTCGTCACGGACCTGCTCGAGGACGCGGAGGTGCTGCTCGTGGTGGGCTCCTCGCTCGGCGAGGTCACCTCGAACTACTTCACGCTCGAGCCGCGCGGCCGCCTCATCCAGGTGGACGCGGAGCCGCGCGTGCTGGAGACCAACCACCCCACGCTGGGTGTGCGCGCCGACGCCGGCCAGGCGCTCGAGGCGCTCGCCGCGGCGCTGCGCGAGTCGGGCTCGGTGGCGCAGGACGCCGCCGTCTGGCACGGCCGCACCCCGGCCGAGGTGGTCGCCGACGTCAACGCGCGCATCACCGCCCGGCTCGACGCCCAGGACCTCGGCGTGGAGCGCCGGCTCCTGGCGGACATCCGCGCCGCCGTCCCGTCGACCATGCAGACGTACTGGGACATGACCATCGCCGCCTACTGGGCGTGGAACTGCTGGGACGCGCAGGACGGCGAGTTCCACTCGGCGCAGGGCGCCGGGGGGCTCGGCTACGGGTTCCCGGCCGCGTTCGGCGGCGCGGTGGGCCTGGCCCACCAGGGACGCACCGGGATCGACGGGCGCGTGCTCGCCGTCGCCGGCGACGGCTCGGCGATGTACTCCCTCGCCGAGCTCGCGGCCGCCAGGCAGCACGGCGCGGCGGTGACGTGGCTGATCATCGACGACGGCGGGTACGGCATCCTGCGCGAGTACATGGAGGGCGCGTTCGGCAAGGCCACGGCCACCGAGCTCGACCGGCCGGACTTCCAGGCCCTCGCCGCCTCCTTCGGCGTGCCCGCCGAGACGGTGGGAGTGGAGGACGTGCGCGGCGCGCTCGAGCGCGCGTTCCAGGCGGACGGGCCGAACGTCGTGGTGGTGCAGACCCGCCTGGCGATGTGGGCGCCGAGCCACCTGGGGGAGGCCCCGGAGGTCTGAGGCGGCCCGGCGCCGGAATCGCTGACTCGACCCTGAGAGTGTGCGCCACCTTTCCAGGTGCATGTTTCAGCAACGGAGCTGGACCGGCAGGTAGTTGAGGCGTCGACCGAGGCGCCGGCGGTCCCGCCCGTGTCAGAAACCGCCCAGGAGATGTCCTGGAACCATCCCGCCGATCTCACGAAAACGTCCGGCATCCGTTGCCATGCTGGCCTCTCGACGCGGTCCGCCACCCGGCGGGCGCCCCACGAGAGGAACTCCATGGCCCCTGGCTCTCGATCCGCTCCCGCCGTCCCTTCCCCCAGGTCTCCGAGGGAGGCGAGGCCCCCGCCGTCACGCCCACCTTCGAGGGCCGGGCCTTCCACCGCCCGGCCGAGGACGTCGAGGACCAGGGCGCCGCCTTCGACGTCGGCACGCTCGTCTCCCGCCGCAACGCGCTGGGCATCTTCGGCGCGGGGGCGGGAGCCCTCGTCCTCGCCGCGTGCGGTGTCCAGGAGGGCGCCTCGTCCTCCTCCGGCTCGACGTCGGCGAGCGCCGGCTCCTCGTCACCCGCGGCCTCCTCCTCGTCGGCGGCGAGCGCCTCGCCGTCCGCCACCCTGACCGAGATGGTCACCGAGACCGCAGGCCCGTACCCGGGCGACGGCTCCAACGGCCCGGACGTGCTCGACGCGTCCGGCATCGAACGTTCCGACCTGACCACGAGCATCGACACGGGCACCGCCGCCGAGGGCGTCCCGCTGACGGTGACGATGAACGTGATCGACATGGCCAACGGCGACGCCGCCATGACCGGCGCCGCCGTGTACCTCTGGCACGCCGACGCGCAGGGCCGCTACTCGATGTACTCGGACGGCATCACGGAGGAGACCTACCTGCGCGGCGTCCAGGTGGTGGGCGACGACGGCACGGTCACCTTCACCACGGTGTGGCCCGGCTGCTACGACGGCCGGTGGCCCCACCTGCACTTCGAGGTGTTCCCGGACAAGGCGTCCATCACGGACGCGACGAACAACGTCCTCACCTCCCAGATCGCCATGCCCGAGGAGCAGTCCGCGCAGGTCTACGCCACCTCGGCCTACGACGGGTCCACGGAGAACTTCGCCGACGTCAGCCTCGAGACGGACAACGTCTTCTCGGACGGCTACGAGACGCAGCTGCCGCAGATCACGGGCTCCGTGGAGAAGGGCTTCGCCATCACCATCGACGTCCCGATCGACACCACCACCGAGCAGGAGCAGGGCGGGATGGGCGGGCCCGGCGGTGGCCAGCCCCCGGCGGGCGGCGAGGGCGGCCAGCCCCCGGCGCAGCCCTGAGCCCGGCGGACGTGGGCTGAGCCGTCCGGCTCAGCCCACGCGTCCTGCCGGCGGCTCAGTCGGTCTGGGACTCGTTGCGCTCGGGGTGCGGGCCGAACACGAAGTGGCGGCCGGACACGCGCTGGACGTCCACGCGGACGTAGAAGTCCTTGAGCGTCGGCACCCACGGCTCGATGCCGAGGGACTCGGCCTCCGCGATCTCCGCCTCCGTGTCCAGGCGGCGCGCGGTGCCGTGCACGAGCACGGACCAGGCCTGGTCGGCCAGGATCCCGTCGGCCTGCACCACGACGCGCGGGTTCACCGTGAGCTCGGCGAGCTTCGAGCCGGGCGCGGTGCGGAAGTAGATGGCGCCGTCGTGGGCCCGCACGTTCACCGGCACGATGTCCGGCCGCCCGTCCACGGCCAGCCCGAGGCGCGCGTGGCCCACGCGGCCCAGCAGTCGCCAGACCTGGTCCTCGTCCAGCACCAGGACGGCCTCGCCGTCCGGGTGCTCGAACATCAGGTGGTCCCCGGGCTCCGCGACCGGATCGGGGCGCTGCATCGACGGGGCGTCGTCGGTGTCATGGTGCTGCTGGGTCATCGGGGCCTCCTGGCATGCCGGGACGGGCGCCGTCGGGCGCGGCGCTGAGATCGGGCTCACATCCACTCTATACATGGTCGGTCGCCCGCGAGGCGACGATGTCACCCAGCACCGCCGCCGTCGTCGGCGCCTCGCGGCCCGGGGCGACGGCGAGCGCGAACGGGCACGTGTGGGCGCGCGGGCCGTCGTCGACGAGCCGGCCCGACGACGGCGCGGCCGGGTCCGGCGTGAGCCACCTGCCCCCGGCGCGGCGCAGGATCAGCTGCCCCGCCGCGACGTCCCAGGGCTTGGTGTCCACGTACAGCGCGGCGTCGGCCCAGCCCGCCGCCGTGTGGGCGAGCTCGAGGGCGCCGGAGACGGTGCGGCGCACGGTCGCGTGGGCGGTCACGAGCCGCCCGAAGCGGCGCAGCGCGTCCTCGCCCTCGCGCGCGAGCGCCTCGCCCGCCGGATAGGAGGTCACGAGGTTCTGGGCGCGCTCGCCGCCGGCCGGCGCCGGCCGGCCGACCTCGGCCAGCGGGCGCTCCGGCCCGTCGCCGCGGGTGAGGTAGGCGCCGTCCGCGTCGGCGGAGAACGCCAGCCGGCCCACGGGGTCCAGCACGACGCCGGCCACCACCTCGCCGTCGACCTCGGCGGCCAGGGACACCGAGAACATCGCGAAGCCGTGTGTGAAGTTGGAGGTGCCGTCGATGGGGTCGACGATCCAGGTCAGCCGGGCGGCCTCACCGGTGCCGGCCTGCGCCCCGAGCTCCTCGCCGAGCACGCCGGAGCCGGGGACCGCCGTCGTGAGCGCGGCGACGAGCCGGGCCTCGGTGTGTCGGTCGTGCACGGTGACGAGGTCGTGGTGCGTGGTCTTGGCCTCGGGCCCGATGGCGGTGGGGGAGCGGAAGGCGGCGGCGAGGTCGCCGACGACCGCGCGGGCGGCGTCGAGGGCGATCGCGCGCAGCTCGGCGGGGCGGGGCAGGGCGGGGCTCATGCCCCGAGCCTAGGCGGGGGCCCGGACACGTCGGACCGCACGCGAGACAATGGGGCCGACCCCCCCCGAGCAGAGGAGCCGCCATGACCGAGCACCCCCTCCCGACCCCCGACGACGACGCCACCCTCACCGGCCCGCAGACCCCCACGCCCCAGCGCGTGGCCGCCGTGCGTGCGCTGCGCGAGCTGCTCGCCGCCGGCTACGGCACCGAGGCCCGGCCGATCGCCTCCTACGGCGCCCCCGCGCCCGGCACCCTCGGCGGCGTCTACCCGGACTACGACGACCGCGTGTTCCCCGGCCTCGTGGCCGCGCAGGAGCTGGCGGGCATCGACGTCGACTACCTGCGGAACGTGGACCGGGTGAGCGAGGCCGGCATCGCCGAGGCGTCCCTGGCCGACCTCGGCACGCTGTTCACCTACCTGGTGCGCGGCGAGCGGTTCGCGGACGGGCACGTGGCCGCCGCGATCGAGAACGGCAAGGTCGGCCGCATGCTGGACCGCCTGACCGCGCTGGTCCCCGAGATCCGCTGAGAGCGCACGGTGCGGAATACTGGGCGCATGCCCGCAGCCTCCGACGCCCCCACGCCCGCGCCCCGGCGCGGCCGCCTGGCCCCTTCCGGTGACCCCACTCCCGTGGAGAACGTCGCCACGCACCTGCAGGAGGGGTGGAACCGTTGGCACCGCGCCCGCGCGCTGCGTGCCGGCAACGTGCCGACGGTCATGGCGTTCACGGGCTACGGCAGCACCAGCTGGGTGCGGATCCTCTCCCGTGTGGTGATCGCCTCCGACGAGGAGTTCATGAACGGCCGTCGGCTGTCGAAGGTGGTGGCGGACGGCGTGCGCGGCTGGCGCAACTTCGTGGCCCCGCCCATGGCCTACGCCGAGGTGGAGGTGCAGGTGGGGGACCTGCGCACCACGGTGCGCACGGACCGGATGGGCGTCGTCGACGTCGTGCTGGACGTCGAGCTGGAGCCCGGCTGGCAGACCGCCACCCTCCACGTCGGCGGCCAAGAGGAGCACGCCGTCATGGACCTGTACATCTGCGAGCCGGGCGCGCGGATCGGCCTGGTCTCGGACATCGACGACACCGTGGTGGTCACCTCGCTGCCCCGCCCCCTGCTGGCGGCCTGGAACTCGTTCGTGATCGACGAGCACGCCCGCACGCCCACTCCGGGGATCGCCGTGCTGCTGCGCCGGATCGCCGAGCTCGAGCCGAAGGCCCCCGTGCTGTACCTGTCCACGGGCGCGTGGAACGTGGCGCAGACCCTCACCCGCTTCCTGGGCCGCAACCTCTACCCGCTCGGCGCTCTGCTGCTGACCAGCTGGGGGCCCACGAGGGACCGCTGGTTCCGTTCCGGTCAGGAGCACAAGAGGGTCCAGCTCGAGCGCCTCGCCGAGCAGTTCCCGGACATCCAGTGGATCCTGGTGGGCGACGACGGCCAGCACGACCCCGAGATCTACGCCGAGTTCGCGCAGCGCCACCCCGACCGGGTCAAGGCGATCGTCATCCGGCAGCTGACCCCCTCGCAGGCGCTGCTCGCGGGCGGTCGGGCGGAGGACACCCGCCATTCCACCCCGGGCATCCCGTGGTGCTACGGCCCGGACGGGGCCACGCTGTCCAATCAGCTCGAGGACCTGGGCATCCTGCCCGTCGAGTTCGTGGACGTGCAGCCCGAGGCCTGGCGCGAGGACATCCTCGGCGACGACGAGGCGCCGGCGACCCTCGACGCCGCGGCGCAGCGCGACGGCCGGTCCGCGGACGAGGAGGCCGCCCGATGACCGCCTCGCGCTCCGTCGAGGTCCGCATCCCGCTGCGCTGGGCGGACATGGACGCCTACGGCCACGTGAACAACATCGCCGTGGTGCAGCTGCTGGAGGAGGCCCGCGTGGCGGCCTTCGGCGTGCCCGCGAACACCGGCGCCGGTGGCGGGCAGGCCCCGCCGATCGACCTGCTCGAGGGGGTGGCCCCCGGTGTGCGGACGTTCATCTCCGAGCACACCGTGAAGTACCGGGCCCAGATGCCCTACCGCCCCGTGCCGCTGCGCGTGGTGGTGAGCGTGGACGCCGTGAAGGCCGCCTCGGTGCACGTGGGCTACGCCCTGCACGACGGCGTCGACGACACCCTCTGCGCCACCGCGACGTCCGTCATGGTGTTCGTCGACGGGCAGACGGGCCGCCCCGTGCGCATCAGCCCCGAGCAGCGGGCGGCCCTGGCCGGCTGAGGTGGGCCGAGGTGGGCTGCTGACCGCCCGACAGCCGCCCAGCGACATCACCGCCGTGCAGCACGGCTGCGATGTCGCAGAGCGGAGGTCGACCGCTCGGGCTCGCCGAGTCGGGACCGGGCCCGTGGGACGGCCGTGGATCAGACCGAGCGGGGGACGCCCGCGGCGGTGAGGATCCGCGCCAGCCGGTCCGGCCGCAGGAGGTCTCCCCACGTCCAATGCGCGCCCGCCCGGGTGACCAGCTGCAGGGCCACCTCCCGTTCCTTCTCCCGGCGGATGCTGGCGCGGCGGGCCGTGTCGTCACCGTCGAAGAACGACAGGTCGTACTTGCCCAGCCCGTCGAACTCCCCGTACACCCGCACCTGCTCCCACCAGAAGTCCGTGCGGGCCACCTCGCGTCCGTTCGCATCCCGGTGGCGATGCTGCAGCGCCGTGGGCGGGACGAAGCCGAGCTCGTGGATGATGGCCCGGCTGTAGGACTCGCCGGCGGATTCCGCCCGCGCGTCCGCGAAGTGCCAGGCCCGCTCGAATCGGCGGAGGGCGGCCGCTGATCCGAGTCGGCTCTCCGCCTGCCTCGCCCAGCGTGCGGCCTCCTCGGGCCGGGCTCGGACGAGCGCGTCCAGCGGGGCCACGGCGTCGCGGAACGGGGTGGCCGCCCCCAGCACCAGCAGCACCGTGGGCAGCGGATCCGCCAGGACGGTTCCCAGGCTCTGCCCGTCCGACAGGACGGCCTCGACCGGCTGAGGCGCGGCGGGGGCCGCCTCCGGCAGCCCCCACCGGGGTCGGCGGCGCGGCGGGACGGGAAGCCGGCGATCGTGGGCCACCACGGAGGGGGCGAAGGGACGGCGGGTCAGCGGACCGGCGCCGTGATGCCCGGGCGAGGGGGCGCGCAGCTCGAGCACGGGCGGCTCGACGGCCGGCCCCAGACCGTGCAACCGGGCCGCGGTCAGGCCCGTGAACACCGTCGCGGGGCGGGCGATCGAGAGGGCGACGGCGGACACGACCGCCCTGTCCCACGGACGCAGCGCGGCCCAGTCGCTGACGCTGATGTAGACGCGCGGGCAGAGCCGCACGAGGACCCCGCGGGTCCAGGCGCGTTCGAGACGGCGCCGCGCCGCCCCGTCGTGAGGGTCCGCCGCGCTGAGCAGGGGCCCGCGTCCCGGGAGCAGCGCACGCGAGTGGTCGGAGAGCAGGGTCATGCGGCCCAGTCTCGTGGGCCCGTCGGGGGCGCGACGGGTCGGCCGCGCCGGCGGTGGAGGGCACCCGACGTCGGGGGGCCTGTGCAGGAGCCGGGCGCCCTTGAGCGACCGCCGCCCTGCGACATCACCGCGCGTCAGAACGGCGGTGATGTCGCAGGGCGGCGGAGGATCACGGAAGGGGCAGGGCCGGGACTCAGACCACGCCCTGGGCGATCATCGCGTCGGCGACCTTGATGAACCCGGCGATGTTCGCCCCCGCCACGTAGTTGCCGGGCGTGCCGTACTCCTCGGCGGTCTCCACGCAGCGGTCGTGGATGTCGCGCATGATCTGCTCGAGCCGGTCGTGGGTGTAGTCGAAGCTCCACGAGTCCCGCGAGGCGTTCTGCTGCATCTCCAGCGCCGACGTCGCCACGCCGCCCGCGTTGGCGGCCTTGCCCGGGCCGAACAGCGTCCCGGAGTCGACGAACAGGTGGGCGGCCGCCTCGGTGCAGGGCATGTTCGCGCCCTCGGCCACGGCCTTCACCCCGTTCTTCAGCAGGGTCCGCGCGGCGGACTCGTCGAGCTCGTTCTGGGTGGCACACGGCAGGGCCACGGTGCCCTCGACGTCCCAGACGCTGCCGCCGGTCACGTAGCGGGACCGCCCGCCGCGGCGCTCGGCGTACTCGGAGATGCGGGCACGCTCGACCTCCTTGATCTGCTTGAGCAGGTCCAGGTCGAGGCCGTCCGGGTCCACGATGTAGCCCGAGGAGTCGGACGCGGTGAGCACGGTGGCCCCGAGCGCGGCGGCCTTCTCCGCGGCGTAGATGGCCACGTTGCCGGAGCCGGAGATCAGCACCTGCTGACCGTCCATGGATTCGCCGCGCGTGCGCAGCATGGAGTCGACGAACATCACGGCGCCGTAGCCGGTGGCCTCAGTGCGGACCAGCGAGCCGCCCCACGTCAGGCCCTTGCCGGTGAGGGCGCCGGCCTCGAAGCGGTTGGTCAGTCGCTTGTACTGGCCGAACATGTAGCCGATCTCGCGGGCGCCCACGCCGATGTCACCGGCCGGCACGTCCGTGTGCTCACCGATGTGGCGATGCAGCTCCGTCATGAAGGACTGGCAGAACCGCATGATCTCGCGGTCGGACTTGCCGGCGGGGTCGAAGTCCGAGCCGCCCTTGCCGCCGCCGATCGGCATGCCGGTGAGCGAGTTCTTGAAGATCTGCTCGAAGCCCAGGAACTTGACGATCCCGAGGTACACGGAGGGGTGGAAGCGCAGCCCGCCCTTGTACGGGCCGAGCGCCGAGTTGAACTCCACGCGGAACCCGCGGTTGACCTGCACGACGCCGGCGTCGTCGATCCACGGGACGCGGAAGATGATCTGGCGCTCCGGCTCGCAGAGGCGGTGCATGACCCCGGCCTCGACGTACTGGGGGTGGCGCTGCACCACCGGCCCCAGCGCCTCGAACACCTCGGACACCGCCTGGTGGAACTCGGCCTCGCCGGGGTTGCGCGCGAACACTTCGTCGCGCAGGGTCTCCAGAGACTCATTCATGGTGTCCTCCTCGGACGTCGGGGTAGAGACGCCCCGCGGTGCCCCCGCCGTGGCGCGCCGCGGTCGGAGGAGGCCGCGGTGCCTGACGCCCATCCTGACAGGGAGTGCGCTCTGTTGCCGAAATGAGACGCGGGCCACCCCGGGCCCCGCGTTCGGCTCAGCGCGGCGGCGCCGCCTCGGTGTCGATGCTGGCCTGCTGGCTCTCGCTGTAGCGCGGGCCCGCCACGGTCGCGTCGTTGACGAGGTCGTCCAGCCGGGCGACGTCGGCCGGGGTCAGCCGCACCTCGTGCGCGCCCCGGTCCTCGAGCCAGTGCTCCCACGAGGTGGTGCCCGGGATCGCCAGGACGTCCTTGCCCTGGGCCAGGACCCAGGCGACGGCGAGCCCCGCCGTGCTCGTCCCGAGCCGGACGGCCTCGGCCGAGAGCGCCTCGCGCAGCGTCAGGTTGGCCTCGTAGTGGCCCTCGGCGAAGCGGGGCAGCCGGTGCCGCAGATCTCCCGCGTCCAGCCCGCCCAGCCGCGGCGGCGCGTCCGTGAGCAGGCCGCGGCTGACGGGGGAGAAGGCCACGAAGGCGGTCCCATGGCGGCGGCACGCCTCGAGCACGCCCCACTCGGGGTTGCGGGTGGCGAGGGAGTACTCGGACTGCACGGCCGCGATCGGGTGGACGGCCACGGCCCGGGTCAGGGTGACGGCCGAGACCTCGGACAGGCCGATCGCCCCGATCTTGCCCTCCGTGACGGCCTCTGCGAGCGCCCCCACGGACTCCTCGACGGGGACCTCCGGGTCCAGCCGGTGCAGGTAGTACAGGTCGATCCGGTCCTGGCCGAGCCGGCTCAGGGAGGCGTCCACGTGCGCGCGCAGCGTCTCCGGGCGGCCGTCGATCCGCCGCTGCCCGTCCCGCACGAGCCCGCCCTTGGAGGCGAGCAGGACGCGCTCGCGGACGTCCGACCCCGCCCGGGCGAGCGCGCGCCCCACGAGCTCCTCGCTGCGGCCGCCGCCGTAGAGGGTGGCGGTGTCCAGGTGGTCGGTGCCGTCCTCCAGCACGCGGGTGAGCAGGTCGACGGCGGCGTCGTCGTCGAGGAATCCGGAGTAGCCGTGCACGATGTTCATGCACCCGAGGCCGACGGGGTGCACGTCCTTGCCGGCGAGGCGGCGGGGCGCGGCGGGATCGGGCAGGGGGCCGGGCTCGGCGGGTCGGGGGTGCGGGGTGGCGTCCATGCCCGCCACCCTAGCCACGGCTCCGGACGCGAGACCCGGACCGCCGGGCGCCCGCCCGGCGTCCGGCCCGGGGTTCAGCCGAACACGCGCGCGGCCAGCAGCGACGGCGCCGTCAGCAGCCGGCGGGCCAGCTCCACGCGGCGGCGCTCCTGCACCGCGATCGCCTTCTCGTAGTAGCCCACGAGCTGCTCGCACAGCACCGGCCAGGTCCGGCCCTGCACCGACGCCCACGCCGCGTCGGCGAACGCGGCCCGCTTGACGTCGTCGTACACGAGGTCCGCGACGTGGCGGCGCAGCTCGTCCAGCTCGCCGGGCGGGTAGAGCCAGCCGGTGCGGGAGGCGTCCACGATGTCGAGGGGGCCGCCGCGGCCGACGGCGACGACGGGCACGCCCGAGGCCATCGCCTCCTGCAGCGTCTGGCCGAAGGTGTCGGACTCGCCGGGGTGCACGAACAGGTCCAGGCTGGCCACGTGGCGCGCGAGGTCCTCGCCCCCCTGGAAGCCGGCGAAGTGCGCGCCGGGCAGCTCCCGCTCGAGCTGTTCGCGCAGCGGCCCGGAGCCGATGACCACGAGGCGGGTGCCCGGCAGGTCCGAGAGCACCCGCAGGTCCCCGACCTGCTTCTCGTGCGCCAGCCGCCCCACGAAGCCCACGAGCTTCTCGCCGTTCGGGGCGAGCTCGGCGCGCAGCGCCTCGTCCCGCTTGGCGGGATGGAATCGGCGGGAGTCGACGCCGCGGCCCCACAGGTGCACGCGTCGCACCCCCTGGCGGTGCAGCTGCCGGACGGTGAACGACGACGGCGCGAGCGTCAGCGTGGCCATGTTGTGCAGGCGCGCCACGTGGCTCCACAGCACGTCCTCCAGCCACGGGGCGCCGTACCGGGCCGCGTAGCCGGGGACCTCGGTCTGGTAGACGGCCACGGAGGGGATGCCGAGCTCCTCGGCCGCCTGCACCGCGCGCCAGCCCAGCACGAAGGGGGAGGCGATGTGCACCACGTCCGGGGCGAAGTCGGCGAGCATGCCGCGCAGCCGGCCCACCGTGCCGGCGGCCACCCGCACGGAGGTGTACCCGGTCAGGGGCACGGAGGGCAGGGTGCGCACGGGGAAGCCCTCGACCTCGCGGGGGGCCTCACCGGCGCCCGCGCGTTGGGTCCACCCGGCGGACCACGAGGCGGCCGGGGCGACCACCATCGCCTCGTCGCCCCGTTCCCGCAGGTGCCGCAGCACCTGGAGGATGGAGTTGGTGACCCCGTTCATATGGGGCAGGAACGATTCGGCGACCACGACGACACGCACGTGGCCGACGCTAAGGACCCCGGACCACGGCCGGGACACCCGCCGACGACGGCCCGGTGACCCCGCGGTGAACTCTCGGGGCGCGTGACGGTCGTCGCACCGGCCCGCGCGGCCCGCCCCCGTCCAGGCGCCGCCCGGAGTCGGGTGGCACCATGGACGGGTGAGTTCCCGCCCCGCTGCGCCCCGTCTGCTGCGCCCCGTCCCCCTGCCGCTGTGGCTGCAGGGGGTGGTCGAGGCGCTCGTCACGGCGATGATCAGCCTGCTGGCGGTCATGGTCCCCACCCTCGCGGTGTGGGCCACGGGCGGGTTCGAGCGGCCGACCATCGAGGGTGCCGTCCAGGTGGGCGGCGTCCTGTGGCTGGCCCTGCACGCGGTGCCCGTCACCGTGGCCACGGCCATGCCCACCGCGCCGGATCACCTCATCACCGGCACGGCGTGGCTCGTGCCGTGGGGCCTGACCCTGGTCCCGCTCGCGCTGTCCTGGCGGGCCGGCCGGCGCCTGGCCCGCGCGTCCTACCGGGACCAGGCGTGGCAGGCCTTCGTGGGCGCGGTGGGGGCCTACGCCCTGGTGGGGCTGGCCGTGGCGTTCCTGCCCGGCACGGACGAGCTGACGGCCCACCCCGCCCCGGCGGCGCTGCTGCCCGCCCTGCTCTTCGGCGTCGCCGCCCTCGCGGGGGCGCGGCGCGAGGCCGGCACCTGGGCGCACCTGATCGGCCTGGACCTCACGGAGCGGATCTCGCGGCGCTCGCAGTACGAACGCTGGGCCGGCTCGTACGCGTGGTCCGTGGTGCGCGCCGCGGCCGTCGCCGTGCTCGCCCTGACGGGCCTGAACGCGCTGCTCGTGGCGGGGCGGCTGGCCGTCGAGTGGGCCGCCGTCGTCACCGTGGCCCAGGCGATCGGGGGCGGCCCGCTGGGCGGCCTGCTGGTGGCGCTGCTGCAGATCGGCTGGCTGCCCACGTTCACCGCGTGGTCGATCGCGTGGACGGCGGGCCCGGGGTTCTCCGTGGGCGCGGACAGCCTCTACTCCGTGTTCGGCGCGACGCCGGCCACCGCGCCCGCCCTCCCGGCGCTGGGTGCGCTGCCCGGGACGTGGTCGCCGTGGCAGCTGCTCCTGCTGGCCGTGCCGATCGGCGCCGGCGCCGTGGCCGGCGTGTGGCTGCTGCGGGAGGGGGAGAACCACCTCGACGACTGGCTGCACACCCGCCACGGCAGCCGCGCGGTGTCCCTGACGCTGTCCACGCTGGCCCTGGCCGTGCTCACCGGACTGCTCACGGGGCTGCTGCTGCTCGTGCCGCTGGCCCTCACCTCCGGGACGCTCGGGCTCGGCACGCTGACGGACATCGGCTCCCACGTCTGGGCGGTGTGCGCCGCCGTCGCCGGGTGGGTCGCGCTGGGCTGCGCGGCCGGCTACCTCACGGCCCTGGCCGTGGCCGGGCACCGGGACGGGACGACGACGGTGCCGCGGTCCGGCGACCGCGCCTCGGGCCTGCGCGACCGGCCGTCCCCGCGCCGGGCGCGGGACTGACGCCCGCGGCTCAGGGCCGCAGCTGGGGCACCCCCGTGCGCTCCTCCACCTGACGGGTGAACTCGTCCGCGCACGCCTGCTGCGCCCGCACGGTGAGCGCGGAGGCGCCGCACTGCTCGAGCTGGACCGTCGCGTCCCACGCGAGCAGCGGCAGCGCCGCCGTCGTCATGCCCATCAGCGCCATCGCCATGCCGGCGGACGCCACCGCGCGGGGCAGCCCCGAGCGCTCGGCGCCGCGGCTCGTGACCCACACGCGCACGCCGAGCACGAGGGCGACCAGCCCCAGCGCGAGGGCGATCAGCTTCCACGGCAGCACGAGGGAGAAGGAGAGCACCATCCCCAGCAGCGCCACGGACTGCCACAGCAGGGCACGGCCGGTGCGGACGCGGCCGGGGTCCGGGGCGCCCTGCGGCGGGCGGGGCGGGGAGGAGGGAACGGGGGCGGACACCCCCTCACCCTACGATGGGCGCATGCGCATCGTTGCCCTCGTCTCCGGTTCCGGCACCAACCTGCAGGCCGTCCTCGACGCCGTCGCCTCCGGCGCCCTGGACGTGGAGATCGCCGCGGTGGGCGCCGACGTCGCCGACGCCGGCGGCCTGGAGCGTGCCCGCGCCCACGGGATCGAGACGTTCGTGGTGTCCCCGAAGGACCACGCGGACCGGCGCGCGTGGGACGAGGCGCTCGCGGACGCCGTCGCCGCCTACGCGCCGGACTGGGTGGTGTGCTCCGGGTTCATGCGGATCCTGGGCGCCCCGCTGCTCGAGCGGTTCGACGGCCGCATCCTCAACACCCACCCGGCCCTGCTGCCCTCCTTCCCGGGGGCCCACGGCGTCCGGGACGCGCTGGCGCACGGGGTGAAGGTCACCGGCTGCACCGTGCACGTGGTGGACGCGGGCGTGGACACCGGCCCGATCCTCGCGCAGGCCGCGGTGCCCGTGCTGGACACGGACACCGAGGCCGAGCTGCACGAGCGCATCAAGGTCCAGGAGCGGGCCCTGCTGCTGCGCGTGCTCGGCGAGCTCAGTCGGCGCTGACCTCGAGGGCGCGGCCGCGGGTCTCCGGGGCCAGCGCCAGCATCGCCGCGCAGGCCAGGACCACGAGCCCGCCGGTGACGGCGAACGCCCCCGGCAGCCCGAGGGCGGGGACCAGCGTGCCCACGAAGAGCAGCGGGCCCAGGCCCGCGCCCACCCGCGAGGCCGCCGACGCCCAGCCGAAGCCGGAGGCGCGCAGCGTCGTCGGGTACAGCTCGGAGACGTACGTGTAGAGCACCGGGATCGCGACCTGCACCACGAAGCCGAACGCCAGCACGAGCGGCAGCACCGCGGCGGGCACGTCCAGCACGCTCGCCAGCCAGACGGTCAGGGCGCTCGCGACGACGGCGCTGACGGCCAGCAGCCAGCGGCGGCCGGTGACCTCGATCAGCACGGTGGCCACGACCACGCCGAGCAGGCCGGCCGCGGCCATGCCGGAGGTCATGATGAAGGCGCGGCCCTCCGCGTAGCCGGCGTCGATGAGGAACGTCGGCAGCCACTGCAGCGCGATGTAGTAGACGAGCATGATGGCCACGAACAGGGCCCAGGCGACCGCGGTGATGCGCGGGGAGAACCGCCAGACCGCGGCGAGCTGCGCGCCGACGCCGCCGGAGCGGGCCGGCTCGGCCGGGGGCATCGTGTAGGGCCGGCGAGGCGCGCCGGTGGCCGCCACCATGCGGTCGATGACGGCGCGGGCCTGTGCCTCGCGGCCCCGGCTCATCAGGAACAGCGGGGACTCGGGGATGCCCAGGCGCACGACGAACACGAGCAGGGCCGGCAGGACCATGGCCAGCAGGGGCAGGCGCCAGTCGCCCCACGTGCCCACGAGCCAGGCGGAGACGAGGCCGCACAGCGCGGCGCCGACGGGCCACCAGCCGTCCATCGCGGCCAGGACGCGGCCGCGCAGCCGGCGCGGGGTGAACTCGCCCACGAGCGCGTAGTCCACGGGGATCGTGCCGCCCAGGCCCATGCCGGCCACGAACCGGAACAGCGCGAACCACAGCAGGGAGTCCGTCAGCGCGCCCGCGATCGTGAACACGGAGAAGATCGCGAGCGTCCACGCGAACGCCGCCTTGCGGCCGATGCGGTCCGCGATGGTGCCCCACAGGAACGCGCCCACGGCCATGCCGATGAGGTTGGCGGTGCCGATCCACGCGGCGTCGGCCTTGTCCAGGGCCCACTCCTCGCGCAGCAGCGGGATCATCACGCCGTTGAGCGTGACGTCCCACGCGTCGAACATGAAGCCCAGGCCGCCGATCAGGAAGATGCGGCCCTGGACGGACCAGCGCCACGGCAGCTCCTGGACGACCGCCTCACCGGTGGGCAGGGCGGCGTCGGGGGCGACGACGTCGGGCGCGGGCCCGGGGTGCGCGCCGTCGGCGCTGGGGCGGGGCGGGGTGGCGGAGGACATGGTCGGCTCCCGTTCGTCGGGTGGAGTGGGGGGCGGTCCGTCACGCGGACGCCTGGGCCATTATGCGGCCCGGCCTATGCTGGGGGACGCACCCGGACCCCCTCGAAGGAGCGCCCCCTCGTGACCTCTGCCCAGCCCACCACCACCGTCCTGGACACGGTGCCCCTGAAGCGGGCCCTGATCTCCGTGTACGACAAGACCGGCCTCGAGGAGCTCGCCACCGGGCTCCACGCCGCGGGCGTGCAGATCGTCTCGACCGGCTCCACCGCCCAGCGCATCGCCGCCGCCGGCGTGCCCGTCACCGAGGTCGCCGAGGTCACCGGGTTCCAGGAGTGCCTGGACGGCCGCGTGAAGACGCTGCACCCGCGCGTGCACGCGGGCATCCTGGCCGACCGTCGTCGCGAGGACCACGTGACCCAGCTGCGCGAGCTCGAGGTGGAGCCGTTCGACCTCGTCGTCGTGAACCTCTACCCGTTCGTCGAGACCGTCGCCTCCGGGGCGGAGGGCGACGCGGTCGTCGCCCGCTCGGCGGCCCGCTATATCGAGCTTCTCGGCGGCACCCCGTAGCGGCTTCCGCCACGCGGCTCCAGCCCCACCTTCCCAGCCCCGGAGTGTGCCCATGCCCAGCCATCCCGCCGCCACCGCCATCGGGGTCATCAGCGGCACCTCGGTCGACGGGATCGACGTCGCCGCCATCCGCAGCGACGGCGACGCCCTGGTGGAACCGGGCGAGGGCCGCACCTATCCCTACGAGCCCGGCCTGCGCGCCGCCCTGCTGGAACTGGCGGCGCAGCCGGACCAGGTGCTGCGCGACCCGCTCACGGCGCTGGAACAGGCGGTCACCGAGGGCGGCGCCTTCGCGGACGAGGCGGCTCTGGCGCTCGCGCACCGACCTCGTCGACGCCCCGCTGCTCGCCGTCGTCGGCGGGTCGACCGGCTCGGGCAAGTCGACGCTCGTCAACTCGATCCTGCGGCGCGAGGTGAGTCGCTCGGGGGTGCTGCGCCCGACGACGACGAGCCCGGTGCTCATCCACCACCCCGACGACGTGAGGTGGTTTCGCGACGCGCGGGTCCTCCCTTCGCTCGCCAGGGTCACCGGTGACGAGGGCGCCGACCCGCAGCCGGGGACGGTGCGGCTCACCGCCTCGCCGACGCTCCCGCCGGGCATGGCGGTCCTCGACGCCCCTGACATCGACTCCGTCGTCTCGGCCAACCGCGACCTGGCTGCGCAGCTGCTCTCGGCGGCCGACCTGTGGCTCTTCGTCACGACGGCCGCGCGCTACGCCGACGACGAGATCGATGCGGCGATCGACGTCAGCGCGGTCTACGAGCGCAAGGTCGAGGGGCTACGCGCCCACGCGACCCAGGTGACCGTCGCCCCGTCGGGCACCGAGGTGTCGGCCTGCTTGGCGGTCAGACGGCGCCGAGTCGACTCCAGGGTCGTGTCGGACACATGTCCGGACGCTACTACACCTCATGGGGAACCACTAGGGTCCGCGACGGCCCAGCAACGGTAAGTTGGGCGCGATGGACGACACCCAGACTGCCCTTC
>ERZ1023267.297-NODE-297-length-19844-cov-8.130224_pt1 | contig 19844 bp, 18 predicted proteins | sample MGYA00520905_ERZ1023267 | MGnify/ENA primary metagenome ERZ1023267 (study PRJEB32759, sample SAMN07749868) | skin metagenome | biome: transportation; feature: city; material: polyester macromolecule | host: Homo sapiens | place: Hong Kong:ISLAND line | collected...
CGTAGGTGTTGGCGAGCACGCCGATCTCGGGGATCTCGACCTCGACGCGCTGCCCCGCCCGCACCTGGCCGACACCCTCGGGGGTGCCGGTGAGGATGACGTCACCCGGCAGCAGCGTGAACGCCTGCGACGCGTGCGAGATGAGCTGCGCGACGTCGTGGATCATGTCGGACGTCGGCCCGTCCTGCTTCACCTCTCCGTCGACGCGCGTCGTCACGCGTGTGGCGGACGGGTCGAGCTCGGTCTCGATCCACGGCCCGAGCGGGCAGAACGTGTCGAAGCCCTTGGCGCGCGACCACTGGCCGTCACTCTTCTGAAGGTCGCGGGCGGTGACGTCGTTCGCGATCGTGTAGCCGAAGACGACCTTCATCGCCTCCTCGACGCTCACCTTCTTGCACATGCGCCCGATGACGACGGCGAGTTCGCCCTCGAAGTCGACGCGCTCGCTGATCGACGGCATGACGACGGGGTCGTTCGGGCCGACGACGGCGGTGTTCGGGATGAGGAACATGAGCGGTTCCTTCGGCGCCTCGCCGCCCATCTCGCGCGCGTGCTCGGCGTAGTTCTTGCCGATGGCGACGATCTTGGAGCGCGGGATGACGGGCGCGAGCAGACGCACGTCGTCGACCTGGTGGACGGCACCCGTCAGCTCGATCTTCGTGTAGAGCGGGTCGCCCGTGATCTCGGCGATCTTCTCGCCCGCCCCGTCGACCAGACCGAACATCGGGTCATCACCCGTCGTGAACCTCGCGATACGCATGTGCCCATCCTATTTCGTCGTCGCCGGCCCGCTGACGGGGCGGTGCGGCAGCAGGCTGTGGATCGCAGCGCCGTGGGTCGAGTTCTAGGATCGACGGGTGATGGAGCAGGTCGAGGTGATGACGCCGGCGCAGTGGCGCGAGGCGGTCGCCGCCCACGAGGCACGCGTGGCCCCGCACGTCGAACCGCATCTCGGTCGTCGCAAGGAGCACCGCAAGCATCCCGTCGAGGATTTCCTCTTCGTCTACTACTCCTACTCCCCCGGCAAGCTGCGGCGCTGGCACCCGGGCGCAGGCGTCGCGTTGCTCGTCGACGAGCGCGGTCGCACGCCCATCACCGACGACCGGTTCACCCGCCGCATCACGACGGCCGAGGGGGATGCCGATGTCCTTGACGTCGACGAGTTCGTCGACGCACGCGACGGCACCATCGCGTTCGTCAGGTCGCTGCTCACCGCGACGCTCGCGCGCGCACCGCACCTGGGGTGCTTCGGGATGCACGAGTGGGCGATGGTCTACAAGCTCGCGCCGGGCGAGCAGCGCCACGAGCAGTTGCCGCTGCGCCTGAGCCAGGCCGCGACGGACGACGTCGTCGAGGCCGCCGACATCCGCTGCACGCATTTCGACGCCTACCGCTTCTTCACGCCCGACGCCGTCGAACTGAATCGCGAGCGCCCGACGCGCGAGCGTCAGGTCGAGTTCGAACAGCCTGCGTGCCTGCACGCAGGGATGGATGTCTACAAGTGGGCGCACAAACTCGCGCCTCTCGTCCCGAGTGACCTCGTGCTCGACGCGTTCGAACTCGCCAAGGAGATCCGCACCCTCGACATGGAGGCCAGCCCCTACGACGTGCGCGGCCTCGGCTACGGCGTCGTCCCCGTCGAGACGCCGCGTGGCCGCGCCGAGTACGTTCGTCGTCAGCGCGAGTTCGCCGAAAGTTCGCAGGAGTTGCGACGACGCCTGCTCGACGTGCTGGACCGTGCCGCCCCCGCGCCCTGAGACATCTGCGACTGACGTCCACTTCTGGAACCGTTCTCAACCTGGTCGATGAATCGCGGATATGGACGAAAGTCGCAGAGGGGGACGAGATTCGCCGACGTGAACAGGATCAGCCGCTGAGGATCAGGGGTGGCAATGGAGGGTGAGGTGGCGTTCGAGGTAGCGGGCGACGCCGTCGGCATCGTGGGGGCCACAGGTGTCGTCGGCGATCGCGAGCACCTCGTCGTGGGCGTTCTCGACGGCGACGCCGCGCCCGGCCCATGTCAGCATCGGGATGTCGTTGGGCATGTCGCCGAAGGCCCACACGTCGTTCGCGTCGACGCCCCGCTCCGCGCACCAGGCCTCGAGGCGGGCCGCTTTCGTCACGCCCGGGGCGCTGATCTCCGCAAGCCCTGCCGCTCCTGAGTAGGCCAGCACTCCACGCCCACCGAGGCACTCCGTCAACGCCTCGACGAACGCATCGCCGCGCCATGCCTCGTCGCGTAGCAGAATCTTGCCGACGACGACGTCGGGCGGCAGCGCGGTCAGCTCACAGTCACGGACGGCGGCGTCGTGCGCCGGCATGCCGGCGTGGGCGTCCGGGTAGGCGGCGCTTCGGAACATGCCACGCTCGGTCTCGACGGCCGCTCCCGCATCCGGGAAGCGTCGCCGCAGGTGCTCGACGACGGCGAGTGCCTCATCCGCGGTGAATCCATCGGCCTCGATGACGCGCCGTGTCGCGAGGTCGTAGACGAACGCCCCGTTCGCGCAGATCGCCAGGGTGTGGGCGCCGACATCGTCGGCTGTCGACTCCGGCGATCCGGCAGCACCCACGAGTTCCGCGAGGTGATCGAGCCAGCGCGGTGGACGCGCGGTGACGACGATCGTCTCGATGCCGCGCGCACCGAGCCCCGACCACACCGTGCGCGTGTGATCGCTGACGCGCCCGTCGGTGTCGAGCAGGGTGCCGTCGAGGTCACTCGCGACGAGACGCGGGATCGGCCCGGCACCCGTCGCGCGGGATGCCGGGCCGTCACGCCGAGCAGTCGTCATGGGGCGCGGCCCGTCGTCAGACGAGGCGCGTCATCCAGCCGCGCGTGTCCTCCGCGGTGCCCTTCTGGATCGCGAGGAGTGCCTCGCGGATCTTCGTCGCGTACGGGCCGGCCTCGCCCTCGGGTCCGGACGTCACCTCACCGTCCGTCCACACGAGACGCCCCACGGGCGTGACGACGGCGGCCGTGCCACACGCGAAGATCTCGCTGATCGTGCCGTCGTTGCAGCCCTCGATCCACTCCTCGATCGTCACGCGACGTTCGACGGGCGTGAGGCCAAGGTCCTTCGCGAGTTCGAGGATCGAGTCGCGCGTGACGCCCTCGAGGATCGTGCCGGTGAGCTGCGGCGTGACGAGCTCGCCGTCCTTGGTCACGAAGAAGACGTTCATGCCGCCGAGCTCCTCGACGTACTTGCCCTCGACCGAGTCGAGGAAGACGCTCTGGTCGCAGCCGCGCTCGTTCGCCTCGATCTGTGCGGCGAGCGAGCTCGCGTAGTTGCCGCCGCACTTGGCGGCGCCCGTGCCACCGACGCCGGCACGCGAGTAGTCGCGCGACAGCCACAGCGACACCGGCTTCACGCCGCCCTTGAAGTACGCACCCGCGGGCGAGGCGATGACGCAGTAGGTCACCTCGCGGCTCGGACGCACCCCGAGGAACGCCTCGGACGCGAACATGAACGGGCGCAGGTAGAGGCTCGCCTCGCCGGCGTCGAACGCGGGCACCCACGACTCGTCAGCCTTGACGAGCGCCTTCAGCGACTCGACGAAGTCGTTCTCGTCGATCTCCGGCAGCGCGAGACGGTTCGCCGAACGGTTGAAGCGCGCCGCGTTCTTCTCGGGGCGGAACGTCCAGACCGAGCCGTCCTCGTGACGGTAGGCCTTCATGCCCTCGAAGATCTCCTGCGCGTAGTGCAGGACGGCCGCCGCCGGGTCGAGCTGGAACGGGCCGTACGCCTTGACCTCGCCGTCACCCCACCCGGAGCCCTCGCGCCAGATCGAGACGACCATGTGGTCGCTGAACTTCTGCCCGAAACCGGGGTTGCTCAGGATCTCGGCGCGCTCCGCGTCAGCGCGCGGGGCGGGGTTCGGCGTCATCGGGAACGTCAGGGCCATGGTCTTCTCCAAGTTGGCAAAAAGTGGGATGCGTCACTGTGTGGCCCCAGGTTAACGCCGAAGCAGCACGGCGGGCGTCATCGGGTCCGGGGCGAGCGCGGAGCGTCGACGATGTTGCCCGGGTTTCGCGGCACCCTCGCCGCGAAACCCGGGCAGCATCGGGAAGATGTCAGAGGCGGGCGGCGATCGCGTCACCGATCTGCGACGTCGAGCGGGTGGCGTCACCGCGTGACGCGAGATCCTCGGCGACGGCCTGTTCGACGCGGCGTGCCTCGTCGCCGCGCCCGAGGTGTTCGAGCAGCAGCGCGGTCGACAGGATCGTCGCGGTCGGGTCGGCCTTGCCCTGGCCGGCGATGTCGGGGGCCGAGCCGTGCACGGGCTCGAACATGCTCGGCGCATTTCCTTCGGGGTTGATGTTGCCCGATGCGGCGAGCCCGATGCCGCCGGTCACGGCCGCGGCAAGGTCGGTGACGACGTCGCCGAACAGGTTGTCGGTGACGATGACGTCGAAGCGCGAGGGATCGGTGACGAGGTAGATCATCGCCGCGTCGATGTGCGCGTAGTCGTGCGTGACGTCGGGGTATTCGGCACCGACCTCCTCGACGGTGCGGCGCCACAGGTGGCCCGCGTACGAGAGCACGTTGTGCTTGTGCAGCAGCGTCAGCTTCTTGCGCTCACGCGTGTTCGCGCGCTCGAAAGCGTCGCGGACGGTGCGCTCGATGCCGAAGCGGCTGTTGACGCTCACCTCGGTCGCCATCTCGTGCGGCGTGCCGACGCGCAGCGCACCACCGTTGCCGGTGTACGGGCCCTCGGTGCCTTCACGGACGACGACGAAGTCGATGCCACCGCGCGCAATGTCCTCACGAAGCGGCGTCGAGACACCCGGCATCAGCTTGCTGGGGCGCAGGTTGATGTAGTGGTCGAGCTCGAACCGGATGCGCAGCAGCAGCTCGCGCTCCAGCAGGCCGCTCGGCGCGCTGGGGTCACCGATCGCCCCGAGCAGGATCGCCTCGTGGCCGCGGATCTCCTCGAGCACCGAGTCGGGCAGCGTCTCCCCCGTCGCATGCCAACGCTTGGCGCCGAGGTCGTACTGCGTCGTGCTCACCCCACCGTCGGTCACGGCGTCGAGAACCTTGAGGCCTTCGGTGACGACCTCGGGGCCGATTCCGTCGCCTGCGATGACTGCGAGATCGATGTTGCTCATGCCCCGCAGATTAGCTGCTCGTCTTGCCATGCGAAACGCTGGTCTCGCGATACGAACCGCGCGGCAGGGCGCAGCCGTCAGGCGCTCGCCACCAAGGCGATCCCTGCGAGCACGACAAGCGCGCCGACGAGCTTGCGCGCCACCCCGCGCTCCTTGAACATCCACGCCCCGAGCAGCGCACCGACGACGATGCTGCTCTCCCGTGCCGGTGCGACAAGGGCCACGGGCGTCGACTGCATCGCGACGAGGACGAGGACGTACGCGAGCGGCGACAGCACGGCGATGACGGCGGCCTCCCGCCACCAGCGCCGACAGATGGCGGCGACCTCGGCGCCCGCCCGGCGCGAGCGCTCGAGCCCCGGCGTCAGCAGGACCGTCTGCCACGCGGTGCCGAGGGCGAAGTAGACGACCGGGTCGAGGCTCAGGTGCGTGACGCTCACGTCGTCCCACAGCGTGTACCCCGCGATCGCCGCGCCCGTCAGCGCGCCCCACTTCAACCCGTCCGCGACGCTGTGATGACGCTCGCCACCCTGCGCGCTCGCGACGACGACGATGCCCGCGATGATGACGAGCCCGCCGAGCAGCGCGGCCGGCCCGGGCCGTTCGCCCCCGAACACGACGGCGACGAGCATCGTCAGCAACGGTCCGACGCCGCGCGCGAGGGGGTAGACGACGCCGAGGTCGGCCCGGTCGTAGCCGGTCTGCAACCACAGTTGGTAGGCGATGTGGATGACGCCGGAGACGATCGGCGCCCACAGCAGCGACCACGTCAGCGGCCACCCCTGGGAGGCGAGGACGGTCAACGCGATCGGCAGCCACACGATCGCCGACAGCACGTCGTAGAACCAGACGAAGACGTATCCGTCCCCCACGACGCGTTTCGCGGCGATGTTCCACACGGCGTGCAGGAGTGCTGCGGTCAGCACGAGAGCGAGGCTCGTGGCGCTCATGAAGTCCTTGCCATCACGCAGGTCCGCGCCGGAGCGGACATGCGAGGAGCCGACGAAGGCGCCCGCCGGGGCGAACCGATCGGTTCGGCGCGGCGGGCGTCGCCGGGGAGGGAAGTGGTCAGTCCACCTTGCGCGCGGCGCCCTTGTCGGCGCTCTGCGCGAAGCGCGCGAAGATCTTGAGTGCCGCCGAGACGGGGCGGTGACGGTCGACGGGCTCCCAGCCGCGCTCGTCCTGCTCGGCGCGACGGCGCACGAGTTCGGCGTCGTCGACGAGCAGGTTGACGCGACGGTTGGGGATGTCGAACTCGATGACGTCACCGTTCTTCACGAGACCGATGGCGCCACCGGCCGCAGCCTCCGGCGACACGTGCCCGACGGACAGACCCGAGGAGCCCCCGGAGAAACGACCGTCGGTGATGAGGGCGCACTTCGGGCCGAGCCCGACGCCCTTGAGGTAGCTCGTCGGGTACAGCATCTCCTGCATGCCGGGGCCGCCCTTGGGGCCCTCGTAGCGCACGACGACGACGTCGCCGGCGTCGATCTCGCCCTTGAGGATCATCTCGACGGCCTGCTCCTGGCTCTCGGCCACCTTGGCCGGGCCGGAGAAGTTCCACTGGTGCTCGGGCACGCCGGCCGTCTTGACGATGCACCCGTCGGGGGCGAGGTTGCCGCTGAGCACCGCCAGCCCACCCTCGCTCGTGTAGGCGTGCTCGACGGAGTGGATGCAGCCGTTCTCCGGGTCGGTGTCGAGGCTCTTCCAGCGGTTCGTCGAGCTGAACGCCTCCGTCGTGCGCACCCCGCCCGGCGCGGCGTGGAACAGTTCGGTGGCCTTCTCGGTGGCTGAACCCGAGCGGATGTCCCAGTCCGCGAGCCACTGCTCGAGCGATGGGCTGTGCACCGAACGGACGTCGCGGTTGAGCATGCCACCACGATCCAGCTCACCGAGGATGGCGGGGATGCCACCGGCGCGATGCACGTCCTCCATGTAGAACTGGTTGCTGTTCGGCGCGACCTTGACGAGGCACGGCGTGACGCGCGAGAGCTCGTCGATGTCCTCCTGGTCGAAGTCGACACCCGCCTCCTGCGCCGCGGCCAGCAGGTGCAGGATCGTGTTCGTCGAGCCACCCATCGCGATGTCGAGACGCATGGCGTTCTCGAACGCCGGCTTCGCGGCGATCGCGCGCGGCAGCACCGAGTCGTCGTCGCCGTCGTAGTAGGTGCGGCACAGGTCGACGACGAGTCGGCCCGCGTCGAGGAAGAGTTCCTTGCGCGCGGCGGCCGTCGCCAGCGTCGAACCGTTGCCCGGCAGCGACAGACCGAGCGCCTCCGTCAGGCAGTTCATCGAGTTCGCCGTGAACATGCCCGAGCACGAGCCGCACGTCGGGCATGCGCTCTGCTCGATCTTCGTGATCTCCTCGTCGGAGACCGTGTCGTCGACCGACTTGATCATCGCGTCGATGAGGTCGAGACGCGTCTCAGCCGTGCCGTCCTCCCCGATGACGGCCTTGCCGGCCTCCATCGGCCCGCCGGAGACGAACACCGTCGGGATGTTGAGACGCAGCGCGGCGAGCAGCATGCCCGGCGTGATCTTGTCGCAGTTGCTGATGCAGACGAGCGCGTCGGCCTGATGCGCGTTGACCATGTACTCGACGGAGTCGGCGATCACCTCGCGGCTCGGCAGCGAGTACAGCATGCCCGAGTGACCCATCGCGATGCCGTCGTCGACGGCGATCGTGTTGAACTCACGCCCGACGCCGCCGGCCTCCTCGATGGCGCCAGCGACGAGCTGACCCATGTCCTTGAGGTGGACGTGACCCGGCACGAACTGCGTGAAGCTGTTCGCGATCGCGACGATCGGTTTACCGAAGTCGCCCTCCCCCATGCCGGTCGCGCGCCACAGGGCACGCGCACCCGCCATGTTGCGTCCGTGAGTCGTCGTGCGTGAGCGAAGTTCAGGCATGCGTTCAGTCTCCCAAGTTCGAGCAAGCGGTGCGAGAGGCGTTCAGAGAATGACCGAACCCGGCCACCTCGAAGGGTGTCCGGGCCCGGCTCAGCAGCGGCTACGGCTTCAGGATCAACGGCCATCTTCTTTCGGCCGCTTCGTCAACGCTCGCTCCGGCAGGATCCTCACTACGTTCCGGTCCTACCGCCGCTCGCTCGATCCTCAGCGGCCAGCCGAACCCTCGACGTAGTCCGAATCCGTGTCCGAGTCCTTCAGCCACGACATGAGGCCACGCAGTTCCTTGCCCGTCTTCTCGATCGGGTGCGATGCGCCCTTCTCGCGCAGCTGCTTGAACTCCGGCGCGCCAGCGTCCTGGTCGTCGATGAAGCGCTTGGCGAAGTTGCCGTTCTGGATGTCGGTGAGAACGGCCTTCATGTTCTCCTTGACGCGCTCGTCGATGACCCGCGGGCCCGAGACGTAGTCGCCGAACTCGGCCGTGTCGGAGATCGACCAACGCTGCTTCGCGAGGCCACCTTCGACCATGAGGTCGACGATGAGCTTCAGTTCGTGCAGGCACTCGAAGTACGCGACCTCCGGCTGGTAGCCGGCCTCCGTCAGCGTCTCGAAGCCGTACATGACGAGCTGGCTCGCGCCACCGCACAGGACGGCCTGCTCACCGAACAGGTCCGTCTCGGTCTCCTCGGTGAACGTCGTCTTGATGCCGCCGGCACGCAGGCCGCCGATGGCCTTCGCGTACGCCTTCGCGAGATCCCAGGCCGAACCCGAGGCGTCCTGCTCGACGGCGACGATGACGGGCACGCCGCGACCGTCGACGTACTCACGACGCACGAGATGGCCGGGGCCCTTCGGCGCGACCATGACGACGTCGGCGTCCGACTCGGGCGTGATGTAGCCGAAGCGGATGTTGAAGCCGTGGCCGAACAGCAGCGTCGTGCCGGGCTTGAGGTTGGGCTTGATGTCGTTCGCGTAGACCGTGCGCTGCACCTGGTCGGGCGTGAGGATGACGACCACGTCGGCTTCCTTCACCGCGTCGGCGACCGAGAGAACCGTGAGGCCCTCGTTCTCGGCCTTCTGCTTCGACTTGCTGCCCTCGGCGAGGCCGATGCGCACGTCGACGCCCGAGTCGCGCAGGTTGAGCGCGTGGGCGTGGCCCTGCGAGCCATAGCCGATGACGGCAACCTTCTTGCCCTGGATGATCGACAGGTCGGCGTCGTCGTCGTAGAACATGTCAGCCACGGGAGAAACTCCTCTTCATCACGTCCGCCGCATCGAAGCGGCGGCCTGTTCGGTTCGATTCTGCCCGAGCACTCACTCGGGCGGAAAGTTCAGTTCTTCTTCTTGTCGCGCGCCGAGATGGCCTTGGAGCCGCGACCCAGACCGACGACGCCGGACTGCACGAGCTCGCGGATCCCGAACGGCTCGAGCGTCGTGAGCAGCGCCTCGAGCTTCGTGAGCGTGCCCGTCGCCTCGATGACGACCGACTCGTTGGTCACGTCGATGATGTTGGCGCGGAACATCGTCACGAGATCGATGATCTGCGAGCGCGTCGCGGCGTCAGCCTTCACCTTGAACAGCACGAGCTGACGTTCGATGGCGCTCGCGTGGTCGAGTTCGACGACCTTGAGCACCTCGACGAGCTTGTTGAGCTGCTTGACGACCTGCTCGAGCGCGACGTCGTCGGCGTCGACGGTGACCGTCATGCGCGAGACGTGCGGATCCTCCGTCTCCCCCACGGCGAGGGAGTGGATGTTGAACCCGCGTCGCGAGATCAGCCCGGAGATGCGCGCGAGCACACCCGACTTGTTCTCGACGAGCACGGACAGGATGTGGCGGTTCGTCGTCATCGCTGCTGCTCCTTCGTCTGCGCGGCGTCGGCTGTGGCAGCGCCATCCTCGCGGGCCGCCTCGACCGCCTCGTCCTCGTCCGGGATGTTGACGTCGTCGGCGTCGTCCTCGTCGCGATCCCAGACGGGCGTGATGTCGCGCGCCATCGTGATGAGGTCGTTGCTCACGCCGGCGGGCACCATCGGCCACACCATCGCGTCGCGCTCCACGACGAAGTCGATGACGACGGGACGGTCGTTGATCTCGAGCGCCTGCTTGATCGTCGCGTCGACGTCCTCGGGCCGCTCGCAGCGCAGGCCCACGCAGCCGTAGGCGTCGGCGAGCTTGACGAAGTCGGGGATGCGGCTGCCGCCGTGCGAGGTGTGCAGGTCGGTGTTCGAGTAGCGCTCGTTGTAGAACAGCGTCTGCCACTGGCGCACCATGCCGAGGCTCGAGTTGTTGATGACGGCGACCTTGATCGGGATGTCGTTGATGACGCAGGTCGCGAGTTCCTGGTTCGTCATCTGGAAGCAGCCGTCGCCGTCGATCGCCCAGACGGTGCGCTCCGGCTCGGCGGCCTTCGCACCCATCGCGGCGGGCACCGAGTAGCCCATCGTGCCGAGGCCGCCGGAGTTGATCCACGCGTTCGGACGGTCGTACGTCACGAACTGGGCCGCCCACATCTGGTGCTGGCCGACGCCGGCGACGTACGTGCCCTCGGGCCCGGTGAGCGCCGAGATGCGTTCGATGACGTACTGCGGCGCGAGCTTGTCGTCCTCCGGCGTCGCGTAGCCGAGCGGGAACTGCTCCTTCCACGACGCCGTCGTCTCACGCCACGTCGCGTAGCGCGAGGTGTCGACGTCGTCGAGCGCACGCGCCAGCTCGAGCAGCACCTCGCGCGCGTCGCCCACGATCGGGACGTCGGCGTAGCGGTTCTTGCTGATCTCGGCCGGGTCGATGTCGGCGTGGATGACCTTGGCCTCGGGCGCGAAGCTGTCGAGCGCACCGGTGACGCGGTCGTCGAAGCGGGCGCCGATCGTGATGAGCAGGTCGGCGCGCTGCAGCGCCGTCACGGCGGGGACGCTGCCGTGCATGCCCGGCATGCCGAGATGCAGCTCGTGGCTGTCGGGGAAGGCGCCGCGCGCCATGAGCGTCGTCACGACGGGGATCTGCGTCTGCTCGGCGAGCGCCTTCAGCTCCTTGCTCGCCTCGGCGCGGATGACGCCGCCGCCGATGTAGAGCACCGGGCGCTCCGCTGCGCGGATCATCTCGGCGGCCGCCTTGATCTGCTTGGCGTGCGGCGTCGTGACGGGGCGGTAACCGGGCAGTTCGAAGCGCGGCGGCCACGAGAATGTCGTCTTCGACACGAGCGCGTCCTTCGTGATGTCGACGAGGACCGGGCCCGGGCGGCCGCTGCGCGCCACGTGGAACGCCTCGGCGATGGCGCGCGGGATGTCGGCCGGGTCCGTCACGAGGTAGTTGTGCTTCGTGATCGGCATCGTGATGCCGCGGATGTCCGCTTCCTGGAACGCGTCCGTACCGATGGTCTTGGAGCTGACCTGGCCGGTGATGGCGACGATCGGCACGGAGTCCATGTACGCGTCGGCCAGGGGCGTGACGAGGTTCGTCGCGCCGGGGCCGGAGGTCGCCATGCAGACGCCGACCTTGCCGGTGGCGGCGGCATAACCCTGCGCCGCGTGACCGGCGCCCTGCTCGTGGCGGACGAGGATGTGGCGGACGGAGACCGAGTCGAGCAGCGGGTCGTAGGCCGGCAGGATCGCACCGCCGGGCAGGCCGAAGACGGTCTCGACGCCCTGCGCCTCGAGCGCGAGGACGAGGCTCTGCGCGCCGGTGACGCTCACCTGCTCGCCTGCGCGCTTCGCCGCGACGTCACCCGGGGTGGGTGTGCGATCGGTCGTCGCCGTATCGCTCATCAGTACTCACCACTTTCACCTGGAGGTCGTGCACGAGGGTCTGGCATCAAAAAATCCCCCAGCCTGTGCGGCGATGAGGGATCAGCGTGCGTCGTGTCGGTCGAACCGATCAGAACGCACGCTGCGTGAGTACGAGAACCTGTGCCATGTCACATAGTTTTGTCGCGGGGTTACTCATGGGTCAACATCGTGAGACGCGCATCTCACGATGCGGTCAGCGGAGGGTGGCGTTCGGTGGCGGCGTCAGCCCGCCGTCCCAGGGCGAGCGGTGGTGAGGCTCGCGCCGCCGGGCAGGAACGAGGTCCACGCTCCGGTGGTCTCGAGCACGGCAGCCGAGGCCGGCACGAATCCGCGCGTGACGACATCGATGTCCGCGCCCTCGCCGGCACACAGGTCATGGGCAAGCTGCGGCAAACCCGGCGCGTGGCCGACGACGATCGCGCTCGTCGCCTCGGGCGCCGTCGCGTCGAGTTCGTGGACGACGGCCAGCAGCGCCTGCGTGTCGGCTTCGTAGACCGCGGGCTCCATCGTGATGATGACGCCATGGCCCGTCTCGTCCTGGATGGCGGCCCACGTCTCGCGGGTGCGCAGCGCCGGCGAGCACACGACGACATCGCCGAGCAGCCCCTCGTTCTTGAGCCACCGGCCGACGGCGCGGGCCTCGCTCACGCCACCGTCACTGAGGTGGCGCGCTTCGTCACCGTCAGGGCCGGCCGGTTCGGCGGTGGCGTGACGAAGGAGTACGAGACGTCGGGTGGTTTCACTCACCTGCTCATCTTCGTCGCCGCGTACGCCTCACGCCAAACGCGGCCACGCGGCCCGCATGAGGCCTCGACGCTCTGGCCGCCATCGTCGCTCGGCGTGACCATCGACGATCGCATCGGCGTCGGCCGTTCGGCCTTCGGTCGGAGGTCCGTGCCGGACCGATCTCAGGCGGGGCTCGCCCAGACGACGAAGTTGTTGGTGTGGTGCTGCGCGTTGGCCCAGCCGCTCGAGGAGTCGCAGGTGACGAGTGCGAGGACCGGGGCGGCGCTCGCGCCCCACACGCGCGAGTCGTTCTGCAGCGCGTTCTTGTCGACGCTGGCCTTCGAGGTGATGACGAAGTCCTTGTGCGTGCCGTCGGCGTAGGAGATCGTGACCCGGCCACCGACCGGGGCGCTCGACAGCTTGTAGAACACGTCGGGCCCGTTGTAGGTGACGTGGCCCGCGAGCACACTGATGCCCGGCTTGCCCGGGGTCACGCGCCCGTATCCGGTGAACTGCTGGATGACGCCGCTCGGCGGGTTCAGCACGCCCCCGTTGAGCCCGCCGGGCACGATGCTGTGATCGAGCCCGATGCTCGGGATCGAGATGTTGACCGCGGCGGACTTCGGAACCGCGACGCTCGCCCCACCGCTTCCTCCGCCGGGTTTGGAGACCCCGCTCGATGCGCTTGCACGCGGCGTGGCCGAGCCGCTGGGGCGCCGGGCTGACGATGGGCCGCTGGTCTGAGGGGCCGGGGCAGCCGACGACGACGCGGCCGACGTGCTCGACGCTGCCGTGCCCGACGGCGAGGGCGCGGAGCTGGACGACGTGACCGAGACGGACGACGGCGATGTCGACGATGCTGAGACGGAGACGGACTTGTCTGAGCTTCCCCCACCGCTACCACACGCACTCAGACAGAGCGCGACCGAGACCGCGCCGACACACTTCCCCAAGGTGTTCTTCATGGCGTCAGTCTAGGTCGCCCTGGACGCGGTGACGCCGGGATCCGTCGAGGACCCCGGCGTCACCGTGCATCGCGAGACGCTCGTCAGCGGCGCGCGCGACGCGCCACGACGAGCCCGCCACCCGCGAGGGCGAGAGCGCCCAGGCCAGCAGCCGTAGCGGTCGTACCGTTCTGGTTCGTGACGACGCGGTCCGTCTCGACCTTCGGGCCCTGACCCGTGGTGGTCGGGGCCGACGTGGTGGGAGCCGGCTTCGTCGGCGCGGGCTTGGTCGGAGCCGGCTTGGTCGGCGCGGGCTTGGTCGGGGCCGGCTTCGTCGGGGCCGGCTTCGTCGGCACCGGCTGCGCGGTGGGCTTGCCTGCGGCGGACCAGTCCGTGAACGGAAGGACAGTGGGCAGGCCGGCACAGCTCGACGGAACGCGACCCGAGACGCTGAAGGAGGAACCGGTCGAGGCAGCGTGTGCCGTCACCGTGATCGGCTTGCCTGCGTAACCCCCGACGGCGTAGACGGTACGGCTCGCCGTGTAGGGCGAGACGTTCTTCGTCACGAGCGGCTTGAAGCCCGAAGCCGTGAACGTGACCTGCGACTCCGTCTTGTTCAGCGTGCGGTAGCCGAATGCGAAGTTCGGCTTGCCCTTGTCGCACCAGTAGGTCATCGACGTGTACTGCAGGTTACCGCTGATGTGCGTCTCAGCCGCCTGCGATGCGCCTGCACCTGTGAAGGCGAGCGCGCCGACGCCGACCGCTGCGAGACCAGCAAACTTCTTCATGATGGCACCTTTCGAGATTTCCTTTGGACTCGGCGGTGCGTCATGCTCTGCGCGGCCCCCGCAGGGATCGCGGTGAACGCTGACCCCTCCCCGCCTGTGATTCAGCTAAGCACAGGCTGGGAGGATTGTCAGTGGTACTGCGCAGTAATGTAGGTGAATCATCCGGAAACGGGTTTCGTCCACACGACGAAGTTGTTGAGGTGGTGCTGGCCGACGAGCTTGGATTCGGCGTCGCACGTGATGAGCACGAGGCTGGGTGTGCTCGAGGAGCCCCACACGCTCTGGTCGGTGCGTAGGGCCTGCTTGTCGACCGACTTCTCCCGCACCACGACGAACTTCTTCGACGAACCATCGGCGAACCCGACGCTGAGCTGATCGCCGACCTTGACCTTCTCGAGGTTGGCGAACACGTCGGGGCCGTCATAGGTGACGTGCCCGGCGATGACCGAGATGCCGTTCTGGCCCGGGCTGACGGTGGCGTTGTACCACTGCGTCACGCCGGGGGGCGGCGAGATCTCGCCGTCGTCCGTGAGACCCATGCCCGTGAGCTTGCGGTCGAAATCAATCGACGGGATCGTCAGCTTCACCGGCACGCTGCCGCCGCCCTTCGACGCCTTCGCGGTCGGCGCCACAGACGTCGTGGGCACTGAAGCCGTATGGTCCGACGACGAGCCGCCCGAGCCACCCGATGAGCACGCCGTGGCGCCGAACAGCGCGGCGCCGGCTACCGTCAGAAATCCTCGACGATCCATGGGCGTCCCTTCGTCCGTCACATGCCCGCTCGCGCTCAGGCCTGTCCGAGCTGGGTCAGGATGATCGTACGGGCCTTGGCCGCGTCGGCCTGGCCCTTCATCTCCTTCATCACCTGGCCGATGAGCGCGCCGGCGGCCTGCACCTTGCCGTCACGCACCTTCTGCGCGACGTCTGGGTTGGCGTCGATGACCTTGGCGACCGCGGCCTCGAGCGCGCCGTCGTCCTGCACGAGTTCGAGGCCGCGGGCATCGGCCACCTGGGTCGGCTGGCCCTCACCGGCGAGCACGCCTTCGAGCGTCTGACGGGCCATCGAGTCGTTGAGGCGCCCCGACGTCACGAGTCCGTCGAGCTCGGCGATCGTCGCCGGCGTCACGTTGCGCTCAGCGGCGAACTCGACGAACGGCTGGCCGGCCTTGTTGGCCAGGCGGGCGATCTCGCCCGTCCACCACTTGCGGGCACCGGCCGGCGTCGCGCCGGCAGCGATCGTCTCCTCGATCGTCTCGACGGCGCCGGCGTTGTAGACGTCGCGCATCTCGAGGTCGGAGAAACCCCACTCGCCCTGCAGACGCTTGCGGCGCTCCGCGGGCGGTTCGGGCAGCGTCGCGCGCAGCTCCTCGACCCATTCGCGGCTCGGCGCGACGGGGACGAGGTCGGGCTCGGGGAAGTAGCGGTAGTCGTCGGCGTCCGACTTCGGGCGCCCGGACGTCGTGACGCCCGTGTCCTCATGCCAGTGGCGCGTCTCCTGCAGGATGGAGCCACCGTCGTCGAGGATGGCAGCCTGGCGGGTGATCTCGTAGCGCACCGCGCGCTCGACGGAACGCAGCGAGTTGACGTTCTTCGTCTCCGTCCGGGTGCCGAACGCGTCGGCGCCCTTGCGCATGAGCGAGACGTTGGCGTCGCAGCGCATCGATCCCTGCTCCATGCGGGCGTCGGAGACGTCGAGGGCGCGCATCAGCTCACGGATCGCGGCGACGTACGCCTTCGCGATCTCGGGCGCGCGCTCCCCCGCTCCGACGAGCGGCTTCGTCACGATCTCGATGAGCGGGATGCCCGCGCGGTTGTAGTCGAGCAGCGAGTGGTCGGCGCCCTGGATGCGACCGGTCGCACCACCGACGTGCAGCGACTTGCCCGTGTCCTCCTCCATGTGCGCGCGCTCGATCTCGACGCGCCACGGGGTGCCGTCCTCGAGCTCCACGTCGAGGTAGCCGTCGAACGCGATCGGCTCGTCGTACTGCGACGTCTGGAAGTTCTTCGGCATGTCCGGGTAGAAGTAGTTCTTCCGGGCGAAGCGGCACCACTCGGCGATCTCGCAGTTGAGCGCGAGACCGATGCGGATGGCCGACTCGACGCCCTTGGCGTTCACGACAGGCAGCGCGCCCGGCAGACCGAGGCAGACGGGGCACGTCTGCGTGTTGGGCTCGGCGCCGAACTCGGTGGCGCAGCCGCAGAACATCTTCGTGTTCGTGTTCAGCTCGACGTGCACCTCGAACCCCATGACGGGGTCGTACGTCGCGAGGGCCTCGTCGTAGTCGAGGACGGCGTCCATCAGTTGTTCTCCTTCAGTGCCGGAGCCTTCGCGAGCAGCGGCCCGCCCCAGGTCTTCTCGAGTGCCTTCTCCAGCGCGGCCCCGACCTCGTACATGCGCTCGTCCTTCGTCGCGGGTGCGAGGATCTGGAAGCCGACGGGAAGCCCGTCGTCCGACAGACCGGCGGGCAGCGACATGCCGGGCAGACCGGCGAGGTTGGCGGGGATCGTCGCGACGTCGTTGAGGTACATCGCCATCGGGTCCTCGAGCTTCTCGCCGAGCTTGAACGCCGTCGTCGGGCACGTCGGACTGACGAGGACGTCGGCCGTCTCGAACGCCTTGGCGAAGTCGCGTGCGATGAGCGTGCGCACCTTCTGCGCCTGGCCGTAGTAGGCGTCGTAGTAACCGCTCGAGAGGGCATAGGTACCGAGGATGATGCGTCGCTTCACCTCGCTGCCGAAGCCCGCGTCACGGCTGGCGGCCATGACCTGCTCGGCCGACGGAGCCTCGACGCCCTCGGGCGAGACGCGCAGGCCGTAGCGCATGGCGTCGAACTTCGCGAGGTTGGAGCTGACCTCCGACGGCATGACGAGGTAGTAGGCGGCGAGCGCCTGTTCGAAGCTCGGGCACGAGACGGTCACGACCTCGGCGCCGGCGTCGACGAGGGCCGCGACTGCCTCGTCGAAGCGCGCCTTGACGCCGCTCTGGTAGCCCTCGCCGTCGAGCTGCTCGATGATGCCGATCTTCATGCCGGAGACGTCGCCGCGCTTCGCCGCCTCGACGACGGGCGGGACGGGGGCGTCGATCGACGTCGAGTCCATCCCGTCGTGCCCGCCCATGACGTCGTGCAGCAGCGCGGCGTCGAGGACGGAACGGGTGCACGGGCCGGCCTGGTCGAGCGAGCTCGCCATGGCGATGAGGCCGTAACGGCTGATGCCGCCGTACGTCGGCTTCGTGCCGACGGTGCCGGTGACGGACGCGGGCTGACGGATCGAGCCGCCCGTGTCGGTGCCGACCGCAAGGGGCGCCTCGAAAGCCGCGACGGCGGCGGCCGAACCGCCACCGGAGCCGCCCGGGATGCGCTCGAGATCCCACGGGTTGTGCGTCGGACCGTAGGCGCTGTGCTCGGTCGAGGAACCCATCGCGAACTCGTCCATGTTCGTCTTGCCGAGGATCGGCATGCCGGCAGCGCGCAGCTTCGTGACGATCGTCGCGTCGTACGGCGGGATCCAGCCCTCGAGCATCTTCGAACCGGCCGTCGTCGGCTGGCCCTTCGTCGTCACGACGTCCTTGACGGCGACGGGGACACCGGCGAGGGGGTGCAGCGTCTTGCCGGCGGCGCGGTCGGCGTCGACCTGCGCGGCCGTGGCGAGCGCCTCCTCGGCGTTGACGTGGAGGAAGGCGTGGACGTCACCGTCGACCGCCGCGATGCGGTCGAGGTGGGCCTGCGTCAGCTCGACGGAGGTGAGGCTGCCGTCGGCGAGCTTGCTCGCCATCTCGGCGGCGCTGAGGCGGATGATGTCGGTCACGGTCGAACCCTTGCTCGTCTCGTCGGTCGTGTCAGCACTCATGGATCAGTCCTCGCTGAGGATGCGCGGCACCGCGAAGCGCTGCTGCTCGCTCGCCGGGGCCATCGCGAGCGCCTCCTCGGCGCTCAACGACGCTCGCACCTCGTCAGCACGCGTCACGTTCGTCAGGGGCAGCGGGTGCGACATCGGCGGGATGTCATCGGCCGCGACCTCGCTGACGCTGGCCACGAAGCCGACGATCGAGTCGAGCTGGCCGGCGAACGTCTCCAGTTCGTCGTCCGAGAGCTGGATGCGGGCCAGGCCGGCGACGTGCGCCACCTCATCGCGGGAGAGAGAAGACATGGGCGTCATCCTATGTGGTGTGTGGATCGGCGTGCTCGGGTGGGCACTCAGCCCACGAGCGCCTTCTTGACCAGGGCCGGGTCGGGGTTGGTGTGGGGACGGCCGTCGATGACGACGGTGGGCACGACCTCGTTGCCGTCATTGACCATCGCGACGAACTCGCGAGCCTCCTCGTCCTCCCAGATGTTGCGCCACGTCGCGCGCGTGCCGTCGGCGCCCAGCGCGCGCTCGAGGCGGGTGCAGAACGGGCAACCCGGCCGCCAGTAGATCGTCACGTCACTCATCGTCAGGTTCCTTCGTCGTGGTGTCGGCCGGTGCGGTTTCACCGTCCGTGGTTTCATCGTCCGTGGCGGCGGGCTCCGGATCGACCGGAGCGTGAGCTTCTTCGAGCGCGTCGTCGACGGCAAGCTCGGACACTTCGTCACCCGCTGCGCCTTCGTCGTCGCCCACTCCGTCACCGAGAGCGGCCGCGCCGCCCTCGAGCAGGCGCGTGAACTGGGCCTCGTCGAGGATGCGCAGACCCAGCTCCTCCGCCTTCGTCGCCTTCGACCCCGCGTTCTCGCCGAGCACGACGTAGTCGGTCTTCTTGCTCACGCTGCCGGATGCCTTGCCGCCGCGCGCGATGATCGCCTCCTTGACGCCGTCACGCGTGAAGTTCTCGAGCGAACCGGTCGCGACGATCGTCAGACCGGCGAGGGTCTGCTCGATCGACTCGTCGCGTTCGTCCTCCATGCGCACGCCGCTCGCGGCCCACCCGGCGACGATGTTCTCGTGCCAGTCGACGGCGAACCACTCCTTGATCGAGTGGGCGATGACGGCGCCGACGCCGTCGGTCGCGGCGAGCGTCGCCTCGTCGGCGTCACGGATTGCGTCGATCGAACCGAACTGGGTCGCGAGCGCGCGCGCCGCCGTCGGGCCGACGTGTCGGATCGACAGGGCGACGATGACGCGCCACAACGGTTGCGTCTTGGCGACTTCGAGGTTGGCGAGCAGTTTCTCCCCCGTCGCCGAGACGATGCGTCCGTCGCGCACCTTGGCCTCCGGGTCGCTCTTCTTCGCGACGCGCGTGTAGAGGGGCACCCGGGCGAGGTCGTCGTAGGTGAGGTCGAACAGGGTGGATTCGTCCGTCAGCACCCCCGATTCGAGCAGCGAGATGGCGCCCTCCCAGCCGAGGGCCTCGATGTCGAAGGCGCCACGGCTCGCGAGCGAGAACAGGCGTTCACGCAACTGGGAGGGACAGGTGCGGCCGTTCGGGCAGCGGATGTCCTTGTTGCCCTCACGTTCGTAGGCGAGCTCAGTGCCGCAGGCCGGGCAGTGCGTCGGCATGACGAACTCCCGCTCGTCGCCCGTGCGCGCCTCGACGACGGGCCCGACGATCTCTGGGATGACGTCGCCCGCCTTGCGCAGCACCACGGTGTCGCCGATCAGCACGCCCTTGCGCT
>ERZ1023267.300-NODE-300-length-19833-cov-7.956618_pt1 | contig 19833 bp, 20 predicted proteins | sample MGYA00520905_ERZ1023267 | MGnify/ENA primary metagenome ERZ1023267 (study PRJEB32759, sample SAMN07749868) | skin metagenome | biome: transportation; feature: city; material: polyester macromolecule | host: Homo sapiens | place: Hong Kong:ISLAND line | collected...
CGGGCTTTTGAAAGCGCCGTCGCGCCTGTCGCCGAACCGCAATCCCGAACGGGCCGAAAGTCGCGTGCAGGTGGTTCTTTCGGTGATGCGCGAACAGGGGCTTGTGTCCGACACGGAAATGACCGCGGCCTTGGCCAGCCCGGCCGCCCGCGCCAACCGCTATTGGTCCGGCGCGCACCATTATGTCGCCGACGCCGTCATGGAGGAACTGCCGCAACTGATCGGCGAAGTCCGGCAGGACGTGATCGTCGATACCACGGTCGATCTCTACCTGCAGACCGCCGGCGAAACGGCCATCCGCGCCGCGATCGCCGAACATGGCGCCGAGCGCGTCGTCAGCCAGGGCGCGCTTGTGGCGATCGATCCGGCCGGCGCCGTCCGCGCCATGGTCGGCGGCGTCGACTATGCCGCCTCCCAATTCGACCGGGCCAGTCAGGCCAAGCGCCAGCCCGGTTCTGCGTTCAAGCCGTTCGTCTACCTTGCCGCGCTCGAAGCAGGCGCGCTGCCCTCGTCGGTGCGCAACGACATCCCGGCGCTGCGCGCGGCGATCGACCGCGGCGAGCCCGTGGTCGGCGTCTTCCTGCTCGACGAGGTCTCCCCCGGCATCCGCCCCCTCGGTGGCGCCGCCCGCTGGTGGCTGCATCACTCGCTCGTCGCCTTGCGCGGGAAGCTCGAGGCGCTCGGCATCCCGCTCGTCCTGCGACGCGGCGCCGCGCATGACGTCGTCCTCGATGTGGTCGAGACGTTCGACGTCGACTTCGTCGGCTGGAATCGCCGATACGGCGGGCCGGAGCGCGTCGTCGACGCCGGGATCAAGGAGGCGCTCGCCGAGCGAGACGTCGAGGTGCACTCGTATGCGGCGAACCTGCTGTTCGAGCCGTGGACCATCACAACGGGTGGGGGCACCCCGTACCGCGTGTTCACGCCGTTCTGGAAGGCGTGCCTGAGCGAGCCCGAGCCGCGTGAGCCGCTCGACGCGCCGTCAGCGCTCACCCCGCCGTCCGCACTCGTCGAGCAGGCCGGCCAGGCGAGTGACGACCTCGACACCTGGGCGTTGCTGCCGACGAAACCCGACTGGTCGACCGGCATCGCCAAGGCCTGGACGCCGGGCGAGGACGCCGCGCACGAACTGCTCGCCGACTTCCTCGACGACGCCGTCGTCCTCTACGCCACCCAACGCGACGAACCGTCGAAGCCGGCGACGTCGCGCCTCTCGCCGCATCTGCGCTTCGGGGAGATCAGCCCGCAGACGATCTGGCATGCGGCGCGGCGCAGTGGCAAGGACGTCGAGACGTTCCTGTCGGAGGTCGGTTGGCGCGAGTTCGCGTGGCACACGCTCTACGAGAACCCTGACCTTCACGAGGTGAACCTCAATCGGAAGTTCGACGCGTTCCCGTGGCCGCCGCTCGACGAGGACGCGCTGCTCGCATGGGAGAAGGGCGAGACGGGCGTCCCGCTCGTCGACGCGGGCATGCGCGAGCTGTGGGAGACGGGCACGATGCACAATCGCGTGCGCATGGTCGTCGCGTCGTTCCTGACGAAGAACCTGCTCATCGACTGGCGCATCGGTGAGGAGTGGTTCTGGGACACGCTCGTCGACGCCGACGCCGCGAGCAACCCGTTCAACTGGCAGTGGGTCGCCGGGTGCGGCGCAGACGCCGCACCGTACTTCCGCGTCTTCAACCCGGAGACGCAGCGCAAGAAGTTCGACCCCGACGAGCGCTACGTCCGCCGCTGGGGCGCTGACGACGGCCGCGAACCCATCGTCGACCTCGCCGAGACGCGCAAGGCCGCACTCGCCGCCTACGAGCAGACGAAGTGATGTCTCACCTCAGCTAACCCTGACCCCCTGCACGCAGGGGTTGGGTCGGATTCGACGTCATGCTGCTCGCCTTCATGGCGGTGACGGCGTGGTGCGCGTGGCAGCGGCGTCAGCTCGTCATCCTCGCGTCGTTCACGACGGGCATGCTGCTCGTCTGCGACGACGAGCTCTCACCCATCGCGTCGGCGAGTTCTGCCGCGCCGCGTCCGTCGAGCTCGGTGGCGATGCCGTCACGCGCGCCGAGACGGTCGGCGTCGCTGCGATGCGACGACACCTTGAACCGGGCCTCCATGCGCTGCACGGAAATCCGGATGCCGACGATCTTCGTCAGCATGTCGTCCAGATAGTCGCGCGGTGCCTGCCCCATGCGCCACGGCTCGTCGCGCCCGCCCTCCATCGCACCCGTGAGCTTCGCGACGACGCCGCGCACCCACCTCGGGTCGTCGTGCACCTCCAACTCTCCCCAGGCATGAGCGACGAGGTAGTTCCACGTCGGGACGACGCGGTGATGCTCGGCCTTGCTCGGATACCAGCTCGGCGAGACGTAGTGCTCGAGCGGCCCGAACGTCGCGAGCGTCAGCCCCTCGTGACGGCCGTTCTCCCACAACGGGTTCGCACGCGCCACGTGCCCGATGAGCGCCTTGCCCGTCGGTGCGTCGTCATCGTCGACGAGCAGCAACGGCACCATGTCCGCCTGCGGCGTGACGCCGTCGTGCGTGATGAGCGTCGCGAGCGGATGTTTCGCAACGAACGCGGCGATCGTCTCGACGTCCGTGACGACGTCGTGCGGCGGGTTGTAGGGCATGCCATTCAGTCTGACGCACCGCTCCGGCGGGCGCCCGCAGCGTCCTCGGCGAGCCGGGCATTCGCGACACGCGTTCGAGACGATCGACGGACGCGAGCGACGCGCGGCGGGCACCTGTCGTTCAGCCCGTCAGTCCAGCCCCGCACATACGAAGCGGGCCGCCCCTCCACGTGGGAGGGGCGGCCCGCTCGGCATGCGACGAGGTGCGCAGCTCAGCTCTTGGTGAGCACCTCGTCGGCCTCCTCGTACGGAGCGTCCTCACGGACGCCGGCGGCCTTGAGCTGATCGGCCTCGGCGTGCAGATCCTTGACGACGCCCTGCGCCTCGTGGTCGTGCTCGACCGACGGGGCCGAACCCCACAGCGGTCGACCGTTCGACTCGGGCAGGAAGTGCACCGAGACGAGGCCGATGACGCCCGCGATGATGAGGATGTACGCGGGCCACATGAGGTTGCCGGTCGCGTCGACGAGAGCGCCCGTGTAGAGAGCCGTCGTGCCGCAGAACGCGGAGATGAAGATGTTGAACGCGATCGACAGCGCACCGGCGCGCACGGCCGTCGGGAACAGCGACGGCAGCGTCGACGGCATCGTGGCGCTGAAGCAGATGAGCGACAGACCCATGATGATGAGACCCGCGATGACGGAGCCCTCGGTGTTGCGCGTGATGAGCATGAGCGACGGGAACGCCAGCACGATCAGCATGACGGAGCCGATGCGCACGATCGTCTTGCGCCCGATGCGGTCGGAGGCCAGACCGATGAGCGGGATGATCGCGAGGCAGACCGCCATGACGATGATCTGCGAGACGTTGTTCATGTTGTCGCTGATGCCCTCGCCGCCCTTGTGGTCGGTGACCGTCGACAGGAAGCTCGGCATGTACGCCGTCAGCATGTAGTTCGTGACGTTCCACGCGATGACGAGGCCGCCGCAGACCAGCATGGCGGGCCACATCTTGAACGTGTCCTTGAGCGAGACCTTGTTGTCCTTCTCGCGCTGCTCCGACTCGGCCTCGAGGGCCTCGAACGCCGGGGTGTCGCCGAGCTTCGAACGCAGATAGACGCCGATGAAGCCGAGCGGCAACGCGAGGAAGAACGGCAGGCGCCAACCCCACGAGTGCAGCTGATCGGTCGTGCACAGCGCCATGACGAGCGCCGACATGCCGGCACCGAGCAGGTAACCGGTGAACGTGCCGACCTCGAGGAGGCTGCCGAGGAAGCCGCGCTTCTTGTCGGGCGCGTACTCGGCGATGAACGTCATCGCGTTGCCGTATTCACCACCGGTCGAGAAGCCCTGCAGGACGCGGCACAGGAACAGCAGGACGCAGGCCCAGACGCCGGCGTGCGCGTAGTCCGGGATGAGGCCGATGGCGACGGTCGCGCCGGCCATCATGATCATCGTCATCGCGAGGACCTTGTTGCGACCGATGCGGTCGGACAGCGGGCCGAGGATGATGCCGCCGAGCGGGCGGAAGAGGAAGGCGACGGCCATGAGCGCGTACGTCATGAGCGTCGCGGCGGAGCCCTCGAGCGGCATGATGACGTCACCGATCGTGAGCGCCATGTAGCTGTAGACACCGAAGTCGTACCACTCGGTGATGTTGCCGATCGCGGCGGCGCCGATGGCGCGCTTGATGACGTCGGGGTGCGTCACCGTCACCTCGTCGACAGACCATCGTCGACGAACACTGTCCGGTCCGAACATGTGGTTTGCCCCTTTCACACGTGGGTCGGTTGTCTGACGTTTCTTCGCGATGCTATGGGAGTTCTCGACCCGGCACCAAACAGCAATCTGGCTGCAAATCAAGCAGATTGACAAAAGATCGACTGTCGATTCGTCGCCGTCGCGGGTTGCGAAGGAGGGGTTTGGACGCCAGGTGACCACGTCGTGAGACGACGTAACGGCTTGTGCGCGTAGGGCGTTGAGGGGATGGCGAGGCTGGGAGCCGCTTCGGCGCAACCCCTCAAGAAGCTGAGGGCCCGAGGGGCGCTGCGCCGCCGCTGGCCGGCGGATCAGCCGGGACGATGATGTGTCGACCCTCACACGCCATCGGGTGCGTTCAGGCCGAGCGAGGTACCTGCGCCGGGTCGACGAGAGGCGCAGCGAGTCGGCCCGTCACGACGTCGGCGGCCTCGCGCCAGTCGTCCCCGAGGGCGACGACGCCGGGCACGCCCGCGAGCGTCGCGCCGGGGCCGGCGACGTAGACGGGTGTCGACCGTGCCATGACCGTCAGCTCCGAACGGCGGGCCGCGAACGACGTCGCCTTCATCCCCGAGATGACGCACGCCCGCGCGCTGGTGGCGCGCACGGCGGCGCTCGTCGCGGCCCACGGGGTGTTGGCGCCGAGCACGAGCGGCGCCCAGCCACGTTCGACGAGCATCGACGAGAACAGGTGGTTGGGCAGGTCGTGCAGTTCGCCGGGCGGGCACGTCAGGATGACGCGGGGGCGCGCGTCGCGCTCTGACTCGGTGCGAACCGCCTCGCCTCTGAACTCCGAGACGACGGAGCGGACGATGTTCGACGCGTGGTGCTCGTGCATGACGCTGAGTTCGCCGGCCGACCACATGACGCCGACGTGGTGCAGCGCGGGCACGAGGACGTCGGCGACGAGGGCATCGACGCCGTGCTCGTCGCGGGCGCGAGCGAACTCGGCGCGCAGCGCATCCTCGTCGAGGGTGAGGACGGCGTCGAAGATGCGCCGGCCTACCTCGGCCGTGAGGATGTCGTTCGTCTGCAGATCCATCGTCAGATCAACATATCCCGCGGACCTGTCGGGGCGAGGTGTTATTCGTCCTGTGCGGCATGGTCGTTCGCTGTTCGCTGTTCGCTGTTCGCCGGAGCCCTGGGTCTCTAGGCTCGTGGCATGAACTTCGTCGAACACGGCTCCGGTACCCCCATCGTGCTGCTTCACGGCTTCGACGCCGACCACCGGCTCGTGCTGCCGTTGGAGTCGGCCTTCACCGCGGGTGCGGCGCGCGAGGACGTCGCGACGACGGGCTGGCGTCGTCTCTATCCCGATCTGCCGGGCTTCGGCAGCACCCCGATCGGTGACGCAGCGAGCACCGACGACGTCGTCGAGCGTGTGCTTGCGTTCGTCGACGAGCAGATCGGTGACGCACCGTTCGCCATCCTCGGTGACTCGTTCGGCGGGATGATCGCCCGCGCTGTCGCGCACCGCCGTCGCGAGCAGGTGCTCGGGTTGGGCCTGCTCGCGGCGGTATTCGTCGCGGACTCCGATGCCCGTAAGACGCCGGAGCAGACGGTGCTGCGACGCGATGACGACGCCGTCGCCCAGGTCGGGGACAAGGCCGACGACTACACGGCCGTCGCCGTGGTGCAGAGCGACGACACAGCCCGTCACTTCCTCGAGTTCGCCGCGCCCGGAGCCGAACTGGCTGACAAGGACGCGATGAAGAAGCTGACGGAGAACTACGAGCTGGGCGAGCAGCCCGAGGATGAGGCGCCCTTCGAGAAACCGACCCTCATCCTCACCGGCCGCCAGGACCACCTCGTCGGCTTCGGCGACGCGCTGCGCCACCTCGAGCACTACCCGCGCGCCACGTTCGCGACGCTCGACGGCGCCGGCCACAACGTTCACTTCGAGCGCCCCGACCTCGTCAGCGCCCTCGTCGCTGACTGGCTCACCCGCATGCGCGACCTGCCCGCCTGACGGGGTGTGACGGCGGGCTTGACGGGCGGCCGGATTGCGTCGTCCGGGTGGCGGCGCTCCGCGCGTCAGACCGGGTGGCTGCGGTAGGCAGCCTCGGCTGACGGGTCGAGCGCTCCGCGACGGATGAGTTCGCGCAGAGCGATCAGCGCGACGCCGTGCTGGTCGTACACGTGATGCATGACGAGCGCGAGGTGCTTGAGAGCCTCGTCGTCGACGGTCTCGGCGTCGTCGAGGCGGGCGAGATCGCGCACGTAGAGCATGTCGGCCTCGACGAGCTGACGTGCGTGCGCCTCGTCGGTCGGTGCGTCGCGATCAGCCCACTGCACCGGCGCGAGCGGCCAGGTCTTCGTCGCGACGAACGCCTGTGGCACGAACCCCTGCGTGCGCAGCTCGACGTCGACCTCTGCGAACGTCGGCTGATCGACGTAGAGACGGTGGAAGTTCACCTCGAGCTGGATGCTCGTCGCCGTGCGCAGGCGCTCGCGGCCGTTTCGGAAGATCATCAGCTCGGCGCCCTGCACGTCGATCTTGAGGTGGTCGAGCAACTCGATCTCGGTGATGTCGTCGAGGCGGGTCGTGTCGACGTCGACGCGGTCGACGACCTCGGCGAGCCGCGGGAAGTCGGTGAGCAGGGCGAGTTGCGCGGCGTCCGGTTCGAACAGGCTCGTGAATCCCGATTCGGCGCACACGTGCAGGGTGTGACGCTCGCCGTCACCGATGGCCGCAGGCAGGTAGCGCTCGTGCGGCCCGGCGGCGCGCTCGAGACGCGCGAGGGCGTCGGGTTGCGGCTCGAATCCGGTGACGCGGCACAGACCGTCGCGCAGCATCGGCAGATAGGGCGGGGTGTCGACCAGAGGATTCGCGCCGATGTCGACGACCTCGGTGAGGCGGCTCGGCTGCATTAGTTCCCGTAGAGCGGACATCGATGCTCCTTCGCGACGGCATGACGGGTCGTCGCAGTCTTTCAGGTGCGCGCAGATCCTTCGTCCGTGGGCAGGGGGAAGGGCGACCCGGCCATGCGCCGGCCAGGTTGCGCCGGGGTCGATGCGCCCGTCTCCCCCGGAGGTGCCGGGCATGGCATAGCGTGAGGTGGTGACGCAGACCTCCCGCTGGGACACCGGCTTTCCCGACCCCGAGCAACTGCGCGAGACGGCCCGTCAGGCGCGTCAGCTGCCGACCGAACCGATGAGCCGGGGCGTGCGCGCGATCGTCGGTGGGGCCGTGGCCGTCTGGCTCGTCACTGTTCTCGTCGTCTATTCGACCCTGCCCGAACGCGTCCCGACGCACTGGGACGGCTCGGAACCCGACGACTGGTCGAGCCGCGCCGGGGCGCTCGTCGCGTTCGTCGTCGGCCCGATCGCCATCGGCGCCGTGCTGCGCCTCGTGACGACGCTCGTCCTGCGCTGGCCGCAAGGCATCAACGCGCCGAACAAGGAGTACTGGCTGCAGACGCCGCAACGGCTGCGACACTTCGAACGGCTGGTTCGCGAGGACCTCATGCTCATCGGTGCTCTGACGACGCTGCTGTTCGCCGCGATCAGCGTGATGACGGGTGTCGCCGCGCATCGTGAAGGCGGGGAGCTGCCCGGGGTGTTCTTCTCGGTCATCATGATCGCGTTCATCGCAGGCATTCTGGGCCTCGTCGTGCGGATGCTGCTCGGCAGGCGCTATCAGCCGTCGGACGAGGCGGTGTGACCAGCTGCGATTCTTGTCCCCTTCTGTGATTCCTGTCCACATTCGTCACGTGACCGCTGGCGGCGAATGTGGACAGGAATCACAGTTGAGGACGGGCGGGGCTGCGTCGCGTCGACGGGTGCGTCAGGTTGATGAGTTGTCCGACGGCTGAGGACGCCGACGCTCAAGACGCATCCCGACGCTGCGGGGCGCAGTCTCGACGAAGCCGAGGCTCTCGTACAGTGGCCGGCCCGGTGCGTCGGCCATGAGCGTCACATAGGCACCGGACGGCGCGTCGTGCTCGATGCGCGCGAGCAACCGAGTGAGAATCGCCCGCCCGAGGCCCTGACGCTGATGCTCCGGCGAGGTGGCCATGTCGGCGACCATGAAGTACCACCCGCCGTCACCGATGACGCGGCCCATCGCGACGACGTCGCCGCTCGCGCGATGACGAACCGTCACCCATGCCCACGAGTTCGTCAGGGCCGGCGCGCCCTGCTCGGCGGTGCGGGGTGTGAGGCCGCTGATTCGTCGCAGCTCGAGGTAGGTCTCGAGATCCGGTGCGGAATCGAGCAGTTCGTAGTCGGTGTTCACGGGGCCTCCTGGTGGTGAGACGGAGTGGGAGAGAGGGCGGCGATAGAAGGTCGGCGAGAGCGCGGGGAAGCGTGAGCCACGGCGCACGAGGTCCGATTGCGATGCACGATCTCGTCGGCTCAGATGCACCTGCGTGCAAGTGCACCCGGGTGCACTTGCACGCACGTGCATACGGGCGCATGGGGACTGCCTCGTGGTGACGGCGATGTTGCTCATGGCAGGAGAACAGAGCCTGGGCGAGGTGTGCGACGCGCCCTGAGACGTACGTGAGCCCTGCGACCGCGCATCTGTCAGCCCCCGGCACCCTGTCAGAACAGACTGTGCTGCGCGACGGATTCCGGCGAGCGAGCGGCGTCGTCGAACGTGACGCGGCGCCCGCCCAGTGCGTCGAGGTCGACGAGCATGAGCGAATCGGCCGCGCCTTCCGCCGCATCCCCGGCCACGCCTTCGGCTTCGGCCGCGCCTTCGGCTTCGGCTCCGGCTTCGGCTTCGGACGCAGCGTTGACCTGAACCAGCGCGACCGATCCGACGAGGCTGACGGGCGTCAGGCAGTGGGATCCGCCGGTGACGGGGTGGGCGTAGACGGGGTGGATGCCACGGCCGGCGTCGAAGAACGCCGCGTGCAGCGCCGGGGGTTGCCACGCCTCGTGGGGCATCGAGCGCGCGCAGAGGCCGCGCGTTCGCAGGTGCGCCTCGACGGCGGCGACGCAGTCGGCGTGCGCGACATCGAGCGCCGTTTCGGGCAACGCCCGGGTGAGAGCAGCGGCCTTGCTCGTCTTGTGACGCGCCTGGGGCACACCGACGTGCTCGGTGACGGCGTCCTCGAGAACTCGAACGGCGAGCCCGTCGTCCGTGCGTGCGACGTACGTGGCCCGCACCGCGCCTTGCTCGTCGAGACGAACTCGCTTGCGCGCATCGGACGCCGTACCGACCTTGTGCGCGCCGTCCGCGAACGTCGCGATGTAGAGCCAGTGAGGTTGCGCCAGGTAGCGACCGAGCGCCTCCGGTACATGGCCACCGCGATGCGCGTGGTGCATGAAGCGCAACTCGTCGCGACTCGCACACCGCTCGCACTGACGGCCCGTGGTGGCGAGACGCGCGCCGTCGCAGGGCTCATGACGGCCACCGCTCGACCCCGTGGCGATGAACACGCCGGTGCAGAATCGCCCCGTCGGGTCGACGTGGAACGCGAGACGTTCACCGACCAGGTTCAGCGTTCGTCGCTCGGTCTCGAGGGGGCTCGAGATGACGAGATGCGGCTCCCCACCCGTCCAGGAGACGGAGTGCGCGAGGAACGGCGTGTCGCGAGGAATGCTGGGGCGAGGCATGGCTCCATCCGATCATGACGGGGTAGATGGCAGCACTCGGGCTCGGACTGTCCGTACGCCGCACCGCGCCCGTTGCAGGCCGCCCGTCGGGTCGCGTCACTTGGACCCCGCCAGTTGGACCCAGTCCGTTGGACGTCGCATGCCGCACGTCTGAGTGGCCACTGGCCGCGTCGGCACCTGTTGGCCCTCCGCCGCTCTGCGGCACAGCTAGCGGGAGTGCCAGTGCCGCCGTCGCACCCGGACGTCAGCGCCACCGCCGTTGAACCTTCTACGATCATGGCCATGACTGACGCCACGCCATCGTCTGCGCAGCCCGCCCAGGCCGTCCTGCGCGAAGCCGTCCACGAACGCATCGCCGAGTTGTTCACCCGCGACAGCGCCGTGTTCGGCCGCGACCTCGCGCCGTATCGCGGGCACGCGCAGCGCGTCGCCGCGCTCGTCATGGGGCAGGTCGACATGCGCCCCGACTGGGTCGAGCCGGTCGCCGTCGCCTCGTACTACCACGACGCGGCGATCTGGTTCGAGCACACGTGGGACTACCTGCCCGGCTCGGAAAGCCTTGCGGCGCAGGAGCTCTCGCGAACCGGCCACGAGGGTGACGCCGCGCTCGTCACCGCGATGATCGACGAGCACCACCGCGTCCGGCCGGCGCGCAACCCGCACCCCCTCGTCGAGGCGACGCGACGTGCCGACGCGACGGACGTCTACCGTCTGCCGCTTCCACCGCACGTCAGCCGTGACGACTACCGCGCCATGCTGAAGCGGTTTCCCGACAACGGCATGCACCTCATGCTCGGGCGCGGGTTCGTCATGGGGCTGAAGGAGCGCAAGCGTCTCAACCCGATGCCGATGGTCAAGCTCTGAGCTGTTCACGCTGGTCTAATCCCCGACGGGCGCAACCTGCTTCGCCGAGCCCCGGGGCCTGACGGCGGTGGCCCCGGGTCCGCGCATCTCGATCGCGGACCTGTGGCACCCTGATCCGATGACGCTTCGACCCGGCGCCCGTGCGGCGTTCGCCTTCAACGCCGCGCTCGCCTGGATCGGGTTCGTCCTCGTCTGCGTGCTGTCGGCGACCGATCAGTACGCGCACGTGACGCCCGCTCCGCACGAGTACGGCGTGCATCCCGGCGGTTTCGCAGGAGCGATCTCGCGGTTGTTCGACACGCTCAGCTACTTCACGGTCTGGTCTAACGTCATCGTCGCGATCAGTTGCACCCTCGTCGCGGTGGCGCCCTACGCCGACACGCGGTGGCGGCGCGTCGTCCGCCTCGACGCGCTCATCATGATCACCGTGACGGCCATCGTCTACGCGCTGCTGCTCGCGCCGGGGTCGCACCCGACCGGTTGGGATCTCGTGACGAACCCGTGGCAGCACATCGCCGTGCCGCTCGTCACCGTCATCGTGTGGCTCGTCTGGGGCCCGCGCGGCCGCATCGATCGGCGCACCGTCGCGTCATGCTTCGCCATCCCCGGCGTGTGGATCGTCTACATGCTCGTGCGCGGCGCCGTCGTCGACGCCTACCCGTACCCATTCGTCAACGTCGACGCGCACGGGTACGGCTCGGTGGCCGTGACGCTCGTCGTCATCCTGCTGTTCGGCCTCGTGCTGGCGCTCGCGTTCTGGGGCATCGACCGTCTGCTGACACGTCGCGCGTCCATCCGCTCTCGGCCTTGAGGTCCGAAACGCCGCACTGCAGGGTTTCGGCCCTCAATGTCCGGAACGCTCACGCGGCGCGGACGCGAGCAGCGCCCAGGCGGCGGCGTTCAACGGGACACGCCCTGGGCCGTCGTGTTCGCCTCAGCGCCACGTCGCGTCACCCCGTCGACGACAGCCGTCAGCACGACCGCGGTGAGGAACGACGTCAGGCTCGCGCTCATCCAGCTCGGCGCCGTGAAGTGCAGGGTGCCCGCGACGTCGTGCCACATCCGTGACCACCAGCCGAGTTCGCCCGGGGAGATGAGCTGGTACATCGCGAACCCGGCGAGCCACGGCAGCAGCATCAGTGGGCGACCCGGGGCGTCGACCGACGTGTTCCAGCGCCGACGCCCGCCGAACGCGTAGTAGTCGACGAGGAAGACCCCGAGCAGGGGCGCGAAAACCGAGCCGATGAGGGAGAGGAACGTCGCGAAACCGTAGATGTCGATGCTCCACGCGAGCACCATCGAGATGATGCCGAGCGCCGTCGAGATGAGGCGACGATCGACGCGCGGCAGCATGTTCTGCGCCGACACGGTCGGTGAGTAGACGTCGACGAAGCACGCGTCGATCTCGCGCAGCGTCAGCACCCAGAAACACAGTGTGCCGCCGGTGATGCCGAGGAAGATCGAGAACACCTTGTCACCGTCACCACCGGCGATGACGAGCGCCACCATGCCGATGCAGTACACCGCGATCTGCGTGACGCTGTACCCGACATAGCTGCCGATGACGGCGGCGCGGTGCGACGTCGAGTGGCGCGCGTAGTCGCCCGCGACGGGCACCCACGACACGCACAGCCCGATGATCGCGTCGACGGCGATCATCCAGCCGTCCCAGCCGTGGCCGTGGTAGGCGGGCAGGTCACGCGTCGCCAATTGCGTTGCGAGATAGACGAGCACGACGATGACGGCCACCGTCACGTACTTGCGCAGCACCTTGACCCAGTGCAACGGGTAGATCGCGAGCGTGATCGTCACGAGCCCGATGACGCCGATGACGGGCCAGCTCGGCACGTCCCAGAGCGTCTTGACGGCGAACGCCGTCGTCACCATCTCGAACGTTCCCCAGCCGACGAGCTGCACCATGTTGAGCACGCTCGGCACGTACGACAGACGCCCACCGAACAGGCCGCGCAGCATCACCATCGCCGGCTGCCCCTGCTGCGACGACGCGAGCGCCATCGCAGAGACGCCGGCTGTGCCGACGAGCGTCCCGACGACGAGTGCGCTGAGCGCCGCGCCGACGCCCATGCCCGGCGCGCCCATCGGCTGCAGGACGACGAGCGCGCCCGCGAACGCGAGCAGGCTCATGCCGAGGTTCGCCCACATGCCGAGCTGGTCGAGCAGGCCGAGGTTGCGCGGCGCGTGACCCTCGTCGAGGGTGCGGGGGACGTCGTGGGTGTCGAGCAGGTCGGGGGCGTCCTGCGCGGGGGAGGGCGACGTGGGGGAAGCGGTGCTCACGGGCTGAGTGTCTCCTCGAATCGTGGGACGGGAACATTCCGACCCGATGGAACCTTAGAGGCCGATCGCATCGAGTGGTCGCCGAACTGCGCGTGCGCCTCCTGCGGCGCGCGATGATGGCGTCACCAGCGAAGGTCAGGAGAAGCCATGAAACCCCTCGACGCAGTGACGGTTGTCGAACTCGCGAGCCTGGCGCCCGCACCGTTCGGCTGCATGATGCTCGCCGATCTCGGCGCTCACGTGACCCGTGTCGAACGTCCAGGTTCGGGTGCGCTCGACGTTCCGACGGCGGCGCTCGACCGGGGCAAGACGACAATCGTGGCCGACCTCAAGACGCCTGACGGACTCGCCGCCGTCCGCGAACTCGCCTCAGCGGCAGACGTTTTCGTCGAGGCCTACCGTCCCGGAGTCGCCGAGCGCCTCGGCGTTGGCCCCGACGACCTGCTCGCTCTCAACCCGCGACTCGTCTACGTGCGCATGACGGGGTGGGGTCAGCGCGGCCCGCTCGCGCAGACGGCGGGGCACGACATCAACTACCTCGCGTTGTCGGGCATGCTGCACCCGCTCGCGCGACCCGGTGAGCGTCCGAATCCGCCGACGAACGTGCTCGCCGACTTCGCCGGTGGTGGCATGCTGCTTGCCAATGGCGTCCTCGCGGCCCTCGTCGCACGGGCGACGACGGGTCGGGGGCAGGTGCTCGACGTCGCGATGGTCGACGGCGCGTCGCTGTACTCGACGTTCCTGCGCGGCCTGCACGCCGTGGGGTTGTGGGGCGGCGAACCCGGCACGAACCTGCTCGACGGCGGCGCACCGTTCTACGACACGTACACGTGTGCGGACGGCCGGCACGTCGCCGTCGGAGCGCTCGAACCACAGTTCTTCGCGGCCCTCGTCGACGGGCTCGGCCTCGACGCCGCGACGATGCCCGCGCAGACCGACGCCGCGGGATGGTCGCGCTGGCGTGAGGTGCTGACGGCGACGTTCGCGACGAAGACGCGTGACGAGTGGGCGCAGCTCTTCGACGGCACCGACGCGTGCGTCACGCCCGTCCTCACACCCTGGGAAGCACCGCATCACCCGCATGCCGTGGGGCGCGAGGCGTTCGTCGACGTCGACGGCGTGACGATGCCCGCTCCCGCGCCGCGGTTCGGTGGAAGCGACTGAGGGTGCCGGCATCCGAAGACACGGGACCCCGCCGCACCAGGTACGCCGGTGCAGCGGGGTCTCGCGTGGACGGGGGAGGTCAGCCTTCGTTCTGCTTCGACTCGTCCGTCGTCTCGTCGATCTTGATGCCCTGCTGCTGCGAGCCGGACATGATCTGTGACAGCGCCGTGTTGGCGGCCATGATCGAGGCGAAGTTGCCCGAGGTGAGGTCGCCCTTCATGTTCTTGACGCTCTCGACGGCGGTGCCGAGCGGCTGCGCGATCGTCTTGCACAGCGTCGGGTTGGCCTGGGCGTTCTTGACGGCGTTGTCGAGCAGCTTGAGGTCGAGTGCGGCGGTCGCGCCACCCTTGATCAGGGCCTTCGTGCGGCCGTCGGCGCCCTTCTGGAACGTGCCGGCCTTGTAGGGCTTCCACAGGTAGCGGTGGAATGTGCCGGCCGTCAGGCCGATGTCCGTCGCGAAGCGCGTCTTGGCGAACTTGCGCGTGTTCTCGGTCGGGCAGTCGATCGGCTTGGCGCTCGACGAGGACGACGCGGACGATGATGCTTCCCCCGAGCCGCTGGCGCTGGAGTTGGAGCTGGCGTCGCCGGAGGCGGAGGACGTCGCGCTCGCGGCTGCGCCGGAGGCGGCGCTCGTCGCGGAGGAGGCGGAGTTGGACGAGTCCGAGCCGCACGCCGTGAGAGCGGTGAGCGACAGGGCCGCGACGGTGGCGGTGGTGGTGCGAGTGAAACGCATCGGTGTTCCTTTCGGCGGGGATGTCGTAGGGGCAGACGCATGGAGAATCTATGGGTTGCGTCCAGGTGGGTGTGATCCCCGTCCCCCCGACATATGCCGGGGTCCTACGCTGGGAGACATGGTGGTTCGTCGCGTGGCCGTCGTCGGCGGTGGAGTCGCAGGACTGACGTTGGCAGCGGCGCTCGACCCGGCGCGTTTCGACGTCACCGTCCATGAGGCGCAACCCGATCGTCGGACGGGCGCGGCCCTCGGGTTGTGGCCTGACGCTCTGCGCGCGCTTGCAGAGCTGGGGGTGCAGCTCGGCGGCGGGCACGGTGTGAGCGGCGCTGCGCCCGGTAGGGCCCGCGGAGTCGGTGTGTCATCTGGAGTCGGAGTAGTTCGCAGGTGCGAGCGAGTCGACCTGCACACGATGACGGGGCGACGGCTGTTGCGGGCGCCCGCGCCACCCGTCGCGCAGGTTCGGCGCGAGCATCTCATGGTGGCGTTGCGGGCGGTGGCGCCCGCGCCCGTCGCGCATCGCGTCGACGATCCTCGCGAACTGGACGCCGACGTCGTCGTCGGTGCTGACGGCGTGCGCTCGCGGGTGAGGGGCATCGTCGACCCTCGGCGTGCCGAACGACGTGCGACGCCCTGGGTGACGTTGCGCGGTATCGCGCCCGCGCTCGAGGGTCTGGACGGAACGAACCCGCTTGCACGCGAGTTCTGGGGTGCGGGAAGGCTTTTCGGCGACGCTCCGGTGAGCGGTGGCAGGTATTGGTTCACCGCGCACGCGATGGCGTCGGCGCAGGGCGACACGTCCGATCACGGGGTCGGCGTGATGCGTGGGGCGTATGCGCCGGAGCAGCTCGACGTCATGGCGGTCGTCGACGAGGCGAGACGACGTTTCGCGGGTGCGGCACCCACCGTCCGGGCAGCGCTGGCCGCAGCCGACGACACGACCGTCGCGGCGCGGTTGTGGGTCGCCCCGCCGATGCGTCGCTATGTGCAGGGCCGCTTCGTCGTCATCGGTGACGCGGCGCATGGGGCTCTGCCCAACCTCGCGCGCGGGGCGAGTGACGCCATCATCGACGCAGTGACGCTCGCCCGGGTGCTGAACGCCGACGGCGGCCTGGGCCGCTGGCAGCTTCGGCGATGGCCGGTGACGCAGGCCGCGCGGCTGGGCGCGTCGGCCGTCATGGCCGTCGCGACGGGCTGGGGATAGCCCCTCCCCTCCTGCGCCCAAATGCACCGGGTGCACTTGGGCGCAGGAGGTGTTTGAGTTGGGCCACCCCATCTGCGTCCCGATGCACCCGGGTGCACTTGCACGCAGATCGTCGGGGCCGAGACGGGCAGGATGGGGGCATGGCTACTTCTCTCTTGTTCGGCGCCGGCGATCTGGGCACGCAGATCGGGTTCGACCTGGCGCGCGCGGGCGATGACGTCGTCGCGCTGCGGCGTCACGCTGATCGCGTGTCCGAGCCGCTGACGGGCGTCTCCTGCGACCTCGGCGCGGGCGTCGACGCGGTGCGCGCGGCGCTCGAACCGTTGACGAAGCGCGGCGGCTGGGCGCGTGGGCCGCAACGCGTTGTCGTCTGCCTCACGCCCGACGCGCGCGACGAGGAGGCCTATCGGGCGACGTTCGTCGAGGCCACGGGTACTGCGCTCGCGGCGATCGCCGCGCTGGGTTGGGCGCCCGAGCGGGCCCTGTTCGTGTCGTCGACGGCGGTCTGCGCGTCCGGCGGTCTCGTCGACGAGAACACGCCGCCCGCTCCGCAGACGCCGACGGCCCGTGTGCTCGCCGAGGCCGAACAGCTTTTTCTCGCAGCGCTTCCCGCGTCGACGCGGGGCATCGTCGTGCGCCCGAGCGGCATCTACGGGCCGGGTCGCGAATGGTTCGTCAACCGGGTGAGCGAGGGCGACGTCGGCGATCCGTCACGGACGACGCATCGCGTGCATCGTGACGATCTGGCGCGCGCGATCACGCACCTGCTGACGATGACGGCGGAGCCCGACGCGCTGTATCTCGTCACCGATGACGCGCCCGCGTCGGCGGGTGAGGTTGCCACGTACCTGGCCGAACGCCTGGATGCCGACGCCGACCCGTCGTGGCGCGGGGAGTGGAGTGCGAGCCGTCGACTCGACAACTCGCGACTGCGGCGCACGGGGTTCGCGTTCGACTTCCCGACGTATCGCGAGGGCTACGCCGTCGTGCTGGACGGCGACGGCGTGCGTCATTCGTGACTCGCGCGACGCGTCATGCCTGAGTCATCGGCGCAGGGCGTCATCCTGACGCGGTCGGCGGCGACGCGAGAGAAGCGGTGCGGCTGTGAGCGACGCCGTCAGCGGCGTGTGGCGCCGATGATCGGCGAGTGGCCCCGGGGGGCTGCGGCGCTCCGTTGGCGCACAAGAGCCATGACGTGCCCGGCGCCGAGGAAGGTGATGCCGATGACGCTGAGCACGACGAGCGCGTAGGAGATGATCCGGTTGCACACGCCGATCTGAGTCGGCGCGCCCCAGGCGTACCAGTGCCCGGTTTCGGCGTAGATGTACGTCTTGTACGCGAGAGCCCACAGGACGAAGGGGGCGCTGAAGAGGGCGCCCGCCGCGATGATGGACGCGCCCACGTGACGCAACCACCGATCGACGCCTGGTGTGAATGACGCCATGCTGACCACCTCCTGTGTCGTAGCTCACGTAAAGGTAGCGCGCCTTTCGGATGAACAGCTTCACCCTTTGGGTCATTTTTTCCCTTGGGGCCGTTAAGTGGGGGCGGACAGGGGGCTGTTTTTCGGTATGACGCGGGCGTGCCGCCTCGGTTCGAAGAGCTGCCGGGGAAAGCTGGCGGGCGACGGCCGCAGACGACGATGGCGGGCGGTGGGGGGTGCGCCCATCGTCAGGTATGCGCCGCCGGGCCGGTGGGCGGAAGAGGGGTCAGCGTGCCACGTCGAACACCGCGAGGTTGATGCCGTTGGCGAACTGCTGGCTCTCCACGAGCGTCAGGCGCGTCTTGATGCCGTCATCGGCGAACAGCCGCTTGCCGCCGCCGAGGATGACGGGGAACGTGAGGAGGGTGTAACGGTCGACGCGGCCGAGCAGGAGCGCTGCGGCGTCCTGTTGTTCGCGGCCCTTGATCTCGTAGGCGGCGGGGTCGAACTCGACGTCCTCGAACGTCCAGCCCGCGTGCTCGTGGTTGCCCCCGCCGGGGGCTTCGACGACGCCGTCGAGGCTGATGAACTCGGTGATGACGATCGGGCGCACGACGGGCCTTTCGGGCGAGGTCGGCGGTCGTGCTCAAGCATGGCACCCGGGCTGCGCGCACTCATGAGCTGAGAGTCGACATACATGACGAGAGGGTGGCGCAGCCGGCAGGGAATCCTCTCGGATGCGCACTCTGGGACATGCGGCTTCTCGGAATGGCCTACCGACACATTTCGAGCGCCGAGGGCGGCGGCCGTGCACCGGCCGACCGTCGTCCCGATCGTCTACGGCGGAGCCGCCTCGTGATCGCCGAAAAAGTCGGCGCATCGTTCCGCTACCCACGACGCACTACTCGAGGCGAGCCCCTTGACACGTAGGTCCGGGGGGGCGTTCGCTGTCTATGGAGTCGGCGTCGGAGAGGCCTTGCCAGAAAGACATCGAGCGACACAGTCGGATCGGAATAGACATGAAAGCAGTGGTGTACGAGGGGCCGACCTCCTTCGCGGCCGGCAAGGCAACCCCTTCCTGGATCGTCTCTCAGGAAATCTCGCTGGACCAAGCCGCCGATGCCTACAGGAACTTCGACGCCAGGTCCAAGGGTTGGACCAAGGCTCTCATCAAGCCCGGCATGTCAAACGGAAAGAAGGAAAACTGAGATGGCAGCAGATCTTCAGGGCAAGAGGGTCGCGATCCTCGCCGCCGACGGAGTAGAACGCGTTGAGCTCGAGCAACCCCGCGAAGCACTGGATCGGGCCGGCGCTCAGACCGAGGTCCTCTCGATCCACGACGGCGAGATCAAGGCCCGTAAGAACGACCTGGATGAAGCGGGCACGTTCACCGTCGACGGGTTGGTCACCGACGCCTCGGCGGGCGATTACGACGCCCTGCTGCTTCCCGGCGGCACGGTGAACCCCGACCAGCTCCGGGTCGACAAGGACGCCGTTTCCTTCGTCCGCGACTTCGTCGAGAGTGGCAAGCCCGTGGCGGCGATCTGTCACGGGCCATGGACGTTGATCGAGGCTGGCGTGGTCGGAGGTCGCACCTTGACGTCCTTCCCGAGCATCCGCACGGATCTGCGCAACGCCGGTGCGGAGGTCATTGACCAGGATGTCGTGGTCGACGGGAACCTGATCACCAGCCGATCACCCGAAGACCTGCCTGCGTTCTGCGATACGGTCGTGGCGAAATTTGCGAGCAATTCGACCCAGGAAGAGGTGACGTCATGAGCGTGACGAAGGGTCTGCTTGTCAGGCTGGAGGCCCTGCCCGGCAAGGAAGACGAGGTCCAGGAATTTCTCGGCATTGGGCGAGGGCTCGTCGAGGAGGAACCGGCCACCATCGCGTGGTTCGCGATCCGTCTCGGCCCGTCCTCATTCGGGATCTTCGACGTGTTCCCGGATGACGCCGGCCGCGACGCGCACCTGTCCGGTGCAGTCGCTGCCGCTCTCGGCGAGCAGACCGGCAAGCTGTTCAGCGAGCCGACGATCGAGAAATTGGACGTCCTGGGCTCCAAACTCCCCGCCTGACACCACAACCGGGAGTACTGGCCCAGAGAGGAGGGGTCGCTGCGCACGGTGACTTCGGGCTTACGCAGCCCGCTGACGTTGTGACAGCGACCCCTTCTCTTGCGGCCTATCGCTAATCACCAACAGATCGGGGAACCGCGATGACAGGAACTGACGACGGCGTTGCCACGACGCGTTCACCCGAGG
>ERZ1023267.302-NODE-302-length-19767-cov-4.465453_pt1 | contig 19767 bp, 17 predicted proteins | sample MGYA00520905_ERZ1023267 | MGnify/ENA primary metagenome ERZ1023267 (study PRJEB32759, sample SAMN07749868) | skin metagenome | biome: transportation; feature: city; material: polyester macromolecule | host: Homo sapiens | place: Hong Kong:ISLAND line | collected...
GCCGTCGGGCAGCTGCCCCAGGGCCGCGGGGGAGTAGTCCACGGACACCGAGACGTTCCACTGCCCGTCCTCGCGCTGCCAGGAGTTCCACTGGGCGTCGCCCTCGGCGAAGCCCCAGTCCTCCCGCACGGCCACGATCTGCTCGTGCAGGCTCGGACGGGTCGAGACGGCGGTGCGCTCGGCGTGCAGCGGGGTCACCGCCACGGCCTTGGCCTCGGCGACGATGTGGGAGCGCTCGGCGAGGATCGGCCATTCGTAGCGACGCACCCGCTCCGGCTTCCACCCGGACTCGGCCACGATCTCATCCACGCTGGCCCCCTGGCGGAACCGGGTCTGGATGTCCCGGGGCCCGAAGACCCCGTTGCCGGACAGCCCCCGGGCCGGATGGGCGCGACGGGCCTTGACCACGGCGTTGCGCAGGTCGGAGTCGAGGGGCGCGCTGAAGCGCTGCTCGCCATCCGGGGTCTCCAGGATGAGGTGCTGCCCGTCATCGTGCACCCCTACGAATCGCAACTGCTGCATCGGCTCTCCTTCGACATCGTGACCGTCCGCCGGTCCCGCCGCCCCGGCGCCGGGCTCGGCGATGACGGCTCCCGCGAGGGTATCACTGACCAGAGTACCCGTTCGCTCCGCGCGGATTCGGGCAGGTGCGGGGCCTGTTTCCGCCCCTGACGACGCCGTGCGCGCGCCACGGCTGGACACGGTGTGTCCGATGGTGTTCAATCGTCGCGTTACCGGCGCCGCACCGTCCCCTGCACCGCGAATCCGAGGGGCAGCATCGCGTGCCGAACGGACCGCACATCCGTCACGACCGGCTCTCATCGAGGAGAGCGGGTCCCCCGACATCGAAAGGGTGACTCACCCAATGGCCACCGATTACGACGCCCCCCGCAAGCAGGACGAAGAGACCAGCGCCGACTCCATCGAGGAGCTGAAGTCCCACCGCGGGGATCAGCAGTCCAACGTCGTCGACGAGGACGAGAACGCCGCCGCGGAGAGCTTCGAGCTGCCCGGGGCGGATCTGTCCCACGAGGAGCTCTCCGTCGTCGTGCTGCCCGCCCAGCAGGACGAGTTCACCTGCGCCTCCTGCTTCCTGGTCCGCCACCGCTCGCAGATCGCCCGCGAGGAGGACGGCCTGTACTACTGCGTGGAGTGCGAGGGCTGAGGCTCGCGCCTCCCCAGACCGGCGAGGGCCCGGCGGATCCGCCATGATCCGCCGGGCTCTCGCCCGTTCCGGCTGCGTCGGCGGCGCCGCCGGACCCGAAGGCCGCCGTTCGCGCGGGCAGTCTCAGCGGCGCCACCCGGGGTTGTCCTCCGGGGAGGCGGCCGGCTCGGTGTACTCCAGGGCGTGCTCGTCCTGCTCGTCCGGATCCCCGCCCAGGGCCCGCACCAGGTCCTCCGGGTGCCGGGCGTTGGCCAGCCAGTAGGGGGTGGGGTCCGCGGGATCCTCGATGCGGATGCGCACCACGGGGGAGACCCACGGGCGGAAGCACATGTAGGCCCGTCCGTCCGCGGCCGGCCCCGCCGCGATCCGAGCGGCGTCCCCGCGGAATGCCTCGGCCCGCCCGACGTAGCGCCGTTCGATGTGGGCCCGGCCCACCTGCAGGGAGTCCTGGGTGACCTCCAGGACCGGGGAGGTGGCCGTGAGGATCACCCCGAGCAGGCCCGCCAGGACGACGGCCACGGCGGTGCCGATCGGGATGCTGATGGGGGCCCCGATGAGGAACACGGCCAGGCCGAAGACCACCACCAGGATCCAGGTTCCCACCGAGGGAACCAGCTTCTCCCGGAACAGCACCTCCCCGGGAGCCGTCACGGCCGGGGAAGAGGCGGGGGCGTCATCGTGCGGGGTGGGTAGGGATGCTGACATGCCTCCAGGATCTCACGAACCCGACCCCCGCACGCCCCGCGGCCCGGGGGCCGGGCGGTGCGGCAGGGTCCCGCCCCGCCGGTTCCCCGTCCGGTGAACTACAGTGGCCTACGGGCCCCCGACGCCGTCCGGGTGCCGCGGCGCGAGCGGCAGACGGGAGGCTGGCGCCCCGGCCACACGCCGTCTTTTCGCATCCCGTCCACCGAGGAAGTGCTCCCGAGACCATGAGCCAGACCACCGAGATCCCGCTGCAGCTGCTGGACCCCGAGCTGGACCCGCCGAGCTACGCCCACCCCGGAGACGCCGGCGCGGACCTGCGCAGCCGGGTGGACCTCGTGATCGAACCGGGCCACCGGGCCGCCGTGCCCACCGGCGTCGCCCTGGCCCTGCCCCGCGGCCTGGTGGGGCTGGTGCACCCGCGCTCCGGACTGGCCCTGAAGCACGGCGTCACCGTGCTCAATGCCCCCGGCACGGTGGACTCGGGATACCGGGGAGAGATCGTGGTGACCCTGCTGAACACCGACCGCAGCGAGCCCTTCGCGATCCGCCGCGGGGACCGCATCGCGCAGCTGGTGGTGCAGCGCCACGAGACCGCCGCGTTCACGCTCGTGCCGACGCTGGCCGCCGAGGACGAACCCGCCGCCCGCGGCGCCGGCGGCTTCGGCTCCAGCGGGACCCGCTGACGACACCACCGACGCGACCCGGCACCGGGTCGGCACACGACCGAGACGACGAGGAGAGGCTGAGGCAGCATGCTGGGATTCGGCAGGAAGAAGAAGGACCAGGCCGAGCAGGAGCCGGCGGTCGACGAGCAGAAGGACGCCGCGCGGAAGGATGACGCATGGAAGGACCCCGCGGCGTCGCAGGCCGAGGTCAGCGACGCCGCGGGGGAGGCCCAGGCCCCTTCCGAGACCGAGGAGCGGACCTCCCAGCGGGCCCAGACCGGGCCCTTCGACCTCGCCGAGGTCGACGCGGCGGACCTGGAGGGGTTCATCGACCTGGGCGGGCTGCGCATCCGCCGCGAACCCGGGGTGAACCTGCGCCTGGACGTGGATCAGAAGTCCCAGCGGGTCGTGGCCGTGACGCTGGAGGAGGGTCAGGCCAGCGTGCAGGTCCAGGCCTTCGCCGCGCCGAAGTCCCGCGGGCTGTGGCCCCAGATCCGCACCGAGCTGGCCGAGTCCGTGCGCTCCCAGCAGGGCATGGTGGACATCACCGAAGGGTCCTTCGGGCGCCAGGTGCTGGCCAAGATCCCGGCCAGCCTGCCGGACGGGCAGCGGGGCCTGCGCGTGGCCCGCTTCGTCGGGGTGGACGGGCCGCGCTGGTTCCTGCGCGGGGTGTTCACCGGGGACGCGGCCGTGCAGGAGCAGGCCGCCGCCCGCATGGAGGAGCTGTTCCGCGGCATCGTCGTGGTGCGCGGGCGCGAGCCGATGGCCCCGCGGGACCTGCTGCCCCTGGAGGTCCCCGCCGAGGCCGTGCGTCGCACCGAGCCCCAGGAGGAGCCGGACCTGCAGGTCCCGCAGCGCGGTCCCGAGGTCACCCAGATTGGCTGAGGTGCCGACCCCGCCCCGGCCCGAGCGGCGCGGCGGCACCGCCGAGTACCTGCCGGTGCACGGGTCCATGTCCCACCAGCCGGGGATGAGGCCGCGGGTGCGGGTGCTCGTGGAGGGGCGGATCAGCGAGGTGCGCCTCCAGCCGATCGGGGCCCTGCCGCGCTACGAGGCCGAGGTGGAGATCCGCCAGTCCCTGCGCACCGTGGTCAGCGCCCAGACCAAGGCGGCCCGCGGCTCCTTCGCCGCGCCGACCTCCGCGATCGCGATGGACACCCCGGAGCTCTCCGACGCCCCCGGTCCGCTGGCCCCGGGGGCCCGGGTCCGCCTGATCTGGCACGGCCAGCGCAGCGTCCCCGGGCTCGACGCCGGGACGCGGCTGCGCTGCTCCGGGATGCTCGCCCGGGATGCGGTCGGCCCGGTCATCTACAATCCCCGCTACGAGATCGTCTCCCGGCACACCCCGTGACCGGCGTCGACCGACCCGCCCAGGAAAGGACCCCGGACCCGTGACCCAGGACCCCGGACAGCGTTCGCCCCAGCACCCCGAGTCCGACGGGGCCTCACCGGACTCCCTCGGGCGCACCCTGGCCGCCTCCTACGGCGCCTCCGGAACCTTCCGCCGGGACGAGCAGGGCCGCATCGACCTGCTGCACGCCGTCGGCGGGTGGCGGGGGATCGCGGAGTCCGTGCTGCCCAGCCTGGTCTTCCTCGTCGTCTACCTTTTCACCCAGCACCTGGGCCACGCCCTGTGGGTGGCCGTGGCCGCGGCCCTCGCGGCCGCCCTGCTGCGCCTGGCCCAGCGCGGCAGCCTCCTGCAGTCCCTGGCCGGGGCCGCGGGAGTGCTGGTGTGCGCCGGATTCGCTCGCTTCACCGGCCAGGCCGCGGACTACTTCGTGCCCGGCTTCTGGATCAACGGCCTCTATCTGCTCGGCGCCCTCGTCTCGATGGTCGCCCGCTGGCCCGTGATCGGGCTGTTCTACGGTTTCCTGCGCGGGGAGGGCACGGCCTGGCGCTCCCGGCCCGAGCGGCTGCGGGCCTACCAGTGGGCCACGGTGGTCTTCGCGGGGATGCTGGCCCTGCGCCTGGCGGTGCAGCTGCCCCTGTACGCGGCTGATCTGGTGGGGCCGCTCGGGGCCGCCCGGATCGTCATGGGCACCCCGTTCTACCTGCTCGTGCTGTGGCTGGGGTGGCTGATCTCCCGCCCGGCTACAGCTCCTGACCGTGGGCCGTCTGATCGCGGTCCGGAACCTGCCTGACCCCCTGATCCTCGGTCCCGGCCTCGCCCGCGGCGCGGTTGAAGGTCAGCTGCAGCTCCCGCTCCCCGTGGGCGGTGGTGATGAAGAACAGCTCGTCATCGCCCTCCAGGACGTCGTCGTCGCTGGGGGTGATCGGGATCCCGTCGCGCAGGATCGCCACCAGGGTGGTCTGCTCGGGCCACTCGATCGCGCCGACCTCCGTGCCGATGAACCCGTGCCCGTGGGGCACGGTGTACTCGATGAGGGTGGCCCCGCCGGCCTGCAGGTTCAGCAGCCGCACGACGCCGCCGACCTCCACGGCCTCCTCGACCAGCGCCGTCATCAGCCGCGGGGTGGACACGGCCACGTCCACTCCCCAGGCGTCGTCGAACAGCCACTCGTTCTTGGGGTTGTTGACCCGGGCGATGGTGCGCGGCACCCCGAACTCGGAGCGGGCCAGCAGGGAGACGACGAGGTTGGACTTGTCATCTCCGGTGGTCGCGACGATCACGTCCGCGGACTGCGGGGCGGCCGCGCGCAGCACGGACAGCTCGCAGGCGTCCCCGATCAGCCACGAGGCGCCCTGCAGGTTGGAGCGCCCGATGGCCTCGGGCTTCTCGTCCACGAGGGTCACCTCGTGGCCGTGGGTCAGCAGCTCCCGGGCGATCGAGGATCCCACGGATCCCGCGCCCACGATCAGCACCTGCACCGCTAGCTCCTTCCCTCCCCGCGCCGGCGCAGCGCCCGGCGGGGCCGATCGTCCTCCCGGTACTCCTGCTCCTCCGGATCCTGCGGCGGATTCGCGAAGACCTTCGCGACCTCGTCCACCTCCTGGGTGCGCAGCATCGCGTGCACGACGTCGCCCTGCTGGTAGCTGGTGTCGGGGCCGGGCAGCTGGCCCTCGCCGAAGCGGGTGATGAACGCGATGCGCACCTCCGCTGCGGCCTCGATGCGCTCCAGCGGCAGGCCCGCCCAGTCCGGGTGCAGCTTCAGCTCGGCCAGCACCAGCCGCCCGGAGGCCTCCCGGTAGTCCCCGGTGACGTCCTGCTCGGGCAGGATCCGGCGCAGCACCTGGTCCGTGGACCAGCGCACCGCGGCGACCGTGGGGATGCCCAGGCGCTGGTAGAACTCCGCGCGATTCGGGTCGTTGATCCGGGCGACCACGTGCTGGACCTTGAAGGTCTCCCGGGCCACCCGGGAGGCCAGGATGTTGGAGTTGTCCCCGGAGGAGACGGCGGCGAAGGCGTAGGCCTGCTCGATGCCGGCCCGGCGCAGCGTGTCCCGGTCGAAGCCGATGCCGGTGATCTGGCGGCCCTGGAAGTCCGCGCGCAGGCGCCGGAAGGCCGCCTCGTCCCGGTCGATCACGGACACGGTGTGCCCGGCGGTCTCCAGGGAGTGGGCGAGCATCACGCCCACGCGCCCGGCACCCATGATGACGAAGTGCGGCACGGCGGGATCAGTCCTTCCGGGGCGGTACGGGGGCGGTGAGCGGTCGGGTCCGAGCTCCACAGTAGTGCACCCGTCCCCTCCCGGCGCACCCCGAGGCGGTGGGGTAGCGTGGGCCTGTGCGAACCCCGGGCTCCCGTCTGCGCGACGCGGTCCTCGGCGCTCCCCAGGAGACCGAGCGGCTGCGTCGGCTCTCCCTGCCTCGGCGCCAGGCCATGCCCGTGTTCGGCGCCGACGGCGTCTCCTCCCTGGCCTACTCCCCGGACGAGGTCGTCATGGTCCTGGCCCTGGCGGGCACGGCCGCGCTGAGCCTGGCCCCGTGGGTGGGGCTGCTCATCGCGGTGACCCTGCTGCTGGTGATCGGCACCTACCGGTACAACCTGCGTGAGGTCGCCCGCTCCGGCGGGGACTTCCAGGTGGTCTCGGATCGGCTGGGACCCCGGGCGGGCACCGCGGCGGGGGTCAGCCTGCTGTTCGACTTCGTGCTGACCGCGGCCGTCTCCGCCGCGGCGGCCTCCTCCTACCTGGTGACCCTGCTGCCCTCGCTGGCCGGGCACCGGGTGGGGATCTGCCTGGTCATCATCGCCGTGCTCACCGCGGTGCACCTGCGCGGGATCGGCCTGATCGGGCGGCTGAACCCCGTGCCCGCCTACCTGTTCGTCCTGCTGGTGGCGGTGCTGGTGGCCGTCGGGCTGGCCCAGGACGCCGCGGGCACCCTCGGACCCGCCCCGAGCGCGGACTACGGCATCCAGCCGGGCCGCCAGGTGGAATCCGTGGTCACCGGCGCCGGGCTGGCACTGCTGGTGCTGCGGGCCTTCTCCTCGGGCGCGGTGGGCCTGACCGGCGTGGAATCGGTGTCCAACTCCGCCCGGTTCTTCCGCCGCCCCCGGGCACGCGGCGCCTCCCAGACCCTCCTGGCCATGGGGCTGGTCTCCGCGGTCTTCCTGGTCGCGGTGCTGCACCTGGTCCGGGCCACCGGCGCCGTCGTCGTCATGGACCCGCGCCAGCTGGTCATCGACGGGGCGACGGCCCCGGCGGACCTGCACCAGATGCCCCTGCTGGCCCAGGTCTCCCGGGCGGTCTTCGGCGACGGGCTGCTGGGGGCGCTGGTGCCCATCGCCACGGTCCTGGTGCTGCTGGTGGCCCCGGCGGCGGCCTACTCGGGCTTCCCGGTGCTGGCCTCCGCGATGGCACGGCGCGGCTACCTGCCCGTGCACCTGAACGCCCGGCTCAACCGCGCCGTCTACGCCAACGCCGTGCTGCTGCTCGGGGTTGCGGCCTGCCTCGTGGTCCTGGCCTTCGGCGCCCAGGTCAACGACCTCATCCAGCTGTACGTGCTGGGCGTGCTGTTCTCGATGTCCCTGACCCAGGCGGCCGTGATCCGCACCCGGCACCGCAGCATCCGCCTGGTCCTGGACCGGCTGCCCCGCAAGCGGCTGATCCGCGACCAGCTGGTCACCTGCGTGGGCTTCGCCGCGACCGTGCTCGGGCTGCTGATCGTGCTGGTGACCAAGCTCGTGCAGGGCGCCTGGGTCACGGTCCTGGTCGTGGTCGTGGGAACCTGGCTGTGTCTGCGGATCAAGTGCCATTACGAGCGAGTCGATGAGGAGCTGGCCGTGCGCGAGAACAACCCCCTGAAGGCCCTGCCCTCCCGGGTGCACGCGATGGTCGTCATCCCGCGGCTGCGTCTGCCCGCGCTGCGGGCCCTGGCCTACGCCAGGGCCTCCCGGCCCTCCAGCATCGAGGCGCTGGTGCTGAACATCGACGAGACCCGCACCCACCGCATCCGAGCCCTGTGGGACCGCTACGAGGTGCCCGTGCCCCTGACGATCCTCGCCGCGCCCTTCCGGGACCCGGTGGCCCCCGTGGTGCGCCACGTGCGCCGCTTCCTGAAGCGCTCCCCGCGCGACGTCGTCGTGGTCTACATCCCGGACTACGTGGTGGAGCACTGGTGGCAGGCCCTGCTGCACCACCGGCTCTCCCGGCGGCTGGTGCGGGCCCTGCGCCGCGAGCCCGGGGTGATCACCGCGGTGGTGCCCTGGCGGCTGGGCCGCGAGGACGGGCAGGACGTGCCCGATCCGACGCAGACCCCGCGGGTCGTGGACGGGCAGGCCCCGGGCGAACCGGCGGCCTCGGAGACGACGCAGACGGCGGAAGGACAGCGATGAGGATCGGCGACGAGTTCGCGGTGCGCCTGACCGGCATGGCCCACGGCGGGGCGGCGCTGGGTCGGCACGAGAACCGCGTGGTGTTCGTGCGTCACGGGATCCCCGGCGAATCCGTGCTGGTGGAGGTCACCGGCCTGGGCCCGAAGGGCCGCTACGCCGAGGCCCGGCTGCTCGAGGTCCTGGAGGCCTCCCCGGACCGGCGCGAGCACCCGTGGCCCGCCGCCGATGCCCTGCGCACCCTGCACCCGGTCGGCGGCATGGAGTACGGGCACATCCGCCCCGAGCGCCAGCGCCTGCTGAAGGCCGACGTGCTGCGCGAGCAGCTGGTGCGCCTGGGCGGGATGGATCCCGCGGACCCCCTGCTGGAGCAGCTGACGGTCGTCGATCCCGCGGCGCTCGCGGACCCGGCCGTGCTGGCCGCCGCGGGGAGCTCGGGCCGGCAGGGGCACTCCGACCCGGAGCCCTCCGGGGTTCACGGCGGCTGGCGCACCCGGGTGCACTTCGCCGTGGACGACGAGGGCCGCCCCGGGATGCACCCCTACCACGAGGAGCGGGTCATCCCGGTGGAGCGCTTCCCCCTGGCGGTGCGGGAGATCCAGGAGCTTGGCCTGGGCGCGGGGCGCTTCCCCGGGGTCTCCCGGATCGACGTCGCCGCCCCCTCGGCGGGTGCGGGCTCGGCTAGCCGGCCGCTGATCCTGTTCACGGCCGCCCCGGACACGCAGGATCTGGCGCCGCTGGGCCGGGAGCTGGATGTGGCCCTGGACGCCTGCCCGGCCGACGTCGAGGTCTCCGCGGTCCTGCAGCCGGCGCGCATCCCCGGACGCCGCGGCCCCCGGCCCCAGCCGATCGTGCTGCGCGGGGATGACCACGTGGTGGAGACCCACCCCGTGCCGAGCCCGGACCGGCCCGATGCCCCCGCCCCGCTGCGCTTCCGCGTGGGTGCGGGCGGGTTCTGGCAGAACCACCGGCTGGCCCCGGCCGCCCTGACCGAGACCGTCCGGCAGCTGGCCGACGTCCGCCCGGCGGACACCGTGTGGGACCTGTACGGCGGGGCCGGGCTGTTCGCGGCGCTGGCCGCGGACCAGGTGGGTGCGGGCGGCACGGTGTGGTCCGTGGAGGGCTCCCCGGTCACCTCCGGGGACGCCCGGCACAATCTGGCAGGACAGGGTCCGGCCCGCACCGAGGGCTCGCGGGGGGCGAAGGTCATCGCCCAGCGCGCCGCGGTGGAGCGGGCCCTGACCGTCAGGCCCCGCACCGGGACCCCCGACGTCGTCGTGCTGGATCCTCCGCGGGACGGGGCCGGGCGCGCCGTGATGCGGCGGCTGGCCGCCTGCGGGGCGCGGCGCATCGTGTACGTGGCCTGCGACCCGGCGGCCCTGGGCCGGGACGCCGGCTTCCTGCGCGCGGACGGCTGGGAGCCCACGGCGGTGCGGGGACTGGACCTGTACCCCGAGACCCACCATCTGGAGGCCGTCGCCGTCTTCCAGCCGGGCCCGGACCGCTCCCGCTGAGCGCGAGCTGAACGGTGGGCCGCGTCAGGGGAGGGGCCGCGCCGTGCCCTGCCGCCGGACGCGCCCCGACGGATGTGGCCTCGGCTACGTCCCGATGCTGGGATGGCGGGGGTGAGCGGGTAGACTGCACGGCGAAGGCTTAGCGTCACTGTGTCTCCAAAGGTCTGCATCACACACCGGAAGAAGGCGAAGGCGCCCCACTCACGGGCACGCGACCGCTGGGATCCCACCGGACGAGGACGGCAGCTGGGCCTGGACCATGAAGCGGCGAGAGGAGTGCCACGCAATGAGCACCGTGGACAGCTTCGGTTCCAAGGACGTCCTGGACGTCGACGGCACCGAGTACGAGATCTACCGGCTGGACAAGGTCGAGGGTTCCCAGAACCTGCCCTACAGCCTCAAGGTTCTGCTGGAGAACCTGCTGCGCACCGAGGACGGTGCCAACATCACCGAGGACCACATCCGGGCGCTGGCCTCCTGGGACCCCACCGCGGAGCCCGACACCGAGATCCAGTTCACCCCCGCGCGGGTGATCATGCAGGACTTCACCGGCGTGCCCTGCATCGTGGACCTGGCGACCATGCGCGAGGCCGTCAAGGAGCTGGGCGGGGATCCGAACAAGATCAACCCGCTGGCCCCGGCCGAGCTGGTCATCGACCACTCCGTGCAGATCGACTCCTTCGGCAACAAGGACGCGATCGAGCGCAACATGGACATCGAGTACCAGCGCAACGGCGAGCGGTACAAGTTCCTGCGCTGGGGCCAGACGGCCTTCGAGGACTTCAAGGTCGTGCCCCCGGGCATGGGCATCGTGCACCAGGTCAACATCGAGTACCTGGCCCGCACCATCATGGCCCGTGAGGTCGACGGCGTCCTGCGCGCCTACCCGGACACCCTGGTCGGCACCGACTCCCACACCACCATGGTCAACGGCCTGGGCGTGCTGGGCTGGGGCGTGGGCGGCATCGAGGCGGAGGCCGCTATGCTCGGCCAGCCCGTGTCCATGCTGATCCCGAAGGTCGTGGGCTTCAAGCTCACCGGCAAGATCCCGGCCGGCTCCACCGCGACCGACGTCGTGCTGACCATCACCCAGATGCTGCGCGAGCAGGGCGTGGTCGGCAAGTTCGTGGAGTTCTACGGCGAGGGCGTCTCCGAGGTGCCCCTGGCCAACCGCGCGACCATCGGCAACATGAGCCCCGAGTTCGGCTCCACCGCCGCGATGTTCCCGATCGACGAGGTCACCTTGGACTACCTGCGCCTGACCGGGCGCTCGGAGGAGCAGGTGGCCCTGGTGGAGAAGTACACCAAGGAGCAGGGCCTGTGGCACGACCCCTCCCAGGAGGTCGCCTACTCGGAGTACCTGGAGCTGGACCTGTCCACCGTGGTCCCGTCCATCGCCGGCCCGAAGCGCCCGCAGGACCGCATCGAGCTGACCAAGGCCAAGGAGCAGTTCCGCTCGGACCTGACCAACTACGTGCACGAGGACGTCTCCGAGCAGGAGAAGGAGTCCTTCCCCGCCTCGGACGCCCCGAGCCACTCCGCGACCGAGGAGCAGGAGGAGCAGGAGCGCCCGCGCGCGACCGTCTCGGCCGCCGCCGGGGCGGAGGGTCGCGCCTCGGATCCCATCGAGGTCTCGATGCCGGATGGCCGCGAGTTCGAGATGGACCACGGCGCGGTGGCGATCGCCTCGATCACCTCCTGCACCAACACCTCCAACCCGTCCGTGATGATGGCCGCCGGTGTGCTGGCCCGCAACGCCGCGGCCAAGGGTCTGACCTCCAAGCCGTGGGTCAAGACCTCGATCGCCCCGGGCTCCAAGGTGGTCACGGACTACTACGAGAAGGCCGGGCTGCTGCCGGACCTGGAGAAGGTCGGGTTCTACGTGGTCGGCTACGGCTGCACCACCTGCATCGGCAACTCCGGGCCCCTGGAGGACGAGGTCTCCCAGGCTGTGAACGAGAAGGACCTCTCGGTCACCTCGGTGCTCTCCGGCAACCGGAACTTCGAGGGCCGGATCAACCCGGACGTGAAGATGAACTACCTGGCCTCCCCGCCGCTGGTCATCGCCTACGCCCTGGCCGGGTCCATGGACTTCGACTTCGAGAACGACCCCCTGGGCCAGGACCCGGACGGCAACGACGTGTTCCTCAAGGACATCTGGCCGGACCCGACCGAGGTGCAGAAGATCATCGACGACTCCGTGTCCACGGAGGCGTACACCACCGAGTACGGCACGATCTTCGACGGCGACGAGCGCTGGCAGTCCCTGGACACCCCCACCGGAGACACCTTCGAGTGGGATGAGGAGTCCACCTACGTGCGCAAGCCCCCGTACTTCGAGGGCATGGCCATGGACCCGGAGCCGGTGGAGGACATCCACGGCGCCCGGGTGCTGCTCAAGCTCGGGGATTCGGTGACCACGGACCACATCTCCCCGGCGGGCTCCTTCAAGACGGACACCCCCGCGGGGCAGTACCTGACCTCCCACGGGGTGCAGCGCAAGGACTTCAACTCCTACGGATCCCGGCGCGGCAACCACGAGGTCATGATCCGGGGCACCTTCGCCAACATCCGCATCAAGAACCAGCTGCTGGACGGCGTGGAGGGCGGGTTCACCCGCGACTTCACCCGCGACGGCGAGCAGGCCGCGGTCTACGACGCCGCGCAGCACTACGCGGAGGAGAACACCCCGCTGGTGGTGCTCGGTGGCAAGGAGTACGGCACCGGGTCCTCCCGCGACTGGGCGGCCAAGGGCACCCGGCTGCTGGGGGTGCGCGCGGTGATCACCGAGTCCTTCGAGCGCATCCACCGCTCCAACCTGATCGGCATGGGCGTGCTGCCGCTGCAGTTCCCGGCCGGGGAGTCCCACGAGTCCCTGGGCCTGGACGGCACGGAGACCTTCTCCATCACGGGAGTCACCGAGCTGAACGAGGGCCGCACCCCCAAGACGGTGCACGTGACCGCCGAGCACCCGGAGGGCAAGACCACCGAGTTCGACGCCGTCGTGCGCATCGACACTCCGGGGGAGCGGGAGTACTACCGCAACGGCGGGATCCTGCAGTACGTGCTGCGCAACCTGGTGCGCCAGCAGTAGGGCCCGTTCCACCGACGACGGCAGGCCTCCGGCCCGGATCGATCCGGGCGGGAGGCCTGCCGTCGTCTCCGTCCCCTGTGCGCGGGGGGGGGTCAGCTGCTGACGATGATCCGCCCGTTCTTGACCTGCGCGGTGAACTCGGGCAGCGGCTTCTGGGCGGGCCCGGCCTGCACGGAGCCGTCTTCGATGGAGAACACGGAGTGGTGGCACGGGCAGGTCAGCTGGGCGCCGTCGGCGTTCACGGTGCAGCCCTGGTGCGGGCACACGGTGGAGAACGCCTTGAACTCGCCCTTGCTCGGCTGGGTCAGCAGCACGGTCGTGCCGTCCTTCGCCTTCTGCACGGACCCGCCCTCCGGGACCTCGTCGGTGCCGGCGAGGTCCAGGGGCTCGGCGATGGTCTCCGCATCCGTCGCGGAGTCCTTGCCGTCACCGCAGGCGGCCAGCAGCACGGCGGCCCCGGCCGCGGCCCCGGCACCGGCCAGGGCCCGACGCCGCGTGGTCGTGCGGACTCCTCCGTCGGATCCGCAGGCGGGGGCTGAATCGGTGTGGCCGCAGGCGCAGCCGGGGGCGGCCTCCGCGCGGGCGGCGTTCTCGGCGGCGTCCTCGGGGCGGGGGCGGGGGTTCTCGGCGGGCATGGCAGGGGCCTTCCTCATCGTCGCTGGGTCATCGCGGTCGCTGTGTGTGCGGCGCGGCGCCCCGGGGACGGTGCGGAAGGCCCCGTGCGGAATCCTCGCGGGAGCCGGTGCCTCAGATCCGGTCGAAGGCGCCCACCCGGTCCAGGTAGCGGGTGATGCCGCCGTTGAAGAAGGGCCAGTTGGCGCCGAGGATCATGGCCAGGTCGATGTCCGCCCGATCCGGGACCACGCCTTCCTCCAGCATACGAGTGATCTCCCGGGCCAGGGCTTCTTCGGCGTCCGTGTGGATCGTCTCAGCGTCCTTCCCCTCGCCCTCGGCCTCGATCAGCTCCTGGGCCTGCGGGGTCAGCCCGCCGGAGCGGTCCGCGATGGGCCGGATCTTCGACTCGGCGAGCCGGCGGAAGTTGCCCGAGACGTGGAAGCGCTCACCCTGGTAGGTGCGCAGGGACTCCAGCAGGTGCACCCCGATGGGCAGGCCGACCAGGTCGATCAGGGTGAAGGCGTCCATGGGCAGGCCCAGGGACCGCAGGGCCTCGGAGATCCGCTGCGCCGGGGCGCCTTCGTCCAGGTCCCGGCCCACCTCGGAGAGCACCACGCCCAGGATGCGGTTGACGATGAACCCGGAGGAGTCCCGGGCGCCCACGGCCACCTTGCCCAGGCGCTGGGCCAGGTCGAAGGCGGTGGCCACGGCCTGATCGTCGGTGTGCTCGGTGCGCACGATCTCCACCAGCGGCATCACGGCCACCGGGTTGAAGAAGTGGAAGCCGATGACCCGCTCCGGGTGCGCCAGGTCCTCGACCATCTCCGAGACCAGCAGGGAGGAGGTGTTGGTGGCCAGGATGCAGTCCTCGCCCACGCTGCGCTCCAGGTTCGCGAAGACCTCCTTCTTCACGGAGGTCTCCTCGAACACGGCCTCAATCACCAGGTCGCAGTCGGCGTAATCGGACGTGTCCACCGTGCCGGAGACCAGCTCGCCCAGCTGCCCGGCCTGCTCCTCGCTGAGCCGGCCCTTGGCCACGAGCTTGTCCAGCTCCCCGCGGATGGTCTCCAGGCCGTGATCCACCCGGGAGCGCTCCACATCGGAGATCATCACCGGAACCTGCAGGCGGGTCAGGAACAGCAGGGCCAGCTGCGACGCCATCAGCCCCGCGCCGACGACGCCGACCCGGCCGATCCGCCGCGGCTCGGTGCTCGGGGGCACCATCGAGGGGTGCTTGGCCCGGTGGGTGACCAGATCCAGCATCGCGTACAGGGCCGAGGGCAGCTGATCCCCGGCCACCAGCTCGCCCATCGCCTCGATCTGCGCGGCCCGGGAGTCCGCGCGGGTCTGCTGGGGCCCGGCCGCGAACAGCTCCAGGGCGGTGTTCGCCGCATCCGAGGCGCCGGCGGTCTTGCGGGCCACCACCTGGCGGGCCCGGGTCACGGCCTGCTCCCAGCGTTCGCGCAGCGCGGGGTCATCCTGCGCGCCGGTGTCCGCGGCGAACAGGGCGGCGTCGGGATCGACGGCCTCCGGGCGGTGCACCTCGGTGCGCCCGGTCACCACCTCGCCGAACCAGGCCAGGGCCTCGGGGCGGGCGGCATCGTCGTCGGCGCCGGCCTCGGTCAGGGCGTCGAGGATCCCGGCCTCGCGGGCCTGCTCCGATGTCAGGGTGCGGTTGCTGTTCAGCGGGTTCTCGAAGATCACGGTCACCGCCTGCTCCGGGCCGATCAGGCGGGGCAGATCGAAGATCCCGGCCCAGCCGGGGAACAGGCCCAGGCGGATCTCGGGCAGGCCGATGTTGCGGGTTCCGGGATGCCCGATCCGGTAGTCCGCGGCCAGGGCCAGCTCCAGGCCGCCGCCCAGGGCGGTGCCGGTGACCCGGGCGAGGGTCGGCACGGGCAGCTCGCGGATCGCCTCGACGAACTCGTGGCCCATGGACCCGATCATCTCCAGGGGTGCGTCGGTTCCGCGCAGATCGCGCACCAGGGACAGGTCCACACCGGCGGCGAAGGTCGGGGCGGTGCCCTCGATCATGACGGCCTGCACCCGGCCCTCCTCGGCCAGCTCCCGGACCTCGCTGACCGCCTCCAGCAGGGCGTCGATGGATCGCGGCCCGAGGGTCTCCGGGCGCTTGTCGGCGTCGTTGTGCAGGGTCAGGACGGCGACCTTGCCGTCCGTTCCGGGCAGATCCAGGATCTCCCGGCGCACCTGGGTGACGACCTCGTCGCCGCAGTGCTCGGTCAGGGGGGTGTGGTCCGTGGTGTGGGTGGTGGACACGGGGCATCCTCTCGTTGTGTCGGATTCCCCACCAGCCTAGCTGTAAGACGCGTCACGAGGTAATCGGTACGGGCGGTATCGCATGACGCCGCGGATGGGCCCCGCGGAGGCCGATCCGCCTCAGGCCGGGGTGTCCGCCCAGACCTCGGCCAGCGGCGCCGCGCACAGCTGGATCTGCCACGGCCGGGCCCCCAGCTGCTCGAGCTGCGCCCCCAGCTGGCCGGGATCCTTCTGGGCGTGGTCCCAGCACAGCCGCCGCAGGTGATCCGGGGTCAGCAGGTTCTCCACCGGGGTGCCGGTCTGCTCGGCCAGCTCCGCCAGGCGGGCACGGGAGGCGGTGAGCAGGGCGAGGGAGCGGGGCCGCTTGGGCTCCCAGGCCTTGATCGGCGGCGGGGTGTCCGAGGGCACCGTCATCGGCACCGGGTCCGGATCCTGGGCCGCCTCCCGGATCGCGCTCACCCAGCGCACGGCTTCGCGCTTGATCAGCTTGGTGTGGAAGCCGGGGATCTGCACCAGCGCGGGCACCGAGCGGGGCATGGCCTTGGCCCCCGCGATCAGCACCGAATCCTTCATCAGGCGCTTGGGGGCGATGTCCTTGGCCTCGGCCAGCTTCTCCCGCTCCGTCCACAGGTTGCGCAGGGCGGTGAGCTGACGGCGGGTGCGCAGCTGACGCAGCCCCTTGGTCCGGCGCCACGGATCCTTCGCCGGGGCCGGGTGGGCGGCCTGCTCGATCTCGTGGGCGAACTCCTGGCGGGCCCACTCCAGCTTGCCCTGGGTATCAAGCTGCGCGATGACGGCCTCGCGCAGATCCGCCAGCAGCTCCACATCCAGGGCGGCGTAGACCAGCCAGGACTCCGGCAGGGGGCGGGTGGACCAATCCGCGGCCGAGTGCTCCTTGGCCAGGTGGTAGCCCAGCAGATCCTCCGTCATCGCCCCCAGCCCCACATGCGCGTAACCGAGCAGGCGCCCGGCCAGCTCCGTGTCGAACAGCGCATCCGGGGCCATCCCGACCTGGCGCAGACTCGGCAGATCCTGGGTCGCGGCGTGGATGATCCACTCGACCCCGCGCAGGGCCTCCTGCAGCGGGAGGAGATCCGGGAAGGCCTCCGGATCCACGAGCAGGATGGGGGAGTCCCCGCGCTTGAGCTGGACGAGGAAGGGGCGCTGACCGTAGCGGATGCCGGAAGCCCGCTCCGTGTCGATGGCCACCGGCCCGGTGGCCTCCGTCAGCATCCGGGCGGCGCGGGCCAGCCCCTCGGGGGTGTCGATGACCCGCGGCACCCCGTCGTGCGGGCTGTCGAGGGGAACCACCTCCGGGATGCTCAGGGTGGGATCCAGACCCAGCTGCCCGGGATCGGGGGTCGCGGGGGAGGAGGCGGAGGGGACGGAGGCGGTGGCTTCGCTCATGACCATCCCAGTGTAGGTGCCCCCGCGCGCCAGCGCGTGGGGATCAGGCCTGCTCCGGGGTGAAGTCCAGGCTCACCGAGTTCATGCAGTAGCGAAGATCCGTCGGCGTGCCCAGCCCCTCGCCCTCGAAGACGTGCCCCAGGTGCGAGTCGCAGGACGCGCAGCGCACCTCGATCCGCTCCATGCCCAGCGAGGAGTCCCGGATGTAGCGGACCCGATCCTCGGCCAGGGGCGCGAAGAAGGACGGCCAGCCGCAGCGGGCGTCGAACTTGGTCTGGGCGGAGAACAGCTGCGCCCCGCAGGCCCGGCACGAATAGGTTCCGGGCGAGAACTCGTCCCAGTAGCGGCCTGTGAAGGGACGTTCGGTGCCGGCCTCGCGCAGCACAGCGTACTCCTCGGGGGAGAGGATCTCCCGCCAGTCCGCCTCCGTGCGCCGCCCGGGATCACCCAGCGGCCCGGGGGCCCGACGGTCGAAGGGGCTGTTCTGCTGGTTCTGCTGCTCAGTCATCCACATGTCCTGTGCCCCAGTACAGGTGCAGCACGGGCACCCCCAGGGTCTTCTCCGCGGTGTTGGACCAGCCGATGTTGAACGTGTCCTGCACCGGGTGCGGATCCGTGATGATCAGCGCCTGGGTGGCGCCATCCCGGATCTCCTCGGCCATGGCCTCCACCGGGTCGCCCGTGCTGGTGCGTCCCGAGGCGGTCAGTCCCGCGCCGCGCAGCACCTCGAGGGAGGTATCCAGGATCTCCTGGGCCTCGGCCTCCAGGGTCTGCGGGCCCTTCTCCGAGGAGGAGAACACGTCCGCGGCCTCACTGAACTGCAACAGCGTGAGACGGTCCAGGAATTCCATCCACTGCGGCTGGCGCAGCTGGGCCGGGACCAGCAGGCGCACCGTCGGGGCGGGGCGTCCCGGATCCGCGTCCCCGCGCGGGTCGGCCGCCGCGCCGCCCGCGATGCGGATGTTCTCGATCTCCTGCTCGCCGAGGGTCTTCTCGGTCACCACCAGTACTGTGCTCATGGGCACAGCCTACCGATCTCCCCGCGGGATCGGCGATGATGGGGGAGTCCGCGCCCGCGTCCCCGGCGGGCGGGAGAGGAGAGCCATGACGAGCACCGCGTCGACCCCGCACACCGGCCTGCGCCGAGCCCTGGGCTCCCGGTCCTGGCGGGCCGGCCTGCGCACCGGCCTGATCGCCGGTGGCGCCCTGACGGGTCTCGGCGCCACCGCCGCGGCCGGCATCGCCGGCTACTACGCCCGCATGGCCGTGACCCCGCCGACGCCGACCAGCAGCGAGGTGCTGCCGATCCTCGGCGTCGGCTTCGACACCCCCGACCCGGAGGAGGGCAGAACACCCACCAGCGTCACGCTGCCGGCGAACGCGGAGACCCTGGTCCCCGGGCGGTACCAGATCTCCTTCGACGGCGGGCGCTCGCAGGCCCGTCTCGGGGAGATCCTCTCCTACTCGCCCAAGCTGGGCACGGTGGTGCGGGCCGTGGAGCACGTGGAGTCGGGGGATCTCGGGGCGGCGAAGAAGGTCCGCTGGTCCGGGGCCATCTGGCGGGATCCGGCCGACGCCGGGTACCCGTTCGAGGAGGTGACCCTGGACCTGCCGGTCGGGGAGGCCCCGGCCTGGCTGGTCCCCGCCCCCGCCGGCTCCTCCGGGCAGACCTGGGCGATCATGGTGCACGGGCGCGGGGCCAGCCGTCAGGAGACCCTGCGTGCTCTGGCCACCACCCAGCGGCTGGGCCTGACCAGCCTGTACGTGACCTACCGCAACGACTCCGACGCCCCGGCCTCCGCCGACGGCCGCTACGGCCTGGGCTTCACGGAGTGGCAGGACGTGCAGGTGGCCGTCGAATACGCCCTGGCCCACGGGGCCCGGGACCTCGTGCTGTTCGGCTGGTCCATGGGCGGGGCGATCGCGCTGCAGACCGCGGACAAGTCCCCGGACGCCGAGCGGATCCGGGCGCTGGTCCTGGACGGGCCGGTGGTGGACTGGTTCGAGCTGATCCGCTTCCACACCCGGCAGTACCGCCTGCCCCTGCGCCTGGGCCAGCTGGTGGCCGATCTGCTCAGCGCCCAGCGGGCCACCCTCATGACGGGGCTGGACCACCCCATCCGGCTGACGGATCTGGACTGGATCACCCGCAGCGCCGAGCTGCGCGTGCCGACGCTGATCCTGCACTCCGTGGACGACGAGTATGTGCCGGCTTCGGCGTCGATGGAGCTGGCCGAGCGCAGCCCGCGGGTCACGCTCGTGCCGTTCCAGAAGGCCCGGCACACCAAGGAGTGGAACGTGGACCCGGCCCGCTGGGAGGCCGCCGTCCTGGAGTGGCTGCCGGCCCAGCTGGGGTGAGGGGCGCGGCTCAGCCCTGGGCGATGGGCGCGTAGCGCCCGCCGGTGACCGCCAGCAGGTCCGCCGGGGCCAGCTCAACGTCGAAGCCGCGCTTGCCCCCGGAGACCAGCACGGTCTCGAAGGCCTGGGCCCCTGAGTCCAGCAGCACCGTGACCGGGGTCTTCTGGCCCAGCGGCGAGATGCCGCCCGCGACGTAGCCCGTGACCGCGCCGATGGGCGCGATGAGGGCGAAGGAG
>ERZ1023267.303-NODE-303-length-19766-cov-6.994774_pt1 | contig 19766 bp, 19 predicted proteins | sample MGYA00520905_ERZ1023267 | MGnify/ENA primary metagenome ERZ1023267 (study PRJEB32759, sample SAMN07749868) | skin metagenome | biome: transportation; feature: city; material: polyester macromolecule | host: Homo sapiens | place: Hong Kong:ISLAND line | collected...
CTCGACGTGGATGCCCCCGGGGACCGTCCCCGCGGCGCGGTGCACCTCGAAGAAGCCGCGGACCTCGTCCAGGATCGTGTCGAAGCGCCGGGTCTTGTAGCCGTTGTCCGAGGTGATGGTGTTGCCGTGCATCGGGTCCGTCACCCACGTGACGGGCCGCCCGTCCTCCTTGACGGCCTCGACGATGGGAGGCAGCGCCTCGCGGATCCGGCCGGCGCCCATCCGGGCGATGAGGGTGAGACGCCCCGCGTCGCCCTCGGGGTTGAGGGCGTCCATGAGGGCGCGGACGTCGTCGCCCGTCGTCGAGGGGCCGATCTTGACACCGACAGGGTTGTGGACCCCGGCTAGCAGGGTGACGTGGGCGTCGTGCGGGCCGCGGGTCCGCTCCCCGACCCACAGGAAGTGGGCCGAGGTGTCGTAGAGGCGCCCGGAGCGGGAGTCCTCGCGGATCATCGCGTCCTCGTAGTCGAGGAGGAGCGCCTCGTGGGCGGCGTAGAAGTCGACCTGGCGCAGCGCGTCGAAGTCGACGCCGGCGGCCTCCATGAAGCGCATGGCCCGGTCGATCTCCTCGGCGAAGGACTCGAAGCGCGAGTACGCCGGGTTGCCCGTGAAGCCACGGTTCCACGAGTGCACCTCGCGCAGGTCCGCGTACCCGCCCATCGTGAAGGAGCGGATGAGGTTGAGGGTCGTGCCGGCGCGCAGGTAGGCGTCGAGCATGCGGGTGGGGTCGGGGATGCGGGCCTCGGGGGTGAACTCGTGGCCGTTGACGGAGTCGCCGCGGAAGGCGGGCAGGGTGATCTCGCCGCGGGTCTCGGTGTCCGAGCTGCGGGGCTTGGCGTACTGGCCGGCCATGCGGCCGATCTTGATGACCGGGGTGGAGGCGCCGTAGGTGAGGACGGCGGCCATCTGGAGCACGGTCTTGATCCGGTCGCGGATGTTGTCGGCGGTGGCGTGGACGAAGGTCTCGGCGCAGTCGCCGCCCTGCAGCAGGAAGGCCTCGCCACGGGCGACCGCGGCCATGCGGTCGCGCAGGTCGTCGCACTCGCCCGCGAAGACGAGCGGCGGATAGGTGGCCAACGTCTCGCGCACGCGCTCCAACGAACCGTCATCCGGCCACGACGGCTGCTGCTTGGCAGGCAACTGCGGCCACTCGAGACCCACGGGACGCGTGGGCACGGACGGGGTGTTCTGCGTTTCGGGCGTGGTACTCACCCGAGCGAGCCTAGGCGTCGAAGCACGATGGCGCACATCGGCCCTGACTGTGAGACATCACGGGCGACGTGCGAGCCGGACTCGCGGGCGGCGATGCCAGGTCGACGCCCCGGCCCGAGAGCCCAGGGCGACGCCCGGTACAGCGTCGGCGATCGTCAGCCGGCGTCGCGAGCGCCGTGCGCGTCGCCGTCGGTGCCGTCGGTCGTGATGGATTCGACGCGCTCGACAGATTCGACACGCTCGACGGACACGGACGTCTCGCCGTCATCGATCGTGACGGCGTCATGAGCGGCGTCCTGGACCGCGATGTCCTCGACGTCGGCCGTGACGTCGGCTGCCTCGCCGGCGGGCGCGTCGTTGCTCTTGATGTCCTTGCCGTCCTTGTCCGAGCCCTTGCGCGGCAGGCGGGCGGCAGCGTCTTCGAGGGCCGCGGTGGCGCTGCCCTGGATCTCCTTGGCCACCTGCACGGCGCCCTCACCGAGGGAGCGGGCACGCTCGCCGACCGACTTCTTGCGCGACGCGGCGTACTCATCAACGTACTCCTGGCCGGACAGCAGCATCAGTTCATACATGATCTCGTCGGTGATGGAGCGCAGCACGAAACGGTCGGAGCCCATGCCGTCGAAGCGCGAGAAGTCGAGCGGCGCGCCGAAGCGCACGTGCGGCTGCGCGTAACGGCCGAACTTCTCGCCGGGAGGTGCGACGGTGTCGGTGTCCATGACGGCGACCGGGATGACGGGCACGCCACTCTCGAGCGCGAGACGCGCGATACCGGTCTTGCCCTTGTAGAGACGGCCGTCGGGCGAGCGCGTGCCCTCGGGGAAGATGCCGAACAGCTCACCGGCGGCGAGGATGCGCTTGCCGGTCGCGAGCGCACCGGCCGCGGCGGAACCGCTCGTGCGATCGATCGGCACCTGACCCGTGCCGGAGAAGAAGCCCTTCTGCAGACGCCCCTTGACGCCGGGCGTCGTGAAGTACTCCGACTTCGCGACGAACGTGACGCGGCGTTCGACGACGAGCGGGACGAACAGCCAGTCCGAATAGGAGAGGTGGTTGATCGCCAGGATCGCCGGGCCGGCGTCGGGAATGTGCTCGAGGCCCTCGACCGTCGGGCGGAAGACCGTTCGAAGCGCAGGCCCGACGAGAACCCTCTTGAGAAGCCAGTAGAGCACGGGAAGTCTTCCTCTCGGGGTGCAGGACGGCTTCACTCTACTGGGTCACACCGGCCTGCACATGCCGCCACGGCGACGCAGCGTGCCAGGATGAGCACATGCGAACCCGGCCCCGCACCTGCCCACCGACGTCCGCGCCCGGGCGGGCCACCTCGCGCATCGGCGAGGCGCTGCGATGAGCACCGAGCCCCGCGACCGCGACTGGGACGCCGAGTTCGCCCAGATCACCCGGCATCTCGACCTCGACGCAGCGTCGGAATCCGCGACGCGCCGCGGCGCCCACCGGGATCTCTTCGAGCCCACATCCGACGAGACCACGCCCATGACGCCCGCCTCGCCGGCCCCGGCCGACGACGGTCCTGTACCCGGCTTCCGACCGCAGTGGCGCATGCCGGACGAGCAGCCATGGGTGATGACGCCGCCGCCTCACGGGCAGGCTGGGAGCGCTGCAGGTCAACACGACCACGACGATCTCGATGACCTGGACGAGGAACCCTTCGTCCCGCCTGAGCCCGCACCGTTCGAGACCGGTGACCCGGCGAGCGTCATCATGCTCGCCTGCTTCGTCCTCGGGCCGGTGTGGCTGCTCTACCTCACCCTGTTCGATCGTGAGGCGGCCACGCTGTGGTGGCTCGTCGCGGCGGGGCTGCTCGTCGGCGGCTTCGCCCTCGCCGTCGCGAGGCAGCCGAAGAACCGCGACGAGCACGACCATGACGACGACGGCGCCCGCGTCTGAGCCTCTGCGACTGCCGGCCCGAGCGGCCCGTCCGAACCCCCGGGCCCTCCCAGCGGACGTCAGTCGGTCGTCAGTTCGACGTCACCGTGACGTCGACGACGAGCGGGCGGTGATCGGTCGCGACCGTCATGTCGTGCTCCACGGCGCTCATGTCGACCGTCTCCAGCGTCAGCGACGGCGAGGCGTAGACAAAGTCGATGCGCTTGTGCGGTTCGGCGGCGTTGAACGTGTTGATGCGCGGCCCTGCGTCGACGAGCCCGTGTGCCTTGAACTCCCGCCCCGCGGGCCCGTTCTCGAGCTCGTTGAAGTCGCCGGCGATCGCCCACGGCACGTCGCCCGGCAGGTTCGGGTCGGCGATGAGCTCACGCGCGTGCCCGGCGCGCATCGAGCTGTAGAGCGACAGATGCGTGCTGATCGCGAGCCACTTCGCCTCGCCGGGCAGGCACACCTCGGCCCATGCGTAACCGCGCGGCTCCTGCGGACGCGGCACGGTGTAGAGGCCGTGGCCGCTCGCGGCGACGTCGAGGCGCGGCGCCGTCACGATCGCGGTGCTCATGCGGTGACGGTTGCCTCCGCCCCACACGAGCCCGACGGATTCGGCGAACTCGGCGATGCGATGGTCGGAGAACGGATGGCGCGGCATCTCCTGCAGGCACAGCACGTCGGGCGCGGCGTGCCGGATGACGCGCAGCAGGGCCGCACGGTCGTCCTTGAGGCCGCGCACGTTGTACGACATGAGACGGGTGGTCATGCGATGTCCTCCTCGACGGCGCTGCGCGCCAGGTCGGCCGCGCCGATGAGCCCGGCCTCGTTGCCGAGCTGCGCCTGCACGATTCGTGCCTCCGGGCGGTACCCGCGCCCCGGCAGCTGCTTGCGGAAGGCCTCGCGCGCCGGCGTCAACAGCATCTCGCCGGCTGCCGACACGCCGCCGCCGATGACGAACGCGCCCGGGTCGAACGCACTCGCGAGGTTCGCGAGGCCGGTGCCGAGCCACGAACCGATCTCGGCGAGCAGTTCGGCCGCCGTCGCGTCCCCTGCAGCCGCGGCCTGGGTGATCATGGGCCCGGTCAGCTTCGTCAGGTCGCCGCCGATCTCGGCCTCGATGTCGTGCGCCATCGGCGACTGCGCCGCGAGCAGCGAGCGCGCCTCGCGCACGAGCGCGTTACCGCTGGCGTACTGCTCCCAGCAGCCGCGGTTGCCGCACTCACAACGGATGCCGCCGGGCACGACCTGCATGTGCCCGAACTCGCCCGCGATGCCGTACCGGCCGCGCTGCATCACCCCGTCGACGAGGATCGCGCCGCCGATGCCGGTGCCGAGGTTGACCATGATGACGTGGCTCTCCCCCGCCACCGCGCCGAAACGCCACTCCGCCCAGCACGCGGTGTTGGCGTCGTTGTCGACGAAGACGGGGAACGCGCAACGGGCGCGCAGGTTCTCGCGCAACGGCTCGTTGCGCCACGACAGATGCGGCGCGAAGACGACGGTCGAGCGGTCGGCGCCGACGAATCCCGCCGCGCCGATGCCGATGGCGCTGACCTCGCCGAGGTCGTCGCGTTCGGCGGCATCCTGCAGTTCATCGACGACGCTGACGAGTAGGTCCTCGACGACGGCGGCCTTCGTCGAGCGGTGCGGCGTGTCGCGGCGAGCGCGCGCGATGACGGTGCCGCGCTCGTCGACGAGGCCGCCCGCGACCTTCGTGCCGCCGATGTCGATTCCGATGGCGAGACTCATGCACGCCCCCTCTCTGCGAGCGCTGCGGCGCCGATGACGCCGGCGTCGTTGCCCAGTTGTGCGACGACGAAACGCGGCGACGGACGGTGCCCGCCGCCCGTCAGCTCGTCGGCGAAGTGGATGCGAGCCGATTCGAGGACGAGGTCGCCCGCCTCCGCGAGCCCCCCGCCGATGACGAAGACGGCCGGGTCGAGCACGGCCGCGAGTGACGCGCAGCCCTCGCCGACCCAGCGGCCGATCTTGCTCAGCAGCGCCAGGGCTGCCGCGTCGCCCTCTTGTGCCGCTGCCGTGACGTGCGCGCCGCGCAACGCCTCCGGATCGCCCGCGCAGGCTTCGCGAAGCCGCGCGGCCTCGGTCGCGCCCGAGGCAACGAGCTCGCGCGCCTCACGCACGAGCGCGGACCCGGAGGCGTACACCTCGAAACAACCGCGATTGCCGCAACCGCACAGGTGACCGCCCGGCACGACACGCATGTGCCCGATCTCGGCGGCGATGCCGTGGCTGCCGCGCATGAGTTCGCCGTCGAGGACGATGCCGCCGCCGACACCGGTGCCCAGCGTCACCATGACCATGTCGTCGACGTCCGCGCCGCCACCGTGGAGGAACTCGCCGTAGGCGGCCGCGTTCGCGTCGTTCTCGATGACGACGGCGTGCCCCGTCGCTTCTTCGAGGCGTGCGCGCAGCGGCTCGTGCCGCCAGGCGATGTTGGGGGCGAACAGGACGTTCGCGCCCTGCTTGTCGATGTATCCGGCGCACGCGACCCCCACCTTGGGCGCCTCGACGCCCTCGGCACGCGCCGCGGCGCCAAGCTCGTCGATGAGTTCGACGGTGGCGGCCACGATGGCGTCGGGCTCCTGCGCGGGCGTGTCGCGGCGCGCGCGGCGCACGATGGTGCCGCCGGAGTCGACGAGGCCCCCGGCGATCTTCGTTCCACCGATGTCGATGCCGATGCTGAGTGTCACGCTCGTTCCTCACTGCTCGCGGACGGCGACGGCGCATGGGCCGTCACGATCATCCTGACGGGGCGGGGCGCCGAGCCCAAATCGGGTAGCGCCCCGGTGGCGGGGCCGCACATGCGGCGCCTCAGGCGGTGGCGTTCGCCCCACCGTGATCGAGATCCGGCGCCTCGGCGTGCGCCTTCAACGCATCGAGGGCCGCGGTGATGATCTGCGTCTCGACCTTCCGGCGCAACGCCGTGTGCAGCGGAAAGCCGGGCCGTGCGTGCAGGGCATACGCGACGTCGGTGGCGTCGCCGTCAGCACGCAGGTCGTAGTGGCCCTGCATCGCCTCGATGTGCTGCGCCTCGACGAGTTGCCACGCCACCCGTGCGCGGTCGGCGCGACGAGCCACCGTGTACGCGAGCGTCACGACGTCCTTGAACGGGCCGGAGGCGAACGTCAGCTGTGCCTGGTCGACGTCGCCGGAGGGCGTTCGACTCAGCACGACGGCTCGCGCGACGTCCTTCGACCACTGCGGGTAGGCCGGCAGGTCGAGCACCACGTCGAGCACCCGAGCGCAGCTCGCCTCGATCCGGATGCGGCCCTCGCTGAGGGCGTCGCTGTTCGTCGTCATGACACCGAGGGTATGCGCCGAGCGGCGGCAGGGTCGTAAGGTACGCATGACGACGGGCCTCACCGACCGCCGCCACCGACCCAGTACCGACCCAGCGAGGATCCGCAATGCGTGAAGTGAGCACGAAGCTGCTCGTGCCGTTCGACGAGGAGCTCGCGCTTCCGCACATCGTGGTGCGCAACGCGTCCGAGGATCCGCGAGGCATCGGTTACGCCCGGCGTGAGGGCGCGACGTGGGCCGGGGTGACACACGAGGAATTCCTCGCGCAGGTCGAGACGCTCGCCAAGGGGTTCATGGCGGCGGGCGTCGAAGCGGGTGACCGCGTCGCGCTGATGAGCACGACCCGCTACGAGTGGACGCTCACCGACCTCGCGCTGCTGACGTGCGGCGCTGTCGTCGTGCCGATCTACGAGACGTCCTCGAGCGACCAGGTCGCCTGGATCCTCGCCGATTCCGAGGCCGTCGCCGTCGTCGTCGAGAACCAGGAGATGGCGCTCACCGTCTCGCAGGTACGCGAGCGCTGCCCCCATCTGCGCGACGTCTGGCAGATCGACGCCGGCCACCTCGACGAACTGCTCGAGGGTGCCCCGGAGGTCAGTGACGCGCAGATGCGTGCGCGCCGCGACGCCGTCGACGCCGACCACGTCGCAACGATCATCTACACCTCGGGCACGACCGGCCTGCCGAAGGGATGCGTGCTGACGCACGGCAACTTCGTGTCGTTGTCGCAGAACTGCCTCGCGCTGATGGACGACCTCGTCAACGGCGGTGAGGAGAACAACGGCACCCTGCTGTTCCTGCCGCTCGCCCACGTCTTCGCCCGCCTCATCCAGTTCGTCGCGATCGCCTCACGCACACGCCTCGCCCACACGACGATCGGGACGCTCGTCGACGACCTCGGCACGTACGCGCCGTCGTACCTGCTCGGCGTGCCGCGCGTGTTCGAGAAGGTCTACAACTCCGCCGAGCAGCGCGCGCAGGGCGACGGCCGCGGCAAGATCTTCGCCGCCGCCGCCGACACCGCGATCGCCTACAGCGAGGCGACGAACGCCGGACGCCGCGCGCCGCTCACCCTGCGCGTCAAGCACACCGTGTTCGATCGACTGGTCTACGCGAAGCTGCGCTCGGCGTTCGGCGGTCATCTGCGCTACTCCATCTCCGGGGGCGCTCCCCTGTCGGCCCGGTTGGCGCACTTCTACAACGGCATCGGCCTGCCCGTTCTCGAGGGATACGGACTCACCGAGACGACGGCTCCCGCCTGCGTCAACCCGCCGAAGGCGCTGCGCATCGGCACCGTCGGCCCCGCCTGCCCCGGCGTCGGCCTGCGGATCGACGACGACGGCGAGATCCTCGTCAAGGGCATCAACGTCTTCCGCGAGTACTTGCACAACCCCGAGGCCACCGACGAGGCGAAGATCGACGGCTGGTTCCGCACCGGCGACCTCGGTGAACTGGACGCCGACGGCTACCTGTCGATCACGGGGCGCAAGAAGGACATCCTCGTGACGGCGGGCGGCAAGAACGTCAGCCCCGCCAAGCTGGAGGATTCCCTGCGCTCGCACCCCCTCATCGCAGAAGCCGTCGTCGTGGGCGACGCCAAACCGTTCATCGCGGCGCTGCTGTGCCTCGACGAGGAGATGCTGCCCGGCTGGGCGAGCGCGCGCGGCATCACCGACCTGGACCCCGCAGACGCAGCACAGGATCAGCGGGTACTCGACGAACTGCAGAAGGCCGTCGACCAGGCCAACACCCTCGTCTCCCGCGCCGAGTCGATCCGCGCCTTCCGGGTGCTGACCACGCCTCTGACTCAGGAATCCGGGCACCTGACGCCGTCGCTCAAGGTCAAGCGCAACGTCGTGCTCGACGACTACGCCGACGTCATCGACTCGATCTACTCCTCTCCCCGCACCTGAGACAGCTCACGCCGCCTCGTCGCCGTCGTCACCCCTCACCGGAGCCGACCTGACAGCCAGGTGGTGAAGCTCTCTCGACCCGCGACGAGTGGCGCCGCGACTGCGGTCGCGTCACGCGGTCGGGCGCGCACTAGGGCGACGACCCGTGCGGTGCCTGCACCATCGGCGAGATACGTGACGTAGGCGTGCGCCCATTCGTATCCGAGCTCGGTGCCCACCTGCTCCTGCGGGGGCGGTGAATCCCCGATCTTCTTCTGCGGCGCCGCTTGGGCGAGCGTCGGCCAGCGGCTGCGTTCAGGCACCGACACGAGAGGTGCGGCCGTCCACTCGGCGGCTCCCTCCTTCAGCCACCACTGCGTCGCGTCCGCGCCGAACTGCCCGAGCCACAGATGCGTCAGCTCGTGCGCGAGAACGACCCGGCGGCCGGCCTCCGTCAGCGACGAGGCGACAGAGGGCGCGAGGAACACACCCTGCCTCGTGGTGACGCCCGCGGTGTCGGCGTCCAACCCGTCGGCACTCGCCGCGAACTCCGCGTCGTCGCGGCAGAGCGTCACCCGCAGATCACCTTCGAGACCCGCCGGCCGCGTGGTGCCCCACACCTCAGCGATCCGGTGCGCGGCCGCCTCGACGCGCGCGCGCCACTGCGCCGAGGCATCGTCCCCGGCCCCTGATGGCGAGGACGCGCCTTCGTCGAGCGCGTTCGGCAACCGCAGCACCACGCGCCCGAGGACGGTGTCGATCGTGAGGCTCGAGACCCCGCCATCGGTTCCGCCACTTGACTCGGCTGACGACGACGTGCCCCCGGGTCGGCGCTCGCACCCTGCGAGCCCCAGGATCGCCCCCGCGGGGGCGATGACGCCTCCCAGGACGAAGTGGCGTCTCGACAGCATGGCGCAAGCGTAGGAGGTTCTCAGACGGCGGCGCGCAGGCCGGCGAACGGAGCGCTCTCCAGCAGCGCTGACGCCGCGTCCTCATCACCGACGAGCCCGGCGCTGCAGAGCATGTCGAGAACACGGTGGTCCTCCTCCTCCCAGACGGGGCCGCTGGTGACGGCGGGCATGTCCAGGAACGTCTTCATGACGCACGTGTCGCACGCACGACCTCGTGCCGGGCACGAATCACAGGTGATGAGCATGACGCCTCCTCGAAGCGCTGATCGGTCGATTCCCCAACGGGTCTCGATGTGTTTCGCACGCTAGGTTCGAGCACCGACAACCCCGCCGTCCCGGGCGATTCGGGGGTCATCGACACGTTCGTCGCTGTCGAAGATCGCCCGCGTCCGACCTCCGCGACCGCCCGTCGCGGCGCGCCTCGTCCCCGCCGCGCCGCCTGCCCGTCCCCACCCCCTTGAAAGGCCCCGGCCACCGCCTCATCCGGGGGTTGTCACCACCGCCGTCTAGCGTTCGCGACATGGTGACGAACACGCAGACGAATCCGACCGCGGTGCAGGGCTGCCTCGACGATCTCGGCACCCCGTTGCACGACGTCACCTTCGTCATCGTCGACCTCGAGACCGCCGGGGGTCGCCCGGGCGCGCAGGGCATCACGGAGATCGGCGCCGTCAAGGTCCGTGGCGGCGAGGTGCTCGGCGAGTTCGCCACCCTCGTCGACCCCGGCTGCGCGATCCCACCGCAGATCCAGCGGCTCACCGGCATCACGACGGCGATGGTGCACGACGCGCCGAAGCTGGCATCGGTGCTGCCCGCGTTCTTCGAGTTCCTCGGGCCCGACGCCGTCCTCGTCGCCCACAACGCACCCTTCGACGTCGGCTTCCTCACGGCGGCCGCACGGGATCTCGAGGTCCCGTGGCCCGCTCCTGCGGTCGTCGACACGGTCAAGCTCGCCCGCGCCCTCGTGCCGCGCGACGAGGTCCGCAATCACCGCCTCGGCACGCTCGCGGCCCACTTCGGCGCGAGTGTCAACCCGAATCACCGCGCCCTCGCTGATGCCCAGGCCACCGTCGATGTCCTGCACGCCCTGCTCTCGCGAGCCGGCAGTCTCGGCGTCACCTCGCGTGAGGAACTGCTCTCCTTCAGCGTGAAGGTGCCGGCGGCGCGGCGCCGCAAGGCCACCCTGGCCGACGGCCTGCCCGCCGAGCCCGGCGTCTACGTCTTCGAGAACGAGGACGGAAAGCCGCTGTACGTCGGCACGTCCGGCAACCTCCGCACCCGCGTGCGTTCGTACTTCACCGCGTCGGAGAAGCGTCGCGAGATGGGGCTCATGGTCGATCTCGCCGCCCGCGTGACGCCCATCCCCTGCGCGACGGCGCTCGAGGCACACGTGCGTGAGATCCGGCTCATCGCCGAGCATCGGCCACGGTTCAACCGACGCTCGAGCCGGCCGGAGAAGATCGCATGGCTCAAGATCACCGACGAGAAGTTCCCGCGCCTGTCCGTCGTGCGCGAGCAGCGAGCCGACGAGGCGACGTACCTCGGCCCGTTCCGCACGATGGTCGCCGCGCGGCTCGCCCGCGATGCGGTGCACGACGTCCGCCGCATTCGCCAGTGCACCACGCCCATCCGCGCCAAGGGCGGCACGGCGTGCGTCCTGGCGGAGATGGATCGGTGCGATGCGCCCTGTATCGGAGGCATCACCCAGCGCGATTACCTCGACCTCGTGTCGAGGTTGAGGCAGGAACTGCTCAACGAGCCCGGGTCCATCGTCAATGACGTCGAGGCGCGCCTGGCCCGCCTCGCGGGGCAGGAACGCTTCGAGGAGGCCCGCGCTGGGCGCGACGCCCTCATCGAACTCCTGCGTGGGCTCGACCGTCACCAGCGCCGGGCACCCATCGTCAACAATCCGCATCTCATGGCGGCACGGCCACGTCGGGGCGGCGGCTGGGAGTTCGCCGTCATCCGACACGGTCGGCTCGCGGCGAGCGGCGCCTCACGACCCGGTCAGGATCCACGGCTGACGATCGAGGCCTTGCGGGCGACGGCCGAGGCCGTCGCGACCCCGCCTGCACACCGTTCCGCAGCGCTCGAGGAGGAGACGGAGGTGCTCCTGCGCTGGATCGCGCGCGCAGGCACCCGCATCGTCGAGACGGACGCGCCGTGGGTCAGCCCGCGGGATGCCGCGACACGCTACCTCGACGATCTCGATCCCGTCGTCCGCCGTGCGCACGAAGCGGCAGCCGTCGACTCCCGCCTGCTCGCGCATCCCGGGCAGGGGCGGGCGACGACCCGTCAGTCGTCGAGCCCCAGATCGAACCCGGCGTCGAGATCGCGTTGGGAGTAGGTGCGAAAGGCCAGGTGCGTGTCGGTCTCGAGCACGCCGTCGACCTTGTTGATGCTTCCGGAGATCACCTCGGCGAGTTGCTCGTACGCCGTGACGCGCACCATCGCGATGAGGTCGACGCCTCCGGTCACCGAGTAGACCTCCGTCACCCCGGGCACGTCGGCGACGTGCTGGGCCACCTCGGGGATGCGTGCGACGTCCGCCTTGATGAGGACGATGGCGGTGATCATCGGGTCTCCTTCATGAGGGGCTCGGAATCGGCGTCTACGGCACTCGAACCGTGGATCCAGACGTCGAGGGTGCGTTGCGCGGCGCCGGAGTCGACGGCCTCGGCAGCGCGCGTCATGCCCGCACGGATGCCGGACGCGAGGTCGTCCGCGCCACCGAAGAGGCTGCCGCGCTCGTACTGGGCGACGAGTGCGAGAGCCGCGCCGGCGTTGAGCAGGACGGCGTCGCGCACGGGCCCGCGCTTCCCGGCGAGGACGTCACGGACGACCTGAGCGTTGAACGACGCGTCTCCGCCGCGCAGCGCCTCGATCGGGGCTGGCGACAGCCCGACCTGCTCGGGCGAGATGCTCTCTTCGACGACCTCGCCGTCGTGCACCCACCACAGGCTCGACGTCGTCGCCAGGGTGAGCTCGTCGAGGCCGTCGTCACCCCGGAAGACCGCCGCATCGGCGCCGCGTTGCGCGAAGACGCCGGCCATGACCGGTGCCATCCGACGGTTCGCGCAACCCACAGCAGCGATGGCTGGGCGCGCCGGATTGGTCAGGGGGCCGAGGAAGTTGAACGCGGTCGGGACGGCGAGCTCCCGCCGCGTCGCGGCGGCGTGCCGCATCGCGGGGTGGAAGCTCTGGGCGAACAGGAACGTCATCGGGGCATGCGTCACGTCTTGCTGCAGCTCGTCGACGTCCGCGCTCAGGTCGACCCCGAGCGCTTCGAGAACGTCAGCCGTCCCGGTCGAGCTCGAGCTGGCTCGGTTGCCGTGCTTGGCCACCTTGACCCCGGCACCGGCGCACACGAGCGCGGCCATCGTCGAGATGTTGACGGTGTGTGCCATGTCGCCGCCCGTGCCGACGATGTCGAGGGCCGGCACGTCGAGCCTGAACGGCCGGGCGTGCTCGACCATGACGTCGGCGAGCCCCCGCAGCTCCTCCACCGTCTCGCCCTTGCTGTGCAGTGCGACGAGGAACGCCGCGAGCGGAACGGGGGCGACCTCCCCGTTCATCACGGCCGTCATCGCGGCGTGGGTCTGCTCTGGCGTCAGGTCCTCCCCACGCATGAGCTGGGCCACGAGGCTCGGCCACTTCATGACGGATCTCCTTGCACGTCGTTCGTCGTACCACCACCCTAAGCGGCGCCGTGACCGTGCGACAGGCGCGTCCACCGACGTCCCGCGTCACCGTGCTAGGCGCCTGACGTGCGGGGTTGCAACCGCGTCAACACACACAGGAAGAACACCCTTCAACACCCAGCGAGCACACAGAGCAGATAACGAATATGTGTCCAATTGGGGGGCCGCTGTCATGATCGCTGCCAGGGCAGGACATAATGTCCGGGTGGCGACCGCAACTACAGCTCAGACGAGCGAACACGGCATCCCCGCCGGGCACGCACCGGCGACCCGACCCAACCTGACTGCCGTAGGCACGATGGTGTGGCTCGGGAGCGAACTCATGTTCTTTGCCGGATTGTTCGCGATGTATTTCACGATCCGCTCCGTGGCAGGCGACCTGTGGCACGAACGCACGTCGCACCTGAACGTGACGCTGGCGGCCATCAACACGACGATCCTCGTGATCTCGTCCGTGTGGTGCCAGCTCGGCGTGTTCAAGGCGGAGCACGGCATCCCCCACCGCACGGGCAAGCTGCTCGAGGTCGGCAAGTGGGGCATGCGTGAGTGGTACTCCCTCACCTACCTGTTCGGCGCGATCTTCGTCTCCGGCCAGATCATGGAGTACGCCACGCTGCACGAGGAGGGCATCTCCCTCGACAGCGACGCCTACGGCTCGATGTTCTACATCACGACCGGCTTCCATGGGATCCACGTGACCTGTGGCCTTCTCGCGTTCCTGCTCATCATCGGACGCACGTTCACCTCGCGTACCTACAGCCACCACCAGGCCACGGGCGCGATCGTGACGTCCTACTACTGGCACTTCGTGGACGTCGTGTGGATTGCGTTGTTCGCTGCCATCTACCTCCTCAAGTGATGCGCGACACCACGCGCAGAACCCGAACCCTGACTCCCCCGACCGCCGACAGGATGTCCTTGTGAGCACTCTCGCCGCCCGCCGCCGACACCCGGCCTCCCTGTTCGTCGTCCTGCTGCTGGCCCTGGTCGTCACCGGTGGCCTGTACGCAGCCTTCGCGCCGAAGAGCGCCAAGGCCGAGACGACGTCCGCCAGTGACGTCAACGCTGGCAAGCAGCTGTTCCTCTCGAACTGCTCGACCTGCCACGGCACGAACGCCACCGGCACGTCCGCCGGCCCCTCCCTCGTGGGCGTCGGCGCTGCCGCCGTCGACTTCCAGGTGGGCACCGGCCGCATGCCGCTCGCCGCGCCGAACACGCAGGCGCAGCGCAACACGAAGCAGTTCAGCGACAAGGAGATCGCCCAGATGGCCGCCTACGTGGCCTCGCTCGGCACCGGTCCCAACGTCCCCGAGAAGCAGTACACGACCACGGGTGGCAACTCGGCCAAGGGTGGCGAACTGTTCCGCGTCAACTGCGCCATGTGCCACAACTTCGCCGGCTCGGGTGGCGCGCTGACGCGAGGCAAGTACGCGCCGCAGCTGACGTCCGTCTCGGGCAAGCACATCTACGAGGCCATGCAGACGGGCCCGCAGTCCATGCCGGTGTTCAACGACACGAACCTGTCGCCGCAGGACAAGAAGGACATCATCACCTACCTCAAGGACATCGAGAAGCAGCCTGCGCAGGGTGGTCACACCCTGGGCAACCTCGGCCCGGTCTCCGAGGGTCTGTTCGTGTGGACGTTCGGCATCGGCCTGTGCATAGCGGTGGCTGTCTGGCTCGGACGTAAGGCAGCGTGATGAAATTCCCCCGCTTCGGCTCTGACTCGTCAGACAGGAAACGCAACGAAATGAATGAAACCGGCGCGCATGCGCTCCCCGGTGACGGCCACCCGGACAACGCTCCGGTGAGCCGGAACGACGGGCACGTCGAGCGTTCGGGCGCACTACCCGAGCACTTCTCCGACCCGGGCCTGCCCCCGCACGTCCACCGTCTCGGTGACGAGGATCCGGCTGCGGCCAAGCGCTCCGAGCGCCAGGTCGCCATGCTGTTCCTGCTCTCGATGATCGCGACGATCGCGTTCGTCGTCTGCTACTTCGCGGTCGGCCGCGAGTCGATCATCTCGGTTCCTTTCATCGGCCCGATGAAGGCGCTGCACTTCGCTCTCGGCCTCACGATGGCGATCTCCATGCTGGGCATCGGCCTGGGTGCCATCCACTGGGCTAAGACGATCATGCCCGACGAAGAGGTCGTCGAGGAGCGGCACGAGCTCAAGTCCGACGACGAGGCCTGGGAAGCCGCCGCCAAGATCATGACGGGTGGCGCGGAGGCCGCGCAGCTGAAGCGTCGCCCGCTGCTCAAGTGGACGCTCGGTGGCGCTCTCGGTCTGTTCGCCGTCCCGGTGGCTCTTCCGCTGCTCGGTGGTCTCGGCCCCATGCCGAAGAACGACCTCGCGACGACGCTCTGGGACGAGAAGATCAACGGCCGCGGCCGTCGCCTCATGCGCGACCCCGAAGGCACCGCGATCCGCGCCTCGGACGTCACGCTGGGTTCGGTCTTCCACGTTCTGCCGGAGGGCATCAACACGACGGAGCACCCCCTCAACGAGAAGACGAAGGCCTCCGTGCTGCTCGTGCGGCTCGACGAGGAGAAGATCAAGTCGGAGCGTCAGCGCAAGTGGGGTGTTGACGGCATCGTCGCCTACTCCAAGATCTGCACGCACGTCGGCTGCCCCGTCGGCCTGTACGAACAGCAGACGCACCACCTGCTGTGCCCGTGCCACCAGTCCACGTTCGACATGACGGATGACTGCAAGGTCATCTTCGGCCCCGCCAAGCGTCCGCTGCCGCAGCTGAAGATCTCGGTCGACGACGAGGGCTACCTCGTTGCTGACCAGGGCTTCAAGCGCCCGGTCGGCCCGAGCTTCTGGGAAGACAACGGGAAGGAACTCAAGTCATGAGCACCGCTGCCTCTTCCGCGAGCGCAACGCCCCCCACGACAAAGCGTCAGGACCCGCAGGGCGGCCTGGCCGGCATGTCCAACTGGTTGGACGAGCGCACGGGCGGCGCCAAGGGCGTTCGCTTCCTCATGAAGAAGGTGTTCCCCGACCACTGGAGCTTCATGCTCGGTGAGGTCGCGCTGTACTCCTTCGTCATCCTCATGATCACCGGTACGTTCCTCACGTTCTGGTTCGTGCCGTCGCAGGGCGAGACGATCTACAACGGTCAGTACGTCCCGATGCAGGGCATCCAGATGTCGGAGGCCTACGCCTCCGCGCTCGACATCTCGTTCGACATCCGTGGTGGGTTGCTGATCCGCCAGCTCCACCACTGGGCGGCGCTGCTGTTCATCGTGTCGATCATGATGCACATGTTCCGCGTGTTCTTCACGGGCGCGTTCCGCAAGCCCCGCGAAATCAACTGGGTCATCGGCACCCTGCTGTTCATGCTCGCGATCATCGAGGGCTTCATGGGCTACTCGCTCCCGGACGATCTGCTCTCGGGTACGGGTATCCGCGCCATGGAGGGCTTCATCCTTTCGGTCCCGATCGTCGGCACGTACATCTCGTACGCGCTGTTCGGCGGCGGCTTCCCCGGCGAGATGATCATCCCCCGCTTCTTCACGCTCCACATCCTCATCATCCCGGCGATTCTCGTCGCGTTGCTCGCCGCGCACCTCATCCTGCTCGTCGTGCACAAGCACACCCAGTACCCCGGCCCGGGCCGCTCCGACAAGAACGTGGTCGGCTTCCCCCTCATGCCGGTGTACATGGCGAAGGCCGGTGGCTTCTTCTTCGTCGTGTTCGGTATCACGGCGCTGATCTCGGGTCTCATCACGATCAACCCGATCTGGATGTACGGACCATACGAGCCGACGCAGGTGACGGCCGGTTCGCAGCCTGACTGGTACATGGGCTTCGCCGACGGTGCTCTCCGTCTGCTGCCCGGCGTGTTCGAGTTCCAGCTGTTCGGCCACACGTGGAGCATGAACATCTTCCCGGGTTCGATCGCCCTGTTGCCGTTGTTCTTCGGCGCCATCGCGGTCTACCCCTTCATCGAGGCATGGGTCACGGGCGACAAGCGTGAGCACCACGTGCTCGACCGTCCGCGCAACGCTCCGACGCGCACGGCGATCGGCATGGCGTTCGCGACGTTCTATGCGGTCCTCATGTTCGCGGCCGGCAACGACCTGATGGCGATCAAGCTGCACATGTCGATCAACGACATCACGTACTTCTTCCGCGTCATGGTCTTCCTCGGCCCGATCCTCGCCTACCTCGTGACGAAGCGCATCTGCCTCAGCCTGCAGCGTCGCGACCGCGACCTCGTGCTGCACGGGCGCGAGTCCGGACGCGTCATCCGCACGCCGGAGGGTCGATTCTTCGAGGCGCACGAGCCGCTCGACGAGTACACGCGTTGGCAGCTCGTGAGCTACGAGGCCGGCACGCCGAGCCAGATCGAGCTCGATGGTCTTTCTGGCAAGGAACGGAAGAAGGCGAAGCGTCGCAACCGCTGGACCAACTTCTACTACAAGGACAGCATCGCCCCCGTCACTCCGGCCGAGCTCGAGGCAGCTCACCACCACGGTGACGACCACGCTCTCGAGGGCGCTCACTGAGTCGCCCGCGAGGATAACGCCGAAGGCCCCCGACATCACTGATGTCGGGGGCCTTCGGCGTATCTCGGCCGGGAGGCGTCAGGACGACGCTCCATGGCCACATCAGGTGGGCCGGCCACGGAGGAAGGGCCGCTTCCCGTGTGCAGGCGTCTCCGGGTGCCAGGTCGCCACGCCGTTCGGGTGGCGGCGCTCCTCGATGCTCCCGGCCTCGCCCGGGGATGGTGCGCTGGACGCACCGCATCGCCTCGATCCCCCTCGCCCGCGTTTGTCTCGCATTCGTCACCGGTCGTGGGGTTCTCGCCCACGCCTCAGCTCATGCGTCCACGTGGGCCCTGAGGGATTCTCCCCCGCTCAGCTCCGGCGCCGTCTCGTGCTCACGTCAGGGCAACGTCGACATCGTGGCCGGAGCCGCCTCCTACTCGCGTCAGAACAATGTCGCCATCGTGCCCGGGGCCGTTTCGTCGTCGCCTCCCGGCCCCGGTCGTCGCTCAACGGCTGGTGGTCGTGGGGAGACGGCCGACGCCATACCAGCCTGCCCTGCCCCCGCCTGCGAGCGGGCACCCCTAGAAGCGGTCATGAGGGCGCCGCCTCGGGAGGCAAGGAGCGTGCACCACGCTGTGAGGGGCGGCGCGCGCCCAGCAGCCTCTCTGCCTGGTCCTTCGCCTGAGCTGACGGCGGCGCGCCCAGAAAGTCGCCCTCGGTGCCCTGCGATGACGGCGGCGATTGGCCCTGGCCTGCCGTGCCGGCAGCGTAGCCGCGGCGCAGATGAGTCCCTGATAGTGGTGAAACACCGGTCGCCGCGCCCCGGCCCCTTGGACATGGGCGCGGCCACCGCGTGATCCTTCGAGTCAACCTCCTACAGAATCCTCGAACGGAGTCATCACGATATCCGCACCTCACATTGTCGACCTTGCCAGCGTGTTGGGCGAAGCCTTGTCCGAAGCAAGCCCGGACATGATGCGCCACTCACTGCAAACCATGCTCAACGCTCTGTTGTCCGCCGACGCCGACGCCGTGATCGGCGCCGAATGGGGTCAACCCAGCGCGACCCGGCTCACCCACCGCAACGGCTACCGCACCGCGACCTCGACACCCGTGTCGACACCCTCGACCTGGCCGTGCCGAAGCTGCGCTCAGGCACGTACTTCCCCGACTGGCTCATGGAACGCCGCAAACGAGCCGACTCCGCGCTCATCACCGTCGTCGCCGACTGCTACCTCGCCCGGCGTGTCCATGCGCCGCATGGCTCCCCCGCTGCGCGCGACGGCCGGATCGCAGCGGGTGGCACCCCCAAGATGGTGAAAAACCTCGGCATCAACGCGCCGTCGAAGTCATAGGTCAGCCGTATGGCCGCCGACCTCGACCAGCTCGTCGACGACTTCCGCAACCGCCCCCTGGGCGATGCGGGCGGTTCACGTTCGTCACCGCCGACGCCCTCACGATGAAAGTGCGTGAAGGAGGCCGCGTGATCAACACCGTCGTCTTGCTCGCCACCGGCGTCAACAATGACGGCCATCGTGAAGTGCTCGGCCTGCGCGTGGCCACGAGCGAAACCGGGTCAGCGTGGAACGAGTTCTTCGTCGACCTCGTCGCCCGCGGCCTGAGCAGTGTCTTGCTCGTCACCAGCGACGCCCACACCGGGCTAGGCGAAGGGGACTGCTGCACGAACAGGTGACAGGTTGTAGTCACGCCGCCAGTGCGACGGTCGTGTTCATGATGGTCTCGAACTCGATGGGCGTCAAACGGCCCAGGCGGACCTGGCGTCGGCGCCGGTGGTGGGTGCGTTCGATCCAGGTGACCATAGCGATGCGCAACTGATCACGGGTGGTCCAGGAGCGGCGGTCGAGGACGTTCTTCTGCAGCAGCGCGAAGAAGCTCTCCATGGCCGCGTTGTCGCCGGCCGCGCCGACACGTCCCATTGAGCCGACCATGCCGTGATGGTGCAGGGCCTGGACGAACTTTCGGCTTCGAAACTGGCTGCCTCGGTCGCTGTGCAGAATGCAAGCGGCCACATCACCCCGGCGTGCAACTGCACTCCTGAGCGCGGTTGTAGCCAGCCGGGATGTCATCCGTGAGTCGATTGAATAGCCCACGATGCGGTTGGAGAACGTGTCCTTGATCGCGCACAGGTAGAGCTTCCCCTCTCCGGTGGGGTGCTCCGTGATATCCGTGAGCCACAGCTCGTTGGCCTGCTCGGCGGTGAAGTCACGTCGCACGAGGTCGTCGTGCGCGGGCGGCCCGGGCTTCTTGCCGCCCTTGGTGCCCTTCTTCTTCCCGAACACCGACCACCACTGGTTGTCCCGGCAGATCCTCCACGC
>ERZ1023267.312-NODE-312-length-19194-cov-10.036157_pt1 | contig 19194 bp, 19 predicted proteins | sample MGYA00520905_ERZ1023267 | MGnify/ENA primary metagenome ERZ1023267 (study PRJEB32759, sample SAMN07749868) | skin metagenome | biome: transportation; feature: city; material: polyester macromolecule | host: Homo sapiens | place: Hong Kong:ISLAND line | collected...
ACCCCGTCGCACTGCTGTGCAGGACTCTACCGCATTCTTCGAACACGTGTTCGAACAGGGGCAGTGCCCCGCCAGCGCGTCGCGGCGTCAGCGTTTCGGCGGCACGTCCCGACCGAGACGCCGCTCCTGCGGGATCTCATGCAGGTCGCAGACCGCCAGCCAGACCCGCCGCGGGTCCACGCCGGCGGCGAGCGCCGCCGTCGCGGTGGTGTCCAGGCCGGGCAGGTGCAGGGAGTCGGCCACGAGGCCGGCCCGGGCGGGGCCGAACTCCTCGTCCATCAGCCGGCGGAACTCGCTCTCGCGCACGGGCGGTCCTCTCTGTGGTCGGTCGCGGGGTCAGGGACGGGGACGCAGACGGCGCGGGCGCCCCGAGACGGGGCGCCCGCGCCGTGGGTGTGGCGGGGTCAGCGGCCGGCCAGCGAGCCCAGGCTGGGGTCCGTGAGGTCGTCCGGCAGGGTGTCCGGGACGACCATGCCCTCCTGCTCCACGAGCCGGTCCGAGACCTCCCGCAGCAGGTAGGACAGCGGGATGTCCAGCGCCTGGCAGATCGAGGCCAGCAGCTCGGAGGAGGCCTCCTTCTGGCCGCGCTCCACCTCCGACAGGTAGCCGAGCGAGACACGGGCATCGTGCGAGACCTCGCGCAGGGTGCGGCCCTGGAGCTGCCGGACGTCGCGCAGGACGTCGCCGATCTCGTGGCGGAGGAGGGGCATGCTGCGCTCCTTGATGTCGGGGGCGGCCGCGCGGGGACGGGGCTGGTCATCGACCCAGCGCGTGATTCCGTGGGAATGGACGGGATGTCGCATCATGTCTATCGCCTGCTCCTGGACTTTTCCTGAAGGGCGCCGGGCCGCGGGCCTGATCCCGCGAGGCACTCTTCTTGACTCGTTACATTCAACGTCGGGCGGGGTCGCGTTCATTCCCGAGGCACGGCCTCCCCCTCCCTCGGGCGTTCCGCGGCCCCGTCGCCCCCGTGCCGCTCCGAGCGCCGATGCCGTTCCCGCAGGGAGTACGTGGCGTTCCGGATGCGGTCGGAGTCGTCCAGGCTCGAGCCGACGGCCCCGGCCATCGTGCCCATCGACGCCGCGAGCCACACGAGCCGGACGTAGTCGCCCACGCCGCTGGGCTGGTCGAGCTCCTCCCCCAGATACTCCACGGGGATGATCATGAGCGCGACCAGCAGCAGCGTCACGAAGAGCAGCACGTAGACCACGGTGCAGGCCAGGCCCACGGTGAGCACGGTGGAGAGGTTGTCCAGCCGCGAGCTGTGCCGGTGGGCCGCACCGTGCGTCCACAGACCGTTCGTGGTGACCAGCCACGCCACCAGCAGCACCACGGACAGCACGCTGACCGCCGCGAGCCGCCCCGGGGACATCACGCTGGAGAGCACCCAGATGGAGCCGAAGAACACGCCGTAGGCACCGGCCGCGCTGGCCGAGGCGATCGTGAACGTCATGTCCCGCGGCATGAGCAGCGGCCGGTTGGCCATCACCATCCCGGCCAGCAGACGCAGCGTGCCCGTCCAGCCCTTCACGTACACCGTGGACGTGCGCCGGGACCCGCCGCCCATCCGGGTGGTCGTGGTCACGTCCGCGTCGACGTCGACCAGCGGGGCGATGCCCCGCAGCGCGTCAGTGTCGGGCTCGGGGGGCTCGTCCGCCGGGGACGGGCCGCCGTCCTCCTCCACCTCGCCGGACTCGTCGGAGGACTGCACGTCCAGCTCCCCGTCCGGCGGGTCCACGTGGGGGGCGGTGTCGATGTGCTCGACGATCCGCAGCACCGTCTCCCGCAGCCGGCGGGCCGGGGTGATGACCCCCAGCGCCGGGACGCACACGACGCCGACCCGCAGCTGCGGCACGACGTCCGCCACCACGCCGCGCCGGTCGTCGAACCGGGGCAGGTCGACGACGGCGACCACCGTGTCCCATCCCTGCCCGTCCGCGAGGGAGCGGACCGGCTCCTCCAGGACCATGCCCCCGGTCGCACCGACCGGCAGCGACTCCTGCCGGGTCTCGACCCGCCAGCCGCCGGGCTGCGGCAGGCGTTCGTCGAGCCGGTCCTCGACGTCCCCGGCGATGCGGCGCACGAGGGCCCACGGGGTGCCCGGGTCGGCCACGAGGCCGATGACGCGGGGGCCCGGGGCGTCGTCGCCGTCCTGCGGTGCATGCTCGGGCGGGGTGGGAGGCGATGCGGTCTCCATCGCGCCGAACCTACGCGGCGGGGCGGGCCGGCACCAGGGACGGGGCGCCGAGGCGGGTCGGTCGGCGCCCCCATGCAGCCTCAGTGGCCGGGGCCGGCGAGCAGGCGCGTCAGGGCCTGCAGCGCCGCGGCGACGGTGGCCTCCCGGATCGCGGCCCGGTCGCCGTCGAGCCGGAGGAGGATCGCGGTGGCCGCGCCGTCGCGCTCGCCGCCGAGCACGTCCAACGCGTTCGCGTCCGCGTCGGGCACGGCCAGGCCGAGCCACACGGTGCCCACCGGCCGGCCCTGGTGGGGCTCGGGCCCGGCGACGCCCGTGGTGGCCACGCCGACGTCGGCGCCCAGGGCCGCGCGGGCGCCGAGGGCCATCCGTCGGGCCACGTCCGCGTCCACCGCCCCGACCCGCGTGAGCAGGTCCTCGGGCACACCCAGCAGGCCGGTCTTCACGGCGTTCTGGTAGGCCACCACGCCGCCGTGCAGCACGGCCGACGCCCCGGGGACGTCGGCCAGGCGCGCGGCCAGCAGGCCGGCGGTGAGGGACTCCCCCGTCGCCACCGTGAGGCCCGCGTCCGCGAGCGCGTGCACCACGTCCCGGGCCGCCGCCATGGTCATCGCCTCAGGCCCCCCGCTGGGCGGCGAGGGCGTCCCGCCGCAGGATCCACGCGTCCTTGACGTACTCCAGACCGGTCAGCACCGTCAGCACGGTGGCGGCCCCGATGACCACCCAGCCGGCCCACGGCCACCAGCCGCCCACGAGCGGAGCCAGGGGCAGGAGCAGCAGGCCGATGCCCACGGTCTGCAGCACGGTCTTGAGCTTGCCGCCGCGGCCGGCCGGCATCACGCCGTAGCGGATCACCACGAAGCGCATCAGGGTGATGCCCCATTCGCGCACCAGGATCACGATGGTCACCCACCACCACAGCTCCCCCAGCAGGGAGAACAGCACGAGGGCCGTGCCCGTGAGCAGCTTGTCCGCGATGGGGTCCGCGATCTTGCCGAAGTCGGTGATCAGCCCGCGGGCGCGGGCGATGTCCCCGTCGAGCTTGTCGGTGTACATGGCCGCCGCGAACAGCGCCAGCGCGAGCCACCGGGCGACGAGCGAGTCGCCGCCCCACGGCCCGCCGACCCACAGCGCCCAGGCGAAGAAGGGCACCATCAGGATGCGCACCGAGGTCAGGATGTTCGGCAGGTTCCAGGCGGACACGTGCTGCGCCCCGCCCGCCGTGCTCATCTGCCCGTCAGCTGCCACGCGTCCTCCGATCCCTCGTCGTCGTCCTCATCGTTCCAGTCCACGGCGGCCGGGCGCGAGTCCAGGTCCTCCTGCACCAGGTCGCGCGGAGCGGCCGACGCCGAGGCGTCGCCGTCGCCGGTTCCGGCCGAGGCGTCGCCGTCGCCGGAGGTGGCCGAGGGCGGGGTGTCTCCGGAGATGGTGGCGAGCACGTCCGCGAGGTCGTCGGGCTTGACCAGCACGTCGCGGGCCTTGGAGCCCTCGGAGGGGCCCACGACGCCGCGGGACTCCATGAGGTCCATGAGGCGGCCGGCCTTCGCGAAGCCCACCCGCAGCTTGCGCTGCAGCATGGACGTGGAGCCGAACTGCGTGGTGACCACGAGTTCGACGGCCTGCAGGAGCAGGTCCAGGTCGTCGCCGATGTCCTCGTCGATGACCTTCTCGGTCTTCTCGGGGATCACGTCCGCGCGGTACTGGACCTGCATCTGCGACTTCACGTGCTCCACGACGGCGTGGATCTCGGACTCGTTGACCCACGCCCCCTGCACGCGCATGGGCTTGGACTTGCCCATCGGCAGGAACAGGGCGTCGCCCTGGCCGAGCAGCTTCTCCGCGCCGGGCTGGTCCAGGACCACGCGCGAGTCCGTGACCGACGACGTCGCGAACGCCATGCGCGAGGGCACGTTGGCCTTGATCAGGCCCGTGACCACGTCCACGGACGGCCGCTGCGTGGCGAGCACGAGGTGGATGCCGGCCGCACGGGCCAGCTGGGTGATGCGCACGATCGCGTCCTCGACGTCGCGCGGGGCGACCATCATCAGGTCCGCGAGCTCATCCACGATGACCAACAGGTACGGGTATGGGCGCAGCACGCGCTTGGAGTCCGGCGGCAGCTTCACCTGGCCGGCCCGGACGGCCTTGTTGAAGTCGTCCACGTGCTTGTAGCCGAACGCCGCGAGGTCGTCGTAGCGGGTGTCCATCTCCTTGACGACCCACTGCAGCGCCTCGGCCGCCTTCTTCGGGCTCGTGATGATCGGGGTGACCAGGTGGGGCACTCCCTCGTACGCGGTGAGCTCGACGCGCTTGGGGTCCACCATCACCATGCGCACCTCGTCCGGGGTGGAGCGCATGAGGATCGAGGTGATCATCGAGTTCACGAACGAGGACTTGCCGGCGCCGGTGGCGCCCGCCACGAGCATGTGGGGCATCTTCGCCAGGTTGGCCACCACGTAGCCGCCCTCCACGTCCTTGCCGACGCCCATCACCATCGGGTGGTCGGTGCGCTGGGCGGCCTGCGAGCGCAGGACGTCGCCGAGGGCCACGACCTCCTTGTCCGTGTTGGGGATCTCGATGCCGATCGCGCGCTTGCCCGGGATGGGGCTGAGGATCCGCACGTCCGAGGAGGCCACCGCGTACGCGATGTTCTTCTCCAGCGCCGTCACCTTCTCCACCTTGGTGCCGGGGGCGACCTCGACCTCGTAGCGCGTCACCGTCGGCCCGCGGGAGAACCCGGTGACCTGGGCGTCCACCTTGAACTCGGTGAACGTGGTGGTCAGCGCGGCGACGACCCGGTCGTTGGCCTCGGAGCGCTCCTTCGGCTGGGGGCCGGCAGGGAGCAGGGCCGACTGCGGCAGCGTGTAGGACACGTCCCCGCCCAGCGGGGACTGGGTGCCGCGGGCCGGCTCGGCGGTCACCGGCGGCACCGGCGCGGGGGTGCTGGCGGGCACGGCGGAGGACGACGCGGCGGTCCCGGAGCCCTGACCTGGGGCGTCGTCCAGGGCGAACGGGGTGTCCTCCCCCGCGTCCTCCTCCAGGGCTGCGGCGGCCGGGGCGGCGGCCTCGCGCTGGGTGCGGGCGTGTTCGCGGACCTGCTCGAGGGCACGGTCCGCGGCCGTGGGCCGGCGCACTCCGGCGGGCGGCTGCGGCTCGGCGTCCGCGTCCTCGGGCGCGTCGTCCTCGTCCACCCACGGGTCGAAGTCGTCCGAGGCGTCCCGGCCCGCGTCCCGCGCGTCCGCGGCGGCCTGCTCGGAGTCGAACACGCCCTGCTCCCCGCGAGCGGCTCGCCGGGGGGCGGGCCGGGGCAGGACCTGGGTGGTCTCCGCCTCGGGGGCGGCGTGGGAGCCGGCCTCGGCCTCGTGGATCACCGGGGAGTCGTAGGCGGTGCTGGCGGTGTGCTCCGGGGCGGCGTCGGCGGCCTGCTCCTCGCGTGCCCGGCGCCCGCCGAACAGGCGCGCGAACAGGCCGGGGCGGGAGGCCCCGGCGGCGTGGGCGCCGGCGGCCGGGCCGTCCAGGTAGGACTGGTCGTGGTCCGGGTGGGTGCGCCCGGTCTCCGCGTCCACGGAGAGCGGGGTGGCGAGGTCCTCGGCCTCGCGGCGCACCTCACGGGCCCGGCGCCGCTCGTCGCGGCGGGCGGCCCGCTGCTCGGAGGCGCCCTCGGGGTCCTGGCCCGTGAGCCAGTCGTAGCCGCCCGCGATCCGCTGCGGGATCGAGCCGACGGGCGTCGCGGTGAGCACGAGCACCGAGAAGAAGGCCAGCAGGATCATGAGGACCCAGACGGGCACGGGTGTCAGCAGGGAGGCCAGCGGCGCCGTCGCCAGGTAGCCGACCATGCCCCCGGCGCCGAGCATGTCCTCGAAGGCCTCGGCGGCCGAGGGCACACCGCCCACGAGGTGGGCGATGCCGGAGCCGGCGACGGTCGCCATGAGCAGGCCGATGATGATGCGCCCGTTGGCGCGATGGTCCGTGGCGTGGCGGAAGCAGCGCACGGCCACGACGAGCAGGGCGATCGGCACCAGGAGGGCGAACCACCCGACGGTGCCGCCCACCACCCCGTGCACCACGCGGCCGACGGCGGTGCCGCGCAGGCCCCACCACTCCACGGCCGCGATCAGCGCGGCGAGCAGCAGCAGGACCAGGCCGGTGCCGTCACGGCGTTCCTCGCGGTCGATGCGCACGTCCGGGCCGAGCTTGCGGAAGCCGGCGCCGACCGGCGTGGCCAGCCCCATCCACAGGGTGTGCAGGGCGCGCAGGGGCGCGGCGGGCCGGTCGGCCTCGGGGACGGTCGCGGTCGACCCCTTCCGTCCGGAGCCTCGGCGTCCGGCGGAGCCGGAGCGGGACGTGGCGGAGGAGGAGGACGACGAACGCGTGGGGGAAGTACGGGTCGCCATGCCCACCAAACTACCGCGAACCGCGGACACGGCAGGCATGGCGACCCGGAGGGGTCAGGCCTCCAGGACCACCGGGATGATCATCGGGCGGCGGCGCAGCTTGCGGTTGACCCACGTGCCGACGGTCCGGCGGACCACCTGCTGGAGCTGGTGGGCGGTGTGGTCCTTGCTGGACTGCACGGCCTCCTCGAGCGCCCGGACGATCTTCGGCTTGATCTCCTCGAACACCTTCTCGTCCTCGGCGACGCCGCGGGCGTGGACGTCCGGGCCGGACACGATCGCGCCGGTCTGCCGGTTGACCACGGTGATGATCGAGATGAAGCCCTCCTCGCCCAGGACACGGCGGTCCTTGAGGTCCGAGTCGGAGATCTCGCCCACGGAGGAGCCGTCCACGTACACGTAGCCGCACTCCACCTCGCCGACGACCTTCACGAGGCCGTCGGTCATGTCCACCACGGTGCCGTTGCCGGCCAGGATGACGTTCTCGGCCGGCACGCCGGTCTTCTCCGCGATCCGGCCGTTGGCGATCAGGTGGCGGGTCTCGCCGTGCACCGGCATCACGAACTCGGGCTCGACGATGTTGTAGCAGTACAGCAGCTCGCCCTCGGAGGCGTGGCCGGAGACGTGCACCTTGGCCATGCCCTTGTGCACCACGGTCGCGCCGAGCTTCATGAGCCCGTTGATCACGCGGAACACGGAGTTCTCGTTGCCCGGGATCAGCGAGGAGGCCAGCACGACGAGGTCGCCCTCCTCCAGCTGCACCTGGTGGTCCCCGTTGGCCATGCGGGACAGGGCCGCCATCGGCTCGCCCTGGGAGCCGGTGACCATGAGCACGATCTCGTCGTCGCGGTACTTGTCCACCTTGCGGATGTCCACGAGGATCCCGTTCGGCACGTTGAGGTAGCCGAGCTTCGCCGCGATGGTCATGTTGCGGATCATGGAGCGCCCGCCGAAGGCCACCTTGCGACCGTGCTTGTGGGCGGCGTCGAGGACCTGCTGCACGCGGTGCACGTGGGAGGAGAACGAGGCCACCACGATGCGGCGCTTCGCCGTGGCGAAGTAGCGCTCGAGGGTGGGGCCGATCTCCGCCTCCGTGGTGGTGAACCCCGGGACCTCGGCGTTCGTGGAGTCGGTCATGAACAGGTCCACGCCCTCCTCGCCGAGACGGGCGAAGGCGCGCAGGTCCGTGATGCGGCCGTCGAGCGGCAGCTGGTCCATCTTGAAGTCGCCGGTGTGCAGGATGGTGCCGGCGTCCGTGTGGATGGCGACGGCGAGCGCGTCCGGGATCGAGTGGTTCACGGCCACGAACTCGCACTCGAACGGGCCGAACTCGACGATGTCGTCTTCCTTGACCACGCGGGTGCGCGGCTTGATCCGGTGCTCCTCGAGCTTGGCCTCGATCAGGGCGAGGGTCAGCTTGGAGCCGATCACGGGGATGTCGTCGCGCAGGCGCAGCAGGTACGGCACGGCGCCGATGTGGTCCTCGTGGCCGTGGGTCAGGACGATGCCGACGACGTCGTCCACGCGGTCCCGGATGTAGTCGAAGTCCGGCAGGATCAGGTCGACGCCGGGCTGGTGCTCCTCGGGGAAGAGGACGCCGCAGTCGACGATGAGGATCTTGCCGTCGATCTCGAAGGTGACCATGTTGCGGCCGACCTCCTCGAGGCCGCCCAGCTGGACGATGCGGCAGGTGCCCCGCTTGAGCTTGGGCGGGGTGGACAGGCGGGTGCCTGCGGTCATGGAACGGGTCCCTTCTAGAAGGTGATGCCGGCCTCCGCGAGGTCGGCTCGGATGACGGAGAGCTCGTCCGGCGTGGCCTGGACGAGGGGCAGCCGCACGGCTGCGGACGGGATGACGCCCTGGGCGGCGAGGACGGCCTTCGCGGCCACCGCGCCCTGGACGTGGGTCATGATGCCGCGCTGGACGGGGTCCAGCGCGAAGTGGTGATCACGGGCACCGGCCAGGTCGCCGGCGTGGACGGCGTCCACGAGCTGGCGGTACAGCTCGGGGGCCGCGTGCGCGGCCACCGAGACGACCCCGACGGCGCCGAGCGCCATGAGCGGCAGGGTCGCGCCGTCGTCGCCGGAGTAGAGGTCGAGGTCCGTGTGCGCCAGGACGGTGGTGGTGGACTGCAGGTCCCCCTTCGCGTCCTTGAGCGCACGGATGTTGGGGTGCTGCGCGAGCGCGATGATCGTCTCGGGCTCGATCGGCATCACGGAGCGGCCCGGGATGTCGTAGAGCATGATCGGCAGGTCCACGCCGTCGGCCACGGCCTCGAAGTGCGCGCGGATGCCGGCCTGGTTGGGCTTGTTGTAGTACGGGGTGACGAGCAGCAGCCCGTCCACGCCCGTCTCGGCCGCGCGGCGGGACAGCTCGAGGGTGTGCGCCGTGTCGTTGGTGCCGGTGCCGGCCACGACCCTGGCGCGGTCCCCCACGGCCTCGACGACGGTGCGGAACATCGCCACGTTCTCGTCGTCCGTGAGCGTGGAGGTCTCGCCGGTGGTGCCGGTGACCACGAGGCCGTCGGCCCCGCGGTCCACCAGGTGCTCGGCCAGCGCGGCGGCCGCCTCGAGGTCCACGGCGCCCTCGTCCGTCATGGGGGTGACCATGGCGGGCACGACCGTGCCGAAGAGCAGCTCGGAGGGGATGACGGCGGAACGGACGGCACTCATGGGCCCCACCCTACCTGCGAGACTGGGGGCCCGCGCCGTCCGTGGCCCCTCCGCGACGCGCGGCGACCCGAGAGGAGCCCGCCCTGCGTCCCGCCCCGCCCCCCGCCGCCGTCCGCCCGGACCGGCCCGCGCGTCGTCGGCTGCCCGGCGTCGACGCGGCCCGCGGGATCGCCCTGCTCGGCATGATCACCGTCCACGTCGTCGACCCGGCGACGGCGGACGGGGCGCCGCACCCGGCGTTCCTGTGGTTCGCCGGACGCGCCTCGGTGCTGTTCGTCCTGCTGGCCGGCGTCGGGCTGGCCCTGTCCACGGGGGGCGCGACGCCGGCCACGGGGGTCCGGCGCGCGGCGCTGCGCCGCCGGATCGCCCGACGCGCGGGCCTGCTGTTCGTGCTCGGGCTCGCGTGCGGGACGCTCGGCGTCCCCGTGGCCGTCATCCTGTGCCACTACGCCCTGCTCTTCCTGCTCGCGCTGCCCCTGCTGGGCCTGCGCGCCCGCACCCTGGGGGTGATCGCGGGGGCGTGGCTCGTGCTCGGGCCGGTGCTGGTGTTCGCGGTGGTCGCGGCCGCGCAGGCCGCCGTGGGGCGTCAGGAGTTCTTCGTGGGCGGGCGGCTCTGGCTCTCCCCCGGCCCCGCGGACCTGCTGCGTCCCGGGCTGCTGCTGGCCGATCTGACGGTCACGGGCTACTACCCCGTCCTGTCCTGGGGCGCGTTCCTCGTGCTGGGGCTGGCCCTGGGGCGGCTGCCGCTGGACCGGCCCCGCGTGGCCGCCGGGATCCTCGGCGGCGGGGCCGCGGCGTGGGCGGCGGCCGGCGTCGTCGGTGCGGCGGTGCTGCGGGCTCCGGGCACGGTCGGGCGGGTCGCCGCGGCGATCGGCACGGACCCGGTCGAGACGGCGCTCACGCTGCGCACGGGCGAGCCGCGGCTCGCGCTGCTGATCCCGGATCCGCTGTGGCTCGCCCTGCCGACCCCGCACTCCGGGTCCGTGGTGGCCGCCGTGCTTGCGGCGGGCTGGGCCTGCGCCGTGCTGGGCGCCTGCCTGCTGGCCCGGCCGCTGGTCGGGCACGCCGCGCTGCGCCCGCTCGTGGGTGCGGGGCGCATCCCGCTCACGCTCTACGTGGGGCACCTCGTGGTGCTCGCGCTCGTGGACGCGACCGGACTCGATCCGGCCGACGGGGCGCTGCTCGCCGTCCTCGTCGTGCTGTGCCTCGCGGCCGGGCTGGCCGCCGAGCTCAGCGGCCGACGGGGTCCGCTCGAGGCCGTGATGGCCCGGCTCTCCCGGGCGGGTGGGGAACGGGCCGTCGGAGGGCGCTGAGCGACGCGTGGGCCGCGTCAGCCGGCGCGGTGCAGGCGGACGGCCTCCCGGGCCGCCTCGCGGGCGCGGCGGCGGTCGCCCGAGGCGTCGTAGGCCAGGGCGAGGCGGTAGCGGGCGCGCCAGTCGCGCGGTGCGGCCTCGGCCTCCACGCGGTACAGCTCGAACTGGGCGTCGGCGGCCTCCCGGTCGATCCGGCCGCCGGGCGAGCGCGGCAGGTCGTCCTCCGGCAGCCCGCCCTCGGCCTCGAGCTGGTCGGCCAGGCGTTCGGTCTGGCGCCCGAACCACACCTCGCGGGCCAGGACGGCCACGGTCACCAGCACCACGAGGATGACGCCCACGCCGATCGCCTTGGCCAGCGGCTGCGGGGCGCGCACCAGCGCGACGGACGCGTTGAGGGCGAACCCGGCGAACAGCAGCACGAGCAGGCAGACGAAGCCGACCCACACCTTGCTCATCACGGTCGAGCGGCGGGCACGGGCGGCGTGCTCGGTCGGGCCCACGGCGCCGTCGTCGGGAGTGCGGGAGGGCTCAGCCAAGGTCCAGGTATCCGTCCAGTCCGTAGGTCAGACCCGGGCGGGAGGCCACGGTCCGCAGGCCGAGGACGACGCCGGGCATGTAGGCGCCGCGGTCGAACGCGTCGTGCCGGACCACGAGCTGCTCGCCCGGCCCGCCCAGCAGCACCTCCTGGTGCGCCTCCAGGCCACGCAGGCGCACCGCGTGCACGTGCACGCCGTGGACGACGGCGCCGCGCGCGCCGTCCGGGTCGTGCTCGGTGGCGTCCGGGGAGACGGGCACGCCGGCCGCGTCCCGGGCCGCGCCGATGAGCTCGGCGGTCCGCACGGCCGTGCCCGACGGGGCGTCCACCTTGTCCGGGTGGTGCAGCTCGACGAGCTCGACGGACTCGAAGTACCGCGCCGCCTGCGCGGCGAACGCCGAGGCCAGCACCGAGCCGACCGAGAAGTTCGGGGCGATCAGCACGCCCACCCCCGGGTGCTCAGCCAGCTGCGCCTCGAGGCGCTCGCGGCGCTCGGGCACCCAGCCCGACGTGCCGACCACGGTGTGCAGCCCGTGCTCCACGGCGAAGGCCACGTTCTCGGGCGAGGCGTCCGGGACCGTGAGGTCCAGGACGTGGGTGGCGCCGGCGTCGAGCACCGCGTCCAGGCGGTCCTGCGAGCCGAGCTCGGCCACGAGCTCCAGCCCCTCGGCCGCTCGCACCGCGGGCACCGCGTGGCGGCCCATGCGGCCACGGGCGCCCAGGATCGCGACGCGCGGGACGTCGTCGGGAGCGGACACGGCGGAGGGGGTGCGGGTCTCGGTCATGGCCTCCAGCCTACGCGGCCCGCCCCGGCGGCCGTGGCCGAGGTCAGGCCGGGGCGACGACGACGCGCGCCCGGTCCCCCGCGGCCAGGCGCGCGGCCACGGCCCGGACCTGGCCGGCGTCGACCTCGCGGACCCGGGCGAGGGAGGCCGCCAGGTCCACGTACTCCCCCGTGACCAGCTCGGCCCGTCCCAGCCGGGACATGCGGGCGCCCGTGGACTCCATGCCCAGCACGGTGCCGCCGCAGATCTGCCCGTGGGCGCGCGCGAGCTCCTCCCCGGTGACGTCGGCCTCGGCCATCCGGTCCAGCTCGGCCTCCATCAGCGCGGCCACCTCGTCCACCCGGTCCGGCTGGCAGCCCGCGTACAGGCCCCAGTAGCCGGCGTCGGAGTACCCGGCGGAGAACGAGTAGGTGTTGTAGGCCAGGCCGCGGCGCTCGCGGATCTCCTGGAACAGCCGCGAGGACATGCCCCCGCCCAGGACGGACTGCATGACGCCCAGGGCGAAGCGGTCCGGGTCCGTGGTGGACAGCGAGCGGCCGCCGACGAGGACGTTGGCCTGCTCGACCGCCTTGGTGACGGTGTGCGTGCCGGTCCGCACCCGCGAGGCCGCGGCCCCGGCGGTGTCCACGGCACGACGCGGGGCGGGCAGGGCCCCCGGGGTGAGCTCCCAGCCCGAGGCGCGCAGGGCGGCGAGGACGAGGCGGCAGACCTCGTCGTGGTCGAGGTGGCCGGCGGCGGTGACGACGAGCTCGTCCGGGCGGTACCAGTGCGTGTAGTGCCCCACCACATGGTCGCGGGTGACGGCCCGGATCGTCTCGGGCGTGCCGCCGATCGGCCGGCCGAGGGGGTGGCCGTCCAGCATGACCTCGGCGAGCTTCTCGTGGGCCACGTCCACGGGGTCGTCCGCGTCCATGGCGAGCTCCTCGAGGATCACGCCGCGCTCGGTCTCGAGCTCGTCCGGGTCGATCAGGGAGGAGGTGAGCATGTCCGTGAGGACCTCCACGGCCATCGGCAGGTCCTCGTCCAGCACGCGGGCGTGGTAGACGGTGGACTCCTTGGCCGTGCCGGCGTTGGACTCCCCGCCCACGCGGTCGAAGGCGGCCGCGATGTCCATCGCGGTGCGCGTGGGAGTGCCCTTGAAGAGCAGGTGCTCGAGGAAGTGCGTGGCGCCGTAGCCCTCGGGCGACTCGTCACGGGACCCGACGGCCACCCAGTAGCCGATGGTCACCGAGCGCTGGTCCGGCATGGCCTCGGTGAGCACGCGGACGCCGCCGGGCAGCACGGAGCGGCGCACCACGGAACCGTTGCCCTCGTCCGCCAGCACGCCGTCGAAGTCCAGGGGGATCTCACGGTGAACACTCATGACGGCCATTCTCGCCCATGCGCGACGACGGCGCCGCACCACTCGCGGGGAGGGTGCGGCGCCGTCGTGGTCACCGGGCCGGGCGGGGCGGATCAGGCCTCGATCTGCGAGGACTCGATCGCGTCCGCGGTCTCGGCCAGGGCGTCGGACTCCGCCACCACCGGGGAGAGGGACAGCTTGCCGCGGTCGTCGATCTTGGTGATCTCGACCTGGACCTTCTGGCCCACGCCGAGCACGTCCTCGACGTCGTCCACGCGCTTGCCCTCGTTGAGCTTGCGCAGCTCGGAGATGTGCAGCAGGCCGTCCTTGCCCGGGGTGAGCGAGACGAACGCGCCGAACGTGGTCAGCTACACGACGGTGCCGAGGTAGCGCTCGCCGACCTCGGGGACCTGCGGGTTGGCGATCGCGTTCACCGCGGAGCGCGCGGCCTCGGCCGAGGCGCCGTCGGTGGCGCCGATCAGCACGGTGCCGTCGTCCTCGATGGTGATGTCCGCGCCCGTGTCGTCCTGGATCTGGTTGATCATGGCGCCCTTGGGGCCGATGACCGCGCCGATCTTGTCCACCGGGATGCGCACGGAGATGATCCGCGGGGCGGTGGGGGCCATCTCGTCCGGGGCGTCGATGGCGGCGTTCAGCACGGACAGGATGTGCAGGCGCGCCTCGCGGGCCTGCGTCAGGGCGGCGGCCAGCACGGAGGCCGGGATGCCGTCCAGCTTGGTGTCCAGCTGGATCGCGGTGACGAACTCGGCGGTGCCGGCCACCTTGAAGTCCATGTCGCCGAACGCGTCCTCGGCGCCGAGGATGTCGGTCAGGGCCGCGTACTGGGTCTGGCCGTCCACCTCGGCGGAGACCAGGCCCATGGCGATGCCGGCCACGGGCGCACGCAGCGGCACGCCCGCGTTCAGCAGGGACAGGGTGGAGGCGCAGACGGAGCCCATCGACGTCGAGCCGTTGGAGCCGAGGGCCTCGGAGACCTGGCGGATCGCGTAGGGGAACTCCTCGCGGGCCGGCAGCACGGGCACGAGGGCGCGCTCGGCGAGGGCGCCGTGGCCGATCTCGCGGCGCTTCGGGGAGCCCACGCGGCCGGTCTCGCCGGTGGAGTACGGCGGGAAGTTGTAGTGGTGCATGTACCGCTTGGCCGTCTCCGGCGCCAGCGAGTCGATCTGCTGCTCCATCTTGAGCATGTTCAGCGTGGTGACGCCCATGATCTGGGTCTCGCCGCGCTCGAAGATGGCGGAGCCGTGCACGCGGGGCAGGACCTCCACCTCCGCGGTCAGCTTGCGGATGTCCGTCAGGCCGCGGCCGTCGATGCGCACCTGGTCGGTGAGGATGCGGCGGCGCACGATCTGCTTGGTGAGGGAGCCGTAGGCCTTGGCGATCTCGCCCTTGCGCTCGGCGAAGTCCTTGCCCTCGCCGGCGAGCTCCTCGAGCACCTCGAGCAGGTAGGCGTCCGAGGCCGACTCGCGCTCCTGCTTGTCGCCGATGGAGAAGATCTCGGTCAGGCGGTCCGTGGCGAGCTTCTCGACGGCGGCGTAGGCGTCGTCCTGGTAGTCCTGGAACACGGGGACGTCCACCGGGTCCTTGCCGGCGCGCTTGACCAGGTCGGCCTGGGCCTCGCACAGGGCGCGGATGAAGGGCTTGGCGGCCTCGAGGCCCTCGGCCACGATCTCCTCGGTGGGCGCCTGCGCGCCGCGCTCCTTGACCAGGGTCCAGGAGTCCGGGGTCGCCTCGGCCTCGACCATCATGATGGCGACGTCGTCGCCCACCACACGGCCGGCCACGGCCATGTTGAACACGGCGCCCTCGAGCTGGGAGTGCTTCGGGAACGCGACCCACTGGCGCGTGCCGGAGCCGTCGTCCATGAGGGCCATGCGCACGCCGCCGATGGGACCGGAGAACGGCAGGCCGGACAGCTGCGTGGACAGGGAGGCGGCGTTGATGGCCACCGTGTCGTAGATCTCGTCCGGGGCGATCGAGGTGACGGTCACGACGACCTGGACCTCGTTGCGGATGCCCTTGACGAACGCCGGGCGCAGCGGGCGGTCGATCAGGCGGCAGGTGAGGATCGCGTCCGTGGACGGGCGGCCCTCGCGGCGGAAGAACGAGCCGGGGATGCGGCCCGCGGCGTACATGCGCTCCTCGACGTCCACGGTCAGCGGGAAGAAGTCGAAGCCCTCGCGGGGCGACTTGCCGACGGTGGTGGCGGACAGCATCGACGTCTCCTCGTCGATGTAGACCATGGCGGCGCCGGCGGCCTGCTGGGCGAGGCGCCCGGTCTCGAAGCGGACGGTGCGCTTGCCGTACGAGCCGTTGTCGATGACGGCCTCGGCGAAGGTGATCTCAGGACCCTCCATGAGGGCCTCCTTTCAGGTGGACGGCGCCGCAGGCGTCCCTGTCCCCCTGGTCTTCGATCGAGGCCCTCGGCATCCCGCCGTGCGGCGGGGTCCGGGAGCCACTGTCGAGGACCGCGAGCGATGGGCGCGGAGCCGTCGGGTGTGTCGATGATGCGGGGATGCGCGCCATGGCGCGCCGGAGTGCCGCAGGCTGCGGCGATCTCTCCCCCGGGACACACTACGTGCGTCCGGGGGCAGACGAAAGGCGGCGCCGGCGCTCGCGGGTCTCCCGCGGGCTCCGGCGCCGCCTCCTCAGGTCACTTGCGCAGGCCGAGGCGCTCGATCAGCGCGCGGTAGCGCTCGATGTCGACCTTCTGCAGGTAGCCGAGCATGCGACGACGGCGACCGACCAGGGCCATCAGGCCGCGACGGGTGTGGTGGTCGTGCTTGTGCTCCTTGAGGTGCTCGGTCAGGTCCTTGATGCGGCGGGACAGGACCGCGATCTGCACCTCGGGGGAACCGGTGTCGCCCTCGTGGGTGGCGTACTCCTTGATGATCTGCTGCTTGACAGCGGGATCCAGGGCCATGGTGGGCCTCCTTCACTTCGGTACCGCGAACACGGGCCGCGCCCCGCCGGGGCGGACGACGCGGGGCCCACCCCACCGCGGACTGCAGGGAGGCCGAGGGTCGAGTCTACCGCATCGCCTACCCTGGCCCGGTGAGCACCCCACCGGTCCCCCACTCCCCGGCCCCGTCGTCGTTCCCCCTCCGGCCGCCCGCGCCGCCCCTGGATCTGCCGCTGATCGGCCACGGCTACCCCGCGCTGCTGCGCACGCCGCGGGCCCGATGGTGGAACCCGCTCGCGTCCTTCGGCCTCGTGCTGGCCGGCCTGGTGGGCCTCCTCGTGCTCGGGGGCGTGCTGGGCGCTCTCGCCCTGATCGCCACGTCCGGGCCCGCGCTGCTCGGCGCGGCCGACCCGACGGACGTGACCGACCTCGACCTGTACTCCGCGCCCATGGTGCTGCTGAACAACCTCCTGCTCGCCGCGCTGATCGGGGTCGCGCTGCTGGCCGTGGCGCTGGGCCACCCCGTCGCCGCCCGCTTCGTCCACTCGGTCGAGGGCCGCGTGCGCTGGCGCTGGCTGGCGCGCTGCGTCGTCGTGCTGACGCCGCTGTTCCTCGCCTACGTGCTGGGCGCGTGGGCCCTCGACGGCGCCCCCACGGCCCCGCGCGCGCAGGACTGGGTCTGGCTGCTCGTCATGGCGTTCGTGCTCACCCCGTTCCAGGCCGCGGGCGAGGAGTACCTGTTCCGCGGGTGGCTGCTGCTGGCCGTCGGCACGTGGATCCGCCGGCCGGTCGTGGCCGCCGCGGTCACCGCGGTGCTCTCGGCGGCGACCTTCTCGCTCGCCCACGGCTCGCTCGACCCGTGGATCCTGCTGGACCTCGCCGCGTTCGCCGTCGCCGCCGTCCTGCTCACGTGGCGCACGGGCGGGCTCGAGGCCGCCGTCGCCCTCCACGTGGTCAACAACGTGGTGATCATCGCCGTCGGCACGCTCGTGGGCACCGTCGAGGACAGCTACGTGGGCGCGGAGACCGCCGGCTCCCCGGCGGCCACGCTGCTCTCGGTGGCGGTGGTCGCGGTGGCCACGGCGCTGCTGCTCTGGCAGGCGCGGCGGGCCGGGATCGCCCGGACGGTCCCGGTCACCGTGGGCGCCCGCCCCTGACCGGCGCCGCCCACCAGGCCACCGTCACGTAGGGCACCTGCAGGACCGCGTCCGCCGCATGGCCCAGGTGCTCGTGCAGGTACCAGTCGAGGTTGGCCGTCATCCGGGACCGGATCCGCTCGTCCGCGCGCAGCCAGTACGAGCGCGAGGCCATGAGCCCGTGCAGCCCCGCCGCGGTCATGGGCTGCGTCCACGCCCAGCGCGCGTGCTCCTCCGCCCCGAACGGGGCGGCGAACCGGCGCTGCTCCGGCCGGGCGGCGTGCACGTCCCCGGCGTGCATGATCCGGGTGAGACGGTGCACCCACGGCACCGCCGTGTCGAGCTGGTTCCACACCGCGGCCAGGCGCCCACCCGGGCGCAGCACCCGTGCGGCCTCCGCGCTCGCCGCGGCCGGGTCCATCCAGTGCCATGCCTGGGCCGCCACCACGACGTCGGCGCTCGCCGCCGGCAGGCCCGTGGCCTCGCCCGTGCCCGGCACGGCGCGCACCCGCCCGCCCGTGCCGGCCGCGACCTCGCGTTCCAGGACGGCGCGCATCGACGCCGACGGCTCGAGGGCCGTCACCGTCCGCACCCGGTCCGCCGGGCGGGCCGCGAGCAGCCGGGTGAACAGTCCCGTCCCGGCCCCGAGCTCCACCACCTCCGCGCCGTCGGCGATGCCCGCCAGGACGCGGTCCACCACGGCGGCCGGGTAGGAGGGGCGGACGGCGTCGTAGTGCTCCCCGCCGGTCTCGAAGGGGTTGGGCCCGGCCCGACGGGCCCGGGCCGGGCGCCCCGGCAGGTTCGGCACAGCGGGGGGAGCGCCCGGCTCCGGGGCGCTCACCGGTCGGAGGGGGTCGTGGCCAGGATCGCCCGGGCCTCGTCCACGTCCTGCGTGATCTGCGCCACGAGCTTCTCGACGCCCTCGTAGGCGACCATCCCGCGCAGCCGGGCCACGAACTCGACCTCGATGTGCTGGCCGTACAGGTCGAAGTCCTCCACCCGCTCGTCATGGCGGTCGATCACGTGCGCCTCCACCACGCGGGAGACGTCCTCGAACGTGGGGTTCGAGCCGATGGAGATCGCGGCCGGCCACACGCCGCCGTGCGCGTCGTGCACCCAACCGGCGTAGACGCCGTCGGCCGGGATCATGCCCTGCACATCCGTCTCGAGGTTCGCCGTGGGGAAGCCGAGCTCGCGGCCGCGCGCGAACCCGTGCACCACCTCGCCGGCGAGCACGTGGTGCCGGCCGAGCACGGCCGCGGCCTGAGCGACGTCGCCCGCGGCCAGGGCCTCGCGCACCCACGTCGAGGAGCAACGGCGCTCCGGCTCGGCCCCGTGCTCGGCGGGGAACTCCTCGACGGCCTCGACCTCGACCTACCGCTCGACGTCGTCCAGCTCTGCGAGCGGTACGGCGAGCGGCGTGGACGTCCGATCCGGCCGCTGCCGTACGCGCTGCCCGCGGGGATGCCCAATGGTGTCTGGTTGGCGGCCAAAGATGCCGACTACTTCTTCTATCAGGAGAACACGTCGTCGTTGCACCGAGATCAGATCATCGTGCACGAGTTCGGTCATCTCATCGCAGGTCACCAGATGCTCGGCGAGGCGTCACTGACCGGGCCATTGGCGGCTTCCGGCGACGAATCCGACGCCGCGCTGCGTCGAACGTGCTATTCCGACGACCGCGAGTGGGAAGCCGAGACGTTGGCTTCTATGATTCTGACGTGGGCACAGTCGGCGGGTAACAGCGTCGGGACGACGGCCGACAATAAGGAAGTGCGGGGCCTGCAGCGGCTCCTTGGGGGTCATAAAGGCTGGCTGTGAGGTGACTTCAGATGACCGACGTGATCAATCTCGTCGCGCTCGTCGCCTTCGTGCTTGCGCTGTGTTGGCGTCTGGACAAGAT
>ERZ1023267.318-NODE-318-length-19022-cov-7.640534_pt1 | contig 19022 bp, 14 predicted proteins | sample MGYA00520905_ERZ1023267 | MGnify/ENA primary metagenome ERZ1023267 (study PRJEB32759, sample SAMN07749868) | skin metagenome | biome: transportation; feature: city; material: polyester macromolecule | host: Homo sapiens | place: Hong Kong:ISLAND line | collected...
ACGGTCGTGGGCGGTATCGAGGCCCTCGACGCCGACGTCACCAGCGTCGAGGCGGCGCGCTCGCGGATGGAGCTCGTGCAGGACCTGGGCGAGCGCGGCTACCGCCTGTCGGGTGGGGAGAAGCAGCGCATCGCCATCGCGCGCGTGCTGCTGAAGGATGCGCCGATCCTGGTGCTGGACGAGGCGACGAGCGCGCTGGACAGCGAGGTCGAGGCGCAGGTGCAGGCGGCGCTGACGCGGGCCATGCGCGGCGCGGCGGCGCGGGCAAGGCGGCGAAGGGGTGCGGACAGCTTCATGGACATCCCCCCGATGGACCAGCGAGTTCGCGGCGGCGGTCAGGCGCTGCAACCGCGAGCAGAGCGTCACAGTCGCCGGAAACTTCACAGCGTGCCTTAACCGAAGTCAAAGACGCCAGACACGGGGTTGTTACCGTCCCGCAGCCTCACCAGCAAACACGGAGATTCTGATGAAGACCCCAGCGCATACCGCCAGGACGTCGCTTCTGGCGTCTGCGGCACTGGCCCTGCTGTTCAGCGCGGGGATCGCGTCGGCCCAGACGGCCGCGCCCGCACCCGCCGATGCCACGGCCGCCGCGCCCGCTGCGACTGCCCCTGCTGCGCCTGGCCCTGCTGAGCGTCCTGGGCGTGCTGCTGTTCACCCTGACCCGGCTGGACGCGGGCCGGCGGCGCGGAGACGCGCGTCGGGCCGGCGGTCGTCCCGGGAACGGTGACGGGCTTGATCGTCGCCGGGGCGGCAGCCTGCGGCTGGTAGGACTGCTGCGCCTGCTGGGACGGCATCTGCGCGGACGTCTGCTGCTGCGCGGGACGCTGCTGAGCGCCACCCTGCTGAGCAGGACGCTCATCGTTGCGCTTCTGCGGCGCACCACCGTCGAAACCGGCGGCGATGACGGTGACGCGCACCTCGTCGCCCAGGGCGTCGTCGATGACGGCACCAAAGATGATGTTGGCCTCGGGGTGCGCCGCCTCCTGCACGAGGCGAGCGGCCTCGTTGATCTCGAACAGACCGAGGTCGGAACCGCCCTGGACCGACAGCAGGACGCCGTGGGCGCCGTCGATGCTCGCCTCGAGCAGCGGGCTCGAGATAGCGAGTTCGGCGGCCTGCACCGCGCGGTCCTCGCCACGGGCCGAACCGATGCCCATGAGCGCCGAGCCGGCACCCTGCATGACGGACTTGACGTCGGCGAAGTCGAGGTTGATCAGACCCGGGGTCGTGATGAGGTCGGTGATGCCCTGGACACCGGACAGGAGCACCTGGTCGGCCGAGCGGAAGGCGTCGAGCATCGAGACGGCGCGGTCGCTGATCGACAGCAGCCGGTCGTTCGGGATGACGATGAGCGTGTCGACCTCTTCGCGCAGCGCGGAGATGCCGAGCTCGGCCTGGTTCGCGCGACGACGGCCCTCGAAGGTGAACGGGCGGGTCACGACACCGATCGTCAAAGCACCGAGGCCGCGGGCGATCTTCGCGACGACGGGCGCACCACCGGTGCCCGTGCCACCACCCTCACCGGCGGTGACGAACACCATGTCGGCGCCCTTGAGGACCTCTTCGATCTCCTCAGCGTGATCCTCCGCCGCCTGACGACCGACCTCGGGGTCGGCGCCGGCACCGAGACCGCGCGTCAGCTCACGGCCCACGTCGAGCTTGACGTCGGCGTCACTCATGAGCAGGGCCTGGGCGTCGGTGTTGATCGCGATGAACTCCACACCCTTGAGGCCGACCTCGATCATCCGGTTGATGGCGTTGACGCCACCGCCGCCGATACCGACGACCTTGATGACGGCCAGGTAGTTCTGGGGAGTTGCCACGAGAAGAGGCCTTTCGAAAGCGGGTGCGAGTATGCAAAGCCGATGCTACGCGACCGGATGCCCGGACGCGAACATCTCGACGTCAACTCGAACGTGACCCCGTCAGGCACGTGGCCCGCCGACCCGAGCACCACCGCACCCCTTCGGCGACCCGGGACCCCTGAGGCAACGGAAGACCCCCGGCATTCCGCAGAATCCCGGGGGTCTTGGCCGCCGAAAAGATTAACCTTCGACTTCACCTTCACGCGTCTTGAGACCAGTGAGGATGCGCGGGCCGAGGTGCGTGACATCGCCCGCGCCGACGGTCACGACGAGGTCGCCCGGGCGAGCCACGTCGAGCACGCGAGCGAGCGCGTCGTCGGCCGTGGGGGTGAACTCGCCGCGTCCGGACGTCATGCGATCGGTGATCAGCGCGCCGCTCACCCCGGCGACGGGCTGCTCGCGCGCGCCGTACACGTCGAGGACGAAGGCGTGGTCGGCGCCATCGAGCGCCGCGGCGAGACCGGTCGCCGCGTGCTGCGTACGCGAGTACAGGTGGGGCTGGAAGATGACGATGAGTTCGCCGTCGTCCTTGAGCCCGGCCGCTGTACGCACGAGGGCGTCGAGCTTGCCGGGGTTGTGGGCGTAGTCGTCGACGACGCGGACGCCGCCCGCCTCACCACGCGGCTCGAACCGACGCGAGGTGCCGCGGAAGGCCCCGAGCCCGCGCGCGACATCGGCCGGCGCGAGACCGAAACCGTGGACGAGGGCGGTGTAGACGCCCGCCGCGTTGAGCAGGTTGTGGGCACCCGGCACGTGCAGCGCGACGTCGTGGACGGCGTCCCCGTCGCGGAGGCTCATGCGCCAGTCGAAGCCCTCCCCGCTCTCCGCGACGATACGCACGTCTGCGTCGGTGTCGCGCCCGTACGTCAAGACGCGCGCGCCCGCGGCGCGACGGCGCTGGGCCAGGGCCAGCGAGCCCTCGTCGTCAGCGCAGGCGACGAGCAGACCCTGCGGCGCGATCGTCGCCGCGAAGGTCTCGTAGGCATGAGCAAGGTTGGCCGACGTGCCGTAGAAGTCGAGGTGATCGTCCTTGATGTTCGTGACGATCGCGACCTGCGGGTGGTAGACGACGAACGAGCCGTCGCTCTCGTCGGCCTCGACGACGAAGATCTCGCCCTCGCCCGGTGCCGCGTTGACACCGAGCCCCGCGACGTTGGCGCCGATCGCGAACGACGGCTTCTCCCCCGTCGCGACGAGGGCGGCCGTCGCCATTCCGCTCGTCGTCGTCTTGCCGTTGGCGCCCGCGACGGCGAGCCCGCGACCCGCGCGCATGAGCATCGCGAGGCCCTGGCTGCGGTGCAGCACCGGCAGACCGCGCCGTCTGACCTCGACGAGTTCGGGGTTGGCCTCGTTGATGGCGCTGGAGATGACGACGACGGCGCCGTCCGGCACGTCGGCAACGTTCGCGGCGTCGTACCCGAGCTCGATGCGTGCTCCCTGGGCACGAAGGTCGTCGAGTACCGGCAGGTCGACGTTGTCGGAGCCGCTCAGGGTGACGCCCGCGGCGAGGAACAACCGCGCGACGCCCGACATGCCTGAGCCGCCGACCGCGATCATGTGCACGTGTGGCACGTCCGCGAGAGCGGGCAGCGGCGCGGCGAAGTCGAACCGCTCGTTCACACCGTTGCTCATGCCCGGCCCCCGGTCGCTGCAGCGTCCTCGACGAGGTCGACGAGGCGTGCGGCGCCATCCGCGTGCCCGCGGCTGCCGGCTGCCGCACGCATGCGGGCCAGCTCGTCGGCGTCCGTCACGAGCGGGATGACGACGCGCTCCACCCACGTCGCGTCGACGTCGCCGTTGTCGACGAGCAATGCTCCCCCGGCCTCGACGACGTCCTTCGCGTTGAGTCGCTGCTCGCCGTTGCCGATGGGCAGCGGCACGTAGATCGCGGGGATCGCGAGCGTGGACAGTTCGCTCACCATGCCGGCGCCGCTTCGCGTGACGACGAGGTCGGCCACCGCGTAGGCGAGGTCCATACGGTCGCAGTACTCCTCGACGACGTAGCGCGGCCCCGAGGCGGTGGCCGGGGCCTCGAACCCCTTGCCCCGCCCGGTGATGTGCAGGACCTGCACCCCGGCCTCACGCAGCGCCGGCGCGGCCGCGGCGAAGGCCTCGTTGAGACTCGCTGCACCGAGCGAGCCACCGGTGATGACGAGCGTCGGGCGTCCGGGTTCGAGACCGAAGTACGTCATCGCCTCGGCGCGCAGCATCGCGGGGCGAAGCTCTCGGATCTCGCGTCGCAGCGGCATCCCGACGACCTCGGCGCCCGCCAGCGGGGTGCCGGGGAACGTCGTCGCCGTGTGCGCGGCCCATCGCACGCCGAGCTTGTTCGCCAGCCCCGGCCGGGCGTTCTGCTCGTGGATGACGATGGGGATCCCGGCCTTGCGCGCCGCGAGGTAGATGGGCGTCGAGACATACCCGCCGAAGCCGACGACGACCTGCGGGCGGCGTTCGGCAACGAGCGCCTCCGCCTGGCGCAAGGCCCCCCGGAACGCGGCGGGAAACCTCAGCGCGGCGACGTTCGGCCGACGCGGGAAGGCGACCTTCGGCACGTACGACAGCGTGAAACCGCGCTCGGGCACCAGTCGCTCCTCGATGCCGTCAGGGGAACCGACGACCGTGATGACGGCTTCGGTGTGGCGGTCGGTGATCTCCTGCACCGTCGCGAGCAACGGCAGGACGTGACCGGCCGTTCCTCCTCCGGCGAGCAGAACGCGTTCGAGCGTCATGTCAGTCAGCCTTTCCGTCGAGGGAGCACGGCGAGTGTGCGCGCCACGCGGCGCGGTTTGAGGGTGAGAGCTTCGGCGGCACCTGGTTCCTGCCTGGCGAAGGCCAACAGGATGCCGATGCCGAACAGTGTCATGACGAGCGCCGACCCGCCATAGGAGACCAGCGGGAGCGGCACACCGACGATCGGGAAGATGCCCAGGACCGAGCCGATGTTCACCACTGCCTGGAAACAGATCCACACCATGATGCCGGCACTCGCGACGCGGACGAACATGTCACGCGTCTGCGCGATGAGCCGGTAGCACGCGTAGGCGAGCACGACGTACAACGCGAGCACCGTGAGGGCACCCGGCAGACCGAGCTCTTCGCCGATGATGGCAAAGATGAAGTCGTTGTGAGCCTCCGGCAACCACTGCCACTTCTCACGCGAGGCGCCCGGCCCGAGGCCCCACACTCCGCCCCCGGCGAGAGCGTACATGCCGTGCACCTTCTGGTAGCACCCGTCGAGGTCGACGTTGTCGCACCCACCGAGCCAGGCCTGGATGCGCGAGGTCCGGTTACCACTCGTCCAGATCGCGATGGGCAACGTGACGAGGGCGAGGGCCGCCAGCCAACCGAACAACGCCTTGCGCGCGCCGGCACACCACAACATGCCGAGGTAGATGACCGTGACGACCATCGTCGTCCCGAGATCCTTTCCGAGCATGATCAGCCCGATGAGCAGGACGACATAGGGCACGGTGGGCAGGATCGAGCGACGGGGGTCGTGCAGGTAGGCCTGTCGGTTGGACAGGACGAGCGCCACCATGAGGATCAGCGCCACCTTGCCGATCTCGGACGGCTGGATCTGCAGCCCGCCCACTCGGATCCAGTTGCGGTTGCCGAGTACCTCCACACCGATCCCGGGCACCATGACGAGCACCTGCAGGAAGAGTGCGGCGAGCATGAGAGGAAAGGCCATCACCTTGAACACCCGGATCGGCAGACGACTCGTCACGGTAGCCACGATGACACCGACCACGGCGAATACCGCCTGCTTCGTGAAGTCCGAATACGGCGACTGCGTATCCATGTACGACGTCACGCTCGAGGCGGACAACACCATGACGAGTCCGAGTCCGACGAGCATGCCCGCCGAGCCGAGGATCAGGTAATACGTGGCCAGCGGCGACTCGAGCCACTTCAGGCGCCCTCTGAGCTGACGCGAGGCCCCCTGCACCGCAGGCGAATCCCGCCATGACAGGCGCGTCGCCGTCATGCCCCGGATCCGCTGAGTGCCGCGACCGCGTCGGCGAACGCGTCACCGCGCGCGCCGTAGGAGGCGTACATGTCGAGACTCGCCGCTGCCGGTGCGAGCAGCACGGTGTCGCCGCGCTGGGCGGCTGCATTCGCCGCCGCGACGGCCTCACGCATCGCCTCGTCGGCATCGCTCGTCTCGATGACGGTGACGGGCACCTGCGGCGCGTGGGCCGCGAGAGCGTCGGCGATGATGCCCCGGTCACGACCGAGCAGCACCGCGGCGCGCAGCCGCGAGGCGTTCGCGCGCACGAGATCATCGACCTCGGCGCCCTTGAGCAATCCGCCGGCGATCCAGACGACGGGGTCGAACGCCTGCAGCGACGCCTGGGCCGCGGGCGGGTTCGTCGCCTTCGAGTCGTCGACCCAGCGCACGCCGCCGACCTCGGCGACGCTCGCCATCCGGTGCGGCTGGGGCGTGTAGTCGACCAGGCCCTGACGGACGGCGGCGAGCGTCACGCCGTAGCTGCGGGCGAGCGCGGCCGCGGCGAGCGCGTCGGCGACGTAGTGGGGTGCGGAAGCGTTCGGGCCGAGGTCACTCAGGATGGCGAGTTCGGCTGCGCTGGTGCGTCGTTCGGCGATGAAGGCACGGTCGGCGAGGACGTCGTCGACGATGCCGACCATCGACGGCCCCGGCGTGCCGAGCGTGAACCCGATCGCGCGACAGCCGTCGACGACCTCGGCGTCCTCGACCATCGCCTCGGTCGCGGGATCGTCCACGTTGTAGACGCACGCGACCTGGGTGCGCTCGTACACCCGCCCCTTCTGACGCTTGTATTCCTCGTAGGAGCCATGCCAGTCGATGTGGTCGGGGGCGACGTTGAGGCAGCAGGACGCGTACGGCGACACCGTGCGCGACCAGTGCAGCTGGAACGACGACAGCTCGACCGCGATGACGTCGTACGGCTGCGGGTGCAGTACTGCCTCGAGCAGCGGCATGCCGACATTGCCGGCGGCCACCGCGCGCAGCCCCTGCGCCTTGAGCATCGACTCGAGCATCGTGACGGCCGTCGTCTTGCCGTTGGTCCCGGTGATCGTCAGCCACGGCGCACCGCCCTCGCGCGGGCGCATGCGCCACGCGAGCTCGACCTCACCCCAGACGGGAATGCCGCGCGACATGGCGTCCTGCATGATCGGCGCGCTCGGCGCCACGCCCGGCGAGGTGACGATGAGATGCGTACCCTCCGGCGCCGCGTCCATGTGCTCGGCGCCGAACGCGACGTCGGCGCCGAGGACGTCGAGGATCTGCGCGCGCTCGGCCATGACGTCGCTGTGGTCGCGCGAGACGACGCGCACGCGGGCGCCGCGCTCGAGGAGCGCGTCGGCGGCCGCGAACCCGGACACGCCGAGCCCGATGACGAGCACCGACAACCCGGACCAGTCGGCGTCGCGGTGCGTGAGGTCACGCTCCCCCGCGAACGGTTCGTACGAGGGGTCGAGGGCCCACAGGTCGTGCTGGCTCACTGGCTGACGTTCCATTCCGCGTAGAAGATGCCCAGACCGAACGCGACGCACAGCCCCGCGATGATCCAGAACCTGATGACGACGGTGATCTCGTTCCAACCCACCATCTCGAAGTGGTGGTGCAGCGGCGCCATCCGGAAGATGCGCTTGCGTCGGGCCTTGAACGAGCCGACCTGGAGGATGACCGAGAGCGTCTCGATGACGAACAGCCCGGCGAGGATGACGACGAGGAACTCGGTGCGCGTCGTGATGGCGAGGCCCGCGAGCGCGCCGCCGAGGGCGAGCGAACCGGTGTCACCCATGAAGATCTTGGCCGGCGTCGCGTTCCACCACAGGAAGCCGAAGCAGGCACCCATGAGCGCCGCGGCGACGACGGCGAGGTCGTGAGGGTCGCGCACGTCATAGCACTTGGCGGCGTGCGTCATCATCTCCGAGTACTGGCAGTTCTGGTTGAACTGCCAGATCGAGATGAGCACGTACGCGCCGAACACCATGACGCACGCGCCGGTGGCGAGCCCGTCGAGACCGTCGGTGAGGTTGACGCCGTTCGAGGTACCCGCGATGAGCAGGTTCGCCCAGATGACGAACAGCAGCAGGCTGACGACGGTGCCGCCGACCGCGAGCGACAGGCTCGAGTCGCGCACGAACGAGATGGCGTAGCTCGCGGGTGTGAGGCCGTTGGAGTTCTCGAACTGCAGTGCGAGCACTGCGAAGATGACGGCGACGAGCGTCTGCCCCCCGAGCTTCTGCAGTGACGTCAGCCCGAGCGATCGCTGCTTCGTGATCTTGATGGCGTCGTCGGCGAACCCGACGAGCCCCAGCCCCGCCATGAGGAACATGACGAGTAGGCCGCTCGCGCTCATCGGCGTCATCGTGAACAGGTGGGCGCAGCCGTACGCGAGCAGGCTCGCCGCGATGATGACGGCGCCACCCATCGTCGGCGTGCCGCGCTTGGTGTGGTGCGTCGTGGGGCCGTCGTCGCGGATGAACTGCCCGTATCCCTTGCGCACCAGGAACTTGATGAACATGGGGGTGCCGAACAGAGCGGCGATCAGCGACACGATGGCCGCGATGAGCACGCCCTTCATGAGGTCACCTCCGTGACAGGAAATGCGGGTGTACCGGATTCTTCGACCAACCTATCCCCCAGCATGCGAAGACCCGAGTCACGACTCGACTTGAACAGCACGACATCCCCCGGTGCGATCTGCTCGACGAGCACGTCGTGTGCCGCGTCGATGTCGTCGACGGTGGTGACGGCGTCCGCCGTCATGCCCGCCGTGCGCGCCCCCTGCGCGATGGCCTGCGCGCCCGCGCCGACGACGACGAGGCGGTCGATGCCGAGTTCGGCGGCGAGCTGCCCGACGGCGGTGTGCTCGTCATGCGAGGCCTCGCCCAGTTCGCGCATCTCACCGAGCGCGGCGATGCTGCGGCGTGAGGTACCCATGTGGGCGAGGGCTCGCAGCGCGGCACGCATCGAGTCGGGGTTGGCGTTGTACGCGTCGTTGACGAGCGTCACGCCGCCGCCGACCTCGCTGACCTCCATGCGCCAGCGCGACGCGGCCCCGGCTCCGGCGACGGCCTCGACGACGTCGCCGAGCGCGAGTCCGAGGCTGGTCGCGGCGGCGATGACGCTGAGCGAGTTGCCGACCTGGTGCTCGCCGACGAGGGCGAGACGCACGTCTGCCTCCCCGAGGGGGCAGGTGAGGTGATAGCTCGGGCGACCGGCCTCGTCGATGCTCACGTCGGTGGCACGGTAGTCGGCGTCCTCGCCGAGCCCCACGAGGATGACCTTCGCCTGCGTGCGGCTCGCCATCGCGCGCACCCGCGAGTCGTCGACGTTGAGGATCGCGACGCCGTCCTGCGGCAGCGCCTCCACGAGCTCACCCTTAGTCCGGGCGATTGCCTCGACGGAGCCGAACTCGCCCATGTGCGCCTGCCCGACGTTGAGCACGATGCCGATGCTCGGCGGCGCGATCTTCGTCAGGTACGCGATGTGCCCCACCCCCGAGGCGCCCATCTCGGCGACGAGGTAGCGCGTCGCCTCGTCGATGCGGCAGACCGTCAGCGGGACCCCGACCTCGCTGTTGAGCGAGCCGTAGGGGGCGATCGTCGGCGCGAACCGCGCGAGCACCGCACCGAGCAGATCCTTCGTCGACGTCTTGCCCGACGAGCCGGTGATGCCCACGATCTGCAGGTTGGGTGCACGGTCGACGACGGCGCGCGCCACCTCGGCGAAGGCCAGTTCGACGTCGTCGACGACGACGCACGAAGCACCGTCGACCGCTCGCTCGCCGAGAACTCCGGCAGCGCCGACCGCCAGCGCGGCCGGGACGAAGTCGTGCCCGTCCGCGTGCTCACCGACGCGCGCGACGTAGAGCGAGCCGGCGGCGCACTCGCGCGAGTCGGTGACGACGGGACCGGTGATGCGAGCGTCGGGGCCGACCAGGCGTCCCCCGGTGACGGTCGCGATCTCCTCGAGTGATAGTTCGATCACTGGGACGACGACTCCTTCGAACGGTATTCGATCGGATAGGGCAACTTGTCGCTCTTGTTCGGGGGAATCTTACGGTTATGCAGGGCGTACCCCATGACCTTGGAGAACACGGGCGCGGCGAGGTCGCCACCGAAGGTGCCCGCCTGCGGCTTCTGCAGCGTCACCGACACGATGAGCTGCGGATCCTTCGCGGGCGCCATGCCGATGAAACCCGCCGTCACGCCGTCGTACGTCTTCTTCTGCGCGTCGTAGCGCTGGGCCGTCGAGGTCTTGCCGGCGACGTCGTACCCGTCGACGGCCGCGAGCGGCGCCGAGCCCTCCTTCGACACGACGCCCTGCATCATGCCGATGAGCTCGCGCGAGGTCTTCTCACTGAACACGCGCGTCGGCGTGCGATCGTCCTGCGGCGCCTTCATCGTCCCGTCGGCGTCCTGCACCTTCGACACGAGGCTGAGCGGCGAGCGCACCCCACCGTTGGCGATGGTCTGGAACAGCGCCGTCTGCTGCACCGCAGAACTCGCGAGGCCCTGACCGAACATCACGGTGTACCACGTGTCCCCCACCCAGTTCTTGACGGGTGGGACGATGCCCGCGGACTCGCCGGGAAAGCCGATTCCGGTCGTCTTGCCGAGCCCGAACTTCATCATGTACGAGTACAACGTCTCCTTGGGCATCTTCTCGCCCGCGAGGATCGTGCCCATGTTCGACGATTGTGCGATGACACCGGCGAGGGTCAGGTACTCGACGCCGTGGGGGTGCGAATCCTGGAACGGGCGCCCGGCGCGCTCCAACTTGGCGGGCACCTCGACGTGCGTCGTGGGCCTCGCGAGGCCCTCCTCGAGGAGCGCGCCCGCCGTCACCATCTTCTGTGTCGAACCGGGTTCGAAGGTGTCGGTGAACGCACGGTTCTGCAAGGCGTCGGACGCGGCCGAACTCATGTCGTTGTTGTCGAAGCTCGGGTAGCTCGCGGTCGCGAGAAGGTGCCCCGCCTTGTCGGCGACGACGATCTCGCCCGACTGCGACTTCGTCTTCTTGACGGCCGCGACGAGTTCGTTCTGCGCGTACCACTGGATGTCGTTGTCGACGGTGAGCTGCACGGCCCGGCCGCTGACGGGCTGCTGGTCGAGGTTGTCCCCCGTCGCGATCGGCTCGCCGTTGCGAGCGCGCTCGATCTGGTGGATGCCGTCCTTGCCGCGCAGCTGCGCGTCGAGCATCTGCTCCACCCCGCCGCCGGGCACGCCGGCCGAGTTCACCCAGCCGACGAGCGGGGCGACGGAGGTGTGCTGCGGGTATTCACGCTTCTGACGCAGTTCCGAGGAGATGCCGGGCAGCTCCAGCGCCTTGAGCTGGCTCCACTGCGCCGGCGTGATGTCCTTCGCGAGGTACACGAAGCGGCTCTTTCGCTTGCTCGCCTCGTCGAGCTTGCTCGCGTAGTCGCTCGCGTCGCCGCCGAGCACCTGGGCGAGTTGTGCGCCCACGCCGTCGATGCCCTTGGGCGACCTCTTCGAGTTCTTGCGGTACTGCGAGGCCGCAACAGGGTCTCCCGCGATGTCGCGGCGTTCGACGCTGCGGGCGAGGACCGCACCGTTCTCATCGGTGATGGTGCCGCGCGCGGCCGGCACGTTGGTGCGCGTGAGCCGCTGCGTCAGCGCCTGCTGGGACAGCTCGTCCGCGTTCCACCACTGCACGCTGAACAGTTCATAGGCGAAGATCGCGAACACGAGCGTGAATGCCATGAGCATGAGTCGCGAACGTCGGCGCGGGTGCCCGACGGCCGCGAGACGTGCCCGGGCGGGTTCGTTCCAGCGCACCGGGCGGCCCTGGCCGTCGCTGTTCTGACGAACGCCTCGCGCACCACCACCCGCAGCCGGCCGTTCGCGAGGCCGATCCTGACCCTGGGGTCGTCCCTGTCGCCGGTTCTGCGCCGGAACCCGACCGCGAGATCCAGGACGCTGGGAGCCGTCGGGACGGGGGCGGCGAGGCTGGCCGGGCTGAGAGCGCCGGGGTCGATCCACGTCAGCTCTCCTCGTCCCGCTCGTCCACGTCGTGCTCGCTCTACGTCTTACTTGCTCGTCTTCTTCGCCGCCTCGGCCTTCTTGGCCGCCTCGGCCTTGGCCGCAGCAGCGTCGGCCGCTGCCTTCTCCTTGGCTCGAGCCTGCGCCTGCGCCACCGGGTCGGTGATGTGCAGACCGACGGTGCCGCTGGCGATCACCTCGCCGGCCGCCTTGCTGGCGGGGGTGCTCGGGAGCGTGTTCACACTAAGCGCCGTGCCCGCCTGGCTCGGGTGTGCCACGCCGAGCTTCTTGCCCGTGTCCCGACTCACATAGGTGATCGACGCCGGCTTGACCATGCCGTAGCTCTCGGCCTTCAGCGTGAGCTCCTCGGGCGCGGACACGGCCGAGATCTCGCTGTCGAGCGCCTGCTCTCGCTCGTTGAGCGTCGAGACGTCACTGCGCAGCGTCGAGAGGGTGAACGACTGCTCGGCGCGCATCGTGTTGAGGAACAACAGCGCAAGCGCCGAGGCCATCGCGACGAGGACGGCGAGCGCCATGAAGCGAGTGTGCCCGGCGCGCTCGGCGGTGGCGACCTGAGTCGCTGGCCGAGCCGGACGCGCACCGGAACGGGCCGAGGTCACGCGGGGGCGACTCGTCGTCACTCGACGAGGGGCGCGGGTGGGGGCGGCCAGCTGGGTCATGACTGGCTTCCTTTCGCTCGGGTGCGTTCGATGACTCGTAATCTGACGGAGGCACTGCGGGGGTTGCGCTCGAGTTCGTCCTCGCTCGGGACGGCGGCGCCCCGGGTGACGAGCGCGAACTCGGGACGGTGCTCGGGTAGTTCCACCGGTAGACCGGGCGGCGCGGTCGAGGCGGACGCGGTTGCGAAAGCGCGCTTCGTGATGCGGTCCTCCAGCGAGTGGAACGACAGCACGGCGAGGCGTCCGCCGACGGCCAGCGAGTCGAGCGCCGACGTCACAGCCTGCTCCCAGCCGCGCAGTTCGTCGTTGACCTCGATGCGCAGGGCCTGGAAGGTGCGCTTGGCCGGGTGGCCGCTCTGACGCTGCGAAGCGAGCGGGATGACCGAGCGCAACATCTCGACGAGCCGACCCGACGTCGTCCACGGCTGCTTCTCTCGCTCCTTGACGACGGCGTGCGCGATCTTGCGGGCGAAGCGCTCCTCGCCGTACGTCTTGAGGATGCGCTCCAACTCGTCCTGGCTGGCGGTGTTGAGGACGTCGGCGGCCGTGGGCCCGTCGCTCGTCTGGTCCATCCGCATGTCGAGTGGCGCGTCGGCGCGGTAACTGAAGCCGCGGTCGAGCTCATCGAGCTGCAGGCTGGAGACGCCGAGGTCGAACAGCATCGCGTCCGCGGGGCGGGGCAGGACGTCGGCGACCTCGGTGTTGACGGCGTGCACGCCTTCGAAGCGGTCACCGAAGCGGGCGAGGCGTTCACCGGCCAGACGCAGGGCCTCGGTGTCACGGTCGATCCCGATGGCGCGGGCCTCGCCGAAGCGCTCGAGCACGGCCTCGGTGTGGCCACCCATGCCGAGGGTGGCGTCGACGTATAGAGCGCCGGAGCGCGCGAGCGAGGGGGCGAGAGCGTCGAGGATCTCGGTGAGCATGACGGGCACGTGACGATCGGCTGCGAGGCCGCGTGACATCTCCATCGGTGCTCCGTCGCTCGAATCGGGGTGGGCGGCATTCGGCCGGCGGCGCTGCTGTCGCCAGGGCCCCCGCCGCTGGGCTTCCGGCACCGGGGAAGGTGTGTCGGATTCTCAGCGGCCGGAGACCTCGCGACAGCAGGGCTACAGCAAACCGGGAACGACTTCTTCGGCCTGCTCGGAGAACGGCTGTTCCGCGCCGGCGAGGTAGTCGTTCCACGCCTGCGTGTCCCAGATCTCGACGCGGTTACCCGCACCGATCACCGTGCATTCCTTCGAAAGACCCGCGTACTCGCGCAGCAGCGGCGGGATCGTCACACGGCCCTGCTTGTCGGGGATCTCGTCGGAGGCCCCCGAGAGCAGGACGCGCTGATAATCACGCACCGCACGCGAGGTGACGGGTGTCGTGTTCATCGCGGCAGCGATGCGCTCGAACTCGTTCATCGGAAAGACGTACAGGCAGCGTTCCTGCCCACGCGTCATGACGAGGCCCGCAGCGAACTTCTCGCGGAACTTCGCGGGAAGGATCATGCGGCCCTTGTCGTCGAGACGCGGCGTGTGGGTACCCAGAAACACGGCTGGGCACCTCCCGTCACCGATCTCGCTCCGATGACCCCCACTCTACTCCACTTCACCCCACCATGTCGCCCCACCATGTCTGATCTCGTGATCTGGGCAGAGCGATTTCCGCGTCATTGCAGGGCTGACGGCGGGTGGGGCGCGGTGGAGGGAAAAAACCGCCGTTCCCCGAGCGTGGGGGCGCGGGGTCCGGCTCGGTCGACGGCTTCACGGCCACGGCACCTCGTCGAGAGCGCAGGTGGAGCGATGTGGAGGAACCCGGTGGAGCGCAGTGGAGGGCGTGCGTGGAGCGCGGTGGAGGGCGATGCGCTCGTCGGCCAGGCGGGTGACGACGCATCCGAGCCCGCGGGACGAACTGTGGCCGGGGAGGGAAGTTTGGCAAGATCGTGAGTCATGGAACGCCGCAGCCCCGAGCCTTACCCCGCGACCACCGACGTCCTCGGCCTCGCCGACGCCGTGCGCCGCAACGTCGCCCTCGTCGTCGAGGGCAAGGACGACGTCGTGCTCACGGCCGTCACCGTGCTGTTCGCGGGCGGTCACCTGCTCGTCGAGGACGTGCCGGGCGTCGGCAAGACCGTGCTCGCCAAGGCCCTGGCCCGTTCGGTCGACGCGACGATGCGACGCATCCAATTCACGCCCGACCTGCTCCCGAGCGACATCACCGGTGTCAACGTCTACGACCAGGGCAAGGGTGACTTCACGTTCCGTCCGGGCGCGGTGTTCGCGAACATCGTCATCGGTGACGAGATCAACCGCGCCTCGCCGAAGACGCAGTCGGCGCTGCTCGAAGCGATGGAGGAGCACCAGGTGAGCATGGACGGGCGCACCATGCCGCTGCCGCGCCCCTTCATGGTCGTCGCGACACAGAACCCTGTCGAGATGGACGGCACCTTCCCCCTGCCCGAGGCGCAGCGCGACCGTTTCATGGCGCAGATCAGCATGGGTTACCCCTCTGCGCGCGCCGAGCTCGACATGCTTCTGCATCACGGTGAGAAGGACCCGCTCGACACGCTGCGTCCCGTCGCCAGCGCCGACGACGTCGAGCACGCGATCGATGCCATCGCGTCGCTGCACACGAGTGACGCGCTGCGTCAGTACGTCGTCGACCTCGTCGCCGCGACGCGCAGCCACCCCAGCCTGCGTCTCGGCGCGAGCCCGCGCTCCTCGCTGCAGCTGCTGCGCGCGGCGCGCGCCCACGCCGCCATCGCGGGGCGCGACCACGCGCTACCGGAGGACGTCGCCGCCATGGCGCCCGCCGTCCTGTCGCACCGTGTCCTCATGAACCGCGCCCAGCGCGACGAGACGCCCGGTGACGTCGTGCGCCACCTCGTCGAGACCGTGGCTGTGCCGTCGGCGTCGCGATGAGCGCGCTGCCGCGCCTCACCCGTCGTGGCCTGCTGCTCGCGGGAGCGGGCGTCTCCCTCGTGCTCATCGGCGCGTTCTCGGGTTTCACCGACCTCGTGCGAGCCGGAATCTTCGCGTTGCTGCTCCTCGTCCTCAGCGTGCTGACGCTGCTCGTCGCGACACGCGCGTCGGCGCAGGTGCGTCACGCCGGCCCGCGGTTGCCGCTCGAACCCGGTGACCGCGAGCGTGTCGCAGTCCACGCCGAGCTGTCGCCGTCGGCGCGATTCTCGGGTGCCACCCTCCAGGAACCGCACACGTTCGGCGGCCCGACGCCGTCGTGGCCGGTCGAGGGGCGCCACTTCGACGGCGAATACGCGGTGAGCGCACCTCACCGCGGCCGCTTCGTCACCGGTCCGACGCGCCTGGTCGTGCGTGACCCGTTCGGCCTCGCGCACCTGACGCGGGACGTCGCCGCGCGCCGTGAGATCCGCGTGTGGCCCCGCCAAGACGTCGCGCTCACGCCGCAGCGCGAGCGCAGCCTCGTCGGCGACTCGAGCATCGAATCGCACCTCGCCTTCGGCGGCGAGGTCGGGGCGAGCGTGCGCCAGTACGTGCGCGGTGACGACATGCGCCTCGTGCACTGGCCCGCCACCGCTCGCCGCGGTGAACTCATCGTCCGCCAGCTCGACCCACCGACCGACGAGACCGCCCGTGCCCGGCTCGTCGGGCACGTCGAGACCCCGGGTGTCGACGCCGGATGGGAAGGCCTCGTCGAAGCCTGCGCCTCGTGGCTGAGTGCACGCGCCCGCGCGCACCAGCCGTTCGCGCTGCGGGTCGGCGCCGAGACCTACCGCGATCTCCACGACGCGATGGACGCCCTCGCCGTCGCGGGTGATTGCCCCCTCGTCGACGACGCCGCGTCCGCGCACGTCGTCTTCGTCCACGCCGACACCGCGGGCTCACTGGGGCCGGCGCCGTCCGGGGGTGAGGCGTTCGTCGCCGGATCACCCGATGCCGTGACGTCGATGCGCGCCCGCCTCGACGCCGACGGGTGGAGCACACATACGGTGCCCGAGGCGCGCCCCGTCACCACCGCCCCCGCCGAAGGAGCTCGATGACCACCCGCCGCATCCTCGCCGAGGTCGCCCTGGGGCTGCTGTGCCTGAGCGCCTGCTGGCCGCTCGTCGAGTTGTCGAAGGCCGGCAGCGTCGGCGTGCCGATCGTCGTGGCCGCGCTCGTCGTGTGGGCGATCGGCGCCGGGCTGCGACGCGTGGGTGCACGCTCCTGGCTCATCGTGCTCGCGCAGGCGGCGGCCGTCGTGGTCTCGCCACTCGCGGCGCTCGCCGCGCACGGGGTCTCCCCGACCCCGTCCGCTCTGCGGGACGCCGGCCACGAGGCGCAGAAGGTCGCGAACTCCTCCGTCGCTCCCCTGCCGGCCGTCGCCGGCGTCATCGCCGCGCTGACGCTCGGCGCCGCGCTCGTCGCCCTCGTCGTCGACTACGTCGGGGGCACCTCGAAGCTGCCGGCCGCCACCGTGCTGCCCGTCGCGGCGCCGTTCGTGCTCGCGACGACCGCGCTCGGTCAGACGTTGCCGCTGCCCTACTTCGCTGCTGCCGCAGCCGCGTGGGCGCTCCTGATGTGGCTGAGCACGAGTCGTTCCCGCACGTTGACGGGTGCGCCCGTCTTCGCCGCCGTGACGGTGCTGGCCGTGGCCGGCGCCGCCGCCCTGTCGGGGCACGTGCCGACCCGCGCGACTCCGGCTCTCGCCGAGGGTGGGGCCCGGGGCGTCGACACGAGCGTGGACTTCTCGACATCGCTCGATCTGAGCAAGGATCTGTCCTCGCGCAACGCGGCGCCCGTCCTCACCTACACGACCGAGGACTCACAGCCCGGCCCGCTCCGGGTGACGACGAGCTCGACGTACGCGGACGGCCAGTGGCGCGCCCGCACGAACGAGCCGACGACGAAGGTGAAGGCCAACAGCGAGTTCCCGGCGCTCGGCTACGACCCGGCCGTGCCGACGACGAGCTCGCAGGCCACCGTCACGCTCAACGCGATGAAGCCGCCGTTCATCGCCGCGCCGACGACGCTGCGCGCCGCCGCCTTCGGCCAGCGCCACGACACCTTCGACGTCGGAACGACGACCGGCGTGCCGCACCTCGACGCTCAGGTGCCCGCGTACGCCGTCATCTTCCGGACGTTCACGGCGGCAGCGCGCCCCGTCGACGACTCGGCCGTCAGCGCCGGAACCGGTGGGGTGACGAAGGATGACCTCGACGTCGCCTCGCTGCCGCAGGCGGCCCGCACGCGGATCGACGCGCTGCTCACCGCCTCCGGCGCCGGGGATGCGACCTCGCGTTTCGACAAGGCCGTCGCCATCCAGAACCACCTGCGCACCGACCCGTCCTACACGTACTCGCTGACGCTCGCCCCGATCCGCACCGTCGACGGCGCGCAGCTCGACCCCCTGTCCAACTTCCTCGAGACGAAGCAGGGTTACTGCACCCAGTACGCCACCGCGATGGTGATGAGCGCGCGCTCGCTCGGCATCCCGGCGCGCGTCGCGATCGGATTCCTTCCCGGCACGAAGCGGGGCAACGAGTACGAGGTCCGCGCCGCGGACGCGCACGCCTGGCCGGAGCTGTACTTCCCCGGCATGGGGTGGACGCGGTTCGAGCCGACGCCCGGTTCGCGCTCGGGCGCGGCCCCGGCCTACGCACGGACGAGCCCGTCGGCGACGAAGTCGTCGTCGAGCGCCCCGACGACGAGCTCGAGCGCGCCCGTGCCGTCCACTCGTTCGGTTGCCCCGTCGACGACGCAGACGTCGAGGTCGACCTCGCACGGCGCGCCGGTGACGCCCCACGACGACGGCGTTCTTGGTCGCGTCCTGCTGACGCTGCTCGGCCCACTGGCGGTCATCGCCCTGCTCGGCGCGCTGCCGCTGCTCGGTTGGTGGCGACGCAACCGCCTGGTGCGTCAGGCACGTGAGCCCCGCGAGCGTGACGAGGCGCTGTGGCACCGCATGGTGTGGAACCTGCGCGACCTCGGGTACGTCATCACGACCGAGCGATCCCCACAGGAAGCGGCCGGCCGGTTCGCCGACGACAACCCGCGCGCGTCGACGCACCTCGTCGAAGCCGTCGAACGCGCGGCACGCTCGATCGAGAACTCGCGCTACGCCCCGACGCCTGCGCGGGGCATGGCTGCCACGACCGAACGCGTGACGCGCGCAGCACGCTCCGACGCCTCCGTCGGCGCTCGCCTGCGGGCGTGGCTGCTGCCCCGCTCGGCGTTCGGGGCACGGAGCTGAGGTCGCCGCGGGGCCCTTCGAGCGTGGGTTCCGCGGAGCGTCAGACGTTCTGGCTCGTCCGGTGTGCCGGATGGTCGGGCGTTCGACCCGTCAAGGTCGCGGATATCTGCGTTTTCCCTACGCCCAGACTTCTTGAACGAGGGCCCTCTAACACGGCATACACGCCACTGGCCCACATCCACTCGAGTGGATGTGAGCCAGTGGCGTCGTGCGCGAGGCTGCGAACGCCTCGCGCCTCGTCCACGACTCTCAGTCGAGGATTCTCAGTCGAGGTAGT
>ERZ1023267.322-NODE-322-length-18790-cov-4.962530_pt1 | contig 18790 bp, 13 predicted proteins | sample MGYA00520905_ERZ1023267 | MGnify/ENA primary metagenome ERZ1023267 (study PRJEB32759, sample SAMN07749868) | skin metagenome | biome: transportation; feature: city; material: polyester macromolecule | host: Homo sapiens | place: Hong Kong:ISLAND line | collected...
CCGCGAGACTATACATAACAGCCCACCCACCGATGCCAACCTTGCCGCCGCCAAAGCCACTGCCGACATGATAGCCCAGCAACTACGCATGGGTATTTTTGACCGTGATACCGTATTCCCCGACTCATCAAAAAGAGCTGACCGCTATTTTGGATACTATATCCACCAATGGCGAAAAGTTGAGACCAACAAAGTCGCCAAAATATCGTTTGACACCTATGACAGCAAAGTCAAAACCCACATCGAACCATATTGGGGCATGAAACCTATCGCTAAGATTGGCGTAGAAGATATAGAGGAATGGGTTTATAACGTGCTATTACAAAAACTCTCTACCAAAACGGTCAAAGAAATTCTCATGCTATGGCGCAAAATTTACAGCTACTGGGCACGCCATCAGAAAACAGTCAATGATCCGACCCAATACATTACATTGACCCAAGCAGACCCCGATGACATCGACCCGTTTGACCGTGACGAAATAACCAGGATAGTGTCATATCCGACAACACCGACATTGAACAACCTTTATACCGTCATGCTTTGGAGCGGTCTATCATTTCACGAGTTGATAAGTTTAGCGGTCGAAGATTTAGACCTAGAAAAAGGCTGCTTATTCGTCAATCGCAGTTTTGTTCGTGACCAATACCGCGTAACAAAAAACCGCCGCCGCAAACGCCAAGTTGATTTATTGCCCGAAGTTATCAGCGCCTTACAATCACAAATCAACCAAGTCAAAGACAATCCCAAAAATACAATCGCTATCACAGACCGCGACAACAAAAAAATCAAATCACAATCTTTAACTTGGCTTTGGTATGATGAGATCAGCCATTTTACATATAGCCAGTTATCAAGACGATGGACTGCCCATCTTGACTCCTGTGGGGTTAGATACCGACCTGTCAATAACGGCAGGCACACCTATGCAAGCCAAGTGCTATCAACAGGTGCAGTGACAGCAGAATGGCTTGCCAATCAGCTTGGACATACCAACACTGATATGATTCACCGTCACTACGGCAAATTTATTCCCAAGGACGCAAACCACATCATAAAAAACCTAGCCAACGCCCTGCAATAATTTCACCACAAAAAAAAGCCACTCAAAACGAGTGGCTTAATTTTTTGACCATATTACAGCCCATATAAACGCAAAAACCTCACAACTGCAAAAACAGCGCGAGGTCTTATATACCAACGGTTATTATTAATTATGCTAAAACCACTCAGCCCATGAAAATCACCTTTGTGGGCTACACACTTCGCAAACCGTTGCTATAAGCGGGATATATGGTGGCGATGAAGAGACTTGAACTCTTGACCTCACGATTATGAGTCGTGCGCTCTAACCAGCTGAGCTACATCGCCATGTTTGGCAAATTTGCAGGATTTAGGCAGAATTTTGAAAGTATTTCTTGCCTGTCATGGGGTGCATATTATGCGTATTTAACCCTATGTCGTCAAGCATTTTGTCACATTTTTTTTCATTTTCTCAAAATTTAATTTTTTGCCCGTCGTGGCTGAGCATTGGCTCCGTGTCGACCTCAAAATCACTTGAAATGACAAAAACCCGTTAACGTCACTTGAATTTTTGCATATATTTACCATAATAGTATCAACGTGCCAAAATATTATATTGGTTACTGTCATACTCCCCTAATCTCTCAACCTTATGATTTATCACAACTATAAAAACCCATAAAAGGAAGCACTCTTGAGCGATACCATCAGCAGAACGGTCGATTTATCATCTCTAAAAGCCCACCAACTCAAAACCCTATTGGGCGAATACAATAACCACATTAAGTACCTTGAACATCGTCTGTCAGTCCACATTCACCAACGCAAAACCGATTTTGTGATTTCAGGTGAGCTCGATTCAGTCACGCGTGCTGAGCGTATCTTGGCACAGCTTGCCGATGAAGCACAAAGCAACGACGTCATCTCGCCAGAAGATTTGCACCTGCTCGTGCAAACGAGTTTTAGCCGTGAGCAAGATTTAGCGCTAGAGAATGATGCCGCTAGCGAAAATGGCAGCGAGCGCGCAGATAGCACTGAATTCACCCCGATTAGTTTGAGAACCCGTAAAGGAAAAATCATTCCCCGCGGTTACAACCAACAGCAATATGTCAAAAAAATCTTACTCTCTGATGTCTCGTTTGGCGTAGGGCCTGCAGGGACGGGTAAGACTTACTTGGCGGTGGCTTGTGCGGTGGATATGCTAGAGCGCAATGAGATTGAGCGTATTTTGCTTGTGCGCCCTGCGGTAGAAGCAGGGGAAAAACTGGGCTTTTTACCGGGGGATTTGACCCAAAAAATCGACCCTTATTTACGCCCACTTTATGACGCTTTATATGAAATGCTAGGGTTTGAAAAAGTGGCAAAACTGATTGAAAAACAAGTCATTGAAGTGGCACCCCTCGCCTACATGCGCGGTCGTACCTTAAATAACTCGTTTGTGATTTTGGATGAAGCACAAAACACCACCCCTGAACAGATGAAAATGTTCTTGACTCGTTTGGGTTTTGGCTCACGTGCGGTCATCACGGGCGATATGTCACAGGTCGACTTACCTCGCGGCACCAAGTCAGGCTTGCGGCATTCGCTAGAAATCTTGGCGGATATTGAAGAAATTCATGTGACGCGGTTTGATAGCAAAGATGTGGTACGCCATCAATTGGTTCAAAAAATCGTGCAAGCCTACGATAAATACGATGAAGCGCAAGAAGCGATTAAAGAAGCCAAAAAGCAATCGCGCCTACTGGAACAAAGTCAAGCACAGTCCCAAGCAGCAAGCTTGGCTATCGGGGTAGCGGATAACAACGCCCCGAGTGATAAAGCACCGAATGATAACGCACCCATTGATATAGGTATCGCGGAGTAGCTTATGTCATCAGCTTTGCCAACCCAAATTGATTTAACAGGTGATTTAGCAGGCGCTTTGCCGCAAGCGCCGATGGGTCAAGTGCCGATGGGTCAAGTGATAATTAGTTTTGCAGAAAGCTTAATTGAACTGCCAAATTTTGGCGAACTTGAAGCCTTGTACCAACAAGACAAGATTGCCGCTATTTTGCAGCAAGTTCTGCAGTATTTTCAAACCCATCAAGACACTACTGAGATACCTAGTCAACTGGGTGAATTTATCTTTCAAAAAACCGTTGAATTAGAAATTTATGTCACGGAGCCTGTGGAAGCTCGCGCCATCAATTTGGATGCGCGTGGCAAAGACTACGCCACCAATATTTTATCCTATGCCAGTGAATTGCCTGAAGCTGTGCTAGAATTACTGCCTGCATTGCCGCTAGGTGAACTAGTGATTTGCCATGCGGTGGTGGTCAGTCAAGCCGCTGAGCAAGGCAAGACAGTAGAGCAGCATCTGACCCATTTGCTGGTGCATGGTATGCTGCATTTGCTGGGTTTTGACCATGAACTTGGGCAAGCTGAGCAAGATGAAATGGAAGCGATTGAAATCGCTGTCCTTGATAAGTTATCCGTTGCCAACCCTTATGAGTAAAATTTCAATTGAGTAAATCTATCACCAAATCAGGTATTGGCATCATCTACGCGGGCGGCACTTTTGGCAGTTATGGCAAACCGCTTGCTAGCTTAGATGCCGATATTTTTTTACCTGTGTTATCACAGATTTTACAGACCCATTTTGCCACCTACCCAAACCATGCACACGACCCTGTGGATTGGCGGATATTGGATAATGATGTCATTAAAGACAGTAGCCAGTTAACGCCTGCCGATTTTGCGCATTTTTATCAATTAATTTTACAAGCCATTGCGCAAGGGCTTCGCCAATTTGTGGTGCTAACAGGCACGGATACGCTCAGCTACCTTGCGGCTTTTTTGGCAGAGTGTTTTGCGGGTAGTCATATCAGTATTGTGGTGACAGGGGCGATGAGACCTTTGCTTGATAGCAATGTGTTAACCGATTACCGCATCGACCCGCAGAGCGATGCCACGCAGAATTTATTTGATGCTTGCAAATTAGCCCGTCATGGTGAGCCTGGGGTGCGGGTGTGTTTTTCTGGTGAAGATTGGCCTGCGCAAACGGTGCAAAAAATTCATAGCCATGATTTAATGGCGTTTGTGGGGCACCACCGTGCTGGTTATCCCGCCAATAGCTATACCTCAAAAATCACTCAGGCTCAGCATCAACTTTGGCTAGAAGATCGGTTGAGTCAATTGCCGCAAGTCTTTGACAGCTTGTCCCATGCCAATATTGCCACACTCTATTTGACGCCCGTGGATACGCATTTGCTCGCCACTCGCTTGGATAATTTATTGTCTGAAAAACCTGATGCCATCATTATTTTGGCATTTGGTGCAGGCAATGTGCCGTATGCCGAATCCATCAAAAACCAATTATTACAGGCGAAAAAACAAGGCTGTCTGGTTGCAGTGACGACCCAATGCGCGTATGGCGGCGTGAGCCAAGCGTATGAAGCGGGGGCATGGCTGGCTCAGTGTGAAGTTTTGATGACGGGACGATTGACCTTACCTGCGATATTTGCGCGTCTGCTTTGGTTGATTGGCAGTTATGACACCCCTGCTCGCCGCCGTCAGCGCTGGGCGCATTGTCTAAAAGATACCCACACCGTCGCCTAATAACTGATTAGTTGTTATACTAGGCTTTTTTATCGTAGGTTTTGGCAAAATTGGCTTTTTTATGACTGTAAATACTTATGCGATCAGCATCGAATTTATTGGTACTCGCTATCGCGGCTGGCAACGACAACAAGAAGTTGATAGTATTCAGCAGCATGTTGAAGCAGCGTTATCAAAGATAGCCAATGAACCCATAGAAGTCATCGCTGCAGGTCGTACGGATGCCGGCGTCCATGCGTCAAATATGATTGCCCATTTTCAAACCAGTGCCACGCGTCAGCCTTATAATTGGCTGCGTGCCGCAAATTCTCTACTACCTGATGATATCGCGGTGCGCTGGATACAAGTGATGCCTGCTGAGTTTCATGCGCGCTTTTCTGCCATTGCTCGACGCTACCGCTATATTACCCTCAACCACCCCTTTCGACCTGCGATACTCAATCAGCAAATTACCCATGAGTACGCCCCACTCAATGTCGAGCTGATGCAGCAAGCAGCGGCCTATCTGGAAGGCACCCATGATTTTACCAGTTTTCGTGCCGCTTCCTGCCAATCTAATCAGCCTGTGCGCCATGTCCATTTTGCCAAATTGATTCAGCATGGTGAGCTATTGGTACTGGATATCCAAGCCGATGGTTTTTTGCATCACATGGTGCGAAATATTATGGGTACGTTATTTGAAATTGGGCGCGGTGAAAAGCCAGTCGCATGGATTGAAGCATTGCTACTGAGCAAAAACCGGTCACTTGCGGCAGCGACGGCTTCTGCCGATGGGCTGTACTTTATCAATGCGCTGTATCCACCCCAATTTCAATCACTGTTACCGGTAACAAGACTTTCGCCCATTTGGTTAAATTTGGCAGAATAATATGAATTTTCGCCTACAACTTTCAGCTATTTTTTTCAATTGGTTGATTTAGGGCTTAAAAGTTGCGATAACACACGCATCAGCGTATAATCTGCATTTATACATTTGACTCATAGATATAGGTATTATGGCAAAAAAAGACGATGTAATTGAATTTGAAGGCGAAGTGGTCGATACTTTACCTAACACATTATTTAAAGTGCGTTTAGAAAATGGGCATGAAATTATTGCGCATATTTCTGGAAAAATGCGTAAAAACTATATTCGTATCTTAACAGGCGATAAAGTTAAAGTTGAAATGACACCTTACGACTTATCGAAAGGACGTATTACTTACCGCGGTCGATAGTTGTTTAGCTAGATATAGTCAGTAAAAAGAGGGTGTTAACTCATTGGGTTAACATCCTCTTTTTTTTCGTGACTGCTCAGGTCAATAAATTCTTACAAAAATGTGATTCTACGGTTGTCAATTGTTAAAATTTTGATTATTCTTTGACTGACGAAAGGAAGGTATTACGTCAATTCTAATTTATTGATAAGTTTTTATTAAATTAGCTGTTAGACGTGATGATTAAAATCAAACAGGGAGCTTCACATGTCATTTAAAATTTCTTCTCTTGCGCTAGCCGTTGCTACGCTTTCTACTGTTTCTATCGCAAACGCCGCAGGTCTAGACCGCTCTACCCAACCAAGCTGGGCTTTTACTGAGGAAGGTACTTTTGCCTATGTTGAGCACATTACTATCGATCCAACAATCGAGGGTAAAGATAACGCAAATGTTGCGACAACTGACGCAAACTTTACCGCTGGTCGCAATGTCCCTGATATGGCCGATGATTACCAGTTTTTAAACTTTGGCGCAAAAGCCGATGTCAATGACACCATCAGCGTAGGGGCATTTTTTGATCAGCCTTGGGCCGCAGATGTTGAGTTTTCTGGCGATAACAACTTTGTTGGTGCACCAACTTCTATAGTGAATGGTATCTATGCGCAGGCAGCAGCAGGATTGCAAAATGCAGGTATTCCACTCCCTGTTACCAATGCTGCAGAACTGCAAACCGCTATCTCAACCATCCAAAATCAAGTTACTGCAGGGCAAGCGCGATTAGATGCCGCAAACACCCAATTGACTCAAGCCCAAGCCGCTTTGGCTGCTAACCCTGCATTAGCGCCTGTTTTAACGCCACAAATTACTGCACTTCAACAAGGGATTGCTGCAGGTACTACCCAAGTTGCGGCTGGTAACCAAGCAGTTAAGACTTTATCTACCGCACAAGCGGCTTCACAAAATTTATCTAAAGTTACAGGTGCAACCAACGTTTCTGTCAGCAGCCAAAATTTCACAGGACTGTTGGGGGTAAAACTGGGTGAAAAGAAAAACATTCAAATCTATGGTGGTCCTACGATTCAGCGTTTAGAAGGTGATGTCCACTTACGTGGTAACGCTTATAAAACTGCCTCTGGGTATGATGCAAATATTACGCGTGATACGGCTTATGGCTGGATGGCTGGGATTGCTTATTTAAAACCTGAAATTGCCCTCAAAGCCGCGTTAACTTATCGCTCTGAAATCGACCACGACGTCAATACGACGGAAAATCTTCCTGCACGCGGTGCAGCGGGTGTCGGCACCAATGAAATTACTATCACCACGCCAAAATCTGTTAACTTAGATTTCCAAACAGGTCTCAATCCAACAACCCTTTTAACCGCAAAAGCACGTTGGGTACCTTGGAGCGATTTTGCGATTAAACCAAAAATCTATGGTAGCGCAAGCGGTTTAAATTTAGTTTCTTATGACGATGACGCTTGGACTGCTGAAGTCGGTCTAGGTAAGAAACTATCACCACAATTAGCTATTTCGGGCGCTGTGGGTTATGACTCAGGTGCAGGCAATCCCATCACTTCTCTAGGACCTGTGGAGGGTAACTGGAATGTGGGCTTAGGAGCAAAATACAATTTGACACCTGAATGGGCTATCTCAGGCGGCGTTAAATACTTAATGTTTGGTGATGCCAAAGCAAAACTACCCGATGGTAGCATTGTTGGCGATTTCCAAGACAATGATGGCTGGGTATACGGCGTACGTTTATCTTACCAAAAGAAATAAGTTAATTTTCAATAACATGAAAGCCAATCTGTTTATCAGGTTGGCTTTTTTATGTGTCTAGTTAATCAATGTTGATACAGTAAGCCCTTCAGGACTATCACATAGGTACCGCTTCAGCAACATATTGTATGGTTTAATTTGCAAGATTGGTCAGTGCTATGGTGAGATTACCAATGCTTGGTACCGTGACGCCATTGGTTTTTTTTGGGTAAAGTTTGGCTTTTTGCACTTGTTGGCAAATAAACTTATCCACCTCTGGATCACCCGATGTTTGCGTAATCCTGCATTTTTCCACGCCACCTTGGGCATTGACATTGAGTTTTACTTGTAGGCTGGATAGCTGTTTTAGTGTCACAATACGGGATAAATTGGGTGGTAACTGCGTGTTAGGTTTTTTCTGCCAACTTGCATCCGCATTGCCAAAGGTGATGGGTGTTGCTGGTTTTGGTGACGAATTAATAGCTGGGACAGCGGGGATAGCTGAAATAACTGGGCTAACGGGCTGATTTGGCGTTTTTTGTATTTGAGGGCGCATCGAGTCTTTAGATGATTTAGCAGATGATTTAGCACGCTCATCGTGAGTTATAGGTTTTAAAGCATTATCGGCATTGGTATGGCTTTGGTTGATAGTAGCTGATTTGGGTTGAGCAAGAGATTGGCTAGTGTTTGAACTTATGTTGCGTTCTATTTGCGCCGCTTGCTGTTGTTTATCGTGGGCGTTATTTTCACGCGCGTTCATTAATCGCTCGCTAGGAATATCTTGTGATTTTTTTTGGGGTTGAGTTTGGCTTTGACTTTGACTTGCTGTAGATAACGAAGTTTTAGGTTGACTGGCTTTTTTTTGGTTAGTCGAATTATCTATATTTGGTCTGAGTTCGATTGGCTTGTGGTTATTATCTTTTGCTGGGTGATTCACCAGTTTAGCGGGTGTAGGGTTTGGTTTTGGGAACGTTTTTTCTTTAATATCAGCTACTTGTGTGTTAGTGCTAGGATAAGCTTGCTTGGTAGGGTTTGCATGATTAATGGCGACAGGCGGTTGTGAATGGTAGGTCTGCGAGGAGTGAGGCTTCAGCTGGATAAAGCTAATTTCTAGCGGCTGTGTGGTTTGCGGTTTGATTTTTAATGGCGTTTGGTACTGAAAAAATAGATATAGCAGCAGCCCATGCAACGCGGTAACGATGCCAACTACCACTACCCTAATATATAGTTTTGACGATTTGTTATGAGATGATGGGGTAGATAGCATAACAGGGAAATCGCTTGATGCACGCTTTAATGATGGGAGATGACATTGCCATCTTAATATAATTGTGCCATAAATCAAATAGTTAGTTTGCTATTTGATTTTGGGTACACCTGTCATTAATGAGTTTTTAGCGTTATTTTTTTAATTTGCTGCTACGGCTATTACCTTGACAGCGCTTTGAGCAATAAATGACATTCACCCAATCTTTTTCCCATTTTTTTCGCCAGGTAAATGGACGCTGACACACTGGGCAGATTTTGCTCGGTAAATCAGATTTTTTAACGGTTTTATTAGAATTTTTCATCGTACCTTTCTATAGATTTACTTAATCGCTGGCTATTTAAGGCGCGTACATCTATTAGCTATTATCCATTATCTAGTTTAGTTTAATTGACTTTTTATGTGGGTCATTGCACATTTTTGCAACGGCATGAGTGGTGTTTTACCGTTACGATAGCACAATAAATCTGAAAAAACGTCTTGGGAAGCCAAGCCTTTGTTGACATAATACCCTAACGATAAACTGTTGTATTGGGGTAAAGATAATGAGCAGTACAATGAACTTGATGTGGTTTCGCCAAGATTTGCGCACCTTTGACAATACCGCTTTTGCGGCTTGCTGTGAGCATGCACAGCAAAACCATGCTGGCGTCATCGCCGTGGTTTATTTGACACCCAAGCAATGGCAATCACACCGCAAATCGCTGTGGCAAATTGACTTGATACTGCGGCAAATCCGCGCACTTGAGCAGAGTTTATCTCAGTTAAATATTGGTATCATCGTGAGAGTGGTGGATGATTTTGCCTTGCAGGCGACGGACGTACTTGAGCTTTGCCAGCAGCTTTCTATTAGCCATTTATTTGCCAATTTGGAGTACCCGGTTAATGAAGTTGCCCGCGACCAGTATATCGCCCAGCAGGCGCAGTCGTTGGGCATAGTGACCCAATGGTTTGATGATAGTCAGGTGATTGCCCCTCAGCGTATCGTCACCGACAAAGGTATGCCGTACAAAGTCTTTACCCTTTTTTACAAGCGTTGGCTTGCGATGATTGAAACTGGCGGCTTAACCCTATCGCCCACCCCTGCTGCCATGGCTATAAATACCACACAACTTGCCAAAGACAGCCGCAATACCAATACCAATACCAATACCAATACCAATGACTATATAACGATTGATGCATTTTATCGCGCTTATCTTATCCCTACCGCTGCGCTTGATAAACAACTCAATCACGTGAGTGAGTTAGCACAATTGTTATACCCTGCCGGTGAAGCGGCTGCCCAATCACGACTGGATGATTTTTTAAAAAACCATATCGCTGATTACAATACCGCCAGAGACGTGCCCGCTTTGAATAATCACTTGGGTGCTACCAGTCGTTTATCACCCTATTTGGCAATCGGTATGCTATCGCCCAGATTATGCTATCTCAAAGCCAGACAAAAGCTGAACAGTCAGCAAGGACTGGGAAGCGAGAAAGACATCATGCGCTGGATTAGCGAACTGGCTTGGCGCGATTTTTATTATGACGTTATGGTTAACCGTCCAGATATCGTTAAAGGCAAGGCGTTTTTGACCCCACTCGATGAATCTGTGGCTTGGCGTTATGACCTAGCCGACTTTGAAAGCTGGTATCAAGGTAAGACCGGCGTGCCGCTGGTGGATGCAGCGATGCGCTGTCTCAACAGCACAGGTTTTATGCACAATCGGCTGCGTATGGTGGTGGCGATGTATCTGAGCAAAAACCTATTAATCGATTGGCGTTGGGGTGAGGCGTATTTTATGCAGCATTTGGTAGATGGTGATTTTGCCAGTAATAATGGTGGATGGCAATGGTCAGCTTCCGTTGGTACCGATGCCCAGCCTTATTTTCGGGTGATGAATCCATTTAGTCAGGCGGCAACGCATGACCCTGACGCCAGCTATATCCAACACTGGGTGCCCGAGCTTGCAACAGTGCCAGCTAACATCATCAACGATGAGCAAAAACTGCAAACCTACCTAACACAACATCCTCACATCGCCTATCCAAAGCTTGACACCCCGACAAAAATCTCACGGGCGATGGCGATTGAGGCATTTAAAAAACCAGTTGAGTAATTGCTATCGTTAAGTGTTTTTTAATTGCTGATATAAATTATGACTAAATACACTGCCCACTTAATCTAGGCTCATAAAAAAACCACGTTAAAATGTTAACATGGTTTTCTTAAAGCCTCAATAAGCCTCAATGACTAATCGGGTAACGCATAGGCAACCATGTAGTCACCCATCTTGGTGCCAAACGAGCCATGCCCGCCTGCCATGATGACCATATACTGTTTGCCATTAATCTCATAGGTCATTGGCGTGGCTTGTCCACCAGCCGGCAAACGTGCTTCCCAGAGTTTATCGCCGTTGCTGACATTAAAGGCACGGATATAATTATCTTGGGTCGCCGCGACAAACATCACATTTCCCGCTGTCGAAATCGAACCACCCAGTCCGGGTACACCGATTTTTAATGGCGGTAACTGCATCAGTTTTGGTAAGCTATCACGGATAGTACCGATACGTTTTTTCCACACGATTTGATGCGTGGTCAAGTCCACCCCTGCCACATAGCCCCAGCCAGGTTGTTTACAAGGTAATCCGACAGGTGATAAGAAAGGTTTGATTTCCACACCATAAGGCGCACCATACATAGGCTGGACGCCTTGTTCAGTGCCTGCGCCTTTTTCTTTTTGTGGACGGTTAGGATCTTGTGGGATCAAAGTACTAACGAAAGGTAACGCTAAAGGATTCATCACCGCGACTTGGCGATCGGGATTGACTGAAATACCGCCCCATTCAAATACCCCTAAATTGCCTGGGAAAACCAAGGTACCGTTTTCTGACGGTGGCGTATAGATACCCTCATAATTGAGTGATTTAAAATACGCACGGCAATATAGCTGGTCAAACATGGTCGCGCCCCACATATCTTTATCCTGCAGCGGATTCGGTGGCGCAAGGTTTAACTCAGAAAATGGCTGAGTGGCAGCGTATTTTTCACCTTTGGTTTGGTTACCGCGTTTGACCGTTTGCGGCACGGCGCGTTCTGTCACCGGTACCACAGGTTTACCCGTACGGCGGTCAAGGACAAACACATTGCCCGTTTTGGTGGTGACATAGACCACAGGCGTGGTTTTGCCCGTTTGGTCGGTCAATTCTGCAATGGTTGGCTGCGACGGTACGTCCATATCCCACAAGTCGTGATGCGTGGTCTGGAAGCTCCAAAGCACTTTACCTGTGGTGCCATTGAGCGCAACAACCGAGTTGGCAAAACGCTCTTGTAGTCGGTCACGATTACCGCCCCAAATATCTGGCGTACCAACACCGACAGGCACATATACGACGTCGGCTTGGCTATCATACGCAAGCGGTGCCCATGCATTTGGCGAGTTGTGTACAAATTTTTGCCCAGGTGCTGGGATGGCATTCGGGTCTTCTGCGCCTGTGTCAAACACCCACATTAATTTACCCGTATTAACATCATAGCCACGGATAACGCCCGAAGGCTCTTTGGTAGAGAGGTTGTCAGTCACAGACCCACCGATAACAATCGTCGTCCCTGTCACTACAGGCGGTGACGTTGGGTTGTAGCCACCGGGATATGGGTATGGCATATCTTGTTGCAGATTGACTTCACCATTGGTACCAAAATCGCTACAACGTTGACCCGTATCGGCATTGACAGCGACTAAGCGACCATCATTGACCGGCAAAATAATTTTGCGCGGGCAAAGTGCCGATTGGGTTTGCCGCGCTTGCAAACTGGCAGCATTTTTGCTGACATTGGCGTCATCGTGATACGATACCCCACGGCAGGTCAAATGTTGGAAGGTTTTATCTGATTTAAGTTTCGGATCAAAGCGCCATTTTTGTTTACCTGTGGCAGGGTCAAGCGCAATCAAAAACTGATGCGCGGTACAAAAATATAAGGTATTGTTGACTTTAAGCGGGGTGACTTGGTTGGTGGTTTCCCCAGAATCATTGGCGGTTTTAAAGTCGCCAGTACGAAACGTCCACGCTTCTTTAAGATTTTTGACATTGCTATTATTGATTTGGGTCAAAGGCGAATAGCGTGTACCTTCAGGCGTACGTCCATAATCGGTCCAATCGCCCGGAGCAATGCCTGCCAATGGTTTTGGCGTAGGCTGCGCACGGGTGATGGTGCCGTTGATTTCTTGGGGGTCATGAAAAGCGGCATAACCCATCAACGCAAAAATTGATAGAATGACTAAGCCTAAGCCATGTCGAACCGGGGTGAGCCAAGTATGATCAAATAACGTTGCTTTAGGCGTTGATGATGGAGTCGTCTGGTTAATTGGCTGATGAGATTTAACATAGCGGGTGATATGTGGCAACCATAGCCAAATCCCCATAAAGGTTAAAATATCCAGTCTAGGTGCGAGTGCCCAAAAATCGCTGCCCACTTCCCATAGCGACCATACCGCTGTCACAACCAATAAGGCAGCAAACAGCCAGAGCGCCAATGCAGCGCGTTTTTTAAGTAACACCGCCGTAGCTAATATCCAAAGACCGGCTACCAAGTAGTACCACGAGCCGCCCAAACTAATGAGATAAATCCCGCCAAACAATAATACAAAGCCTATGATGGCAAAAATCGCCATCGTGATATAGGGTGGTTTTACCGCATTGATTGCTGACGAGGGTATATTTTGATGATTGCTTATTGTCATATCACCCTCCTTATTTTCCCGTGATTATAGAGCGGGCTATTCACCCTTTAATGCTACAGACTTGTAGCGTAATGTTGGTAATTGGTAAGTTAATCTTTCTGATGAATAATTACTTATTTTATACCTACAAAATTTATTACTTTGTTGCACAAATTATTTTTTATTTATCAACTTTTGTTGAATATGCAAAACTTCTAACAAAGTTAATTTTCGTCAACCTCAAAAATACACAGCATCACTAGCTTCGCTGAATCTATGTTAGGGAATTTTGACATCGCTAATACCAAATCTCAGTGCTGCCAATAAAAAACTGTTAGACACTCTCTAGCCATTTTTTATTCAAGGAAAAACCTAAAATGAATAAAATTCATCATTTTTAAATTTTAATTCGTTTTTATTCATCTTAATTTTAGCGTATAACTGTCTTTGTACTTTTAGCCGTGACGATTTTTAGTAATCGTAGGGTGCTAAAAGAAATTTTTTTTGCGCGACTATTACGGAGATTATAGACATGACTTTACCGATTGATTGTCATATCAAAACCATTGCATTTGATGAAAACTACCAACCTGCCAAAGATACTAGGCTGACTACCAACTTTGCCAATCTGGCACGGGGTGAACACCGCCAGCAAAACTTACGCAATACCCTGCAAATGATTAACCGTCGATTTAATGACTTGGCACATTGGGACAATGTGACTGGCGACCGCTATCAGGTCGAGCTTGAAATTGTATCTGCCCATCTTGAGATAGCGGGTACGAAAGACAGCTTCCCGGCTATTGAGATTTTAAAAACCATTATCTTTGACACCCAGACCCAGCAGCGAATCGATGGCATTGTGGGTAACAGTTTTTCTTCCTATGTGCGCGATTATGACTTTAGTGTATGGCTGTTGGCGCATAACAAAAACCAGCCATCGTTTAGCGTGCCCGAGCGGTTTGGGGATTTGCATGGTAAGTTGTTTGATTATGTGCTGAACTCGCCTGCCTATCGTGAGCAATTTAACAAACCCCCGGTGATTTGTCTGAGTGTATCGACCACCAAGACTTATACCCAAACTGCCAATTGTCATCCGATTTTGGGCACTGAATATGTACAAGACGCGTATTCGCTGACGGATGAGTACTTTAGCAAAATGGGGTTATCGGTGCGTTATTTTATGCCGCCAAAATCAGTGGCACCTTTTGCGTTTTATTTTAAAGGTGATTTGCTCAACGACTACACCAACCTTGAGCTTATCAGCGCGATTAGCACGATGGAAACGTTCCAAAAAATCTATCGTCCTGAGATTTATAACGCCAATAGCGTGGCAGGTCAAAGTTATCAGCCCAGTTTAAATCATGAGGATTATTCACTGACCAAAATCGAGTATGACCGTGAAGAACGTAGCCAGCTGGCGATTCAACAAGGTCAATACACAGAAACCCACTTTATCAAACCCTACCAAACCTTATTACAAAACTGGTTAAATTCCCAAGTCGCTTAATAAGTAGCTTAATAAGTCGCTTAAGCAGTTTTTGCTGACACCCAACAATTAAAGAGAAAACAATGACTACACTTTTTCCAACATCAACGGCAGGTAGCCTGCCTAAACCAAGCTGGCTTGCTGAACCTGAACAACTTTGGTCACCTTGGAAGCTGACAGACAGCGCGCTTGTCCAAGGCAAACAAGACGCGTTATTGGTATCATTGCAGCAGCAACTAGCGGCAGGCATTGATATTGTGAGTGATGGCGAGCAAACCCGCCAACATTTTGTCACCACCTTTATTGAGCATCTAGATGGGGTTGATTTTGCCAATCGCGCTACGGTAAAAATTCGCAATCGCTATGAAGCCAGTGTGCCGACTGTGGTGGGTGCGGTGTCGCGCCCGCAATCGGTATTTGCGAAGGACGCCAAGTTTTTACGTCAGCACACAGACAAACCTATCAAATGGGCGCTACCTGGCCCCATGACCATGATTGATACGTTAAGTGACCAATACTACGGCAGCCGCGAAAAGCTGGCTTGGGAATTTGCCACCCTACTCAACCAAGAAGCCAAAGAACTCGAGGCGGCAGGGGTTGATATTATTCAATTTGATGAGCCTGCCTTTAATGTATTTTTTGATGAAGTTAATGATTGGGGTATTGCGGCACTCGAACGTGCTATCGAAGGGTTGAAATGTGACACTGCCGTCCATATCTGTTATGGTTATGGTATCAAAGCCAATACCGATTGGAAACAAACCTTGGGCAGTGAATGGCGACAATATGAAGCCATCTTCCCCAAACTACAGCAATCGGCGATTGATATGGTGTCGCTAGAATGTCACAATTCGCGCGTACCGATGGAACTTATCGAATTGATTCGTGGCAAAAAAGTGATGGTGGGCGCGATTGATGTGGCGACGCATCAGATAGAAACGCCTGAACAAGTGGCAGAAACGCTGCATAAAGCCTTGCAGTTTGTGGATGCTGAAAATTTGTACCCTTGTACCAATTGCGGGATGGCGCCGCTCCCCCGTCATGTGGCACAAGGCAAGTTGTCTGCCTTAGCACAAGGCGCCAAGCTCGTCCGAAATGACTATTTAGCCACGCATCAATTGGACGACCTAATAATTTAAAAAGTACTTTGGAAAAAACAATGGTTGACGTTACTGATTTTAGAAATGCCATGTCGATGTTATCGGCTGCGGTCAATGTGGTCACTACCGATGGCCCTGCGGGTCGTCATGGCTTTACTGCATCGGCGGTGTGCAGTGTAACCGATACCCCACCGACCTTGCTGGTATGCATGAATACCGCCTCACGCTCGTATGAATATTTCGTGCAAAACAAGGTATTGGCGGTGAATGTGCTTGCCGATCATCATGCACCATTATCTGCGGTTTTTGCATCAAAACTCGAAGCGCAAGCGCGCTTTGAGCATGGCACATGGCATACCTTGATGACCCAATCACCGATTTTGGACAATGCCTTGGCGAGCTTTGATTGCCAAATCGAGCAAATCCAAGAAGTCGGCACACACGGGATTTTTATTTGTCGTATCGAAGCCATACAACAAGGCAAAGACCAGACAGGCTTGGTGTATTTTAACCGTGAATACCATGCCGTCAATAAAATTAAAGTCGAAACGCCCAGCCAACCATAATGCCAAGCACCGAGTCAGATTTTGTACAATCCAAGCGAATTAATGCTAAAGTAGTCACTCTTATCAATAGTTAGACAATTTAGGATGAGTGATGGCGATTATTAAGTCTTTGTTGGACACGGATTTATACAAATTTACCATGCTACAAGTGGTACTACACAAGTTTCCACAGACGCATAGCGTATATGCGTTTCGCTGTCGCAACCTTGAAGACACCGCCTATCCCCTATCAACGCTACTCGATGAAGTCAATAGCGAGCTCGATGCGCTTTGTGAACTACGTTTTACAGCCGATGAGCTGCAATACCTTCGTGGTCTGCGCTTTATCAAAAGTGATTTTGTTGATTATCTTGAATTATTTCAACTCAAACGTCGTTTTATCAAAGCGACCCTTGATGCCGAAGGTCGGTTAGACATTCGTATTGAAGGCCCGATGATTCAGGCAATGATGTTTGAAATCTTTGTGTTGGCGATTGTCAATGAACTGTATTTTAGTCACCTTGACCAACAATCGGCTTGGCAAGTCGGTGAACAACGGCTAAACGATAAAATCATACTGTTACAAGACTATCGTCGCCAAATGGCGGCTTATGACGTCCCGTTTTTGGTATCAGATTTTGGTACGCGTCGACGTTATAGTGTTGCTTGGCAAGAGCAAGTGATTGAGCGGTTGATGGCAGTGCCGGAAATATTTCGCGGTACGAGCAATGTGTATTTTGCCAAACAGTTCGGTATCACCCCGATTGGCACAATGGCACATGAATTTCTGCAAGCCTTTCAGGCACTCGATGTGCGCTTGCGTAATTTCCAAAAAGCGGCACTCGAAGCTTGGGTTCAAGAATATCGAGGTGACTTAGGTATTGCATTAACAGACGTGGTCGGGATGGACGCTTTTTTGCGCGATTTTGACTTGTATTTTGCCAAGCTATTTGATGGGCTGCGTCATGACAGTGGCGACCCGTATGAATGGGGCGAAAAAGCCTACGCGCACTACCAACAACTCAAAATCAACCCAAAAACCAAAATGTTAAATTTTAGCGATGGGTTGACGTTGCAGAAGGCGTGGGCACTGTATTTGCATTTTAACGACCGTTTTCAACTTGGGTTTGGTATCGGGACTCACTTGACCAATGATATGGGGCAAACACCCCTCAACATCGTCCTTAAACTGGTTGAATGTAACGGGCAATCGGTTGCCAAAATATCCGACAGCCCGGGCAAAACCATGACCGACAACGATACCTTTTTGGCATACCTGCGCCAAGTATTTGATATTGCTGAATAAAATACTAAAGCGCTAATTGCAAAAACCAATAAGCTAAATCAGCGCGTTCAATCTCACGCCCAATCATGGCAATGTATGCCATGAACTTGGACGATTGAACTATTATTGCACATCAATACACCAATACTTGGTAGTCACATAATCTTCAATCCCATACTTTGAGCCTTCACGCCCAAAGCCTGATTGCTTCACACCCCCAAATGGTGCAACTTCGGTTGATAACAGCCCGGTGTTTTGGGCGACCATACCATATTCAAGCCCCTCACACACTTTCCACGAGCGAGCTAGACTTTGGGTATAAAAATACGCCGCTAGTCCATAAATCGTGTTGTTGGCATGGGCAATCACTTCATCATCGCTATCAAACACAAACACGGGCGCAATCGGACCAAAAATCTCTTGGCTGGCGATGTCCATGTCATCGGTAATCCCGGTGATAACGGTTGGCTCAAAACTTAACGCCGATGCTGCATGTTTTTTACCCCCAGTTACAATTGTCGCGCCTTTGTTGACCGCATCTTCAAGTAACTGCTCGACTTTGTCCATGGCGTCTTTATTAATTAGTGGACCGATATTCACGCCCTCTGTCATACCGTTACCGACTTTTAAGGCTTCTACTTTTTGTTTAAAGATGGCTAAAAATTTGTCTTTGATACTTGATTGCACATAGACGCGATTGGCACACACACAGGTTTGTCCGGCATTACGGTATTTGGAAGCGATAAGACCGCTTGCCGCTTTTTCTAAGTCGGCATCATCAAAGACGATAAATGGGGCATTACCGCCAAGCTCCATTGA
>ERZ1023267.326-NODE-326-length-18603-cov-7.181745_pt1 | contig 18603 bp, 11 predicted proteins | sample MGYA00520905_ERZ1023267 | MGnify/ENA primary metagenome ERZ1023267 (study PRJEB32759, sample SAMN07749868) | skin metagenome | biome: transportation; feature: city; material: polyester macromolecule | host: Homo sapiens | place: Hong Kong:ISLAND line | collected...
CTGCAGGCCGCCGAGCAGTTCGTCCTCTACACCGGCGTACGCCCCAGCGACGAGCAGATCCGTACCGCGTCCGAGTTCTCGCGCCAGGACGCGTAGGATTTTCGCCGTGAGTGAGACGAGCGACCAAGACCAGCGCCTGCGCGTCGTCGTGGCGGAGGACGAATCTCTCATCCGCCTCGACCTCGTCGAGATGCTCGATGCGGGCGGCTACGACGTCGTCGCCGCCGTCAGCGACGGGGAAGCGGCCGTGGCTGCGATCGCCGAGCACCGACCCGACCTCGCGCTGCTCGACGTCAAGATGCCCCGCAAGGATGGCATCAGCGCCGCCGAGGAGATCGGCGCCGACGGCCTCACCCCCGTCGTCCTCCTGACGGCGTTCAGCGACCGCCACCTCGTCGAACGCGCGAGCGACGCGGGCGTCATGGCCTACGTCGTCAAACCGTTCACCTGGAACGACCTCGGCCCGGCGCTCACCGTCGCGACCCGCCGATGGCGCGAGATGCGCGCCCTGCGCGACGAACTCGCGGCGATCAACGCCAAGCTCGAGACGCGCAAACAACTCGACCGGGCGAAGGGCATCCTCACCACCAAGCTCGGCCTCGACGAACCCGCGGCGTTCCGCTGGATCCAGAAGACCGCGATGGATCGTCGTCTGTCGATGCAGCAGGTCTGCGACGGCGTCATCGCCGAGTTCGGCGACGCCTGACGCGAGAAGGGTTGTGGAGGTTCGCGCGATGGGTATCACGAGCCTCCACAACCCTTCGTGGCCAGAGGAGGCGTCTCAGCCCTTCGGTAGATCCCGCAGCATGCACGTGATGCGGGCGGTGCAGGTGCGGTTGCCCTCATCGTCGGTGATGACGACGTCGTACGCCGCGAGGGTGCGCCCGATCGACAGCGCCGTCGCGGTCGCCGTCACGATGCCGCTCCTCGCGGAACGGTGATGCGTCGCGTTGATGTCGAGCCCGACGGCGAATCGTCCCGGCCCGGCGGCCATGTTCGCGCCGATGGAGCCGACGCTCTCGGCGACAACGACGTTCGCGCCGCCGTGCAGCAACCCGAACGGCTGCGTGTTGCCCTCGACGGGCATCGTCGCGACGACACGCTCGGGGGAGGCCTCGAGCACGCGGATGCCCATGCGCTCGTCGAGCGTGCCGCGGCTCATCTGCGCGAGTTCGTCGAGCATCTGCTCCTGCGTCATCTCGGGCGCGTGGGTTGCGGTCTCGGGCGTGGGGGAGCTCGTCATGGTCTCGCCTTTCGGGTTGTCGGTGCTGGGACATAGGCTGCCACGTGTGAAGCGCTTGTTGTTGTTGGACGGACATTCCCTCGCCTACCGGGCCTTCTTCGCGCTGCCCGCGGAGAATTTCTCGACCTCGACGGGGCAGCACACGAACGCCGTGTACGGCTTCACGTCGATGCTCATCAACCTGCTGCGCGACGAGGAACCGACGCACCTCGCCGTCGCGTTCGACGTGTCGCGTCAGACGTTCCGCAGCGAGGAGTACGCCGAGTACAAGGCGGGCCGTGCGACGACGCCGAGCGAGTTCAAGGGGCAGGTGAGCCTCGTCAAGGAGGTGCTCGACGCGATGGGCGTCACGCATCTCGAACTCGACGGGTACGAGGCCGACGACATCCTCGCGACACTCACCACCCAGGCGACGCAGGCCGGTTTCGACGAGGTGCTCCTGTGCTCCGGCGACCGCGATGCGCTGCAGCTCGTGCGCGACAACGTCACCGTGCTGTACCCCGTCAAGGGCGTCTCGGAGCTGACGCGCATGACGCCCGCCGCCGTCGAGGAGAAGTACGGCGTGCCGCCCGAGCGCTACAGCGACCTCGCCGCGCTCGTCGGCGAGAAGAGCGACAACCTGCCCGGCGTGCCCGGTGTCGGCCCCAAGACGGCCGCGAAGTGGATCGGGCAGTACGGCGACCTCGAGGGCCTCGTCGCCAACGTCGACCAGATCAAGGGCAAGGCCGGCGAGAACGTGCGCGCCCACCTCGACGGCGTGCTGCGCAACCGACGCCTCAACCAGCTGCTCGTCGACGTGCCGCTGCCGGTGACGCCGGACGACCTCGCGCGCCACGACTGGAACCGTGACGAGGTGCACCGCGTCTTCGACGGTCTCGAGTTCAAGGTGCTGCGCGACCGCCTGTTCGCGACGCTCGGCACGGCGCAGCCCGAGGCGGAGGGCGACGTCAGCGTCGACGGCGTCGTGCTCGGCGACGGCGAGGTCGAGACGTGGCTCGCCGGTATCACCGGGCGCGCCGGGCTGTTCGTCGACGGCACGTGGGCGAAGGGCGCGGGTGACGCGAGCGGCCTGGCGATCGCCGACGAGAGCGGCCGCGCCGCGTACGTCGACCTGACGACCCTCGCACCCGAGGACGAGCAGGCGCTTGCCGAGTGGCTCGCCGACGTGACGAAGGCGAAGGCCCTGCATGACGCGAAGGGCCCGATGCACGCCCTCGCCGCGCGCGGTCTCACCCTCGCAGGGCTGACGAACGACACCGCCATCGCGGCCTACCTCGTGCGACCCGACCAGCGCTCGTACGGGTTCGAGGATCTGCTGCTGCGCTACTGCCACATCGAACTGCCCGAGACCGGCAAGCAGGCAGCCGGTCAGGGGATGCTCGACCTCGGTGACGTCGGCGCGACGCAGGGCGACGACGCCATGGCGCGCGCCGCGGCCGTCGCGACCCTGGCCGCCGCGCTCGACGAGGCGGTCGCCGACGTCGGTGGCATCGAGCTCATGGCCGAGCTCGAGCTGCCGATCGTCGAGGTGCTCGCGACGATGGAGCAGGCAGGCATCGCCGTCGACCTCGACGCGCTGCACGAACTCGAAGCCGACTACGACGCGCAGGTCGTCGCCGCGCAGCAGGACGCGTGGGACGCGATCGGTGGCGAGCAGGTCAACCTCGGCTCGCCGAAGCAGTTGCAGGTCGTGCTGTTCGAGACCCTGGGCCTGCCGAAGACCAAGAAGACGAAGACGGGGTACACGACGGACGCCGAGGCGATCGCCGACCTGTCGGAGAAGGCGCCGCACCCGTTCCTCGACGCTCTGCTTCGTCACCGTGACGCCTCGAAGCTGCGCTCGACGGTGCAGGGCCTCATCAAGTCGATCGGTGACGACGGCCGCATCCACACCACCTACCAGCAGACGATTGCGGCGACCGGGCGTCTCAGCTCGACCGACCCGAACCTGCAGAACATCCCGATCCGCACCGAATCGGGTCGACGCATCCGTCGCGTCTTCGTAGTCGGCGAGGGCTACGACTGCCTCATGTCCGCCGACTACAGCCAGATCGAGATGCGAGTCATGGCGCACCTGTCCGGCGACGAGGGCCTCATCCAGGCCTTCAACGACGGCGAGGACCTGCACCGGTTCGTCGGCTCACGCGTGTTCGGCGTCGAGCCGAGCGAGGTGACCTCCGAGATGCGCGCGAAGGTCAAGGCGATGTCGTACGGCCTCGCGTACGGGCTGTCGGCGTTCGGCCTGAGCAAGCAGCTGCGCATCTCCACGGCCGAGGCGCAGCGCCTCATGGACGGCTACTTCGAACGCTTCGGTGGGGTGCGCGACTACCTGCGTCAGATCGTCGACGACGCGCGCGCGACCGGCTACACCGAGACGATGATGGGCCGGCGCCGCTACCTGCCCGACCTGACGAGCGACAACCGTCAGCGCCGCGACATGGCCGAGCGCATGGCGCTCAACGCGCCGATCCAGGGCTCGGCGGCCGACATCATGAAGAAGGCCATGCTCGGCGTCGACGAGGCGTTGCGCGCGGCGAACCTGCGCTCGCGGGTGCTCCTGCAGGTGCACGACGAACTCATCGTCGAGGTCGGCGCGGGCGAACGCGACGAAGTCGAACGCATCGTGCGCGAGCAGATGGGTGCGGCCGCCGACCTCGCGGTGCCGCTCGACGTCAACGTCGGCACCGGACGCAGCTGGCAGGACGCCGAGCACTGACGGCCGCCGCCCGTGAGGGTCGACAGCCGGCACGTCGGGTCGGCCGGTGAGAAGAAAACGTTCGCAGCTGCCTCTCGAACGAGCAGCCGACCTAGAGTCGAAGATTACGGCTACGGATGTTTTTCACTCATCTCGGAGGTGCTCATCACCGCTTCGGGCCCGGGGGCCAGCGGTTTCGGCCGGGGACCCTTCGAGCCGTTGATGGGGCTCTTGGCCCAGTCGCTCACCGACGTCGAGTGTCACACGGCGGGCGCGCACACCCGGTGCGACGACGGCGTCGTCCCCGATGACGCAGTCCTCCAGCACAGCGCCCGCCCCCACGACCGCGCCGGGCCCGATGATGCAGCCGTTCACGATGGCGTCGGCGGCGACGCGTGATCCGCTCAGCAGCAGGCTGCCGGAGATCGCACCCGCGTCAGGGGTGCCAGCAACCGCCCCCGCCCGCAGGTCGACGGCGTCGAGGTCACGCTCACGCGCCCAGGCGAGGTTCGCCGCCAGCAGGGCGGCGGGCGTACCGATGTCGTGGAACGGTGCGTCGTCGCGGTTGACGAACACCCCGCCGCGCTCGCTCGCCTCAGGAAACACCTCGCGTTCGAGGGAGACGACCGCGTCGACGGGCACGAGATCGACCAGGGCGGGGGAGACGACGTACGTGCCCGCGTTGACGACGCCCGCCGGCGCACTCGGTGGCTTCTCCTCGAACGCCGTGACGCGCCCGGCCTCGTCGAGGTGTAGCAACCCGTACGCCGACGCGTCGGGCACGGCGCGTCCGTGGATCGTGGCGAGCACCGGGGGTGCGTCGCCGGCGCGAACGGCACACGCCCGGTGCGCCCGGTGCGCGGCGACCTGCGCGCCGAGGTCATGCTCGGTGATGAGGTCGCCGTTGAGGACGAGCACGTCGTCGTCGGACGCGAGATCGAGCAACCCGCACGCGTGACGCAGCGCGCCACCGGTGCCGAGCGGATGCTCCTCACGGCTGTAGCGCAACCGGACGCCGTACGCGTCGCCGTCACCCAGCGCCGGACGAAAGGCGTCCGCGTGGTACGAGGTCGCGAGCACGACGGATTCGACGCCCGCCGCCGCGAGACGATGAAGTTGGTGCGCGATGACGGGTTCGTCACCGATCGGCAACAGGTGCTTCGGCGTGCGGCGCGTGAACGGCAGCAGCCGGGTGCCGTACCCACCGGCCAGGACGACGGCGTGCAGGCTCATCGGCCGCTGGTGCTCGACGCACTCGTCGAGCTGGTGCTCGACGCGCCCGACCCGTCACCGTGCTGCTGGATCTGCGGTGCGAGCCAGTTCCAGAAGATCGGGCCGGACTCGCTGGTGAAGTGCAGCCCATCGGCGTAGAGGTTCACGCCGTTGATGCGGCCGTGATACTGCCCGCCGGGGCAGAGGAAGCCGAACTGGTCGATGAGGGTGACTCCGTTGGAACTCGCCCAGCCCTTCGCCACGTCGTTGAGATGCTCGACCTTCGCGGTGTCGTTGGTCGCGACGACCGTCGGGTCGGTTCCTATCGTCGGCACGCGGTGGCACGACAGGTCGACGAGGTAGGGGTGGGTGATGTTCTGCTGCTTCGCCTTCTGCGCGACGCCGTCGAGGCTGGAGCGCACGAACGCGTCATGCTCGGCGCTGCCGGCGCGAAGCATCCGTCCGTCGACCGCGTAGTCGTTGAGCAGGTTCTGCGGCAGGAAATACAGCATCGTGTCGCGCCCGGCGAGGCCGTAGTACCAGTCGTCGTGGAACTGGTCGCACTTCGACAGCGACGGCACCGGCTGGCCGCCGCTGCTCTCCTGCCCGGCGAACGTCGTGCATCCAAAGCTCGCTGATTCCGTCAGCTGCAGGTCGGGAAAGCGTGTCTGCGGGAAGTTGGCGAACAGGCTGTGCGGGATCGAGTTGCCGACGAGGATCGCCTTGACGTCCTCACCGGGCGTGTACGTCTTCATCGCGTACGTCAGTTCGCCGCCACCCGAACCGGCTTCCAGATCGGAACCGCCACCCGAGACGTGCGGTAGCGCCAACGCCCCACCGGCGACGACGAGTGCCGCCGCGGCGGCCGCGATCGGGGCGAGCCGACGAGGTGCAGGCGAGCGCGGCCACAGGGCGCGCACCCCGCCACGGCGCACGGGCTGCTCCACGAAGCGGTAGGTCGCCGTCGCGAGCACGAGGGCGGCGACGGCCTGGACGACGCCCGCCCACGCCGCGTCGAGGCCGAGACGCTCGGGCGCGAGGTAGACGTGCAGCGGCCAGTGCCACAGGTACAGCGCGTAGCTGATGAGCCCGAGCCGGCGCAGCCACTCGAACGACAGCACGTGCTGGAAGCTGTTCGGGTGCGGCGAGGCTGCCGCGAGGATCGGCACGAGCGCGACGACGCAGAACGCGACGAGCCCGCCACGGAACAGCCCGGACGACGACTCGTCGAACGTCAGCATCGCGATGACCAGCGCGAAGAGCGCCGGCCACGCGAGACGTTCGAGCCACAGCAGCCACGGCGCGGGGCGCGCATGACCCCACTGCGACGGCCCGATCCAGGCACCCGCGGCGGCGCCGATGAGCAGTTCGAACGCGCGGGTGTCGGTGCCGTAGTAGACGCGCGTCGGGTCGACGCCGGGCACGTACAGGTGCGCCATCCACAGCGCCGACGCAGCAGCGAGCGCGAGCAACCAGAACGCGAGGTGGCGGCGGCGCGTGAGGAACCGCGTGAGCGCGAGCAGCAGGAGCGGGAACAGCAGGTAGTACTGCTCCTCGATGGCGAGCGACCATGCGTGACGCAGGGGAGAGGGCGTGCCGTTCGAGGCGAAGTAGGCCTCGTCACCGGAGATGAAGTGCCAGTTCGCGACGTACGCGAGGGTCGAGAGCACGTCGAGCGAGACGGCGTAACGACGCGACGGCAACGTCCAGAACGTCGCCATGACGAGCACCGCGAGAAGGACGACGACGAGCGTCGGCATGAGCCGTCGGGCGCGTGCCAGCCAGAACCCGCGCAGGTCGATGCCGCCGCGTTGGACGTACTCGCGCACGAGCAGCGTCGTGATGAGGTAGCCGGACAGGACGAAGAACAGGTCGACGCCGAGCCACCCGCCGCGCGCCGCGTTCGGCCACAGGTGGAACACGAGGACACCGAGCACCGCGAGCGCCCGCAGGCCGTCGAGGGCCGGGCGGTATGTCAGGGGGGTGTGGGGGCGGCGAGCCACGGTCGATCCTCTTCCACGAGTCATTCGTTCGAAGCCCTGAGTGTATTTGTGACATACACCTCACTGCAGGTGAATCCACCGCTAGCATGCGGTCATGCTGAACACGAACGATGAGGCGGGCCCCACGGGTCTCGCGACCGGCACGAAGATCGCTGCCATCATCTCCGCGCTGCTCCTGGCCGTCGCGGTCTACTTCTTCGTCTCCCCGACGAACTTCCGGGGCAAGGACGGCAGCCTGTTCGGCTGCGGTTCGCCGATGTCCCCCAACACCTCCGGCCTCGCGAAGGGGCAGTGCAACATCATCGAGGGGCAATCGCTGCACCGCGCGCTGCTGTTCCTCGCGCTCGCGTTCACCACCGCCGCGCTCGGCTACCTCCTGTTCGGCACGCACGGCTCCGGGCGCGCCGCACGCGGACGCGAGCGCTACGACCGTTATGACGAGCACGACGACGATGACGACGAGCGTCCGGTGCGCCCCGCGCGGCGCGAGCGTCGTGACGCCGAGGAGCGTCCCGCACGTCGTGCACGCCTCGGTGACGAGGACCGCGACGCAGAGCGCCACGAGCGCGGCGTGCGCATCGAGAAGGTCGAGCGGGCCGCAGGCGACGACGGCGAGGACGACGACGTGCACGAGCGCCGCACCGCGCGCGGGCGCAAGCGCCTGTCGGACCAAGAGCGCGACTGACGCTGCCCGTACCGGCCCCGCGAAACGAGGCCAGGAGAAACGACGATGGCCTCAAAACTGTTCGCCTACCGCCCCGGGCTCGACGGCATCCGCGGCTACAGCATGGTCGTGTTCATGCTGTGGCACGTCGGTGTACTGACGTTCCTGCCCGGCGCGTGGATCCTCATGAACGTCTTCTTCATCCTCTCGGCGTTCCTCATCACGCGCCTGCTGCTCGCCGAGCAGCGTGAGTTCGGGTGGATCAGCGTGCGTGAGTTCTACCGACGGCGCGTGCGTCGCCTCGCGCCGGCGCTGCTCGTCATGGTCGGCGCCGTCACCCTCGACGGGTGGGCGTTCGCGCCAGCCGCGGAGCGCACGTACCTGCGCGGCGACATCCTCGCGACCCTGACGTACGTCATGAACTGGCGCCTCGTGCTGCGCGACGATCAGTACTTCGAGGAGTTCACCCACCCGAGCATCACGCGCCATGCGTGGAGCCTGTCGGTGGAGGAGCAGTTCTACCTCGGAGGAGCAGTTCTACCTCGTCGTGCCGTTGCTCATCATCGCGGCGCTGACGTACGCGCACCGCCGCAGCGCGCGCACCGCGGGGTTCGTCGTCCTCGCGCTCGCGTCGGCGGCGTGGGCGTCGACGATCGATCTCGGCTCACCGGGCGGGCAGGCACACGCCTATTACGGCACCGACGTGCGCATGCAGGCCCTCGCCCTCGGTGTCGCGGCGGGCGTGTGGACGGGGCATCGTGGACGTGGTGGTGGGCTGCTGCGGGCACGGGATCGTCGCGATCCGCTCGATGCGGGAGACCGCCGGCTCGAGATCCTCGGCTGGGTCGGCCTCGTCGCGACGCTCGCAGGCATCGCGCTCATCGAGCCGCTGAGTGACTGGATGTTCACCCGCGGCGGGATGCTCCTCACGAGCCTCGCCGGCCTCGCGTGGATCATCGGGTGCGCCCAACGCGTGCCCACGCCCCTCGTGCGGCTGCACGCCAACCGTCTCGCGGTGCACACCGGCAAGATCTCCTACGGGCTGTACCTCTACCACTGGCCCATCTACCTGTGGCTCGTGCGCGCCTTCGGTCACGGGCACGTCATCCCGCTCGCGGTGGCGACGCTCGTGCTCTCGTACGCCGCCGCCGACGCGAGCTACCGCTGGCTCGAGAAGCCCGTCATCAAGCGCGGGGTGCGGGCCTTCGGTGGGCGGCGCGCGGGCGGCGCGGGCGCCGTCGGTCTCGTCGGGGTCCTCGTCGCGGCGCTGGCCATCCCCGCCGGGGCGAGCACGGCGGCCCACGAGGTGTCTGCGCCGCAGTACCCGCAGTACGTCGCGCACATCCCGACGCTCGTCGAGGGCCAGGCGACGTACACGCCGCCCGCCCGACCACTCGCCGTCACGCTGTACGGCGACTCGGTGCCGTACTTCCTCGCCCAGCGCATGCCGAAGGACAACTTCTCGAACCTCGTCGTGACGAACGCCGGCGCCCCCGGCTGCGACCTGCTCGACGCGCCCGTGCAGTGGACGGCGACGCGTCAGCAACCCAACGACGCGCCGTGTCGCGAGGCGAAGGCGACGTTCGGGCCCACGGTGCGTTCTTCCGACTCCCGGCTGGCCGTGCTCATGCCGACGCTCTACCTCGCACTGCGTCACGACGTCGACGGCAAGGTGCTGTGGCTCGACGACGCGGCCTACCGCGACCTCATCACCCGCACGCTGACGAAGACCCTCACCACCGCGCGCACCTCGGGCGCGGCGAAGTTCGCCGTCACGACCGTGCCGTGCCGCACCATCGACGAACTGCAGGTGCCGCCCGAGTACCGTGGCGACTTCGACAAGTTCCCCCAACTCGTCGCCGAGGCTGGGCACCCGAAACGGGTCAACGCGATCATCACGGCGTGGGCGAAGGAACACCACGTGCCCGTCCTCGACCTCGCGGGCGCGGTGTGCGGTTCGTCGTATCAGCCGACTCGCCACGGCATCACGCTCTACGACGACGGCATCCACTTCTCGCCCGAGGCGACCCCGATGATCTGGGGTTGGCTCGCGCCGCAGATCGTGGCGGCCGCCCGATGAACGAGGCAGCCCGATGAACATGGTGGCCAGACGATGAGCACATCCGCACGCTCGCGCGGGAGCCGTGTCGAGCGTCCCCGCACCGATCGTTACGCGGCCATGGACGGCTACCGCGGCCTGTTCGTCCTGCTCGTCATCGCGTATCACTTCGGCGCGACGGGCCTCGTCGGCGGCTGGGTGGGCATCAACCACTTCTTCGTGTTCTCCGGCTTCCTCATCGCGCGCATCCTCATCAAGGAACGTCAGCGCACCGGTCGCATCGACGTGCGCCGCTTCTACCTGCGTCGCGCGCGGCGCGTGCTGCCGGCGATGTTCGTCCTCGTCGCCGCAGTTCTGACGCACACCGCCTTCCTCGAGCAACCCGCCCAGCAGAAGCAGTTCGGCGGCGACGCACTCGCCACCCTGGGCTTCTACCTCAACTGGAGGTTGATCGGCCGGAGCGACAGCTACTTCGACCAGATCGGCAACCCGTCGCCGCTGCGTCACGCCTGGACGCTGTCTGTCGAGGAGCAGTTCTACGTCGTCATCCCGTTCCTCATCCTCGCGATCTGCGCACTCACGCGCTCGCGCGCTCGCGCCGCCTGCGCTTCACCCTCGTCATGGCGCTCGCCTGCCTGAGTGCGTGGTGGACGGCGCACCTCGGGCTCGCCTCGTTCGAGGATCAGGCGCGCCTTTACTACGGCACCGACACCCGCGTGCAGGCGCTGCTCGTCGGTGTCGCGTTCGGGTTCGCCTTCGGCGTCGGCGCCGACGGACGGGGGCCGCGCCTGCCGTCGCGCGAGGTGACACAGACCCTCGGCATCCTCGGCACGATCGTGTCGATCAGCGCGGTATTCCTGCTCGACGCGCAGACCGAGTGGGTCTACGCGAAGGGCGGCGTGCTGCTGTTCGCGCTCGGCGCCTCGCTCATGGGCTGGTCGAGCATCGACCCGCGCGGCCTCGCCATCAACCGCGTCTTCGGCTGGCGGCCGCTGGCCTTCGTCGGACAGATCTCCTACGGCCTCTACCTCTACCACTGGCCGGTGCACCTGTGGCTGCGCCCCGACGTGCCGCAGCCCGCGCTCGGGTTCCTCCAGTTCGTCGTGACGTTCGCGCTCGCGGTCGTGAGCTTCCGCTCCCTCGAGGCGCCGATCCTGCAGGACGGGTTGCGTGGCATGTGGCCGCACCTGCGACGCAGCCGTCGCCGGGCCCTCGCCATCGGCGCGTCGGGGGTGCTCGCGGTGGCGAGCGCCGCCCAGGCCCGCACGAGCGCACCCGGCGTGCCGACGGACGTGCCGCCGCTCGTCGCGGGGACGCCCGCGTACCGCACGGGCGCGCACCAGGACGCCGGCATCGTGGGCGACAGCGTGGGTTCCTCACTCGCGCAGGGTTTTTCGCCGTCGGTCTACACCGACCTGTCGATGAGCGACGCGACGATGATCGGCTGCGACCTCGTGCCCGCGCCGATCAGCCACGACGGCCAGGACGTCGCCGAGTCCACGCGCTGCGCGAGCTGGCGCGCGGGCGTCGAGAAGCAGTTGCGCGACGCGCACACGCGCACCCTCGTCATCGTCGGTGACGCCCACTTCCTCACGACGCACCGCCTTGACGGCGTGCTCGCCGCGCCGCAGACGCCGCAGGGCGCGAAGTCGATCGAGCTGGCCCTCGACTCGTGGGCGCAGCGAGCCAGCGCCGCAGGCGTCGAGCGCACGGTCGTCGTCAATCTCCCGTGCCGACGCATCGACCCGGTGCGACTCGATCCGTCGTTGCGCTTCTTCGCCGAGCAGGGCTCGAGCGACGCCGCCGTCGACTGGGCGAACGGCGTCATCGCGGCGTGGGTGAAGCATCACCCCGATGCGGTGCTCGCCGACCTGCACGCCCAGACGTGCAGCGCCGGGTACCGCTCCGTCATCAACGGGGTGAGCCTCTACGAGGACACGCTGCACTTCACCCCGCGCGGCGCCGCGATGATCTGGACGTGGCTCGCGCCGCAGGTGCAACGCGCGGGCGCCGCACGGTGAGGTTCACCCCGCGTGGGGCGGCGCGCGAGTTGTCGAACACCGCATGCGAAAGTGCGCCCGACGTGTGACCATGGTCACCGGTTACCGCGCGGTACGCGCGCACCTCTCGACCCTCACGACGGACGGAACGCCATGGACACCTCGACCTTCTTCCGCGACCTGCCGGCCCTGTTCGCCGGTGAGCCCGCGACGTCGGACCCGATCGACCCGCGCTGGTCGGCCCTGTGCGACGAGGTCGCGGGGTACACCGCGCCCAACGAGCTCGCCGTCCTCAACCATGCCGCCGCGACGATGCCCGCCGACGAGGCCTACCTCGAGGTCGGCACGTTCAAGGGCCGCTCGATCTGCGCCGCCGTGCAGGGCAACGGGGACAAGACGTTCGTCGCGATGGAGAACTTCATGGAGTTCGGCATGGCGGGCGAACTCGCGCGACGCGAACTCATGACGAACCTCGAGACCCACGCCGGGGACGCCGACGTCACGCTGCTCGAGGGTGACTGCTTCAAGCTCATGGTGCGCCCCGGCGCGCTCGATCGCCCCGTCGGGGTCTACTTCTACGACGGCGAGCACACGCTGCTGTCGCACTACCTCGCGCTCGCCGCCGTCGAGCCGCTGCTCGCCGACGAGGCGCTCGTCCTCATCGACGACGCGTCGTGGCCGGTCGTGCAGAAGGCGCACAGGCTGTTCCTGAAGCGCCACCCGGGCTGGCAGATCGTCGAGCAGTGGGACGCGGCGCACGCCGACGACCCGCGCTGGGCGAACGGCCTGCACGCGCTGACGTTCCGTCGCCGCCCCGGCACCACGAAGCGCCTCAGCCGTCAGGACGAGATGCTGCGCCGCTACCAGACGACGGTGCAGGACCGCCTCAACGCGGCGATGTGGAAGGCCGTCGGCGTCGTGCCCGGGCCGATCACCGCCGTCGCGAAGGTGCTGCTCGGCCGCTCGCGTCAGATCGGTGACGACGGTGTGAAGAGCGACGGCCACAAGAGCGACGGCCAGAAGAGCACTGACCAGCACTGAGCCCTGTTGGGCCGCGCCGAGCGAAACCGGCCCCCCGATGGGGGCGGTAGGACTAGGCCGACCAGCCTGAGCGGATGGGTCCGGTTCGAGCGGTGCGAGCCGACCTTGAGGTCGAAGGACGTCGGGGGTCAGCTCGTGTGATCGAGCACGAGCAGGTCCTCGGCGTCCTCGACGTGGGTGACGCGCGTGCTGCGCGAGCGCCACGCGCCGGCCACGACGACGACGCCCGCGCAGGCCGCGGCGAGCGTCACGATCTGCCAGACGCTGTCGTGCCACCAGAGCCACCCGGCGACGAGTTCCACGGCGACCATGACCCACGTCAGCATGCCGAGGCGCGTGTCGTCGCCCGCCATCTGCGAGAACAGCCACAACTGCGCGAGCGCCCAGACGGTGCCGAGTGCGAGGCACGCGATGACGAGGGAGCCGTTGCCGTCGAACGCGTGGCCACCGACGGAGGCGATGACGGCGTCAGCGTCGAGCAGCGACCCGACGACGCAGCCGGTCACACCGAGCGCGACGACGAAACCGGCGGCCCGCCACAACGCGCGGGTGCCGTTCGTCGCGCCAGTATTCGCACCCGAATCGGCGTGCGCCGCGGAGGCGCTCGAGGCTGCGAGGCGCGGCACGATGAGCAGCGCGAGGAACTGCGTGCCCCAGCACATGGCGCGCGCGAACGTCGAGGCGAGACCGTAGGCACCGGACGTCTCGGGGGCGAGGAAGTGACGCACGAGGACGACGTCGACGTTCGTCAGCGCCGTGAACGCGGCGAGCGTCGAGTTCGATCGCCACATCTCGCGCGCCAACCCGTCGCTGCCCGCGCCGACGCCGACGAGCGCGTCGCGGCTCGCCCACAGGCCGAACGCGGCGGCGCACCACGCGGTGAGCGCCATGACGACGAAGACCTCCGTGACGTTCGCGCCCGCCGCCGCGCACCCGAGCGCGCCGGCGACGCGGGTCGCCGCCGTCACGACGTAGAGCGCGGCGAGGCGGGCGATGGCGCCGCTGCCGAGCAGGACACCCTGGTAGGCGCCCGTCAGCGTCATCGGCAGGAGCATGAACGCCATCGCGATCGTCGGCTCGAAACCGCCGAGGTGGAACAGCGCGTCGACGCCGGGGGAGGCGAGCATCGTGGCGACGCTCAGCGCGACGCCGACCCGCACGGCGAGCCCCAGCCCGCTGGAGCGCAGCGACGGGTGTGCCCAACGTCGTGCGATGACGACCTGCAGCGCGCCCGCTGGGATGACGAGGACGATGCCGAGCGTGATGAGCGCCGAGTACGCGCCGAAACCGGCCGGCCCGAGCGCGCGCGTGAGGATGAGGACGAAGACGTAGCTGAGCAGGTTGCCGAGCCCCATCGCGACGGCCAGCACGACGCCGCCGCGCCCCGACGGCGCCTCCGACGTGGCCTCCGCCGCGTCGGAGGCCGGAACCGGGCGCGCGTCGGCGGATGTGGCGTTCACCAGCACGACCCTACTTCCGAACGCCCGTGTGACGTGGGCTACCTGCTGGTTATATTAGGTGCTTCACGGTCGACCGTCCGTGAACCCCCTCGGCCCAGGCCCGGAAGGACGCTCGTGCGACGACCCATCCTGCGCCGCGGACGCCCCGATGCCTACGCCGTGGCCTGTGCCGTCGCCGCCGTGGTGCTCGCGGCCGTCGTCTTCCTCAACGATCTCGGTCACTTCAACACCGACATCAAGCCCGAGGTGTACCTCGCGCCGTGGGAAATGGTGGGTCGCTACCTGTCGTCGTGGACGGCGTCGCCGTACCTGGGGTCGGCGAACTTCAACGTCGGTCTCGTGCCCGTGCTGCTCGTGCTGTCGGCGCTGCGCGGCATCGGGCTGTCGCCGGAGTGGACGTTCAAGATCTTCCACCTCGCGCTGTGGCTCGTCGCGGCGTGGGGCGCCGCGCGCTTGACGCGCACCGTCGCGCCGCGCTCGACGCGCTGGCTCGGGCTCGCCGCCGCGGTGTTCTACCTCGCCAACCCGTACGCGATCGCCGCGGGCAACACGCTCGCCATCGCGTTGCCGATGGCGTTCCTGCCGTGGCTGCTGCTGTGCTATCTGCGCGCCCTGCAGCGGCCGTCGTCGTGGGCGTGGCCGGCGCTGTTCGGGCTCGCGTTCTTCGCGATGAGCGGCATGAACGTCGCCGTCGTGCCGCTGTTCCAGCTGTTCGGCATCATCCCGATCGCCGCCGTCGCGCGCTGGCACCTGCACCGCACATGGCGTGAGATCGCCGCCGTCACCGCGAAGTGCGCACTGTTCGTCATCACCGTGTCGCTGTACTGGCTCGTGCCGGCGATGTCGGCCGTGGCCACCGGCAGCCAGATCGTCGGCACGTCGGAGACCCTCGACGGCATCCACAAGGTCTCCTCGTTCACCGAGGTGCTGCGCGGGCTGGGGCTGTGGCCGCTGTACGGCCACGGTGATGCCGGTCCGTGGGTGCCGCAGAACGCCGCCTACATCACGAGCCCCTGGGTCATCGCCCTGACGGCGCTGTGGCCCGCGCTGGCGCTCGTGTCGCTGCGCTGGGCCCGCACCGGGGTGCGGCGCGCCGCGGCGCTGACGGCGGCGATCGCGGCCGTCGTCATGGTCGGGCTGTTCTCGGGGGAGAACCATGCGGAGAGCCCCGCGGGCTGGCTCATCCAAGCCGCGTTGTCGTTTCCGCCGCTCGCCGCCTTCCGTACGACGAACAAGATCGGCGCGCTGCTCGCGCTGTCGTTCGCGCTCGCCCTCGCGTTCGGTGCCGTCCACCTCACGCGTCTCGTGCGCCGCCGTTCCGGTCTCGCGCCGATCGCCGCGGCCCTCGCGAGCATCATCGTCGCCGCCTGGATGCTGCCGGCCCTCGCGAACGGGCTCTACATCTCGCGCATGGACATCCCGTCGTACTGGGACGACGCAGCTCGTGCCGCCGACGACGGTGCCCCGCACTCTTCGACGCTCGTTCTGCCGGGTCAGACGCGCCCGACGTACCGCTGGACGGTGCAACGGCCCGACGACCTGACGAACTCGCTGCTCAAGCGCGACGCCGTCATCCCCGAGACGACGCCGAACGCGAGCGCGCCCGGCGGCAACTTCCTCGCCGCGCTCGACGACACCGTCCAGTCGGGAACGGCCTCTGGCGACATGGTGTCGACGTTCGCGCGCTACCTCGGCTCCGACAACGTCCTGGTGCGCCACGACACCGTCTGGGAGAACGACGGGGGAGCACGCCCGGCCCTCGTGCAGGCGCTCATCGGCACCGACACCGGCCTGTTCGGTTCGGGCAACTTCGGCAAGCCCGGGCAGAACGTCCTGTCACCCGTCGCCTCGCCCGCAGGGTACGACGAGGCGAGCCTGCGCCCCGTGCAGCTGTACACCGTGCGTGACCCGCGCACGGCCGTGCGGGCGCAGAGCATGGCGAACTCCCTCGTCGTCGCGGGTGACGGCTGGTCGTTCCCCGAGATGGTGAACGCCGGGCTGCTGCGCACGTCCCCGAGCGTGCAGTACGCGCAGGATCTCGACGCCGCCGCCCTGACGCGCGCGCTGCAGGCCAAGGGACGCCTCGTCATCACCGACACGAACGCGCGACGATCCGCCATCGCGCAGCGCCTTACCGCGAACAACGGCGCGCTGCTCGCCGCAGGCGACCCGCTCGGCACGACGCGCACGCTCGGCGACTCTCCCGACGATCAGACGGTGCTGCTGCGCTCCGGCACGCTGGTCACCGCGTCCACCTCCGGCGGCACGTTCTTCGACCTGCCGTACGCGGTGCCCGAGAACGCGTTCGACGGCAACCCCGACACGAGCTGGCGCTTCGGCGATTTCCGCCGCGCCGTCGGCCAGCGCCTCGACCTCACCCTGCCCGCGAGGCAGACGCTCGGTGTTGTCACGATCGCCCAACCCGACCTCGGCCCCGTCAAGATCGACAAGGCGACGATGACGGCGGGTGGCCGCTCCGTCACGGTGCGCGTCCCCGATTCGGGCAAGGCGACCTTCCACATGGGCGGCGTGAGCGCGGACCGGGTCAGCGTCCACATCGACAGCATCCGCGGCGACGGCTTCAACCTCGTCGGTATCTCCGAACTGGGCCTGCCCGGGCCGAAGGCGACGCGCGCCGCGCGCACGCCGACGACGCTGACACGCCGCTACACGAACCTCGACGACAAGGGCCGCTCGGCGTTCTCGTCCGCGCCCCTCGACGTCCTGCTGCGCCGCGTCGAGAACACGCCCGCGGCCGCCGACGACAACGAGATCGCGTTGCGTCGCGTCGTCTCCCTGCCGCAGGGCCGCACGTTCACCGCCGACGCGCGCGTGCGGATCGACGGCGACGACCTGGAGAAGATCTACGACGAGGTCGCCGGGTACAGCGACGCGGTGCGTGCGACGTCGTCGGGCGTGTGGTTCGACAAACGCCAGTACCGTGCCTCGGCCGCGGCCGACGGCAAGAGCGACACGGGCTGGGTGCCCGGGGGAGCCTCGCCCAAGGGCGCCTGGTGGCAGCTGACGACGGCGCCGCGCGACATCACCAGCGTCGACCTCACGCAGAAACCGACGCTCGGCGACGCGAAGCGCACGCAGTGGGCGACGAAGGTGTCGGTGCTCGTCGACGGCAAGAAGGTCGCGAGCTCGTCGGTGAACAAGAACGGCGACACGCACATCGCGCTGCCCGACGGCACCCGCGGCTCGCGCGTGCGGGTCGTCATCGACGCCTCCGACGGCCCGGAGCTCGCGACGCCCGCCGAGTTCACCCGCATCGACACGGGCGCGTCGATGAAGACCTCCGACCTCGGCCCGTTCGACTCACCCGGCAAGAACCGCTGCCTCGACGTCGCGACGATCGACGGGCGCGCCGTGCCGATGCGCCTCGACGACGACACGATCACCCGCTCCTCGCAGGAGGGCACGCGCTGGGTCTCGTGCACGCCGGTGACGCTCGACGCCGGCGATCGCCGCATCGAGCAGGCCCCAGGGTTCGTCCTCGACTCCCTCGACCTGCGCGACAACCGCAAGCAGGCGACGAGCGTGCCCGCGGCGCCCGCGTTCCGCGTCACCGACGACACGCCGACGCACAAGACGATCCGCCTCGAATCGAGCGCGACGCCGAGCGCCGTCGTCATCGGCCAGAGCTACGACGCACGCTGGAGCGCGACGCTCAACGGCAAGGCGCTTCCCGCCCCGACGACGATCGACGGCTACAGCACCGGCTGGATCCTGCCCGCCGGCGCGCAGGGCACCGTCGAGATGCGGTTCGCGCCGCAGCGCTGGGCGAACGTGGCGCTGATCGTCACGCTGCTGACGCTCGCGGCGATCGCCGCCATCGTCATCGTCGCCGCCCGACGCGGCGGCCTGCGCGCGCCCGTGCCGCACCGCAGCGAGACGTACACGCGCAGCATGCGCCGCGCCGACGCACTCGCACGGCGCAGCGACGCTCAGTACCTGCGCCTCGACGTGGCATGCGTCGTCGCCGCGACGTTCGGCGTCGGCGCCGCGGGGCTCGTCGCCTCGCTCGTCGCCGTCGCAGCGCTGCGCCTGACGCGGGTGCGCTCGCGCCATCTCGTCGTCGCGGGTGCGCTGCTCGTGCTCACAGGCATGGGGGCGTTCCTCCTGCTCGACCCGAGCCTCGGGCAGGTGAGCGCCGACGCCATCGCCGCGAACATGTGGCCGCACCGCATCGCGGGCGCCGGCTTCGTCATCGCGCTCATCGG